>Ga0315268_10008959_pt1 | contig 10416 bp, 5 predicted proteins | sample C1_top_MG_FD_204535 | JGI IMG/M metagenome (GOLD analysis project Ga0315268, IMG submission 204535) | Sediment microbial communities from Yellowstone Lake, YNP, Wyoming, USA - C1_top | ecosystem: Environmental > Aquatic > Freshwater > Lake > Sediment | place: USA: Wyoming | collected 2017-08-01 | reverse complement strand
TTCAAGGCTCAGGTGCTCAGCTTCGATCTTGGAAATGTCGAGGATGTCGTTGATAACCGAGAGCAGATGTTGCGAAGCCTGCATGACCTTGGTGAGCTGATCGGCCTGTTTGTCATTGTGATTGTGGCGCAACAGCAAGTCGGTCAGCCCCATGATGGCATTCATGGGGGTGCGCAATTCGTGGCTCATGTGGGCGAGAAAAGAGCTCTTGGCGCGGCTGGCAGCTTCGGCCGCTTCCTTGGCGATCGACAGCGCGAGCGTTCGTTCATCGACCAGTTCCTCGAGGTGGCAGCGGTGGCGCGCCAACTCCTCCTCGTTACGCTTGCGCTCGGTTTGGTCCACCACGGCACAAATGTACTGTTTTTCGCCAGAGAGATCAGCGGGCAGCAGCGTGATGTGGATATCTCCCGTCATCGTGATGCGGCCTTCCGACTGAAACCGCACCCCAAGACAATCCATCACACACTGACGCGCGTCCACAACCAGCAGGTCGGCCACACGGGGTTTGTCCTGATCGTGGATCAAATGCAGGAAGAAGTGCTGCCGCAGATGGCGCTTTTCAAGCTTGAACTCCGTGGTGCACAGGTCGTTCGCTTCGAGGATCACGCCATTGCGATCGACCACGAAGGCCGGCAAGGGAATGCCGAGGAACAGGGCGCGAAAGCGGTCGAGCGCGATGTCGTTCTGTAGATGGCTGGCGCGCAGTTCCTCATTCTGAATTTCCAACTCGGCCTGGTAAATCTGCAGGTCTTCGACGATCTCGGCCAGCGAGTAGTCGTTGCTGGCCAGCGCACGTTCGGCAAGATCGAAATCGCCATTTTTCAAGGCGGCCAGCGCGCGCTGGCGAATGTCCGTACTCTCTTGCCGTGACGGTAGATGCCCCGTGACCGCTTTACGTTGTGCCAGGTTGTTCACGATCTTTTACCCATGAAGTAATGTTGATGTGGCTGACAATCGCGCCGCCGCCAGAGAGTTGAGTGGGTGAGGCATACATGAGAAACCAGCGCTGTTCTTCCGGGGAATGGCACGGGTATTCCATATAAAAAGTCTGCGCCGCACCGGAAAGCACGTTCTTGAGGCCCAGGTAGGCCTGGCGGGCGAAGGGATCATCCGAGCGCGCACAGATTTCCAGATAGTTCACCCCCAGCCCACAGGTCAGTAAGTCGGGGTCGCCATTCGTGCGCGCAAACTCGCGCCACGCTGCGTTGATCAGCGTGATCCGGCCAGCAGAGTCGATTTCGGCAACATGTTCGATCAGCGAGTCGATGACATCCTGTAGCCGACGGCTGTTGTGCAGGGCATTGATGTCAATGAGACTGATGACCGCACCACGAATCGTGCCTTCGTGGATCTGGTACGGCAGAATGCGCAGCAGGTAATTGGCACCATCAAGCGTATTGACTTCCCGTTCGACCATCTTTCCGGTCTCCACGGTGTCCCGCAAGGCCGTGCCGAAATCAGGAAAGTCGAGCGTATGCGCGAAGTTATTGAGGGAGCGCCCGATATCGGCATCCTGGATGGGGAAGAAATTTACCGCCTCGGGCGTGAAGCGGGTAATTCCCAAGTGCTCATCGACAAATACCGTCGCGATCGACACGGCGCGCGCCATGGTGTCGAGATCGGCGTTGGCGCGGTTCATCAGCTGGATTTTTTCCTGATTTTCCGCGTTGACGGTGTAAAGCTCCTCGTTCATTGACTGGAGTTCTTCGTTCGAGCTTTGCAACTCCTCGTTGGAAGCCATCAACTCTTCGTTAGTGGCTTGTAGTTCCTCGTTCGAGGTTTCCAACTCTTCGACCGTTGCCTGCAAGCTCTCCCGCGTCGCCAGCAGTTCCCGTTCCAGGCCTTCGATGCGCTCCAGCGTTTCTGCGTCCACATCCAGCGGTCGGATATCGCCCATCACCTGCGCATTTTCCTCGGGCTCGAATGAAAGCAGGAGGTAGGGTTCGGCCTGGACTTCGCTGCGGGGCACCCCGGCGGAATCATCTTCTTCGGCAGTCCGCGCCACCAGGCGCAGACGCTCCTCCGTACCGTCTGTCAGGGTAATGCGCAAGGGTTCCGAACGGATCGCCAGCCCTTCGCGCGTCACTTTGTGCAGCAGGGCCAGGGCGATCGGCAAGAGCCGCTCATGGAGCAGCCGGGACAACTCCAACGTCACGCTGCCTTCGGGGAAATGCAGATAACGCCGGGCCTTGCCATAGGTGTGGATCACCTCCCGCTTGGCGGTGAGCAGCATGGACGGAGGCGCATAGGCCTTGAGCAGCAGGCTCTGGCGCTATCGATCGCCGCCGCTTCGCTAGACAGCCCATAACCGCGCCGGGGGCGAATGTGGCGCGCCTTGACCTCGCCCGGCGTGACGTTCTTGTCCCGGTGCAGATCGATGGGTAGCGCGGCCGGACGGAGGATTCTGAAAATCTTCTGCCGGGCATTCACCACCGAAAAATCGGCAGCAAGCTCTCCGAGTGATTCACTCGAACCCAGAAAAAGGTGGGAACCCGGTAGCAAGGCATATTGCAGTCGGCGCAGCACCCGCTCCTGGGCGGGAACCTGAAAGTAGATCAATATGTTGCGACAGGTGACCAGATCCATGCGCGTAAAGGGCGGGTCGTCGAGCAGGTTGTGGCGGGCAAACACGATGCTCTGGCGTATTTCACTTTTCACCATGAAGTGACTGCCGCGCTGGGTAAAAAAACGTTCCAGCCGCAAAGGAGAAACTTCGCTGGCGATCGACTCAGGGAAAACGCCCGAGCCGGCGGCATCGATATTTTGCTGCTCAACATCGGTGGCGAAGATCTTGATCTCGAACCAGCGCCGCGCGCGCTCGAAGGCCTCGACGAAGAGGATGGCGATGGAGTAAGCCTCTTCTCCGGTCGAGGTGCCGGCTACCCAGACGCGAATCGGCTGATTTTCCTTACGCTCGCGCACGATGGCATCGATGACCGTCTTGGCCAGGTCCTCAAATGCCGCCGTATCACGAAAAAAACTGGTGACCGGAATCAGAATGTCACGACGCAGGGTGACGACTTCCGAGCGATCGCTTTCGAGCAGGTGCAGATAGCTTGCGTAATCGGCGGCGTGTCGCACATGCAAACGGCGGTCGATGCGGCGCATCACCGTCGCCGGTTTGTAATCGCGGAAATTCACACCACCGACCTGATGCAGGATATGCAGGATGCCATCCATCGCCTGGCTGTCACCCATCGGTACCGACGAGTCGGGCGGCAGTATGGGGGCAGGTTTTTGCTGGATGTGACCGAGGATGCGAAGGCCCAGTGCCTGCGCTGGCAGCACTTCATCGACCACACCGGTTGCCATCACGCTGCGTGGCATACCGTCAAACTTGGAAGTTTCCGGCTCCTGCGCCAACAACAAGCCACCCGCCGCATTGATGGCGATCGCACCGCGCGTGCCATCGGAACCCGTACCCGAAAGGATGACGGCGATCGCCCGTGGGCCAAACTCCTCCGCCAGCGAACTAAAGAACAGATCGATCGGCAGGCTCAGGCCCCGGGGATTTTTCGGCATCAGCTGCAACTGGCTGCCTGCCAGGCTGAGCAGGCAGCCCGGCGGAATCAGATAGACCCGATTTTCCGTGATCGCCATACCATTTTCGACGACGCAGACCGGCATCTGCGTATGTCGGCTGAGCAGGCTGGCCATGAGGCTCTTGTGATCAGGCGACAGGTGCTGAATGACCACATACGCCGCGCCGCTATCCGGCGGAACGTTCTGGAAAAACTGTTCGAGTGCCTCAAGACCGCCGGCAGAAGCGCCGAGGGCAACGACGTAGCCGTCAAAACCAATGCTTGCGGGAAAGGCATCGTCAGGCGCCTGACTACTTTGATCTGGGGGTTTTTTAAGTCGTTTGACCATTAGGCAACATTTTTTACTCACGGCGTCTAAATCGGTCGGGGTAAAGGTTTACCCATGCTCCCCGTATCCGTGGCGGCCGAATGATGCTACAGATCCCTTTTCGAGGTAATCAGGGATACCCTGATTCGTGGCGGGGTAAACCCTGATGGCTAACATCGCTAAACTTAGGTACATTGGCAGGTGTTTCCCTTTTACAACTTTAGTAATAGAGGTGATGGCTTGACGGCCCAATGCCAAACGATTTGGTGCAGATTTTCGCAAATCCGCTAGCCACTCCAGCAACGCCGAAGGACCTGCAGATGTTCCCGTGTAACAACCCCCAAGATGGCAGCCTGCTCAGCGCGGCGCTGGAACGCTGTGCTTCCGAGCAAATTCACCTGGCGGGGGCGATTCAAAGGCACGGAACGCTCATCGCCATCGACTCGGCGGGCATCGTGCGCATGGCAAGCGACAACTTGCAGACGATTTTCTGCCATTCAGCCGCTGCAGCCATCGGACAGTCGGTTGAGCTTCTAATCGGTGCAACTGCCCTGCAGTCAATGCGGAAGGCCGTGGACACGACACCAACAGATCGCCCTATCCCGCTTTATTTACACGCGAACTGCTGCGGCGATACACCGATGGATCTTTCCGTCGTCGTCCACCGTAGCGATCAACTGCTGATCATGGAGCTCAAGCGGGCCGAGTTGAGCCAAGCCGAAACCGCTGAACGGCTGTTTTCCGCTGTACGCGATGCCCTCTGGCATTTTGACCGCGTCACCGACATCGACAGTTATTGCCAGTATGTCGCCAGCGAAATGCGCAAGATCTCAGGCTTTGACCGGGTCAAGGTGTATCGCTTCGACAGCAACTGGAATGGCACCGTGATCGCGGAAAGTCGCAACGATGTGCTGCCTTCCTTGCTCAACCACCACTTCCCCGCCTCGGATATTCCTCCGCAGGCACGCGCACTGTATGAAAAAAACCTGGTGCGCGTGCTGGCAGATACCGAAGCCCCAACTGTGCCAATCATCCCGACAGAGAATCCGTTAACCGGTCGCCCGCTCGACCTAAGTTATTCGGTATTCCGAGCGATTTCTCCGGTGCACATCGATTACCTGCGCAACATGGGAGTGCGCTCCACCATCACGGTTTCCATACTGCACGATGGCAAGCTGTGGGGACTCGTCGCCTGCCATCACAGCCAACCGCAGGTTTTTCCCCACCATCGGCGCGAACTCATCGAATTTGTCGGCAAGACCGTGTCGATGAAAATTGATGCCATGGAAAGTGCGGCGCGCCTGAATTCGATGGAGAGCGTACGCCAGCGCCTGCAAAATCTCACCGACCTGATTCGCTCATCAAGCGATGTCGATCGGGTGGTGCGCATGTTTCAAACCGACTATCTGAGCCTAGCGGCGGCCTCTGGCAGTTATATCGATGTCGGCGACAACACCCATGCGATCGGCGTGTTACCCCCCCATCGCGACCTGCTCGATCTGATGGACTGGGTAAAGCAGCAGGAGTTCAGGAACGGCGTGTTTGTCACCGATCATCTCGGCGAGCTATTTCCCCCGGCGCAAGAATATGCGGCCACTGCGGCCGGCCTGCTGGCCGTCGATCTGGATAACCGCAAGAGCAACTTCATTTTCTGGTTCCGGCCCGAGGTGATACGCAATATTTCCTGGGCCGGTAACCCGCAGGGGCAGGTGACGACGGACAGCCAGGGCGCGCGCCTTGAGCCGCGTCGCTCCTTCGCCCTCTGGCAGGAAACCGTGAGCGGTTGCTGTACCCCCTGGACGCAGGCGACCATCGACGCGGTGAAACTATTTTCGCTCTCGGTCGTCCAGGTGCTGATGCAGCGGGCGCAGCGGCAATTCGATGCCGCCGAGGAAGCCAACCGGGCCAAGGGCGAGTTTCTCGCCAACATGAGTCACGAAATCCGCACCCCGATGAACGCCATCATCGGCTTGGCCTACCTGTGCCGGCAAACCGACATCAACCCGCAGCAGCGCGACTATCTCGAAAAGATCGACAAGTCGGCGAACAACCTGTTGCGCATCCTCAACGATATCCTCGATTTCTCAAAAATTGAGGCCGGGCGTCTGACCATCGAGGAAACGGCGTTTGATCTCGACCGCGTGCTCGACAGCGTTGGCACGGTGACGGCGATCCAGGCCCAGGAAAAGAATCTCGAGTTTGTTGTCGAGGTGGCACCAGGTTGCCCGTCGCTGCTGGTCGGCGATCCGCTACGCCTGGAGCAAGTGCTAATCAACCTGGCCAGCAATGCCGTCAAATTCACCGATTCCGGCGAAGTCGTCATCACGGCCTATCCGTTCGCCGAGGAGGCCGACCAGGTCGTCTTGCGCTTTACCGTAACGGATACCGGCATCGGTATCAATGAGGAAACGATTGCCAGGCTGTTCCAACCGTTCCAGCAGGCCGATGGCTCAACGACGCGCCGTTACGGTGGCACGGGGCTGGGCTTGTCCATCAGCCAGCGTCTGGTGGAAATGATGGGCGGTCAGATAGAGATTGCCAGCACCCCCGGCCAGGGCACGCAATTCGCCTTTACTGCCCGCTTCGGCAAGCGCTCGGGTGATACGGCCAGGCGCCCGCTGATGCTTCCCGATCTGCACGAGCTGACGGTACTGGCCGTTGACGATAATCCGCGCGCACTCTCGGTAACGCGGCAATACCTTGAATCCTTTGGATTTATTGTAACCGAGGCGTCCAGCGGGGCAGAAGCGCTAAGCATTTACACAGCCTCCGTGGCCAGTGATAATCCCTTCTCACTCATCGTCATCGACTGGGAAATGCCCGGACTAGACGGCCTCGAAACCGCGCGCCGCATTGCGGCAACCACTGGTGAGCACAGGAAACCGCGCACCATGATGGTGTCAATGCACGGTCACGTGTGGAGCCAGCCCGAAAGCCCGTTTGTGAACGCCATGCTCACCAAGCCGTTTACACCGAGCCGCCTGTTCAACACCATTGCATCGCTGTTTGTCCGGCATGGCTCACCCGGCCTACCATTGCCCGCCCAAGCGGTTGACCAGGACAAGCTCAGGGGAGCGCATTTGTTACTGGTCGAAGATAACGACATCAACCAGCAGGTGGCGCAACAGATACTCCAGGGTGCCGGGATTATCGTGACGGTTGCCGTCGATGGCGCAGTCGCAGTGAAGATGGTCGCAAATCAACGCTTCGATGGCGTGCTGATGGATATCAATATGCCGGTCATGGATGGGTACCTTGCTACACAAGCAATCCGCCGCCAGTACAGTCAGGCCGAGTTGCCCATCATCGCCATGACCGCTAACGCCATGAGCGGCGACCGAGAAAAGTGCCTTGCTGCCGGCATGAACGACCACATTGCCAAACCGGTGAATCCTGCCGAAATGTTTGCCACGCTGGCACGCTGGATCATCCCCGCGCAGCCCACTGTCGCACCTGTACCTGTGACACGTCTAGCATTCGATGCGCAACTCAGCACGCGCTTGCCCAATTTGCCGGGGGTGAATGTGGATGCCGCAGTATCACGTCTGGGCGGTGATGTGCCGGCATATATGGCTCTCATCGACAAGTTCCGCCGGCGCTATTGCAACAGCATCGTCGAGATTCGCCTGGCTTTGATCGAGGGCGACCGTAAGCTGGCCGAGCGCCTCGCCCACACGCTCAAGAGCGTTGCGGGCAACCTCGGTGCAGAAAACCTGCAGGCCAAGATGCGCGATCTCGAGACTCAGATACGATCCGGCGGTGAAGCAGACAAGTTATCGAGCTTGCTTGATTCCGCCAGTGCGGATCTCGGCGTTTGCCTCGCCGCCATCGACGCGTTGTTGCCAGCGGTTGCGGCAGACGACCAGCACACGGATACTGTTACCGCTACACCACGCCAGCGCTCGGCATTATTGCAGCGAGCGCTCTCCCAACTGGCCGAGTTCGATGCCAGCGCCGAAGACACTCTCGCGGAAATTCGCCAGTTGCTACCGCGCCATGGTGCGACAGCGCAACTCATGTTGAGCATCGACAATTGCCTTGAGCGCTATGACTATGCGGCAGCCTTGGTTGCACTTAAGGAACTGGCAAGGCAATTGAATGATGCATGAGTGCGTGACATGACCACTCCCAAGAACATCCTCATCGTCGATGATGCACCCGAAAACATCGATGTCCTGAAGACAATTCTCAAGCCGCATTACACCTTGCGTGTGGCCACCAGCGGGCGACTCGGGCTACAAATCGCCGCTGCCAACAATCCACCCGACCTGATCCTGCTCGATGTCCTGATGCCGGATCTCGATGGCTACGATGTCTGTCGGCTGCTCAAAGCGGACGAACGTACGCGCAACATTCCGGTAATTTTTGTAACCGCGCGAGCCAATGCCAACGACGAAGCCGAGGGGTTTTCGCTTGGCGCCGTGGACTACATTATCAAGCCGGTCAGCGCACCGGTCGTGCTGGCGCGTGTCGCCACCCATCTGGCGCTCAACGACCGCAGCCGCCTGCTGGAGGAACTGGTGCAGCAACGCACGGCGCTGCTCGAAAGAAAAACCATTGAGTTGCAGGAGACGCGCATGCAAATCCTGCAACGGCTGGGGCGTGCGGGCGAGTATCGCGACAACGAGACAGGTATGCACGTGCTGCGCCTCAGCCATTACGTGAGCCTGCTGGGACGCAATATCGGGCTCACCGACTCCGAGGTCGAACAAATCGGTTATGCCGCACTGATGCACGATATCGGCAAGATTGGCGTTCCCGACCATATCCTGCTCAAGCCAGGCAAGCTGACGGCGGCAGAGTTCGACGTCGTCAAGCAGCATTGTCAAATCGGCGCGGACATCATCGGCTACCACGAGTCATCCTTGCTGCAATTGTGCCGAACAGTGGCTTTGACCCACCACGAACGCTGGGATGGCACGGGCTATCCGCACCGCATCCGCGAGGCAGATATTCCGCTGGCCGGGCGCATGACGGCGATTGCCGACATCTACGATGCCCTGACGTCGGAGCGACCCTACAAGAACGCCTGGGGCAGCGATGTAGCACTCGACATGATTGCCAAAGAAGCGGGCCATGCGCTCGATCCGTCGCTGACCGGGACGTTCATCGCCATGCGGCGGGATCTCGAGAAAGTCGCGCTGCAATACCCTGATTTCCCCCTGCATTAGCAACGCCACCATGCTGCAAAAACCATCAGTCCTCATTGTTGACGACACGCCGGAAAACCTCGATATCCTCAAGGGTGCCCTGAAAACGGACTACACCGTACGCATCGCCAACAGCGGCATCCTGGCATTGCAGATCGCGGCACATGATCCTGTGCCGGACCTGATCCTACTTGACATCATGATGCCGATCATGGATGGGTATGAGGTGATGCACCTGTTGCAGGCCAATCCGGCGACACATGACATCCCGGTGATCTTCGTCACGGCGATGTCCGAAATGACCGATGAACTGAAAGGCCTGTCACTCGGCGCGGTCGACTACATCACCAAGCCGTTAAGCGTCCCGATTATCCAGGCACGTGTGCGCACCCATCTGGCGCTGCGCGCCGCGCAAGCGGAGATCGCAGAGCAGAATGCCCGCCTTCTTGAAGAACGCGCGCTCGTCGAGGAAGTCATCCTGCTGATGCGCGATGAGCGCGACTTCGACAAGCGAAACCTGCGCTATCTCATGTCGTCCGTCGATAAAACCAATGGGGATGTACTGCTCTCCGCCTTCACACCCGACGGGCGACAGTGGGTGCTGGTCGGAGACATCGCAGGACACGGACCGGCGGCAGCGCTGGGCATTCCCTTGGTTTCACAGGTTTTCTATCGCCAGGCTGGTCAGGGATGCGTTGCCAAAGACCTTCTAGAAGAACTCAACAGCGCCATGTTCGAAAAACTGCCGACCATCATCTACATGCCCTACGTTTTCGTGGAGATTTCTACGGACAGGCATTTACTTGGCGTCTGGAACGGTGGTCTGCCTGGGTGTTTGCTGTCTGAACCCGACAAAGCACCAATGCATTTTTCTTCGACGACATTCCCCATGGGGATGTGTGCAAATTATCGCCTGGATGATGACGGTCACCAGACGGCAGAATTTCCCAAGGATGGGCGTCTGTGGCTATTTACCGATGGATTGTCTGAGTTGCCCGGCCAGGCTGATCAGCGACTGGGCGGTGATGGAGCCGTTGCACTCCTGGATGGATTAGGCCAACAGGAAGACCTGACAAAACTCTGGCAAAAACTCGAGGATTATCATGGCTCCCCACAGTTCCCGGATGACATGACCTTGGTCGAGTTGCGAGCTTGAGGCCCATAAATGGAGCAAACAGGCAACGGAACTGGGTGAGTTAGCGCGCTGTGGCGCTTGATTATTGCTAGCACCGCCGTCCCGCCAGCGCCGACTTTCGTATGCGCCAGCCCGTCTCGCCCACGCCACAATGAAGCGCATTCACCTCAGGACGACACCGCTGACGAACGCCTTCCTTCATCGAGGCCTTAACCTTATCGTACCCGGGCAGCAAAGGCACTTGCCGATAGTTCGATATCGGCGGCAGCAATCTTTGCTCGC
>Ga0315268_10008958_pt1 | contig 10416 bp, 13 predicted proteins | sample C1_top_MG_FD_204535 | JGI IMG/M metagenome (GOLD analysis project Ga0315268, IMG submission 204535) | Sediment microbial communities from Yellowstone Lake, YNP, Wyoming, USA - C1_top | ecosystem: Environmental > Aquatic > Freshwater > Lake > Sediment | place: USA: Wyoming | collected 2017-08-01 | reverse complement strand
AGGGCTGAGAAAGCTGGTGTGCTGGAGACCAAGGATGCAGAGGCAGAGCAGAATGCCCTCGATCTGTTGCGGAGGCTTTCTGAGAAAAAGCGGAGTTCCGATTGCAGATAGAATGAAAGAGCTTATAAATGTCTGGGACAGAAGCCTTCTGGATTTGAATGAGAATTGAAACTAGAATTCTGGCGGGCACAACGATTCTCGCAGCTTTGGTTGTTGTTTTTGATTATTCGATGAAGTTTTCAGGGTTGAAAATGCCGTTTCCTTGGTTGCCGACTCTCAAGTTTGACTTTACAGGGATTCCGATTGCTCTGGCTTACTTTCTTTTCGGTTTTGTTCCGGGCGTTTTTACCTCTGTGATTGCGTTTGTGGCTATTCTTGCGCGGAGCGGGGATGTGGTGGCTTCTTCTATGAAGGCGCTTGCTGAATTGTCTACGGTTGTTGGTATGGCACTTGCGTTCAGACTGGTCCCGAGGTTTAGTCGGGTCTCATCCTTCTTGTTGGGGGTTTTGGCGAGGTGTTCGGTCATGTTTTTTGCGAATTTGGTGGTGCTTCCGTCTTTTTACCACATGCCTTTTGCGGTGGCCGTTAGCGTCAGTCCTTTGATCGTTGCGTTCAATGTTCTTCAAGGATCCTTGGGTATTCTTGGCGGCTACTTTCTTCATGAGGCGCTCAGGCGACGGGTGCCTTCTCTAGTGAAAAGAAGTTGAGTGTTTGATTTTCGTCGGGGCCAGCAATTTATTTAAATAGGTTTTTTGGAGCAAAGTGATGTTTGTCGTTGTTTGATTGGGAGCGGGTTGGTTGCTGTGGAGTTTGAGGCTTGTGTTGAGGACATTGTTGTGCGTGCGAGTAGTGTGAAGAGTTTTCGGTTTGCCAGACCTGTTGGTTTTGATTACAAGGCTGGACAGTTCATGTTTGTCACTCTTGAGGTTGGAAAGCAGATGATGCGGAAGCCTTTTACGATTTCGAGCAGTCCGACTGAGGAGGAGTTTATCGAGTTTACGAAGAAGTTTACTGGTCATCCGTTTTCTAACGGTCTGGATGTTTTGAAGGTGGGTGATTTGGTCAAGTTGGATGCGCCGCACGGGGATTTTACTTTTGAGGGCGAGTTCAGCAAGATTGGCCTGCTTTCGGGCGGAATTGGGATCACGCCTTTGAGGAGCATGTGCAAGTTTTGTGCGGACAGGCACTTGAGCACGAAGGTTACGCTCATCTACGGCAATCGTACCGAAGCGGGCATTGCTTTCAGGGAAGAGTTTGAAGCGATGCAGAGGCATGGCAGGGATTTCAAAGTTGTTTTCACGTTGAATGAAGCTGGGGCGGGTTGGAGCGGGCTTGTGGGCAAAATTGATGTGGACATGGTCAAGAGGGAGATTCCTGACTATTTGGAAACGGTGTTTTACATTTGTGGGCCGCCGGCGATGGTGGAAGCGATGGACGCTTTGCTCGGGATTCTTGGTGTATCTGAGGAGAACGTGAAGAAGGAGAATTTTGTGGGTTATTGAGTGCAGGTGTGAAAAAGGGGTTCTGTGAGCTCGCACTCAAACGACTTTGAAGAATTTGGTTTTTGGGTTTCCGCATATTGGGCATTTTTCTGGCGGTTCGTTTTCAACCGTGTTGCCGCACACGCTACATACGTAGTAGTCGACTTTTGCCAGTTCTTTTCGGGCTTTTAGTGTTTCCATTGCTTTTGTGAAGAGTCCAGCGTGGACTTTTTCGACTTGGTTGGCTACGTTGAAGCTCCATGTAGCTTGGGCGTTGTTTTCTTTTTTGGCGGTGTCTAGGTATTCGGGGTACATTTGTTTGTATTCGAAGGTTTCGCCTTTTATGGCGGTGTCTAGGTTTTCGGTTGTGGTTTTTATGTCGCCAATTATGCGTATGTGATTAAGGGCGTGGACGGTTTCAGCTTCTGCGGCTGCGCGGAACAGTTTGGCTACTTGTGTGTTTCCTTCTTCTTCGGCTTTTTGGGCGAAGGATATGTAGCGGCGGTTGGCTTGGGATTCGCCTGCGAAGGCGTTTTTGAGGTTTTCAATTGTGCTGGTCATTTTGTTATTCACCTATTTGTGTGATTAGTTTGAGCGTGTGATATAAGGTGTGCTGTTCTGGCGCGTTTAGACTACTAAATTATGCATGGGGTCTTTTTATGCTCCTCTTGTGATTACATATTGGTTAGGATGCTTCTTGAGATGGTGTGAACGAGAATGAAGTCATCAGCAACGTTCGAAGAAACTCCTTTTGACCGTAACCGTGTGATTATCGGCGACATGTATGAGGAAAGCCGGCGCAGACCCATCTCAATGGGTCTAGTGGAGTTTGATGTGACCAAGGCCCGCGACCTTATACAGCAACATGAACACAAGACAGGCGAACAATTGTCTTTTACGGGATGGATAACAAAATGCGTAGCGCAAGCTGTCAGCGAGCACAAACAAGTCCAAGCATATCGGAAAGGCAAGAAAATAGTCGCTTTCAACGACGTTGACGTTTCAATCGTGGTAGAGCGAGATGTTGAAGGCAAGAAAATAGCCATGCCCTACGTGATAAGGAATGCAAACACGAAAACCTTCAGACAGATCCATAACGAGATCAGGGCGGCTCAGGCCCAGCCAATCGAAAGCCAGGTCCTAGGCGAACATCCCTACGCATGGCTTGCAGGCAGATTCCAGTCTTTGCCCAAATTCATACGGAAGCTAGTTTGGTGGAAATATAGAAATGATCCTTTCCTCGCCAGAAGGATTTCCGGAACAGTGGGCATAACTGCAATAGGCATGTATGGAAACGTCAGCGGTTGGCCCATCAACTTCGGAATGAACCCGCTTGACATTGCACTCGGGAGCATAACGAAAAAACCCGGGGTCGTAGGCGACAGAATAGAAATTCGTGAATACCTTCATGTGACTATGATATTCAATCATGATGTCGTGGATGGAGCACCTGCGGCCAGATTCACGGCAAGGTTGAACGAACTCGTCACAAGTGCATACGGGTTAGAAGAGTTCAGCACATAGCGCGTGCTTTTTATTTTCGCCGATACCACATGTCTATCGACAATGCCATGTTCAGAACAATAAAATCGCTTGGTGCTGTTTCCAGAGCAGAGTTCCTGCTGCCGAACCTAGGGTCGCTGATTATGGGTCTTGCGTGGGGAGCAACGCCGTCCACAAGTATCGGTGACCTGGTAGTAATGATAGTCTTGTCCTTTGCCATAATTAACCTAAGCTCTGCCATCGGTGCACAAGTCAATACCCTCTCCGACCGCGAACTAGATTCAAAAGATGAGCGCAAGAAGCAACTCGTCGAAGCAACGAATTCTTTTGGAGCAAATAGACTGAAAAAGGTGCTGATCATCGAGTTTGCTCTTACCCTGATTCTGGTCTTTCTATTCATGCTAATTCAGCAAAAGCCCATTTTGCTGCTTCTGTGGATAGTCGGAATCTGCTTAGGATGTGCCTATTCTCTTCCACCGATAAGACTAAAATCCAGAAGTTGGCTAGCTCCCATATCGTTAATTCTCGTACTCGCCTTTTTCCCTGTGCTATTCGCATACTACACTTTCACAGCTGAAATGAATCTCTTTTTCCTCATGTCGGTAACAGGGCTCGCTCTGACAGTGTATGGTGTGATAATACCGACTGAAATCCGGGACTACTTCGGAGACAAAGCAATGGGCATCGAAACATTGACAGTGCACATAGGTCTCGTCAAAGCCTCCATAATCGCCATGGCACTTCTAACCACAGGAGCGGCACTCACCGCGATCGCATTTCTCCTACAATTCACTTACGACCAACACACGTTCTTGAGCGTTCTATTAGTTGCCATACCAATTACTGGATTTGTTGTGCTGAGGGAATTCAGGAAGCTCTATTCTCTTTCCAAGGAATACGTGGCATCAAAGAGCAATAGTATTGAGGAAAAACTCGTGAGTTTATCTGCGCACAATCCTCAGTGGATAATGATGATCACACAGACCTATAGCATGATCTCTATAGTATTGTTGGTAAGCAAGTTTCTGCTCTAAACGGCTGCGCATCTGGCAATAGGAAGGCGCGCTAATCATTTTATGGCATAACGCAATTTCCTGCACGCGAGAAAAATCAGATTGAGAGAGACAATTTTGAAATACGTCAAGATGTATTCTACTAATGTTTAGGGGAAGAAGTTTGTGTCTCATTGGACAGAAGACCTTTTCGTGAATCATCCTGAACTCTTTGTTAAAGCCCTAGAAGAACGTGTTTCGATTGCAGGCGATGAGGTTGACCTTTTTCTGAAATATCTTGGTGAGACGGGATTCAAGCCTCGAAGAATCTTGGATCTTAACTGTGGCATCGGTAGACATTCAATTGAGCTTGGAAAAAGAGGCATAAATGTTCTAGGAACGGACCTGTCGCCCTACTACATCCAAATCGCCAAAAAAAGTGCCAGAAGCCAGCAAGTCACTGACAAAGTGCGTTTCAAAGTGGCGGACATGCGCAGGATCGGTACAATGCTTGCCAAAGAGAAATTCGACGGTATCATTAATCTCTTGACTTCTTTTGGATTTTATGATGATAAGACTAATGCTGACATTCTACGCCAGTGTTGCAGTCTTGTTCGGTCCAAAGGGTTTTTTGCCTTGGAAATCATGAATAGAGATTGGATTGTTAGGAACTTTCAGCCGCGTGGATTTTCCCGCTATGAGAATCTGATAGTCTTGGAAGACAGGACATTTGATGCAAAAACTTCACGCACAGCAACCACATGGACTTATCTAGTTCAAAAAGATGACAAAAACTTCGTCCTAGAAAAACAAGTCACAATCGACACCCGTCTTTGGAGCCTTCACGAACTGATTGACATTTTCGAGAAAACCGGTTGGAGATTCAAGGCAGTATATCCTGGACTTGGGCGACAACAAGGAGACGTCCCACTAACGGAAGTACAGCGTCTATTCTTCATCGCCATGAAGCCCGCACTCGGGAAGAACCGTGTTGCATAGAAACGCTGGGACTATTCAGCGCGTGCTAAGAGACTTTTTTCAGTCTCAGAAGCGCGGTGAAGAGCAGAAAAACACTGACTGCCGTTAGGAAAAACGAACTGAGCAAAGTCAAACGTGGAAGGTCAACGACAAGATGAATCAAGATTAAGGTCATGTCAAAAACAAGGAGGATTATTGTAGTTTTGAGAGCAATCCTTGCATAGGTCAAGTCTTTTGATGACATTCACTGACTCTACTCCCGGTTTTCTCTTCGTTTCTGAAGACTTATCTTTATCTGTTTCTAGCTCACGAAGTTTGGAGCTGCTATGAGAGAATCTTACGTTTTTTGTTTTGATTGGCGCGCGCTGGCACCAACGGTTCTGATTGTCTGCTCAGTGTTATATAGTGAAAGACTTCACTGGGGTCTCTGAAGCCAAGGATGCTGTGGACATGAGCAATGAGTTGGGTCCGACTGAGAAGAATGGTTCGCTGGGCAGCTTGTTTCTTCCCTCGTTGGCGTTTTCGTACTTTGCCACGGGCCCGCTAGGGGTTCTCGTGTCACTGCTTTTGGTTGACATTGGGCTCACGTTTAATACTGATGTCAGTTTGATGAGCCAAGTCAATACTTCTTACAACATAGCCGCCTTTGTCTTCGCACTGCTCATGGGAGTCCTAAGCGTTCGATTCAAACATAAGACACTGCTCATCGTCGGCATAATCCTGACATGCGGTTCAGCCTTAGGCTTCTACCTCGCCTGGGATTTCGTCATAGTGCTCGCAGCGTATTCCCTAAGCGGCATCGGATGGGCCATGATCTCGCCAACCGTCTTCACACTGATCGGAGAGCACATCTCCCTAGCTAAGAGGGCAAACGCAATCGGTCTGACTGTCGCAGCCGGAGCACTGGGATACGTCATCGGGCCTCTCCTTATCGCATGGATCGCCAACCTCGGCGGGTGGCGTCTCTGCTTGGTCGGATTTGTGATACCAGTTCTGCTTGTGAGCCTTTTGATGGCTTCGGTCGGCGTCCCATCAACCTTGCGCAACAACAAGAAAGCACCAGATGGACGAGACTATCTGAAAGGCTTTAGAAACGTATTGTCCAACAGATCCGCAGTAGCATGTATAGTTGGGGATGCGCTTCGTTCTGCCGCGTTTGTGGCGACCCTCATTTATGTAGCATCATTTGTCAGGAAGCATTTCCAGATGTCAACAGACTTTGCATCCCTTGTGCTGTTAGGAGGAGCTTCATGCTTTGCCATAGGTAGCGTCGTTGCAGGTCCATTCGTTAACAGACTTGGAAGAAAGAAACTAACCGTCGTTAACGCGGTTCTTGCCGGAACGTTCACAATGTGTTATTACCTCACGCCAAACCTGTGGCTTTCCATGACGCTAGTGATGGTTGCAAGCTGGTTTTTCGGCATGCTAGTATCTTCAGCAAACAGTCTCACCCTTGAGCAAGTCCCAGAAGCTCGCGGAACTGTAATGTCCTTGAGCACCGCATCGCTGAATCTCGGATCCGCTCTAGGCACCGCAATAGGTGGACTAGCACTCTCCTCGTTTGGTTACGAAGGTCTGGGAAGCGTTCTCGGAGCAATGGGCATAGTAGCAGCTTTCGTAGTCCTCCTGTTTGCAGGAGACCCAACGAGCAGATACTGTTAAGTTATTTGTGATGGCCCAATTATCATTTTCACCAATTCAGATGGCAATTTGATACATTTAGAAAAGCATTTATCGTTGCTTGTTGTCATTTTGTGATGTGTATTATTCATGCTAGCCTTTGACTCTAAGGATTTTGAAAGAAGAAAGGTATTCTGGGAAAAAGATCCTGATACAAGCGAACCAATCATAAAACAAATGACCAAGTTTTACACACCTCTCGGGGTAGGTGTCAAGTTCAAAGAACATGGAGACTTTGCGAACGTATGTTTGAAAAGAGTAGCTGAGTTAGCTAAGGAATTCGAACTATCGCAGCAAAGAGTGTTATATGACTCCTACTCTTTGAGAGCTGAATTGTCACATAAGAGAGCTATTCCTTTCTGTGACAAACTTGTATCAAAACTGACACGTTACATTGAACTGCTACACTTCTGTTATGTTGTTATGCCTCCTGACCTATACCCAACTGTTACCGTAGGCGGTTACAAGTCACCAACTGATGAAATAAGGTCTGCTGTATTCCTGAGAAACTTAGCTCCAATGTTCTCACACATTGCCGCTTGGTCGTATTTTGGAATAGAAAGAGATACTGAAAAGGAAGTCTTGTTAGATGGTTTCAATTCTAAGGACACAGAAGCTTGGCACACCCTGATAGCCAAGACGAAACCAAAAATATTTCCACATGGCGATGAGTGCAATCCTTACATTATGGTCGCTGACATTATTGCATATCTTACCGATGCCAAATTGTACAGTCAAAAGCTTGCACTGAATCGTGAGAATCTTCAGGCAATATGGAAACCATATAATTTTGAAGTGGACAGCCACTTCTTGGGCTATGATATGCATACTGTCTACGGATGGCATTCAGATGATCCAATTGACATTTCGCCCTACCTAGCGCATCCAATGGTTTTCTTATTGGTTGATGAACTGGAGAAACTTCAACCAAACCCACCTCCAACAACTGGAGAAGAAGATATGGAAGAACTAACTGAATCGGAGAACCCATTTGTCGTAACGAAGGAAGAAAAGCGGTTCAGTAAACTAGTAAGACGCATGGACCCTTGGTATGCTGTAACGGCTTATGCTTATTACAAGGGAGGAAGTGCGCAACTATTCAATTTTCACATGGATCGCAAGAAAGTGCAAGACGGTGACACGATGGTTTACATTGGCCATCAATCTAAAGCAATGGCTGAAGCTTTTGCTGATATGAAAGAGATTGAAGTTTTGTCCGCAAAAGAAGTCAGGAAGACTGTGAATCGAGAAAAAGCAAAACATTAATCCATTAACACAGGTATACCGGCCAACATTGCCCGGGGAGGAAATGTCAGCAATATATTGCTGATATTGAACCAATATTTAACGCTTATGTATTTGGCCGATATATCGGCATGAAAGACAGGTCTCTCATCATGAGAAAAGACACAAGACCAGAGCTAGTTCAAAGAGTTGGAATACGAGCTAGGGAAACAAACAATATCGTTGAAAGGATGCATGGAACAGTCAAAGATCGCACTAGAGTTATGAGAGGTCTCAAAAGTTTTGAGTCTACAAAGTCAATTCTGGAAGGTTTCACAATTCACTACAACTATGTTAGACCGCACCAAAGTCTAGGAGGCAAAACACCATCTCAAGCTGCAAGAACACAAGCACCTAGCACATGGAAAGGATTGATTGATGAAGCAACCAAATACGAGACACAAATCCTAGCGAAAACAACAAATCCTGAGAACAGATCAGAAAAGAGAATAGAAGTGGAGGCGATAGTGAAATGAGAAAAGTTCTAGTGGCACTTCCCGAAAATGTTGCTGATCTCTTGAAAAAAGAACTTGTTGGCAAAATAGGAGAAACCTGTTCAGATACGCTGCGAACAATAATAATGAGTTGGCTATCGGAAAAAGGGTATTTGACGAAGGGTGAAAAACATGGCAAAGAATAAACCGAAACGAGAACTTGCAGAAGAAATTGACCTATTGGATACTATGCTTTCAAGCCTTGTGGAACTACTTGAAGCGAAGGGCGTTTTGACTCAGGAAGAATGGGAAAAGCGAATCAAGAAAAGAATAACCGTCAACTAATGATGCCTATTTACCGCAACCGTCATTATTTTATTTTCTTTTTTCATGCAATCTTCTACAACCATGAAGACAATGTATATATTGTATGCAAAACCCTTTTTCTATCGTGACGTAGGGGCAAGTAATAATCATAGACCGTGATGCTTGACACATTCGGTTTTTGGCTTGCCCCGAAATCTCATTATTACTGGGTGGGCAGGTAGCGCAAGAGGTGAACCATCCCAACCTGACACCACACCCATGGATGTGGTGGAAACCCAAGTTGGGCACACTCATCCTGCCCAGTCCCCAATCATGAGGCAAACTCATGACTATGAACTACTTTATGGTTTGTATTTTCACCGTCTTCTTGTACTGTTCATAGGCTTTTCCGCGTTTTCGCGTTTCTCTTCTTTCAAGATAGCCTTCAATCACAAAAATGTCGAGAACGGACTTCAATTTTTGTCCATGTGCAAGTGCTGGCATGAGCTTCTGGACAAGTGACTTGCGGTCAAACCATGTTGAATCATCAAACGTTTTGATGGCGCAAGCAATTTGATGAATATGACTTGTCTGATCCTGCAAACTGCCCAGATGTATCTTCTTAGTTCTTGAACCCAACTTGTGCAAAGTATAATAGTATTCGTCTACTGGTCTTTTGAAATATTCATACGTCCCTCTTGATGTGCTTCCGCTACTGCTTTTTGCTGTTCCTGTGCCAAAAGATGTAAACCCAACATCTGCGGTCTTCGAATGTTTTGGAATTGGTGCTTCCATTAACGTCTGCTGTTGACCAATGCTAACTTCAAAAGTCACGTAACCTGCATCTTGATCTACGCCCAGTATTTTTAGTCTGTCAAAATCTCGAAAATCAAAGTCGTGCCCAAATATGCCATCTGAAACGGACAATACGCTTCCTTTTCTTTCAATGATTAAGGGCAAAGCTAGTCTATGAACTCTACTCAACTTCTTTTCCATTTTTCCTACGACCAGATGCTTGACGCTTCCCCATATCAACGCTTAATGCTTATAACATTTTTGCTAACCATCAAAATTGAGCAATAACCGTTGTTCCACTCCCAACAAATGGATCAAAAACCGTCAAATTTCGAAAGCTACATAGGGCTCTTTTCGGCTACCACAACAGACTTAACAGTATCCCCCAACCAAAGATTACGCAGCAGATGGCTTCTGGAAGAGACTACTGAGGAGCAGTATACTAGGTTCAGGCTATACCAGGCAGTCAGTATCAGCACAGGGTATAGGGGGGATCGGAAACTAGTATACGCCTATTTTGCCAAGACTCTAATAGCCGACAGAATCCTTGGGCGATTGGAGCTTGTTCATTTTGAGCAGCTAGCATGAAAGATTGAATCAATTATTCTTCCGCAAGTAATAAGAACTTAGAATCCAATCATATTGTATTGACAGATATGCATGGAGAGGGTTTCTTGGCTTCTGTTGAGTACTTGCAGAACGGCCGATACGCATTGCTGAAGAAGCTTGGTGAGGGTGGAAAGGGCGTTGTTTTCAAAGCCCGGGACACGGCGTTGAACCGTGTTGTTGCAGTCAAGGTGCTCAAGAGTACAGTCACTAGTGAAGAGGCATATTCATGGTTTGTCCGTGAGGCGCAAGCAGTGGCTAAGCTCAACCATCCGAACATTGTTTCAATTCATGACATTGGCAAGGAAGACGGGAAACAATTCTTTGTGCTAGAGTTTGTTGACGGAGAGAGTCTAC
>Ga0315268_10008957_pt1 | contig 10417 bp, 8 predicted proteins | sample C1_top_MG_FD_204535 | JGI IMG/M metagenome (GOLD analysis project Ga0315268, IMG submission 204535) | Sediment microbial communities from Yellowstone Lake, YNP, Wyoming, USA - C1_top | ecosystem: Environmental > Aquatic > Freshwater > Lake > Sediment | place: USA: Wyoming | collected 2017-08-01 | reverse complement strand
TGTTCCTTCTTGTTCTTCTCAAGATACCCCGGCGTGGTCTGCCAGAACATCAGTGCCGCAAGGACCAGGAGGATCCAGCCGAACACGAATTTGAACTGGTCCAGGGTTATCAGCTCGGTCAGTTTTGGACCGATGAACCCGCCGGCGACCATGGAAAGACCGATGGCGACCCCCAGTTTCCAGCTGATGAACTTGATCTTGGAGTAGTTATAGATGCCGCTGCCCTGCGAGAACAGAACAGTTGGCATCACGGTTCCGGCCACGACGGTATGAGGAAGGGGCCAGAGCGAGATCAGGAGCGGGTTCATGATAAAACCGCCGCCCGCGCCCATGAGCACGCCGAAGATGGCGATCGCCAGGGTCAGGAAAAAGGGGCCGAAGAGGTTGAGGCTCGTGCCCGCATTATCCAGGTACACGATCGGGAAACTGATGGTGTTCTCAAACGTGACGGCGTCGCTCCGGAGGTCCTTGTCCGCAACGGCCGCGATCGTATACTTGCCTGGTGCAAGACCTTGCCGGATCTTGATCTCAGCTGTGTAGGTCCCGTCCGGTGCGATGTCCACGGCCGCGGCAAGGACCTTGTCCGCTGACCGGAACCGCGCTTTCACGAGCTGCATGGAGCGCTTGGCATTTTCTTTCGGGTCCATGGCAGGCAGGAGCGTGCCCCGCGATCCGATAATGCTGCCGGTCAGGGTTGCCTGGTACTTTTCGATCGCGATCTTTGCGGGACCCGTGTAAGCGATGTCGGCACCCACGTCCTTAAGCGCTTTCGAGTAGGACCATTTGTTGCCTTCCTTTTTTATGGAGTCCAGCTTTTCTGCCTGGTCCTTTGGTGTGAATATCTTGTAATAGGCCGGCATGTCCTGGGTCAGGTACAGGATGTACGGCCGCTTGCCCGAGTCCTTATCGACCTCGGCATCGAACCGGGAGGCCCGCACCTTTTTTTCAGAGATGACCTCCAGGTACACGGGTTTTCCTGCAGGGGCCTTGCCAATGACCTTGATCGTGCCGCCGTTATTCAGCGAAGTTTTGTCGATCTGGATGGTCAGCGATGGTAAGGCTGGTTTTGCTGCGGGTTTGGGCGGAGCAGCTGATTGCTTGGCAACGACAGGGCTTGATGCAAGGGAAAAAAGCAGAACAGAGAGAACTGCGACGGATCGGAACAGCCTTTGTTGGGTCATAGTGCGGATCTCCTTTCGTGTAACGCATTCCTTAGTAGTAGGATACTGGAACACACTGCAGGGTGCCGACGTACGATCTTTGTCCGAATCGCAAATAGTTGCACAGTTGTTTGATTGTCGCTGAATGCATTGAACGATACATCAATTTCACAGAAATGTAAATGCTAAAAGGGTCATGTTTCGGACAGGAGGGGAATCACTAGGCACCCGAACAAGCCGCGAGAAAGGAGACGGTTCTTGAAATAGTTTCTATTAAGTGCAACTCTGGTGCGCATGGTACAACTTTGGTGAGCGAGAAAACGCTTGACTTGATTTGGTAACTTTGTTATATTCTCTCACAGTTTTTGAATATAGTATTGTTTCATCACGCCTTATTTGCAGTCCGCAGCATCGTGTAGTTTGTAATAGTGGCAGATGCGAACGTTTAAAACAATCTATGATAACCACTATCATGCCTACATACCACCGTTACACTCACTCTTGTGAAGAGAGGCTTTCCGATACTGCCGGAAGCTCTATCACGGGATTCGTTGACCACCTGGAACCGCGTATTAACCAATTCTCTATTCTCGTAGCAGCTACGCAATGCGGGGGGGGCCGTTTCACGATCACGTAAATCCACGGTATTTATATTTTATGATGAAAGGGGGGTGGTTGATCCTTTAATTGTTCTGTATAACCCGCATTACATTGTTCAAGCATACTCTATCAATGGTAACCAGGTGTTCCGGTCAAAGACCGGACCAAAATTAACTTAAGGGAGGATACATGATGAAGAAGTTTACCGTAGTCCTAGTAGTACTGGCAATGACCTGCCTCAGCTCCATGGCACTTGCCGCAGACGTGACCCTTGGCGGTTCCGTACAGCTCCGCAGCAGGGATTTCCAGACGCTGTCACTCGACAAGACGGTCCACACTGCAAACCAGGTAGATACCCAGGAGCGCATCATGATTGACGTCAACGTCAAGTCAGAAGGCGCAGCAGGCAAGATCTCCCTCTGGAACGATTTCCAGACGTGGGGCGGCAACTCGGGTGGTTTTGAGAACACCCAGGGCGTCGGCTTCGGCAAATCCGGCACGGACGGCAGCGCATTCGGCTTCCGCGAAGCATGGCTCCTGTTTAACGTTCCCGGCGTCCCGGTCACGGTCAAGGCTGGTCATCAGCTCCTGCAGCTCGGCGGCGGCTGGTTCTTCCGTTCCATGCATTTCGGTTCGGATGCGTGGGTTGCCTTCAATGATACAGGCGCAAACCACCTTGGTTTCGTGAACGTAAAGATTGCGGAAGGTGCTTCGGCAAAGGCTGATGACGATATCGATGCATATGTGATCGTCGACACCTACAAGATCAATGACACCAACAAGATCGGCGTTGACCTCACGATGGCGAATGACCGTGGCAATGGCCTCGGCTTCAACACCGCTGGTTATGATACCAAGGCACAGAACCTCGGCATTAACTACAACGGCAAGCTCGGCCCGGTGAATCTCTTTGCACAGGTCGACATGCAGTCCGGTAAGGCCAAAGGCGCAACTGAAGACAGAAAACTCAAGGGCAACGAGGTCGTGATCCAGGGCAAAGTGCCGATGGATGCAGTCACCATCAACTTCACGCTTGCACGCGGCTCGGGCAAGAAGGCCGGCGACACGAGCGTGGATTACAAGCAGTTCGTGAACTTCATGGATGTTGACCCGCACTACACGTTCCTCTATGAGTATAAGATCGCAACAGCAGCTGGCAAAAAGAACACGGGCTTCAGCAACACCACGGCGATCAGCGCCGGTGCCATGCTCGCAGCTACCAAGAGCGTGAGCGTTGGCCTCGATGTGTGGTATCTGCAGGCAACCGAGAAGTGCGTGAGCGTGAAGGATCCGACAGCGTACAGCAAGGATGCCGGCACCGAAGTTGATGCCAAGATCAACTGGAAGATTTCCGACAACCTTGCCTGGAACTGGGACCTTGGCTACTACAAGCCGGGCGCTGCAATTGGCAAGGATGCAGCAACCGGTATCATGGGTGTTCTCGCCTACAAGTTCTAAGGCAGACGCATCCACGGTGCGCATAAGTTGAACAGCACCAGGCCCCGGAGGAGACAATCCTCCGGGGCCTTTTTATTTGTGCGCTTCATGGGGAGCTGCACGGGAATGCATCCTTGCTCCTGTAAGGGTCTTCGTCACCCGAGAGCGGCTATGCGTTAGGTTGTAAAGCAGGCTTGGACAGGGCAGTGCACGAAAAGTTCTGTCTGCAGTAGAGGATTGATGGCCCGGTTGTCGTAGGGTGCCTGAAGAAACAGAAATGCCCCCGAAAGAGCGGGGGCGTTCCTGTTTCTAAATCATTTCTAAGTCGGTTAACCTGGTGTCTGAACCCAGCTTTACGGATATTGGAGTTTAGCAGCTTTTACCACGTGCTTGAGCAGCACGCGCGTGGTGACTGTGCCAACGCCGCCCGGCACCGGAGTAATTGCACCTGCGACGTCCTTGGCCGGTTCGGTGTCCACGTCGCCCACGAATTTGTCGCCCTCAGGGTTGATGCCCACATCCATGACCGTCGCGCCCTGTTTGATGTAGTCCTTGGTGATCATCTTGGCCTTGCCGATAGCAGCGACGAGGATGTCCGCACGCCTGCAGACACCGGGCAGGTCCTGCGTCCTGGAGTGGCAAACCGTGACCGTCGCGTTCTCACCCAGAAGCAGCATGGCCATGGGTTTGCCCACGACCATGGACCGGCCGATGACCACCGCTTCTTTCCCGCTCATAGGCACCTGATAGAAACGCAGGATCTCCATGACCGCCTGGGGTGTTGCAGGCGGGAACCCCGTTGTATCTCCGGCCATGATCTTACCGGCATTCACAGGATTAAAACAGTCGACATCCTTTTCTGGCGCGAGAATGTGCTTGACCACGTCTTCGCTGATCTGCTTCGGGAACGGCCTCATCACGATGATGCCATGGATGTTCTTGTCCGCGTTCCGCTGTCTGAGGGTGTTCACAAAATCGTTCTGGCTTGTTGCGGCCGGCGCTTGCTCGATCTCGCAGGCGATGCCGTTCTTCTCTGCCATCTTCTTGGCGCTGTTGGCATAAAAGATCGAGTCCTGCGCATCTCCGACGATCATGATCCGGAGCGCCGGATTCACGCCTTTTGCCTTGAGTGCCAGGACCTCAGTCTGGATGTCCTGGTCCATCTTTTGCGCCACTTCTTTGCCGGTCAATAGTTTGGCTGTCATTTGGTTTTCTCCTTTTAATAGAAAAGGGTCATGTAGCATGTAGCACGTAGCATGGGATAACCATTTTCATCGAAACGGACTCCATGACCCTTGCCCCATGCTACTTGACCCTGCTGCACTCATCCCATCTTTTTATACGTCGTTTCCATTACGCTTTTTTCGAGTGCTGCCACTTGTTTCAGAACCTCCTGCATGCGCGACCAGGTGTCCTTGTTGTATGCGTCATCCTTTATGCTGTTCACATTGATCTTGACGTTCAGCGCAGCGCTCTGTGCGCACGCTTGCGCGAGCAGTACGGCAACACCGGCGTCGCTCACGGCGCCCACGTTCCCGATGTCCGCCGCCCGTACTGCAAGTTTGGCGATATCGAGCGATCTCAGACCTATCTCGAACGGTACCTGACAGGCCTTTTTCAAGGCCTCCTGCATTGTCGCGGTGCGGGCAGCCTTTTCTTCGTCGGTGTTCTTGGGCATCTTGTATACAGCCGAGAGCGCGCCATATGCTTCGGTATCCTTCTGGATCAGGTCCTGCATCTCGTTCCTGAGCTTCTCCGATTCAAGAAGAAGCTGTTCGATCTGCGGTTGAACGTCCTTGTATTTTTCTTTGCCCAGGGTGAGGTTTGCTACCATGCTGACCAACGCTGCGCCAAGGGCGCCGGTAAGCGCTGCAACACTGCCTCCTCCCGGTTCAGGCGATTTGCTCGCCAATTTGTCCATAAAGTGCCGTACGGGCTGATCAATATACATCGATTGCGTCCTCCTGTGGAAGGTTGGTGAGAAAGAAAAGAATAGAGAAATTGCTGTTTTTTGTCAATAAAAAAATCCCGGTGGAGGTAACTGGCAGCGATGGGGACACAGCCGGGACCGGACCATGCGTTCAAAAACGTATATTTGCAGTTTTAGAACAAGTCAATCCGAGGATAGTAAAAGTTTTCCTTGACTATATTTATTCGGCTTTGGTATTATACCCTGTCCCATCAAGAGGGAGTGTCGTTTTCATGGACCTTTCACACGGATTATCGCTGTATGTCCTTTTATCTGCGCTCGTCATGGGCGCTGTTTCGTTCTTATCTCCCTGCATTCTGCCTCTTATCCCTTCCTATGTGTCCTACATCACCGGGATAAGCTACGACGAGCTGGTCAGCCGCGAATCGCGCAGAAAGAACATGAACATCACCCTGCTGCATTCGCTCGCGTTCGTGGCAGGGTTCTCCATTATCTTCGTCCTGCTCGGCGCCACCGCGAGCTTGGCTGGAAGTATCCTCACACAGCACCTGGACGTGATCCGCGTCGTGGGCGGCGTGCTCGTCATCATCATGGGCGTGTTTGTCATGGATGTGGTGAATATTCCGTTCCTGCAGCGCGAAGCAAAGATCCATCTGAAGTCCAAGCCAGTGGGGTATGCCGGTACGGTCGTGGTGGGGATGATCTTCGGCGCGGGCTGGACGCCCTGCACCGGCCCGTTCCTGGGATCGGTCCTGGCCCTGGCTATGACGAGCGATACCCTGGGGCGCGGCATGGTGCTGCTCTTGGTATATTCACTGGGCCTCGGGATTCCCTTTATCCTCTCGGCAATGGCCATCAGCGCGTTCCTGTCCTCCTTTGACAGGCTGAAGAGGCATTTCAAGGCGATCAAAATAACGAGCGGCATCATTCTCATCATCATGGGTGTGCTGCTCATTCTGGACAAAATGACGATCCTTATTCCACGATAACCACGGGGAGAACAGAAGAGCATATGGTTGCTGATAACCTGGACGTACTCAAAGACAAGGACGCCCCGCTTTATACGATGGGCGTTGCGGCAAAGCTGGTCGGCACCACTGCACAAACGCTGCGGCTGTATGAGAAGCACGGGCTGATCCTCCCCACGCGGGAGCGGAGGAACCGGCTCTATACGGAAAACGATATCAAATGGCTGCGCTGCATTCGCGAACTGATCCACGCGAAGAAGATCAGCATCGAGGGTATCAAAAAACTGCTCGACTATGCGCCCTGCTGGGAGATCAAGGACTGCTCCGATGATCGGCGTGTGGTCTGCACCGCGTTCACCAATAAGAGCAAGCCTTGTTGGGAGACCACCCGCTGCCGCAAGGATGCGGATTGCACGACCTGCGTGGTATTTCTCAGGGACAGCAAGAAAACAGGGAAAAAAGGAACCTCGTAATCGTCATCGATCCCTGCTTGTGGAATAGCTGCACGTCTTTTAGTGCATCCGCGATCTGCAGTTAAGGATGGTCTTCGACCCACACCTCTCCGTCAGGTGTTGTTTCCTTCTTCCAGATAGGGGCGATCTTTTTTAATTCATCGATGCAGAAACGGCATGCCGCGAACGCTTCTTCGCGGTGCTCTGCAGCGACGACGATCAGGACGATATCCTCGCCTACCGGTATCGTGCCGATGCGATGAATGATCGTCACGTCGATAATGCCGTATTCCCTGACGGCCCGGTCCCGAATTTCCCCCAGTTTCTTCTCCGCCATGCCTGCATAATGCTCAAACTCGAGCTGTGCCACTGCTTTCCCCTTTGAGATGTCACGCGTTGTCCCGAGGAAAGTCACGATCGCCCCGATGGAGGATGATCCTCCCTTGAGATGACCTACTTCCTGCTCCAGAGAAAAAGTATCTTCCTGAATGCGAACGCTTCCCCGCATTATCGCTCCTCCGGAGAAGGGCGGCATGAATGCCACCTCGTCTCCATCCCGGACCGTTGCGTTGCTGCCTGCGTATTCCTGGTTTATTGAGACGAGGATCTTTTCGCAGGACAGCATGTCAGACAGGGTGGGGTATTCGCGTGAGACCTTGTTGAGCAGCTCCGCAATCGTTATCGCGTGAGCGTCGATATGCAGTTCGTCGCATCCTGCCCGATCTTTCAAGATGGCGAAAAGTTTGATCGTGATCATGTCCATGGCCCCCTGGTCGCTTTGCGAAACAATCGATTACCTCACTGGTCCCAGAGCAACAACGTCCGGCGTGATCCTGTTCCTGATCAGGCACTGCAGCATTTCAAGCTCGTCCTTATCGAACCAGGTGAGACCGCAGAAACTGCAGCTGTCCACTTCTATCAAGTATACCTGGCTGTAGAACCCCCTGCTCATCGGGTTGTGACAATGGGGGCAGTGTTGCAGGTTGCGAACAGGGCTATCGTCGGATCGCTTCCGATATGCATGCCCGAGCTGGTTCAGGTTGATGATCGAACGTGCACGAGAGCTGATGCGCTCTGAACAAGATCGTTCTTTGCCGGTCCGCGCGATTATCCGCGGGAGCTTGACGGAGTCAACGAGGATCCCGCTACAGAACCTGCATTGGTGGATCTGGGTCCCCTCATATGATTCCCGGACCAGCGGCTGGCTGCAGGTTGGGCAGGAGAACGTCGAAACGATCTGCTTCTGACCGGAATATCGTGCAAAGATCATTGCGTTGACAGAAGGTTCCTGTGCTGCCCGGTGGACGAGTTTGCCGACCCCCTCCGTGATCCAGGTGAGGGGGGAAAGCCATGAAAGTCCTGCGAGTTCGGACAGCGTGAACGGGCCCTGCCATTGTTGTTGTGGATTCATCGCATAGAACAAAGGGCTTGCCGGCACCCTGATTTCTCCGTGCGCGGTTTCCTCGGCAGGGGCTTCAAGTTCGGCGATGTTACGGTGCGCCATGGAGAGCAAAATATCGATCCGCTTAGCGAGCGGCGGATGGGTCGAGAACACATCCGCCCAGAAGCCGTCCGTTTCATCGAGCGCCGTGATCTGCGGGTTCACAATGCAGAGCATCTCGTAGCCGCTCCCGATGAAACCGGCGCCGCGCCAGCTGCGCGAAAGGAGATGAAGCGCCTCGGCAAGCGCGATCGGGTTCCGGGTCATCCGCACCGAGGCCGCATCCGCGCGGTACTCCCGCTCGCGTGAAACGAACATGTTCAGCAGAAAGCTCAACTGGAGAAGAGACAGGCCCAGGATATGCATGGGTGACCGCACGGTCCGTTCTCCTGATGCGTGACCCAGCTTTTCCATGGCAGAAGAGCAGGTCCCGAAAAGGCTCGCCGCTATCGTGGTTTCCAGGCAATCGTTGGAAAGGATATGATGCGCTTCGTGCGCGATCACGGCTTCGAGCTGGGGGCGGGTAAGGCGTGACAGTAAGCCTTCGGTGATAGCAATGACCGCATTGCCCTGGAGGTCTGCAACTGCGAGCGCGTTCAGTGAAAACGAGGGGATGACCATGCCTTTCATGGTCCGCTTGTTTCCCGTCACGATATGGACCTCCTGGAGGATGTTCATGAACATCATATGAACAGCATCCTCCGGGTCGGGCGGCATCGCGTCAAGGCCGCGTACCACGGTGTTCACCGTATCGTACGCCGAGACCCCGAAGTGGAGCCCTGCCGCAACAAGGGAAAGCATGCCCCAAGCTGCCAAAGGCGGCAGTGAGGAGCGCGGCGGGAGATAGGCATGGATGAACACGCCAAGGAGCGGAGCAAGTGCGATGAGATAGATGAACAGGAGGAACAGAAACAAGATGCTGATGCGCCAGCTCTTTTGTCGCTCTATGTCTATGAACGTCAGGGGCATGATTAATCAGGAAGACGGAATAATGATTTTGAAGAGCGGACGAACTGGCCTGCACGCTCCCCTGGATTCATGGTCCGCGCTTTCAACTGTTCATCTCTTCAGACTGAGGTTGACGATCGGTGCAGCCTTGTCTTCGTCTGCTGCTGAAAAGTAGTCTTCGGCCTGGAAGTTGAACAATCCGGAAATGATGTTGTCCGGGAAGATCTGGATCCTGGTGCGGTAGTTTGCTACCAGGTCGTTGTAGAGCTGGCGCGCAAATGAGAGCCGGTTCTCCGTGGAAGTAAGCTCTTCCTGAAGCTTCAACACATTCTGGTTGCTCTGAAGGACCGGGTAGTTCTCCATGACCGCAAAGAGTCTTCCCAGGCTCTGGGTGAGCATGTTCTCTGCCTCTGCTTTTCCCGCAGTGGTACCCGCGGAAACAGCTTTTGCCCGGGCAGAGATCACCTTTTCGAGCGTGTCCTGTTCGAATTCCAGCGCGCCCTTGACTGCCTGGACCAGGCCGGGGATAAGGTCATGCCTCCGTTTGAGCTGCACATCGATCTGTTTCCATGCGTTCTGGACATCGTTCCTGGTCGAGACCAGGCTGTTGTAGGTCATAATAAACCACGCCAGAACGAGAACGCATACCCCAAGAATGATCCATCCTATCATAGGTCCCCCTCGTCATATGTGATCGCACGCTTCACTTTTCGTCAACAGCGGCAATTATACCATACTTGCCCGTGGTTGTAACAGGCTTGGTGCGGCACGCTCATGCGTGGATGTTCGTTTCGGGTGGTTCGCTTATTCGTCTGCCAGGAGCGGTTTGTCCGACCTCGGGAATATGCCGCGCGTTTCAGCCTCCGTGAAAAGCCGGCGCACTGCATCGAGCCCTTCCTGTCCGAGGTCGAGCGAGAAATCGTTCACATAGAGGTCGATATGGGCTTTCATGACAGCCTCATCCATTTCCTGGCTGTGCTGTTTGCAGTATGCGAGGACCTCGTCGGGATGCGCGTTCGCATAGTGGAGGCTCTCCCGGATGCCCGTCTCCACCTGGAGCAGGACCTCGCGGCCGAGTGAGCGTTTGCACAGGATGCCTCCCAGCGGGATCGGTAGTCCGGAAAATCGTTCCCACCATGCACCGAGATCGAGCAGTTGTTCAAGGTGATAGAGCGGATAGGTGAACCGGCTTTCATGGATGATGAGGCCCGCGGTCACCTCGTTGCTTGCAACGGCGTTCATGATGCGGTCGAAGGGCATGACGATGAGATTGGTGAAGGACGGATCGTACAGCCGCAGGAGCAGCGAGGCGGTCGTCAGCTTGCCGGGGATTGCGATGGCGCCCTGTTTCAGATCGGCCATGCTGGTGCCGGAACGTGCGACGATGAGCGGGCCGCAGCCTCTGCCCAAGGCGCTGCCGGACCTCAGCAGAGCGTATGCTTCCCGTACATGACCGAGAGCATGGTACGAGATCTTTGTGA
>Ga0315268_10008956_pt1 | contig 10418 bp, 11 predicted proteins | sample C1_top_MG_FD_204535 | JGI IMG/M metagenome (GOLD analysis project Ga0315268, IMG submission 204535) | Sediment microbial communities from Yellowstone Lake, YNP, Wyoming, USA - C1_top | ecosystem: Environmental > Aquatic > Freshwater > Lake > Sediment | place: USA: Wyoming | collected 2017-08-01 | reverse complement strand
GGAAGAGATAAACTCGGAGCTCCTCCGCCTGCACAAGGTGAAGGAAGATAAAAAGGATTTCACCACCGTGACGGCCGCCTATATTGGGGAGCAGATCGGCAACATCACCGCTGCCCTCGGCCTGTTTTTGGGAGGGATTGCCGCCATCTCTCTGCTGGTCGGCAGCATCGGCATCGCCAATACCATGTTCATGAGCATCCTCGAACGTACCAGGGAGATAGGCATCATGAAGGCGGTTGGAGCCACGAACTGGATGATAATGCAGATATTTCTCATCGAATCGGGGATCATCGGACTGGTCGGCGGATTCCTTGGCCTACTGGCGAGCTATGGCATATCCAGTGTGATATCCGGATTAGGGATCCCGAGCCAGATCAAATTAGAAGTGATGATCGGTGCCTTGGTATTCTCTTTCATTGTGGGCGTGGTCGCAGGCTACATACCTGCGCAGAACGCGGCGAAGCTGCCGGCGGTCGAGGCACTGAGGTTCGAGTAGGGGGGAACGAGTACATATCAAGAAAAGTGCCTGCGGGGGTTTTGCCACCATCAATCAGAATTGTTTTGTAAAGCGCGGCATTTGGAGCGGTCATAGGGATTTAATAGTCTGTTGCATACCGAACTGTCGTTCTGCTCTTTTCCGAATTCGACATAACAGAAAACACGTTCGCTCTCATCTGGGAGGCCGTTGCAATATGTGCTGTCATTTTTCCAAATACTGGAGAGGACGTAGCAGCTGAAACGCTCTGCCGGTTCATTCAAATGAAGGCACGCGGAAACATTATCCGTAAGTGTTACATACCGAAAGAAGCACACGGCACGCGATGTGTCTTTAAAATTATCCATGCACAGAGAGAGATTAATCCGGTGGGCAGAAATTCCGCCGTAGCATAATGCCCTCGAAGATTCGATTGCATAGGAGAGGGTAAAGTTAGGGTAATGCGACAGGTCATGCTGCCACATTTCATTTGACAAGGTAGCAACAAATTGCCCATTGTTTTCGTTCATCTGATCGCATTCGGAGACATTATCCGTTTCCAAGGCCCGCTGTGAATAGCAGTTTACAATGTCAGTATAATTATTGAGGTTTGAACAGTCTTCCCCCACGCCTACCGAACAACCGTTCCCTACGCTCGTCGAATTATTCATAGGCCCCAATAATAAAACGCCGGTAAAGCTCATCACCATAAATGCAAGGCAGCCAGGCCAGTCCCGCGGCCTCCAGGAAAATGCCCAGAAAAATGCGTTGGTGAGAAGAGCCACCATAAAACCGAAAAGGCCGAGGATCAGAATATCTGCCGCCACATATGCGGTCGTACCAGGATCGTCGGGCTTTTCGGGCGAAGAGGCTAATTGGGGGATGCTCTTCGATAGATGCCTGGCAAACGGTAAGACCCAAAAATAGTTAAGGATGAACAAAAACGCGGTTACTATAAGGACATTCCATATCCCCAAATCCATGGTCATTTCCAAAATGAGAATCAATGCAACAACTGCTGCCAATCCAACAAAAAAATTCAAAACATTTTTGGGAATTTTGATCTCATCCATACATAAATAATTATGGTGACATCACCTTTTAACTACTCCCACTTCATCCGTAAAAAGAGGTCAATGCGTCTTATCGGGAAGCAGACCCATCTTCTTCACCCATAAATAGGATCCGAGAGTGGCGATCAGGGTGGATCCTACAAGCATCGCCATGTACCAGCCCTGATCTTCCGGCCCGAGCTGGAATGCCGAGCTGCCTAAAGCCGTCGCGATTGTGTTGGGGACAAGGAAGGCGGTGCCGAGGACCGTGAGATAGGCCACAAGCAGCGCGAGCTTGTTGTTCAGGATCTGGAGCTGGTTGTTGTAGATGCTCTGCATGACCTCCAGCCCGCTGGCAAGCACCTCGCTCATGTGTTCGGCCAGACCGATCTGGTTGTTGACTTCGGCGACAAGGCCGCCGATTCTCTGCAGCATCTTCGGATCATCGGTGAGGAGTTCCGGATCACCGTAGCGCAGCGCGTTAAGAACATCAACGGTCTCCCAGAGTCCGGTGAGATAGACTATGAGCGCATGCTTCATCATGTGGATATCGTGGCCGATCTCCTCCCTGGGCGTGTCAACCCGGGAGAGCTTTTGGCTGACTATATCCGCATTGTCCTCGATCTCCCGCAGGTGATCGAAATTCTTGCCGTTATTCTCGTCGATTATGCGGATAATGACCAGCGTCAGCTTGTCGGGCCCGGAAAGCGAGAGCTTGATCTTCCTCATGAATATCTTGGCGTAGCGCCGCAACCTGAAAAAACGCGTGACCTCTGAGGTGTGGATCGTGACCACAAGATTGCTGCGCATCAGGATGAGGATGTAGCCGATCTTCACCTCGAAGCCTTTGACGATCATGGCGGGCAGAAGGATGCCCATCTCTTTGTCCAGGTCCTCATAGCCGCTTTTTTCGCTCTTAAGAAGCGTTCCCACAAGCTGCTCGCCGAAACCAAGGGAAGAGGCTATGGCCGGCGAATCCACCTTCAGATCATCCACCGTATAGTCCACCCAGGAGACGGAACTGCTGTTTATCATGTCAAGGAATTCCTTCGCGTCCCTTGCCTCCTTCTCGTTAGTGGTGCCGTCCTTGAAGAGGGCTGCACAGTAACCCTTCTGCTCAAGTGAAAGGATTAGCTTCTCATCACCGGCCTTTTTCCTTGCTTCCTGCAAGAGATGATTGTTCCCAGGCATCTGCAATCGCCCTCTATACCATCCCAAAATGCACCATTACGATGAGTCTTCAGGCTCCTAATATAAAAACATAGCGTGAATGGAAGAATAGTGATCCCATGGTAGTCGGGCTGGTTCCGCCGGAAGAAGAGGAAAGGATCTGCAAGAGACTGATGGAATACTACAGGATGATCCACCAGGGGGTGGATTTCACCCGCAGCGAAGCAAAGCTCACCCACAAGGAAATAGGCGAGCTCCAGTACACCTATCCCGGGGAGGAAACCGAGGCTACAGCCGCAGAGAAAATGAGGCTGATCAGCTCGGCCATCGCCGCTGGTTACGACACCCCCATCATCGTGCTGAAAAAGGAGAACATGCTCATACTTCTTGACGGCCACCGGAGGGCGAGGGTGGCCTTTTCCCAGGGCATGGAATGGAAAGCGCTGGTGATAGTGCCGAGCAAAGATGTGAAGTTCGGCATAGAAGAGATGATAATGGGAAAGGTAAAGGATCTGTACGGGAGCAGGTAGAAGCGTCAATTCTTCGCTTTGGCCGTTTGATGGAGCGGGAACATCTTCTCATTTTCATCGAGGGCGACGATGCCCGGCAGGGCCTTTCCGCAGAGATATTCCACCAGCGCCTTTCCCGAGAGGCTTACGTAGCCGAAGTATTTCTTGTCGATGTTGAAGCGCTCGAGCGCGGTGATGGTATGGCCGCCGCCCAGCAGCGAGAAGGCATCGCAGCGCGCGATGGTTTCGAGCACCGAGCGGGTGCCCTTTGAGAAATCATCCATCTCATAGACGCCAAGGGGGCCGTTCATCACGACGCTGTGCGAGTTGTTTATGGTTTCAGTATAGCGGGCAACGGTCTTCGGTCCCACGTCCCAGATCTGGCCTTTGTGGATCTGGCCCACATCCGCGTCCAGCCGCTCAACATTTTCCGAGTGGGGATCCTTAACCGAAAGGCCCACGTCCACAGGAAGGACTATCTTGCCGTCAAAATCCTGAAGCAATGATTTGGCAGCAGGCAGGTGCTGCTCAAGACCGGAGTCCCTAAGATAGGTAGCAGATTCGCCGACGCCATGGCCCGCGGCATGGAGGAATAGCACCGAAAGCGCACCGCCAACAAGCACCTCGCGAGCCCGGCCTTCCTCCAGCCATTTTTTCATGACAGCGAACGAATCCTCGACCTTGGAGCCTCCGAATATGAAGGTTACATCCCTGGAATTGCGCACCTTTTCCACGGCCTCGATCTCTGCGGCAAGTACATCGCCGGCAAAACAGGGGATTTTCTTGGAAAAACCGACCACGCTGGAATGCTTGCGGTGGGCCACGGATAGCGCGTCCAGCACATAGTAATCAACAATCGGCGAAAGATGGTGGACGATCTCTCCAAGGCCTTCATTATGGCCGGTCTCACAGGGCAAAAAGCGGACGTTGTCCAGAACCATAATCTCGCCGGGCTTCAAACGGGAAATCGCCCGCTCGGCATCCGCTCCGACCACGTTGGCTATGAAAATGACGTCCTTTCCAATCTTGTCATGTAGAAGCTTGGCATGCTGCTCGAGACCGATGAAGTCTTCATGGCCCTCGCGACCCTGATGCGAAAGCACTATAACCGCTGCGCCGCGGTCGCTCAGCGATTTGATGGTCTTGGCATGGGCATTGATGCGTGCGCTGCCGGTAATTTTTCCATTCTCCACCGGCGAATTCAGATCCACCCTTATGAGGACTTTCTTGCCATGGACATTATGGTCTGCTATCTTTCGCATTGGGATCACCTTTCGATAAGTCTAAACTACAAATAGCGTATTTGGTATAACCATATTGCATGACAATGATTTTATAGCCGCCGCAGGAAAAAATGCGGCGTCCATAGCAAACCACACTGAGGAAAGCAACGGCAGAATCAATCGCAAAACTTTCGTGGTTTGCTATAATTTGTCCGCCGGCTTCCCATCCGCCGGCTATCCGCTTTGCTGGGTTTTTGTCTTCCATTTGGCTTTCGAGGGACAGCCCGGATCGACACACATGGTGTATCTCACCTTTCCTTTCTTAACGGCGATCGTCGGTTTACCGCATTCCGGACAGTTTTTGCCCGTAGCCTTTACGATGCCCCCGGTGGGGAGCGGGTAGGTGTTCCTGCAGGCAGGATAGCCATAGCAGCCGATAAACTGGCGGCCATCCTTCATGCGGATTATGCGCAGATTCTTGCCGCACTTGTCGCAGACGCCCACGATGTTCTCACGTTCTATGGTGAGCTTGAGGGCATCGGCAAGTTCCTGGCCTATCTTCGCCTCGTTCTTCTTCCACTTGTCCAGTATGCCCAGGAGTATTTCCTTACCCTCGGCGACGACCTTGTCCTTGTCCACCTTGCCTTCCTGGATCCCTTCCATCTCATCCTCTATGCGGCGGGTGAGGTTCTCGTCCAGGATCTCGGGCGCGTGTTTCTGCAACACATCACAGACCTTGAGGCCGAAATCGCTGACCTCTATGGATTTTCCGGACACATAGCCGCGTTTGAAGAGGGTGTCGACGATCACCGAGCGGGTAGCCTTGGTGCCGAGATGGCGGCTCTCCAGTTCCGATACAAGTGAAGCCTGGGTATAGCGCTTAGGAGGCTTGGTCTCCTTTTTCGCTTTCTGCCGGTCTTCCACGCGGTGTGTCTCACCGGGTTTGAACAGGGGGAGCTCCACATCCTCGGAGGTATAATAATCGCCATAGAATTCCGTCCATCCTTTTTCCACCAGCCGGCTGCCAGATGCTGCGTAGGGCTCCTTTCCTGCAGCCACTTCAACCCGCACCCTTTCCCGGACGGCTGGAGGGGCGAATGCGGCAAGGAACCGGCGGACGATCAGATCGTAGAGGCTCTTTTCCGCGCCCTCGACCCTGCTGCGAAGGCCCGTGGGGTGGATCGCAGGATGGGCCGGGTCGTCCTTCTTTCCCTGCACCGGCTTGTCCCAGCGGTTCTGCTGGATCTTCTTTGCCAGCGCTGTGTAGGCCGGATCACCCGCAAGGTCGGAAAGGATTTTGGCCACGTGGATGGAAGGCGGGATTTTCTGGGATGATGTTCTCGGATATGTTATCATCGATGCCTCGTAGAGGTTCTGGGCGAGCTCCAGGGTCTGGGATGGGGAGAATTTGAAGATGCGATAGGCTTCCAGCTGGAGGCTGGTGAGGTCGAAACAGGGGAGCGGCTGGAGGACCTGGTCTTTCCGGTCAACGCTTTTGATAATGGCCTTTTCACCGGTATTTGCCAGGGCAGCGTCTGCTGCTTTTTCCTCCAGGAACCTGCCGGCCGTGTGGGAAAATTCCACGTCATTCAGCTTTATGGTGAGTTCCCAGTAGGGGGTCGGGACGAAAGCGCGTATCTCATTTTCGAGCTTGGAGAGTATATCAAGGGCAGGACCCTGCACGCGGCCGATGGAGAGGACCCGGTAGCGGGCTGCGGCCCTGAGCGACGCCATGAGCGCGCGGCTCAGGTTTATACCGTAGTACCAGTCCAGGATGTGCCTTGTCTCGCCTGCGTAGGCGTTGTTGAAATCGAAATCGCTCATTTCCTCGTAGGCTTTGCTAAGGTCTTCGGCAGTAAGGGCCGAGAACTTCATCCTTTTCCCTTCCCGGATGGTGGTGGCAAAACGGAAGACGTTATAGGCAATGGTTGATCCTTCGATATCATAGTCGCAGGCAGAGACAAATGTGTCGGCACGTTTTGCCAGCTTCTGGATTAGCTCAACGTAACCCTTGGTGTAGGAAGCTGCTTTCGAAGCCTGGTAGGCTGGCACCCACTCGATGTCGAAAACAGGGTAGTTGCGGCCCTTTTCCTTCTCCACGAGCGTATAGATGTGACCGACTGCCGGGGCGACAAGGATCTCTTTACCGCCCCTGCTGGTCTCATAGTAATATACTCCATTGTGCGATTTGCGCTCGACTTTGTCGCCGATAGCCATGGCGATTTTTTCGGCTACCTTGGGTTTCTCTGCCACGATTAGTTCCATAGGAATCGCTTTGTCTGTTAAAGGGCAATAAATAAATAGATAGCTGAGGTCCGGTGGCCTGGGATCATCAAAAACGGCGGAAAATGGGAAACCGAGGCTTCTCTTTTAATTTTTTGGCACGGATTTCAGAGGCATGAACAAACACATTGAATCCAAAAGCTCGAACGAATTCGAAGTGAGGGACATCTCCCTGGCAGGGCAGGGGAAACTGAACATCGAATACGCGGAAAGCAAGATGGCCATAATGCTTTCTTTGAGGGAACGGTTCAGGAAGGAGCAGACGTTCAGGGGGATGACGATCGGTCTCGCGCTCCATGTCACCAAGGAAACCGCTGTGCTGGTACGCACTTTGGTGGCGGGAGGGGCCAAGGTCGCGATAGCCGGCTGCAATCCGCTCTCCACCCAGGACGACGTGGCTGCGGCGCTTGCCAGCGAAGGCATCGCGGTATTCGCCAAGAAAGGCGAAAGCAGGGAGGAGTATTACCGGTACATAGAGAAGATAATATCCTACAGCCCGGATATAACGATCGATGACGGCTGCGACCTCGTCACCGCCCTGCACACCAAGCACACGGACAAGCTTTCGAAGCTGGTGGGCGGATGCGAGGAGACCACCACCGGCGTCATAAGGCTGCGCGCGATGGAGAAGGACAAGGCGCTGAGAGTGCCGATGATCGCGGTCAACGACAACAAGACCAAGCACCTGCTGGACAACTACTACGGCACAGGGCAATCCACGATAGACGGCATCCTTCGGGCCACCAACACGCTGATAGCAGGGAAGACATTCGTGGTCGCAGGCTATGGGGATTGTGGCAAGGGCCTCTCGCTCCGTGCGAAGGGCCTGGGGGCCAATGTCATCGTCACGGAGGTCGACCCGTTCTGCGCATTGCAGGCCAAGCTGGACGGATTCCGGGTGATGCCGATGGCAGAGGCTGCGCCGCTAGGCGACATATTCGTCACGGTCACAGGGAACAAGCATGTCATCAGGCTCGAGCATGTCAAGGCCATGAAAGACGGTGTGATAGTGGCCAACTCCGGCCATTTCGATATCGAGATAGATGTCGCAGCCATGGACAAGGCAGGGAAGAAGAGGCGCATCAGGCCGTCGCTCGAGGAATACACTGTCGATGGCAAGAAGATATTCCTGTGCGGGGAGGGGAGGCTGGTCAACCTCGCAGCGGCTGAAGGCCATCCCTCCGAGGTCATGGCCACATCGTTCGCCGGCCAGTCGCTGGCATGCGAGTATCTTGTCAAGAACAAGGGCAAGCTGAAGATCGCGGTTCATACCCTCCCGGAGGAGATAGACGACCGCATCGCAGCATTGCAGCTAGCGGCCCTCGGCGTCAAGATAGATACCATGACAGAGGAGCAGAAGAAGTACATGGCAAGCTGGCAGGAAGGGACCTGAACCGGGAAATGGAAGCGCCTTAGCAGAAATGTCGAAACATTTATATAGTGCCATATATATAGTATATATGTGACATATATGTCTAACTATACCACCGTACTGGTGCACAAGGAAACACAGGAGAGACTTGCTTCACTGAAGGAGTATGCCAGGGAAAGCTATGATGAAGTAATAAACAAGCTGATAACGGTCTACGAGAAGATTAAATCGGAAGGTGAGCTGAGCGAAGAGACAAAAAAGGACATAGAAACCGCAAGAAAACAAATCAAGCAGGGACGGGGAATGTCCACCAAAGAATTGATGACGAAATTGGGTCTTTAGATGGCATACACCCTCTTCTGGTCTCCCAAATCCAAGGAGGATCTGGAAAAACTTTCTCCCGAGACAGCAAAAAGGATCATTAGGCGGGTCTCTGATCTCGAGCTTGCGCCCTACCATTTTGTAGAGAAAATGACCGATACGGATTGCTGGAAACTAAGGATTGGAGATTATCGTGCCCTTTTGGATATCGACGAGAAGGAAAAAGAAATCCGGGTGCTGAAGGTCGGCCATAGAAAGAACATATACAAATAAGCAAACCGAGCGAAGAAACATGAGAACCATGACGCCGCGTCTTTTGGATTTCCTCAAACGCACAGGTATGACGGCCAGGGCAGGGAGTAGTGGCAATTGGATCGCATTGGGCGGAAACCGCTGGATCGATCGCAAAACAGCAAAGGAAACCGAAGGTGTGACGCGGGAAATAATACGCCGCGGTTATTCCATAGTGACCGGCGGGGCGGAAGGCGTGGATCATGTGGTCATGGACGCCTGCCTGAAATACCGCATCCGGCCAGGGCGCCTGCGCGTTTTCCTGCCGTCCACAATTGAAGAGCAGTACAGGCATTACCGCAAGCTCGAGGGCGCGAAGCGAGCGAAAGAGCTGTTCGGAACGCTCTTGAAACTAAAAAATGCCGATCCGAAGGCCATAAAGGAGAACAGACGCACCTTCCCGGGCTACCGCGAAGCTGCAAACTTCCGCAATTCGCTGATTTTGGAAAAAGCTTCGGGCGCGATCATCATCAAACCGAAAGCCAGCAGAGGCAGCATGGATGCTCTCGACAGGATCCGGAACATGGGGCTGCCCCACATTGTTTTCGAATAGGCCCATAGATTATAAATCGTTCCCATCGTTAATGTCTTCCATGAGTTCTGGGAATGATTACGACAAGCTACTTGACAGCATATACACCCGTCTACCAGAAAAGGTGACGCGAACAGAGCGTTTTGAGATGCCGAAATTCGATTTCTTCACCGAAGGCAACAAGACCATAGTCAAGAACTTCAAGGCTGTGGCGGACAAGATACGGAGGGAACCCGCAGCCCTCTCAAAGCACTTCTCCAAGGAACTCGCCGTTCCGGCTGAGATCCAGGGCGAGCGGCTCATACTCCAGAGGAAGCTTACTGGAGACATCGTAAACAAGAAACTCGAGGAATTCGTCATTAAATATGTTATCTGCAAGGAATGCAAACGGCCCGACACCCACATAGAGGAGTTGGGCCATGGCCTGCGCAAGCTGGTTTGCGAAAGCTGCGGCGCACGGGCGGCCATAAGGTGAATGAAAGGTTCAAGGTGAGATGTTGTATAGAGGTGGCAAAGGAGGAAGAGGAGGATCGGGAGGGCGTGGACACACCCCATTCAGCGTGGAAGAGGAAAAGAGAAGGCTCAGGCTGCCCAAGGAAGGCGAGGTCCTCGGCATCGTGCTCGGCCTCATGGGAGGTTCGCGCATGAAGGTCGCCTGCAAGGACGGCAAGGAAAGGATGTGCCGCATACCGGGCAAGCTGAGAAACAGGATATGGGTCAAGGACGGCGACGTGGTCATAATAAAGCCCTGGAGCATAGAGGGGGACTCCAAAGGCGATGTCATCTGGCGCTATTTCCCGCTCCAGGCGAGGATCCTCAAGGAAGAAGGATATATCTAATAATATATCCATAATCAATTCTGCCCATGGAAACGCTAATCTGGATAATCACCAGCACGTTTTTCGTCAGCCTTCTCGGATTCGCTGGCATCTTCACCCTGTCGATGAGGGAGGAGACGCTCAAGAGGCTGATCTTCGTCCTCACCTCCTTCGCCATAGGCGGCCTGCTGGGAGGCGCATTCTTTCACCTGCTTCCAGAAGCCATGCAACAGCTCAAGATAGAAGCGGCTTTGCTTCTCACCCTTGCCGGTTTTCTGGTTTTCCTTATAATCGAAACCTATTTCCACTGGCACCTTTGCAGCGAATGCGATGTCCACCCCTATTCCTATCTCATGATCATAGGGGATGCTG
>Ga0315268_10008955_pt1 | contig 10418 bp, 8 predicted proteins | sample C1_top_MG_FD_204535 | JGI IMG/M metagenome (GOLD analysis project Ga0315268, IMG submission 204535) | Sediment microbial communities from Yellowstone Lake, YNP, Wyoming, USA - C1_top | ecosystem: Environmental > Aquatic > Freshwater > Lake > Sediment | place: USA: Wyoming | collected 2017-08-01 | reverse complement strand
GCGGCCCTCCTGCCCCTCGACCGACCATCCAGGACGGCTGTCAGTGCGGACCTCAACGTCGCCCGGGGCCAGGACAACAGGCTCGATCTGATCCTCGACCTTGATCTCCAGGCTATCTCCGGCTTCCAGGCGGCGGGCCGCCTGGGCCGCCGCCTCGGGGGAAAGTCGTCCCAGGGCCTTGGCCACCCTGGGGGCCAGGGGTCCGAGGCGCGGGCCGAGGATGTCGAAACGCGGTTTGATGGCCCGAAGGGCGTAGGGTCCGAGGTCGTCCCCCATCAAGGCATCCTTCACGTTGACCTCATCCGAGAGGAGGTCGAGTAGATCCTCGACTTCCCCGGCATCGCCCTTCGGCCCCACGAGAACCGCTCGCCGCAATGGTTGCCGGGTGCGGATGCCGACCCGGTTGCGGGCGGCTCGGGCCAAGACCACGTACTCGCGCACAATCGCCATTCGCCGCATCAAATCACTGTCGATGAGAGAGGCGTCCGAGACGGGGTAGAAGCAGTGGTGGACGCTCTCGGGGACAGGCCCGCCCCCTTCCCGGACCAGGTTCTGGTAGATTTCCTCGGTCGTAAAGGGTGTGAACGGGGCCAAGAGCCGGGCCGCGGTCACCAGCACTTCGTAGAGGGTCTGGTAGGCCGAGACCTTGTCCTGGTCGGCGCCCGCGCGCCAGTAGCGTCGCCGGCCCCGCCGGACGTACCAGTTCGAGAGATCATCCACGAAATCTTCGATGACCCGGGTCGCCGGCAGGACCTCGTAGCCGTCGAGATTCCGGCGGACCTCGGCCACGACCTGATTAAGGCGGGAGAGAATCCACCGGTCGAGAAGGCCGCGCCGGCCGGGAGGCGGGACACTGACCTCGCGGCCACCCAAGCGGACGCGAGTGGGGCGGCCGACGTCTCCCACCGCCGCCACCACGGCCTCGGCGTCGGGTTCGAAGCGGTCCAGGTTGGCGTAGAGAACGAAGAAGGAGTAGACGTTCCAGAGCGTGTCCTGCATGCGACTCTGGAACTCGCTGATGACGCGGGACGAGAATCTCTTCGGAAACCAGGGGTGGCTGACGGCGTAAAGGAACCAGCGGAGCGCGTCGGCCCCCTGAACGTTCAGGACGTCCCACGGGTCGATGACGTTGCCGACATGCTTGGACATCTTGCGCCCCTCGTTGTCGACGCCGAACTCCGTGACCAGAACCTTCTCGAAGGCCGGCCGGCCAAAGAGCACCGTCGAGATGGCCAGAAGGCTGTAAAACCAGCCCCTGGTCTGGTCGATGGCCTCGCAGATGAAGTCGGCCGGAAACTCCCGTTCGAACTCCTCTCGGTTCTCAAAGGGGTAGTGATGCTGGGCGAAGGGCATCGAACCGGAATCGAACCAGGCGTCGATGAGCTCCGGAACCCGGCGCATCTCGCCGCCGCACTCGGGGCAGGTGATGACGACCCTGTCGATGTAGGGCCGGTGCGGGTCGAAGGGCTCGGGCATGGTCTCGGGCCTGGCCAGCCGGCGCAGTTCCTCGACCGATCCGATGCACACGCGGTGGCCGGGGCCGGGGTGGCCGGCGGCGCCGCCCTCGGGGTCGCCGCCACACTCCCAGATCGGCAGGGGGGTGCCCCAGTAGCGGTTCCGGCTCAGGTTCCAGTCAACCAGGTTCTGAAGCCAGTCGCCGAACCGCCCCTCCTTGATGTGCTCCGGGTACCAGGTGATCTCGTCACGATTGATCCGGACGAGTTCGTCCTTGACGGCGGTCATCCTGATGAACCAGCCGGTGTCGGCGTAGTAGAGGAGGGGTGTGTCGCATCGATAGCAGAACGGGTAGCTGTGGCGGTAGGGTTCCGATCGATAGAGACGGCCCGAATCGCGCAGAGCCTGGGTGATGTCCGGATCGGCCTCCTTGACGAACCGACCCTGCCAGGGCGGGACCTCGGCCGTGAACTTGCCGCGGGCGTCGACCGGCCGCAAAACCGGCAGCCCGTGTTCGCGAGCGGCGTTCATGTCGTCCTCGCCGAAAGCCGGGGCCAGATGGACGAGGCCCGTGCCGTCCTCGAGGGTCACAAAGTCGGCCGGGAGGATGGTGAAGACCTTGCCCCCGGCCTGACCCCGCTCGCTTTCGAAGAACGGGAGAGGCGGCTCGTAGGAGTGTCCCACCAGATCGCGGCCTTTGATGGTCTGAATGGCCCGGTAGCCGTCGGGAAAAACGCGAGGGGCCAGGGCCGCCGCCACAACCAAGATCTCGTCGCTTCCGTCGGGGACAACGGCGGCGTAGTCCACGTCCGGATGCGCCGCCACGGCCGTGTTGGAGGGCAGGGTCCAGGGAGTGGTCGTCCAGACGAGGAGAGAGACCGGCCGTCCCCCGACGGTGACCCCCAGGAGCGGGAAGCGGACAAAGACCGAGGGATCCTCCACGTCGGCGTAGCCCTGGGCCACCTCGTGACTGGAGAGGGATGTCCCACAGCGCGCGCAGTAGGGCACGACCCGGTAGCCCTGGTAGAGCCAACCCTTATCCCAGATGCGCTTCAGGGCCCACCAGACCGACTCGATGTAGCCGGTGTGGTAGGTCACATAGGCGTGCTCCATGTCGAGCCAGAAGCCGATGCGCTCGGTGAGCTTCACCCACTCCTTCTCGTACTTCCAGACCGACTCTTTGCACTGGGCGATGAAGGCCTCGACCCCGTACTTCTCGATGTCCGGTTTCGAGGTGATGCCCAGCCTCTTCTCCACCTCAAGCTCGACCGGAAGGCCGTGGGTGTCCCAGCCGGCCTTGCGGGGGACGTAGAAGCCGAGCATGGTCTTGTAGCGGGGGAAGAGGTCCTTGATGCTCCGCGGCAGGACGTGTCCTATGTGAGGCATGCCATTGGCCGTGGGCGGTCCCTCGTAGAAAGTGTAGACCGGTCCACCACGCCTTAGTTCCTGGGCCTTCCCGAAAGCGTCGCTCCGGCGCCAGAACTCGATGATACCCTCTTCCATCTTGGGGTAGCTGACCTTGGCGCTGACCTCTCGGAACATCGGCGTCCTCCTTACTGGAGTCAAACAACCGGACTGGGGCCAAACAGAAAAGCCCTCGTCTCCAAGGACGAGGGCCCTCGCGGTACCACCCTGGTTAACCCGCCACCGACGGCGACAGGTTCGCTCCGGCGCCGGAACGGCCCAACGGCCCGCTCCTCACGCCCGCCCCGTTAACGCCGGGAGCATCGCGGTGACGCCTAGTAGGTGGGAACCGGAACGGTCCGCCGTTCGGGCCACGGCTCAAGGGTGATCTTCGGCGGCTCGCCGGCGCCCTCTCTCACCATCAGGGCTCGCTCCGACCGATCGGTTTCCGCCTACCGTCCCCGTCATCGCCTTTATGCCTGCCAACCCAACAATTGACGATTTCACGAAACTTGGCTGGATTATAGCATAGGACCAGACTCCAGAACAAACGACGCCCTCGGCTGGGATATGGCGATCGCCGGGCCGGGCGCGTCATACCGAGTAATGAATCGTGCTATGCTGTAAGAGGCCCCATTCCGGTTCGACCTTTGCAGGCCGCGCCGTGGACAGCGTCGAATTCCCCTCTTACCTCTTCTGGAGGAGGTCGCCGATGAAAATCCTCGTGACCGGCGCTTTCGGCAATGTTGGTTCCTTTGCAACGCGTGAACTGGTTCTCCGGGGCCACGAGGTCCGTTGCCTCGACCTTCCGACAAGAGCCAACAAGCGCTCCGCGGCCCGGCTGCGCCGTTGGGCCGGTCGCTTCGGCGGTCGCATTGACATAGCCTGGTGCGATCTTCGCCACCGCAAGGACCTGACCGCGGCTGTGGTCGGGCAGGAAGTCGTCGCCCATCTGGCGGGAGTCATTCCCCCCGCCAGTGAGGCCCGTCCCGATTGGGCCAAGGAAATCAACGTCGGCGGAATGCGGAACCTTGCCGATGCGGCGAGCATTCAACCCAGTCCTCCGCGGGTTCTCTTCGCTTCGTCGGTGTCCGTCTTCGGCAAAGCCCAGAACCTTCCCCCACCGCGCGTGGCCTCGGACCCCATCGAAGCCAGCGACAACTACACATCTCACAAGATCCAATGTGAGCGGATACTCAAGGCCTCCGGTCTGAGGTGGGCGGTCCTTCGTTTCGGGGCCATCCCGGCTCTGGACCTGAAGGTTCTCGATGCCCTTACCTTGAGGACAATGTTTGAGATCCCGCTCGACACGCGGATTGAACTCATCCATCCCGCCGACGCGGGCCTGGCCGTAGCCAACGCCGCCCTCAGTCCTAGGGTCTGGGGCAAGATCCTTCTCGTTGGCGGAGGGCCCAGTTGCCAGCTCTACCAGCGCGTCTACGTGGGTCGTCTCCTCGACGCGGCCGGCATCGGTCGTTTCCCTGAACCGGCCTACGGGCATACTCCGTTCTACACCGACTGGATGGACACCACCGAGAGTGAGGCTCTTCTCTCCTACCAGCGGCACACGGCGGAGGACTTCGCCCGGGAGATGGCCCTCACGCTCGGCTGCAAGAGACACCTGGCTCGCATGTTCCGCCCCATGATCAGAAGCTGGATTTTGCGTTTCTCCCCCTACTGGGATCGGCGTCAGCCCCTTCGGAGACGCCGGGCCAGGCTGGCCTAATTCACCTCGGACATCCGGGCCGCACATGCTGTGCAGGAAGGTTCAGATTCACCCACCGGAGGTGATCGCACGTGACGACCTCATCCGACGCTTCTTCTTCCGGCACGCCAGGCTCAGGCGGTTGCGGCTGCGGAGCGGGCGGAGGAGTCCGGATCATAAACGTCGGCGGCAGCCCCATCGGCATCAATCGCCTCGACGCTATTCTCAGCGCGGTCAAGGCGGCGGTTTTCGGCGACGAGACTCTCGAACGCCGGGAACTGCTTCGCCTGGCCAAAGCCTCCAACTACGTCCCGCGTGGCGCTGAAGTCGCCTACGAGGAGGCTCTCTGGCGGGAATACTCCAAGAGTAACCCCCGTCTCCACCCACGGCCTAAACTCGGGACACGCTAGCGGGAAGGAAGCGCCCTGGCCGGACGCGAAACCAATGCCCGGCAAGGGTTCTTTCGGCTGAACCGCGGAGGGAGCAAAGACAGGTGTCGACCGCGCAGACTGGCGAGACCCAACCGACCCTTTCGCCCCTGGAGTTCTGGCTCGGACTTTTTTTGGTTCTTTACTCCGCGGGCTACCTCTCCATCACCCTGCGGCTCGGTGAGTTCGGATCCGGCATCGGTCGCGTGGGCGCTTTGGCTTGGGTGGTCATCGGGCTGGCTCTGTTCGCCGCCGGCGGGCTGGCCGTGATGCGCGGTCTCTCCTACGTTCCGACCCGGGTCTTCATCGTGGCCTCGGCCGCTCTCTTCGCCTTCCGTGCGGTTTTCGGGACCTTCAGTCTGGGAAACCCCTTCGCCGGCGCCATCTCGACAGTGACTCAAGTCACGGTAGGGTTGGGTATCGTCGCCGATCTGGCCTTGGCCCTGGGGGCTGTCTGGTTTCTGGTGATCGCGGCTCGATCGGGCGCCCGCGACGACGCGGCCTTCGGACGCGGCGCGGCCGTTTTCCTGGCGGCTTTCGCCCTCCAGACCGCCGTCGCCCCCTTGATCGAGTTTCTTATCTACCTGTTCTCCAGCCCCGCCGGCCTCTCGGCGTTCTTCGGGTCAAACGGGCTGGTCTACGCGGTCAAGGTCCTCCCCACCCTCGTCCGAGGCGCCGCCGGGGCCATCGCCCTCGTGGCCGCCGGCCAAGCCCTCAGAAGACGAGGCCTGGTCCCATTGGTGGTCGCGGCCACGGGCGCCTGGGCCGTGGCCGACCTTGTCCTCGTGGCCTCCCTTTGGGTCACCTGGCTGACCGGACCATCCTCCTCGGCCCCGGCTCTCTTCTCCCAGATACGGACAACGCTCTTTGTCGCCCTGCCGGCCCTCGCCCTCCTGAGCGTGACCGGCGTCCTCAGGCGCGAGGTCCGTGCCTGACCTGTCCGACGTGGAAGCGGGCCAGGCCTACGTCCGCGCCTGCCGGACCCTGCTCGATCCGGCTTCCCCGGGGGACGCCCTCACGGCCTACTACCTTCTGACCCACCCGGTGAGCCGTTCGCGGCGCTTCCTCCTCAGGGAAGTCGCCCCGGGCCATGTCGTGGTCGAACCGGGGAGCGCCGGCCGCCTTGAGGTCGAGCCGGTCGGCGACAAGTCCCGCGGGCAGAGTCAGGCGGTTCTGGCCATCTGCGACACGGGACCCCGAGATCATCCCTTGGTAGTCCTGCGCGCCGTCCGCCCGGAGCTTGTTCCCGACCTGATCCTCCGGGCTCTGCCCCGCGGGCTGAAGCACTATGTCATCACCCAGCCATCCTACCGTAGCGCCCTGGATGGAGTCCTCACCGGGGTGGGCGACCAGATGGAGACCGTGCTTTGGAGACCGGGCCCGACCACGCGTCGGATGGCGGCGGCCCTTCCGGGCGCCGGCGAGGCGGTGGCATGCGGGGGCGGGTCGGCGCGCCTTGAGACCTACACCGAGAACGGACGGCTCGGCCGACGTCTCGTTGCCGGAGGATCCGTTGTCTCTTCGGCGACGATCCTCTGGGAGTCGGACCGCTTCGCGGAGGTGGGTGTCTCCACTGCCGCCGCCTACCGCCGGCGCGGTTACGCTCGGGTCGTAGTCGGGACCCTAATCCTCTCCGTCCTGGACCGGGGGCTGACCCCGCTCTACATCGCCGACAAGCGCAACCTTCCGTCCTTGGCCCTGGCCGCTTCTTTGGGCCTGGCGCCGACCGGACACGAAGAGTACGCCTGCTCGGGATCTGTGCCTGCTCGGGATCTGTGATGCCGACGTCCGGCAGCGGGGAAGGCTAGCGGCGGGAAGGCCGGCGCGGGAAGGCCGGCGCGGGAAGGCGGGCGCGGGAAGGAGGTTCTCCAGTGGGTCGGAGGGAGATGCCCGGGGGCGGCGCCAACACGAGGTCCGCCTGGCTCATCCTGACCTACGCCCTGGCCGCCGACATTGTCTACAGAGCCGGCTTCGCCCGCCAGCCCTTTGGACAGATCGCCGACCTCATCTTCATCTGGCTTGGGGTTCAACTGTTCTACGTTATCTTGGAAATGTCGACCCTTGGGTCGATTGTGGCCGCGTGGCGGGTCTCCAACATTCCATCAACGGTTCTGGCCATCGTCGTGGCCGGAGTGTTTCTCCTCCTGACAACGTTCTGGAGCGCCGCCGTGGTCCTGACGGGCGCGTCAGCTCTGGCCCTTATGGCTGTCCTGGCCATGATCCTGCTGGCCCGCGGGCGAAGGGTCTAGGCGGCGGGCCTAGGCGGAGAGCCTGGAGAGCGGGGGGCGGCGGCCCCTACTTCACCAGACCATGCGTGTGGGCATGGATGGCGAGTTGGGTGCGGTCGGACAGACCCAGCTTGGCCAGAAGCGAGGTTATGTGGGCCTTCACCGTGCGCTCGGTGATGAAGAGCCTGGCCCCGATGGCCTGGTTTGAGAGTCCCTGAGCCACCAGGAGCAGGACCTGGAGCTCCCGCTGGGTCGGCTCGGCGCCTTTGGGGGCTGTCATTTCCCGGAGAACACGCTGGGCGGCCGCCGGATGAAGAACAGACTCGCCTCGATGGGCGCGGCGAAGGCTCTGCCCCAGCTCCTCGGCGGCCACATCCTTGAGGAGGTAGCTGCGCGCGCCGGCCCGGAGAGCCGGTAGGACACGGCTGTCGTCGGCGAAACTGGTTAAAACGACGACACAAGCCTGCGGGCGGGCGGCGATGATCCGCCGCGTGGCCTCGATCCCGTCGACTTCAGGCATGACCAGGTCCATGAGGATAACGTCCGGCTCAAGTTCGGAAGCCAGGCGGACGGCAGCCGCCCCGTCGGAGGCTTCGCCGACGACGGTGAAGTCGGCTTCCGTCTCGAGGTAGCCGCGCAGTCCTCGCCTGACGATCTCGTGGTCATCGCAGATCAGGATCCGGATCACTAGGTGGCATCCTCCTCTCATCGGGCCCAGCCTTGGCCTCGGGCCCGGTCGTGGCCTGGGACCCGGTCTTGGCGACCGGGAAGGAAACCTCGATCGTTGTCCCCCGGCCTGGGGCGCTCTCGACCTTGACCCGACCTCCGAGAGCGGCGGCCCTCTCCCGCAGACCCCGGAGACCCAAGGCCGTGGCTCTAACCGGCCGGGCCGGGTCGAACCCCCGACCGTTGTCGCGGATGCTCATGACGGCCCGACAGCCGGCGTCCATGGCCAGGGTGATCTCGAAGCCCGCGGCCCCGGAGTGCTTGGCCACGTTGTTCAAGGTCTCCTGCGCGATACGGAAAAAGGCCTCCTCGACGGCGGGGCTCAGCCGTCCAGAGAAACCTATGCCGCAAGCGCACTTCAGCCCGGCCGCCTCCGCGAAGGTTCGCGAGTACTCCTCCAGGGCCGCGCCAAGTCCTTGCTGCTCAAGAGTTGTCGGGCGCAACTGGAGGATGAGATCGCGCATCTGCCGGTGGGCCGAGCGAGCCAGGGTTTCAACGTCGGTGAGAAGCGAGCCCACCTCGGTCAGACGGCCATCCGTCGCGTCGACCATCTCAAGACGACGGCGAGCGGCGGCGGCCTGCATCGATAGCGAGAAGACCTGCTGATTGACGGTGTCGTGAAGATCGCGGGCCAAGCGAGTTCGCTCCTCGAGGGCGGCGAACCGGCCGGCTTCCTCGGCCAGAACCCGGTTGCGTTCGGCCAGGGTTCGGAGGTCTTGTATGGCGGCCTCGAGGCTATCGGCCATGGCGTTGAGTTCTCCCGCGAGTTGGTCGATTTCGTCGAGTCGCCCGGCATCTCCGGCCGCCCCGGCGTTGATCCGTTGCCGGTAGTCGCCGCGGGCCAGGGCCGAAGCGAAGCGACTCGCCTCGCGCAGGCGGAGCTTGAGACTGCGGGAGGAACTAAAACCGACCCAGGCGCCGACGATGGTGGCCAGAAGAACGGCCCCCAGACCAAGGAGGACGACCGTGGCCGGTCCGCTGCGATCAGCGACGGCGAACGTCATCAAAAGCGCGGTCAGGATGGAGGCGCCCACGGCGACCTCGAGGTGTGAGAGAAGAAGGCGCCACTGGACTCCGAGGAAGCGTTGCGAGACTGGTGGCTGGCCGTTCTGGCGCCCGTTCTCCCTGGTGTCTTTCATCTACGCGGCTCGCCTACCTTACAGTGATTTCGCCGAAGGTGAGATCGGCCCCGATGAAGAGGCGGATCGGGTCGGCGCCGTCGGTTGCCGCTCGTGTCGCCTTGAGATCACAGCCGAGCCCGTCCCGGCGTTCCCCGAAGACGCGCAACTGCCCGGCGCCGCAATGGGCTTCGACCACGACCTCGATGCCGTCCGGCACTCGAACGTCGAGGTCGCCGGCCCAGCCGTGAAGGGCGAGGAAGTTATCGCCGGGAGTGAATTGGGCCGTAGTCAGGTCCACACCAACGTCGCCGGCCCACAGGCTCACGCTCATGGGCGACTTGAAGACCCAGGGACGGGCGCCAAAGCGGAGATCGCCAACAACGACCGACGTTCCGGAGGCCGCCCGGCCCATCCTCTCTTTCTGGCTCCAGTGCCACAGGCCATCGCGGGGACGGAGCATCAGGGCCAGACCGATGCCAACCAAGAGCAGCGGCAGAGTCCAGTAGGCCACATCGCCCCAATCCCAGGGGATGAGATTGATGTTGCGCAGCAACTGCGCGCCGGCGCCGAGCGCGACCCACAGGGCCACCAGTCGGTAGCCGACGCCGGTGGCGGCCTGGATACGGACGCGACCGCGATCGCTTCGCACAACGATGGTCATGCCTCCGGCGGCGAATTTCGCGGCGGGTAGGATCAGGAGAATGGGCCAAAGCCCCCAGACGCTGAAGGGCGCTATGTAGCCAAAATTGGCGGCCAGGAGCAGGAGGCCTACTACGACAACGGCTACTCCCCACCACATTCGTCTGGACATGTCGATGACTCCCCTCGTTCGCCGGCGCCCGGCCCAGCCAGAGCCGTCATCCGGCGGTGAACTAGTTCTAGCCTACCCTCGTGACCTCCTACAGGCCACGTACCGTGGGGTACGCCACTAGGTGAACTCAGGTCCAGTCCTGGGTGGTGTCCGGGCGCCCCGTCGGTCAGGGAGACCGTGGGGTGGGTTGAGGTTGGCGGTGTAACGGATGGCGGCATCGCCGCGGTAGAGAACTCGGGCGAGGGACCTTGCCAGTCCTCTCGCCCGACCGAACTACTCCTCAGTCACCGTCAGTTCCACCGGCGCCTGGCCGGTGACGTCGCGGATCACCAGGCTCTTACCGTCGCTCTTGATCTTCACGTACCCGAAGGGGTAAGTGAAGGCCTGAATAACGATGTCGTTAGCTCCCGGCGCGACGAACCGGACGTCGACGACCCACTTGTCCCCGGACACGCCGACCTGAGCGATTTCGACCGCGAAACCACCGGTCGGTTTCTCACCCATGGTCACCAGAGCGAAAAGGTAGTCGCCGAACTTCCG
>Ga0315268_10008954_pt1 | contig 10418 bp, 12 predicted proteins | sample C1_top_MG_FD_204535 | JGI IMG/M metagenome (GOLD analysis project Ga0315268, IMG submission 204535) | Sediment microbial communities from Yellowstone Lake, YNP, Wyoming, USA - C1_top | ecosystem: Environmental > Aquatic > Freshwater > Lake > Sediment | place: USA: Wyoming | collected 2017-08-01 | reverse complement strand
AACAAGAAAGTCCAAACCGATGAACAGTAGCAATCCGCCGAGGACGGGGTTCGGGAAGTATGAAAGCAGTGACCCTCCCAGGAATAGCACGATGCCACACACGGCCGCCAAGACGAATCCGACTATCCGGCTCCTGGCTCCCATCTTGTAGACGAACGTCGAGCGGCTCAATGTGTGCCACCCAACCATACTTCCCCCTAGCCCGGCGATGAGGTTCGCAATCCCAGCCGCTTTGAGGTCACGGTTGAGGTCAACATCTTGGCCGGTTGCTAGTTCTAGACCAGTGAGATTGAGCAGAATTGCTATGGCGCCGATGACTGGAATGACGAGTAGACTGCCGATTTGGTGGCTTATGACGAACCAGTTGACTTGCGCGAGATCGGGGAAGCTCAGCGGCTGCCAGAGCCTGCCCGCGTTGGCGGGCAATGCACCCAACAGCCAACCTTGTTGAGTGGCTGTGGCAATTGATGTATTCGTCAGTCCGAGCAAGATATAGAACACTATGATGGCAGCTATCAATGTGCCAGGAAAAATGAGAAAACTGTTGTGACGCCTTAATGCAAGTAGCAAGAACAGGGCGAACAGAAAACCGGGCAGCAGTTTCACCCACATCCCGGGTTGGAAGATGGGATTCAAGTGGAAGAGGCTGACCGGTGCTCCTGTCATGACGGAAACTGCACCGAATGTCAGCAACAGTCCGGAGCCGGCCAAGACGCCGCCGATGACAGGGTAGGGGATGAAGCGTATGATGTTTCCTAACTTGGATTGTCCAAGTGACAGGAACAGGGCCCCCGTCAAGAGCGTAGACAGAGCTATAGCAACAACGGCGGTGGCGAACTTCTCCTGATGTGTCGCCGAAACGGGCATCTGGTTCACGATCGCGGCTGAGATAAGTGCCAATATGGCAACCACAGTATCTTGCAAGCCAGCGACTAACCCCGGCAAAGAACAGAAAAGGGCTATCAGGCTCACGACGACCACCTCACCCATGAGCATCAGGCCGATAGCTCTTGGAATGTAAGCGCTCAAGGCGCCCGAAAAGATCAAGACAGCGTAGGCGGTCACCTCGATCACCTCGAGGATCCCCGTGACTAGGCCTGCTGTTAGGGTAGGCAGCAACTGCCTCGGTTGGATTGAAACCTCCTCCCACATCCCGTCAGGTACTTTTTCATCGCGCCCCTCCTAGGCGCTCCTCGACGAGCACGAGAATCAGTGAACTCCGGACAGGCAGACAGTGAATCTCAGAAAGCCAACATCGTGGCATGCTTATGCAAGGATTTCAGATTTTCGGTACATTCACCTCAGCGTATTACGAAAAAAGGAGGTGATTGGCAAATTCCTCGTCTTCCTACAATCAAGTGCATTGGCCCAAGAAGAACCCGCAAAGTCTGTCGCCCGCCTCCTCATGAGCTGATTGTGGGGGAAGCTTTGACGGCAGGTTGCTTGCGTCTTAGGCTTGATCTAGTCATACAACAAAGCTATACCCGTGCCGTTGAAAGCCTAGGCCATCGTAGAACCGATGAGCCGCCTCTCGCTTGAGATTGCTCGACAGCGCCAGCTTGTAGCAGCCCTTTTCCCGACAGCGATCCATGGCGAACCGTATCATCTGCCTGCCGACACCCTTGCCCCGCCAGTCTCTCTGCACCACGACATCCTCTACAACACCCGATCGCGCTCCCATGTGTGCCAAGTTATCCATAATCAGTAACGCAAATGTGCCGACAATCGATCCGTTCAAGATTGCAACGTAGACCGCATAGTCGGGATAGCTTCTCATCCGCGCGAAGACCGATCGTGCCTGCCCAACCGAGAGGACTCGACCGTCATCTTCGACTTCAACGTACAGGGCAAGGATAGACGGCAAATCCGCCTCGGTAGCGGCTCGGATTTCAAGCTTCACGTCCGAATCCTCTCAAGAACAGAAGCCCTCCCGTGTCAAAAATCTGTTTACTGCCTCGCCCACGATGCACCTCGAGTACAGAAAGCAGACAACACCGAGCGACTAGAGTTATCGCAGACATATCGTCTGTCTGATACGTGACGGGGCTGCTCCTAGAGCGCCTTGAAATACATTTGCGGCGCTCTGCGCTCGACGAGCTGCTCAGCGGCGTTTGCAAGGCGTAGCAACACATGTTCTTCCCACGGGCGCCCGATCGCTTGGAATCCTTCTGGCAGTCCGCTTGAATCGTAGCCCGCCGGAAACTAGATCGCAGGATGTCCGGTTAGATTTGCGATGGAGGTGAAGCGCATGATCTCCATGAGCTTCGTCAGGTCAGACTCGCCGCCTAACGCATCTGGCGCGATGGCGGGAGCGGTGCAGCCGGTCGTTGGAGTCACGACGGCGTCGACCTTTTCGAACGCGCGGCTGAGGTTGGCAGTCGTTCGCGTGCGGGCGCGTTGAGCTTGGATGTAGTCGCTCGCGGCGAACGACCGTGCAAGCGCGAGGTTTGTGCGAACATCCAGCCCATGCTCGTGATGATGCTTGCTGTAGTACTGGTCCAATGCGGCCAGCATCTCAGACGCAATCGTGATGAGGTGTGCGACGCGCGCCGCTTCCAACAAAGACACGCAGTCCGAATCCCGTCAAGCGCGGCAGTTCCACTGACTTCAGATCATATGATGACATTCTCCAGTACCTCCTCAGGCCTGCGTTCTCGCTATCAACGCGCGTCCTTTCTTGCGCTCTCAGGATTTCAGAGTTTGCATCCTCGTGCGCCCGTCGCAATTTGAACCGTTGATTTGCGTGTTCAACGAGACAGAGTCAGGGACAACCTCCTTCGCAATCGTTTGTCTTCGAACCACTAGGGCTATTCAGGGGGAAGCATGGACGCGCGTAGTGCTCCTCGCAAATCCAATCAGTTCTTCTTCTACCTTCGCTAGGGTAGAAGGGCGCAGGTGTCATTCATGCTCGAGAACTATTCTTGGAAGAGTGCTAGGAAGACTTTCCGAAGCAAGAAGGTAGCTCTGGTTCCTGTGGGCTCGATGGAGCAACATGGCCCTCATCTCCCTTTGGGCACAGATTTCTTCATTGCGCAGGCACTTGCTGAATCAGCAGCCCGCGACACGGGCGCGATCTGCACGCCTGGTATTCCAATCGGTGTTTCAGCTCACCATAGACAGTTCTGGGGTACGCTTTGGGTAAGTCCACAGACCTTTCGCCAATACGTGTACGAAGCCGCAATCGGCTTGGGATACCATGGCGTTGGAGGAATAATCTTCGTAAACGGTCACGGAGGAAACCTGCCTTCTCTGCAAGAGATTTCTCGCAATCTCCGTCCTGAGAAGCTGTACTCAGTCGTATATCAATGGTGGACTGACCCTTCAGTCATTGAACTCCTAAACAGATTGTTCAAGAGCAAGGGAACACACGCTGGCGCAATGGAGACTGCAATGGTGCTAGCCATACGACCCGAACTAGTTGACGCTGCAAGCTACGATGAAGCTGCACGGGGAGCGGCTGCAGAGTTCGGTATCAAGAAGTTCGGCGCTGAGCTTCCAGTCGACACAGTGGAGTTCTCGGAGTCCGGGGCAACTCTCGATCCGCGAGAGGCAACTGTTGAGGCGGGAAAACGGATTTTCCAGACGGCATTAGACAGTCTGAAGAGCTTCATAGATTGGTTGGAGAAAGCCAAAGCCGACGATCTGGAATCGCAGGCACACAGAGACTAAGCTTTCCAGTTTCACAAACACACCGGAGTCTTGCGGCGTTGACTCCAAACGTCTATGTGGGTTTTGAATCATGACTCGTGCGGGCAGCAGTCTTGGAACTCTCAGGGGTCTGCTCTTTCTTCTCCTGTGCCATCTCTTGGACGCCGACCAATCCAACGGGCGGAAATCCGACTGAGACGCCTGCGGTGGGCGTGTTTGTGGGGATAAGCATGAGCGTTCCTTTGCTTTGTAGCCCCAGCTCGTAGAGTATGTTCATCCAGCGCAGTTCCAGTGCTCGGATATTCTTCTGGTATAGGTCTGCAGCTTCAACCATCTTTTGGGCAGCCTCGAATTCTGCCATTGCTAGTGTAACCCTCGCCCTGCGTTCCCGTTCGGCTTGGGCTTGACGTGACATTGCTTCCTGTAACATGGTAGGAATTGCGATATCTTTGACCTCCACGGAGCTGACTTTGATCCCCCAATGCTCGGTTTTCTCATCGATGATGTTTCGAGCCTCAACTCCAACCTTCTCACGTTCGATTAGCAGCTCGTCGAGGCTCACCTTTCCTATGACTTCTCTGAGCGTTGTTTGAGCTGCCCAGGTCGTCGCGTCAAGGTATCTTTCGACGTTCAGAATTACTTTCTCGACATCCACTGCCTGAAAGAACATTATTGCATCAACGTTGACGGGCACGTTGTCCCTGGTTAGCGTCTGCTCCGTTCTGAAGGGAATCGTCTGAACGCGCGTCGAGATAATGTTGGGGATGCGATCGATGAATGGTATTATGAAGAAAATGCCTGGGCCTTTCAGGCCAATGAAACGACCCAACCGGAGTACCGCTGCACGCTCCCATTCTCTAATGACTCGTATCCCCGATGCAACAACGACGATAATGAAGATGAGTACCACGATTCCGACGATGAACTCCGTGCTGATGAGATCTTCTAGAGCCACTTACTTGACCTCAGGGTGAGGGTGTTTTGGTTTGACTCTTAAGACTAGCCCCTCCCTGCTTACGACCTCAACAGGTTCCCCCTGTTTGATGTGGTCACGAATCGTTTCAGCCCTCCAAGTCTGGCCTTCGATTTTGACCTCTCCGCGTGGAGCAAGTTCTGAAGCGGCTACGCCGGTCTTGCCTATGAGTTCCTCCGGGCCGCCCTTCACTCTCATTCGCCTTGCTTCTGCCACCTTGTAGACTACCGCACCAAACAAAGATGACATTACAAGCGCAACCGCGATAAGCGTCGTTCTCGCTGACTCGACCGCCTTCGCTGAGAGTAGCTCCCACCCCGGTAATGGGAAGGCGAAGAAGCTTCCCAGTACTATCATAGCTATTCCTCCCAGCGCGAAGACGCCGATATGCGTCTTAATCTCGATCAAGGTGCAGACCACTCCAAGAAAGAAGAGAAGCGCTGCGGCAATATTGATGCCAATTATCCCAAAACCAACAAGGGCTAGGAAGACCATCAGGCCGCCAGCAATTTCCGCCCCGTATCCAGGTGTTTTGAAGCCGATAATCACCGCATACAGACCAACAATCAGGAGCACGGTCGCGATTAGAGGGTTCGACAGTATCTCCAATAATCTGATGTTGAGGCTCGGTTCATACGTGTACTCACTTGCTTGCGAAATGCCTGAGAAATCGAAACTCCTTGAATAGTCGAGTCCGCTCAACGAGTCCTTCGAGACGAGTTTCCAGACGAAGGCCCCAGTTTCTGATCTGGCAAAGACTAGACTGTAAGGTTCAAGCTGCACCAACAGGTTCTGCAAGTCATCCGCAACGAATTCGATCACATGAAACCTGAGCGCCTCATCTGGTCCCACATTGAGATTCTGTGTAACGAATTCCTGTGCAACCGTTTCATTTCTGCCATGCAAGCGAGCATTGTCCCGCAGTATGCCTGAGAGAGCGTTGATGTACTTCGATTCATTCAGAGTCTCTCCGAAGGCGCCTACAGGCTGGGCTGAACCGATGGTGGTTCCAGATGCCATGGCCGCAATGTGCGAAGACATTAGAACGTAGACGCCTCCGCTCCACGCCGCTCCCCCTGATGGTGTAACCCAAACCAGCACGGGCACAGGCGAACTGTTGAGCGCGTTCATAATGTCCGTCACAGATCCAAGTTCTCCTCCAGGCGTGTTCAGCTCGCATACGATCAGCCTTGCGCCACCCACGTTGGCCTCTTCGATTGAGCGCGTTAAGAGTTCAACAGTTGGCCTTGCAATCTCAGAGTTCACACGAACAATCAGCACGCTACCTTGTACTACGCCAGCAGAGGACCGCACCCCCACCGAAAGGCCGACTACGAAGACAAACAGCAGAAGAACATACTTCAGTTTCATTTCGTATCTCTCTGTTGCTAGAAGGAGCCCCTTTAAGTTGTGCCTCACTAGCAGCTCCAGTACACTTCATGAATTTCTGCCTATCGACCATATGATGCGACAAGCCAGCGGTGGAGTTCCGTTCTCTTCAATGTTGCGCGCGCTAGGCGATTCTTGAATTCGCAAGAAGCGTTGTTAGGGACCCTTTCGAAAATGTCACTTGGAGCGTAGGACGCACGAGGAGGGACCAAACATGAAGGCGTTTCAGATCAGACCGTCGAATCAGGACGATCGACTTTGGTCGGCACATCTTATCGAAGGACATCGCAACGCGTTGGAGCGCTCACGTGAACTTAAGCCGGAGATTCCCTTGTATGGTGTCGATGGCATACGAATTCGAGATGAAATAGAGCTAGAGATCGTGCTTTGAATACTGAGATTCCTGCCATAACCGTTCGATTCTCAGTCGTGTGTGCGCCGCTCATCCTGGGTACGAGAATTCGAACAATGGCTGTAAAGACTTAGTAGGCCTCAACAGGACATTCGATGATGGGCGGGTTCATTGAAGAAGCGCTCGCGCGTCGACATTTATGCTGACATCCTTGAGGTCTTGAAGCGCCGCCCCGAAGGAGCACCAATCACGAGAATTGCCTACGGGGTGGGATTGCCGCTTGATAGGCTCAAGCCCATGATTCAGACACTATCAGGATTTGGTTTGGTTACGCTTCGCGTTGCAGGCGACAGCCGCCTTTATCACATAGCCCGACGAGGTTTGGAGTTCCTCGACGCGTACAGAAAGATGCAAGGATTCATGACTTTCCTCGAAAGCGAGCAGTCCTAGTTGCTTCCTGAGATCACATTTTGTGATCATCATCAGTGATCGCTCAACGTGAACTGACCTTTAATTGCGGAAAATCGAAGCGAACCCCAAGTGAGAACAACATGATCAGTCTGAAGGTATTGGAACGGATCATCACCCTTCCTGAGCTCAGCAAGCTAATGACCCACGATTATTGGGCTCAGGCAATGGGACTCGAGATCAGACTCGCAGACACTGCAACCACGAATCCCATGAGAGCACTGAGCGAGTGCAGAAACGGCGCTAGAGATCTGGATGTGAGCATGGCATATATGATGTCAAACAGATTCAACCGTTGACCGAAAGGGAAGAATCATGAACAGCGTGAATGTTCCGCGAAAATCGAGAATGAGCCTTGGTCACGTTGAGGGTGATCTAGAAGTTGGGCGTGACGCAGTGATCATGCCAGACCAAGGTGACACAATTACCGTCAACGGTCGGGTGGAAGCAGAAGGCAATGTGACTTTTGGCGGAAACCTCGTAGCTGATGAGGTTCGCTCAGAAGACGGCGATTTTGATGTCCGAGGGGACCTCACGGTCTCGCGAAATGTGCGCGTCGACGACGGAATCCTAGGGATTTCTGGCTCGTTATCAGCGCAAGCCGTCGAGGTCGACAAGGATCTAGAGGTCGCTCGAGACGCTACAGTCGAAGAACTCGATGTTGGTGGCCGAGCGGAAATTCACGGAACCCTCAGCGCCAGATCTGTAGATGTCGGCGGCTCGCTTCAGGTCTCCGGCGCTGCAGAAGTGGACGAGATTGAGGCTGGGGGCTCAATCCACATCGCCGGAAAAGTGAATGGTAAGAGTATCGACGTAGGAGGCTTCGCGAAGATCGGAGGAGGCAAGGTCACCGACCAGATTGATGTGGGAGGTACTTTCGAGTCGACTGGGCCTCTCGAATTCAATGAGATAGATGTCGGAGGGGTGGTGAAGCTCAGCGGCGACTGCTCCGGAAGGAAGCTCGACGTGGGCGGCATGGCTAAGGTGGAAGGAAACCTTAGGTTCGAGGAGATAGATGTCGGAGGCGTCATAGAAGTCGAAGGAAACGCCGACGGAGCCGATCTCGACATCGGCGGAATACTGAGAGTGGGCGGCGATCTGAATTTGACAGGTCGCTTTGAAGTCGGCGGAAGATGCAAAGTCGGCGGAACGCTGAACGCTCACGAAATAGAGACCGGGGGACGACTCGAGGCTGCAGAAGTGAAGGTCCACGAAATTGAAGTTGGTGGCGCGATAAGCACAGACAAAGGAGTCAAAGCAGATTCCATCACCATCGGCGATCATGGCCGCGTCAGAGGACCACTAATCGGCGGGAAAATACGAATCGGACAGAGAGCAGACGTTGAAGCTCTATACGGCAAGAGCATCACTCTCGAAGAGCGAAGCAAAGCCGCATCGATACACGGCGTCGACATCCGCATCGGGTCACATTGCAGCATTCTCGGTGAGGTTCTCTATTCAGGGTCACTTGAAACCGACGAGCAAGTTTCTCTTGCTGTGCAGCCGAAGAAAGTAGAGTCGCTGCCAGAGGCACCCACCTGACCACGACGTCGGATGCTGGCTCCCGATGTCTTCTGGAAGGAGGGATTCGGTTCAAACGTCGCACGAGAAGTTCGCCGAAGAGACACTGAAGGAAAGAGGTCAATGCCGTAACGATGGGATCGTTGCAACAATGAACCCTTCTGCATAGACCCGAACAGTCGCTTTGTGTCCGCAACGCGAGATCCACACAAATTGCCACTCTAGCAGGTGAAGGCGACTCCTTCTGCCGAAAAGAGATGGCGGGATCGGTGGGGCCCGCAACAATTTTGCTCCTCGAAATGGTTTCAGAATTCGTGGAGATTTGAATCTCGAACCGTTCGAACCCGTTGGTGCCAGATTTCGCGGGTCCGTCCTCGAACTGAAGACTGGCAAATACTAGACCACGATCTCAGGGTGCCAACTTCGCGTAGCTCATGATAATCCTACCGAGAGTCCTCATGACGGAGTGTTGCCCAAGCATGTTGGTACGATCACCAAAGAAGCAAGATTTTGCGGTGAACCCAGCTTCAACCTACCCTACTCGAACGTTGACTGCAATGCACAGTGTGAGTCAGCTAGGAACCGGCAGCGATCCTAGCAACTTGCTCAAGGAGGCCAGCCTTCTTGGCATCCCAGATCTCTAAGCCCATGATCTCTTTCCTCTCATCGAGCTCCAGTATGACGTTGCGAGCGGACTCGATAATCTCGTGGCTTGGTCCGTCTTTGAAGGTCAGGTATAGGATATCGTGCTCCTTATCGTAGTGAATCCTCATCGAATTCTCCTCCAAGCACCTCGTTGAAGCTTTGCCGAGACTAACTTGTCAAGCTTTCGAGTACGGTAGACAGTTATAACTTTGATGTCTTTGTCAAGCTTCTGATAGACTGCGACGAGTAGCTTGTCGCCTATCGTACCAACCGAGACTTCACAACCATGTTCCATGTCCTCGAACAGTTCTGTGGGATGTGCAATGAGGCTTTCAACATCTTCCCGACTTATTCGTCGTATGAGCAGTTTCTGCTTGGCGTGAGATGAATATGCGATGACCAAAACGACCGCTCTTTGAGCAGTCATCATTCGGTTATATGAGTTAGCTAGGTCCGAGAATCACGAGGGGAGAACCAAGAGATCCCCTAATGACAATATGCACATCAGCAAAGGTTTCTTAGACAAGCTAAGGGAACATCTGTTTGTGGCTACCGTGCCCTCGAGCTACCAATCCTCAATAGAGACATCGGTATTCGTTCACGATCTCACGAATCCCCCGCGGAAGATAGAAGCTGCAACATTGATCTCACCATCGTCGGTTCCAAGGACGGAATCGTTCTGACAAAACGAGGCGTTGATCTGCAAACCGAGTACGTGCTGAGAATGCCTGTGGCCCGGTTGATAGGTCTGACTAGCCTCGACCAGAGAGACAATGAACAGGCGATCAAAGACCTAGTGTTGGCGATCGATCTTGACCTGAAACGCGTGTGTGTCTCTGCCGTAAAGGAAGAGTTGTCTGGAACTGAAGTGCGGGTTACGCCGCCGGAAAGTCCTGTTGAGGTTTAGCAGACACCGCAAGGGCTTGAGATCCGCAAGAGAACATGTGATTGGAAGAGAGGTTATCCACATGACGGATTTGATCACGGAAGAGATTGATGAAACACGGTCGATAGAGGTTTCTCAACTGATCAAGAAGCTTGATAGGCACGGTTTGCCCCGAAATATCGAACGCCACGTACTGAACCTGTCGAAAGCCCTGATGGAATATGAGAATGCTATGACAGTCTTCCCCAGGTTGATCATTTTCAAACACTTATTCAACTTACTTGAGTTTTCAACCAATTGGAATGGCGTCGACCGAAAGGGCAGCTCCTTGGATAGAGAGGTCGCTGGAACATCGGGCATCCCTATGACCGACGCTGAGAAATGGCGACGGTTCTACGACAGAAGCAAGCATGTTGACAGAACGGCAGAGGGCACCGAGTTCGTTAGAGGACTTGCCACCATTTCTGATGATCCGGTGCCTTTGAGAAGAGCTGTGGCGTCTGTGATCTTGGACAGGTTGCACCGCCTGCAGGGAA
>Ga0315268_10008953_pt1 | contig 10418 bp, 14 predicted proteins | sample C1_top_MG_FD_204535 | JGI IMG/M metagenome (GOLD analysis project Ga0315268, IMG submission 204535) | Sediment microbial communities from Yellowstone Lake, YNP, Wyoming, USA - C1_top | ecosystem: Environmental > Aquatic > Freshwater > Lake > Sediment | place: USA: Wyoming | collected 2017-08-01 | reverse complement strand
AACCCGCAGACCTTCGTCGATATCCCGACGGCCAAGCCGACCGATTTCGTGAAGGCGACCGAGCGGGTCTATCACACGCCGCAACAGCCGAGCGGAGTGGAAGTGCTGGTACTGGGGAAGTAGGGCTTAGGGCTTTGCGCTTAGGAGAGGCGGCCGAAAGGCCGCCTCTTTTATTCTGCCATATTTATAAGGTCTTATCAGTCTTAGGATGTCCCTCAGCAAACTTAGCAAAATCTTCCCACGAGATTGAGTGGGCATAGGTGTGGTCCGCCGGCACCCAATCGATGTGGTTCTGACGAATCCGAATGGATCCGTGCTTCTTGCCGTTGCACAGACGGACGAACACCACGCCTTTGTTTTCAATTTCACGTTCAGGAATCGAAAATCTCACTTTTGTTGCCACAGCAACCTCCAAAACTTTACTCGCCGTCAGGATTTGCCCGCTCAGCCCGCTTCAGTCCAAAAATAAAGTAACCACCTCGTCCTTGAATCAACATCAACTCTCCGGAGCTCCCGCCTTTGATTTCTCCATCAAGTTCTGTCCATCGATCATGCAAGTCTCGATATGTACCCGCGGCTATCTTCTTAACGCCGTACCAACGATAGAGTTCTTCTTGCGTGATATGAGAGCATCCGTGGAGGACCGCATCCTCCAATCGAGTTGTTAACAAACTGTCATGTTGCCTATCCATAGAATGTCCTCTTTACAATTTTTATCTTATCAAAATTATTTGTTCTGTCAATATATTTTATTATAAATAATTATGTTATCCAACTAGTCAATAATAATAAGAAAAGGAATTTAGGCCTAGCCACCTTAAGGCTAACCCGCGTTACAGCGTTACTGCGAACGGTGACTGGAAATGATAAAGGCGGCCGCTGTTAGCGGCCGCCTTTTTGTTGGCTGAAAAGCAGGTTAGACGATGCCCTGCTCCATCATCGCGCGGGCTACCTTGAGGAAGCCGCCGATGTTGGCGCCGTTGACGAGATTGCCGGGGGTTCCGTACTCCTTGGCGGTCTCGTAGCAGGTGGTGTGGATGCTGATCATGATGTCGTGGAGCCGCTTGTCGACTTCTTCGCGACTCCAAGCCAGGCGCATGCTGTTCTGCGACATCTCGAGTCCCGAGGTCGCCACGCCGCCCGCGTTCGCTGCCTTCGCAGGACCGTAGAGGATCTTGGCTTCGAGGAACATCTTGGTCGCTTCCAGGGTGCTGGGCATGTTGGCGCCTTCACTGACGACCTTGATGCCATTGGCGATCATGGTCTTGGCGTCGTTGGCGTTGATCTCGTTCTGGGTCGCACTCGGGAAAGCGCAATCGGCCTTCACGGCCCACAGCGGATTGTGGTTCTTCTTGGCATCGAACGGGACATAGAGCACGCCCTTGAACTGGTCGGCGTATTCCTTGATGCGTCCGCGACGATTGTTCTTGAGGTCGATCACAAACGAAAGTTTCTCGCGGGTGATGCCGTCGGCGTCGTAGATGAAGCCGTCGGAGTCCGACAGGGTGATGGGCTTGGCGCCGAGGTCGAGCAGCTTCTCGACGGTGTACTGCGAGACGTTGCCGCTGCCGGAGACGAGGCAGAGCTTGCCCTTGAGGGAGTCCTTGCGCGACTTCAACATCTCTTCCGCGAAATAGACGCAGCCGTAGCCGGTCGCTTCCGGACGGATGAGCGATCCACCCCAGGCCATGCCTTTGCCGGTGAGCACGCCGTGGAACTTGTTGGAGAGGCGCTTGTACTCGCCAAAGAGGAACCCGATCTCGCGTCCGCCCACGCCGATGTCGCCGGCGGGAACGTCGGTATCGTTGCCGATGTGGCGGAAGAGTTCGGCCATGAAGCTCTGGCAGAAGTGCATGACTTCGTTGTCGCTCTTGCCCTTGGGATCGAAGTCGGAACCGCCCTTGCCGCCGCCCATGGGCAGGGTGGTCAAAGAATTCTTGAAGACCTGTTCAAAGGCGAGGAAGCGGAGGATGCCGAGGTTGACCGAGGGATGGAAGCGGAGACCGCCCTTGTAGGGGCCGAGGGCGCTGTTCATCTGGATGCGGAAGCCGCGATTGACCTGCACCTTGCCGTGGTCGTCGATCCACGGGACACGGAACATGAAGCAGCGTTCCGGCTCGACGATGCGCTCGAGCAGGGCGGTTTCCTGAAATTCGGGATGACGGTCGAGGACCAGGCGCAGGGAGTCCAAAACTTCCTGGACGGCCTGGTGGAATTCCACTTCTCCAGGGTTCTTCGCCTTAACGAGATTTAAGATTGCGTTTACGTAACCTGCGGGGCCTTTCACGACGGCTGGTGCTTGTGTCAACGTACCCATAACAAAATCCCTCCGAGAATTACGCCGTTGCCGGCGTTGGAACGCTGGAACGTGAGTGGGGCTGCCACTTCGCTCGAGCGCGTTTGCAACCGTGGGTCCTCAAAGCGGGCCGTATGCTACACCCGCCCGCATATACATTCAAATCACGGGCGGTTTGCGCCGTCCAGGAACCCGAAGTCCCTGCACGACAAGTGGTTACTCCTTCCAGCTGCGCCGGGTGATCATGTGGTCAGCTGGAGTATTGACCGCCTGATGGGTCTCAAACGGGTCTTCCTTCGGGGTCAAGACGTCATCCTCGAAGTCCATGAGGATCGAACGGAACTCAGGACTGCGGGAGCGTATGACCGCCAGGTGCTTGTTGATCTCGCCGTGTCCCGCGCACAACGGACAGGACACGATGTCGGTATTGACAGGTTTGTGGTGCTTGCTGGCCATCGATAGTTCCCCTTCTGTTCAGCCGAAAAGTCACAACGGGGCCGATAAAACACACGAATAGCCCAATCAACCGAGGTGTATCGCTCGTGGGCAAACCTTCGGAGCTTGGACCACCGGGTATTCCAGCACCGGGGCTGAGACTCGGCAAGTTTGCGTATCACCAAAATGGAAATAAAGGGCAGAAAGGGGAATCCCGGAAGAATGGGGCTGGAAGGGGCCCTACGAGGCTTTTTGGCGCGAATCTAGTGCAGATGGAAGGCGAAGTCGAGGCCCTTCATGAGGGCGACCCCGGCAAAGACCAGCAGCGGCATGGCCACCCCCTGCTCGCGATTGACCTCGGGGATGAGGTCGCTGGCGGCGACGTAAATCGTGACTCCGGCGGAGATGGGAAGGCCGACGTTGACGGCGTGACGGGTCAGCACCATGGCCAGTACCCCGGCGAAGGTCCCGGCGCCGAGCAGGGCACTGGCGCCCCACGACTTGGCGCGGCTGCTGCCGGAGGCGAGAAAGACCGAGGTGATGGTGAAGCCTTCGGGAATCTTGTGGAGAAAGACGGCGACAAAGATGATCCAGCCGAGATAGTTGGAGACCAGGAAGCCGCTGGCGATGGCGATGCCGTCAAAGAAAGTGTGGATGAGCAGGCCGACCAGCACCGAGGTCGAGCGATGTCCGGCGACTTCGTCGTGATGGGTCTCTTCGCCGAAGTGAAAGTGCGGAGTGACGGCGTGTTCGAAGAAGTGTATGAGGAAGTAGCCGGCGAGGATGAGGATGGTGGCGTTGGAGCCATTGAGCGCGAGGCTGGCCGGAACCATCTCGAGGATGGAGGTCGCCAACATGAAGCCGGCGCCGACGGCCATGAAATATTTCAGATAGCGGCGGTCCCAGCGCCGTTGCACGAGGATGGCGCCGCCAAAGACGTTGGCGGCAGCCGCGGTGAGACCGAGGATCAGACACAAAAGCAATACGTTCATCGTTTAGATCTCGGTTCCCGGTTCCCGGCTCTCAGCTCGATCGCATCGTAGAGGCCGCTCAACAATCGACCAATCTCTCCGCAGTCCTTCAATAACTTCCTGGTGATCTCGCCTCCCAGCAGGCACAGTTCATTCGAAACCGTCAGCTGCGTCTCCAACTCCGCCAGCGATCCTTTGGCATTACTGAGGAAGTGCAGGAGCTCTTTTTGCGAAAGACGCGACTGACCTTCCGCGATATTGCTGGGGATGGCAACCGCGGCGCGGCGCATCTGGATACGCAGCCCGTAGAGTTCGTCGGCAGGGAACTCGGCGGTCGCGAGGTAGACGGTCTTGACCAACTGCACCGATTTCTTCCATACCTGTAACTCGCGATAACTCTGCTCCATCGAAGTTCCTTTCACTGCGAACGGCGGCTAGCCGCTGTGCCGTATGTGCAGGATGTCTCCATCCTGCACGACATAGTCTTTGCCTTCAAGACGAAGTTTTCCGGCGGCGCGGGCGGCGGCTTCCGAGCCCAGCTCGAGCAGGGTGTCCCAGTGGATGGTCTCGGCGCGGATGAAATGCTTTTCGAGATCGGTGTGGATGGCGCCGGCGGCGTTTTGCGCGCGCGAGTTCTTCTCGATGGTCCACGCCCGGCATTCGTCTTCGCCGACGGTGAAGAACGAGATCAATCCCTGCAGTTCGTAGCTCTTACGGATCAGGCGCGCCAGTCCGCTCTCGCCGAGTCCATAGCTGCCGAGGAATTCGGCGGCATCTTCATCGCTCATCTCGGAGAGCTCGGCTTCCACCTTGCCGCAGATGGCGGTCGCGCCGGTGTTCGGACGCGAGCTGATCTCGGTGAGCTTCCACTTCGCCACCGCGGCTTCGAGGTCGACGCCGAGGGTGGTGCTTTCGCTGATGTTGAGCACGTAAAGGATCGGCTTCTCGCTGAGGAACATGAAGCCGCGCACGATCTTCTTCTCTTCCTTGCTCATCTCCATCTCGCGCAGCGGACGCTCGGTCTCGAGATGCGCCTTGGCGCGCAGCAGGACTTCGTGTTCCTTGACGAGCTCGGGCGTCTTCTTCTTCTGCAGGTCCTTCTGCATGCGCGAGATTCTGGTCTCCACCTGTTCGAGGTCGGAGAGGATGAGGTCGAATTCAGTCCTCTTGATGTCGGCGAGCGGATCGATCGGACCCTCATGCGGCACGGAATCGTTGTCAAAGACGCGCAGCACGAGGATGAGCGCCTCGTTCTCGCGCAGCGCCGTGACGAATGCCGTTTCTTTCAAAGCCTCAGCGCCGACGGCGGCGACGTCCGCGTACTCCACCCTGGCGTGCATCAGCTTGCGCGGGTTGAACAGCTTGGCCAGGCGGTCGAGACGATTGTCGGGCACGGTGGCGATGCCGATGTGGGCCTCGCGCGGGTTGGCGTGGGTGCGGTTGGAGATGTCCGCCTTGGTGAGGATCTTGAACAGCGACGTCTTGCCTACCTGGGGCAGGCCGATGATTCCAGTTTTCATGATGGTTTACCGGCGCGCACGGCTCTACCAGGGTAGCTGGTCGCTGCTGTCATGCCAAAGTCAATAAGACGACTGGCAGACGATCAACGTTCCCTGGCCGCGGTCTGCGAGCCTATGAGAGCAACTACCTATGATAAACGGCGCGAGGTGAGAAACAGCGTCCCAAGACCCAAAAAGAAGATGGTGCCTTCCAAACGGGTCGACCAGAGGTGGAGGCGGTTGAACTCGATGCGGCGCGCGTCGGTCTGCGAAATGGAGTCGATCTCGCCCATTCCAACGCGCATTCCGTTCATCCTGGCGCCAATGCCGAACTGCGCATACGCGGTCAGCGCCAGCATGCAGCCGACGAGGACGAGCTGCGGAAGGATGTTCGCCTGCTGCCGGGTGCCACGGATCCGCGCCTCGTTGTGGCGCGTCATTAGGTTCGAGAGGATGATGAAGATCGCGAACAGCACTCCGCAGATCAGCCCGATGGTATGCAGATGGGTGAGCGCCGGGAAGACCACGTTGCCGGCCAGGGTGTGCGTCGGAAGAACATGAAAGACGGTCGGCGCCAGCACGGCTCCGAAAAAGAAGATGGAGCCGAGCCAGAGAGCCAAAGCGAGGATGGCGAAGAAGCGCATAAGAGCAGTTTCCAGTTTCGAGTTTCCAGTTTCAAGTAAAAGCGAAAGACAGTTGCCAGATACCAGCTACTAGCTGCCAGCGATCAGCTAAGAGCCAAAGATCCTTGCTGGGAGCTGGTGGCTGGAAGCCAGGAGTTACACCGGAACGGGAACGGAGTCCACGATCTCGCGGAGGATCTGTTCGGACTGTTCGGCCTTCTTCATGGTCGAGGAGTAGCGTGCGTTGACGACCACGCGGTGGGCGAAGGTCGGAACGGCCAGCTGCTTGAAGTCGTCGGGCGTGGTGAAGGTGCGTCCTTCGAGGAAGGCCATCGCCTGCGAGGCGTGGTAGAGCATAAGCGAGCCGCGCGGCGAGACGCCCAGCGAGAGGTGTTCGTTCTCGCGGGTGCGCTTGACGATCTGCAAGGCGTAGTCGAGCAGGGAATCGTCGACGGTCACGCGCTCGACCTCCTGCTGGAGTTGCACGATCTCTTCGGCGGAGAGCACGGGCTTGAGTTCGTCGAGGCGGGCGGCGCCGGCGTTGCCGCGCAGGATCTCGCGCTCGCTCGACGCCTCGGGATATCCCATGCGCACGCGGACCAGGAAGCGGTCCATCTGCGATTCCGGCAGCGGATAGGTGCCGTGATGTTCGATGGGATTCTGGGTGGCGATCACCAGGAAAGGTTGCGGCAGCGGCAGCGAGCGGCCTTCGATGGTGACCTGGCGCTCGTTCATGGCTTCGAGCAGCGCGCTCTGCGTCTTCGGGGTGGTGCGATTGATCTCGTCGGCGAGCAGGATGTTGGTGAAGATCGGTCCCTGCTTGAATTCGAAGCGCTGCTCGACCGTGGAATAGATGCTGATGCCGAGCACGTCGCTGGGCAGCATGTCGCTGGTGAACTGGACGCGCTGGAAGCCGCAATCGATGGCGCGGGCCAGCGCCTGCGCGAGAGTGGTCTTACCGACTCCGGGGACGCCTTCGATGAGCAGGTGTCCGCGCGCCAGGATGGAGACCAGGGCGAGGCGGACGACTTCATCTTTTCCGCGAATGATGCGCCGCAACGCCGCTTCGAGCTGGGCGGCCTGCTGCAGGGTGACCGGTGCCGGTTGAGCCATGGTTGACCCTGATTGTACCCGTGGGCGCAAGATTGCTCCAATGCGAAAGGCCTTCGGAGCCTATGTTTTGCCGGGAACGAAACTGCTTATTTCGCTGCGCCCGCCGTAGTCAAGGTCTCGGCGAGGCGTTTGAGGGATTCGCCGAAGGGCGGCCGGGCGACGCCGCGCTCAGTGATGATGGCGGCAATGTACTTCGCGGGGGTCACATCGAAGGCCGGGTTTTCGACCGTCACGCCAGTGGGCGCGATCTGCTTTCCGGCGAGGTGGGTGACCTCGGTGGAAGAGCGCTCCTCGATGGGGATCTTCGATCCGTCCGGGGTCTCCATATCGACGGTTGAGAATGGAGCGGCGACGTAGAAGGGGATGTTGTGTTCCTTCGCCAGGATGGCGACCGAGTAGGTTCCGATCTTGTTGGCGGTATCGCCGTTGGCGGCGATGCGGTCGGCGCCGGTGATGACGGCCTGGATCTTGCCCTTGGCCATCATCCATCCCGCCATGTTGTCGGCGATGAGGGTGGTCGGGATGCCGTCTTTCATCAGCTCCCAGGCGGTGAGGCGCGAGCCTTGCAGGAAGGGGCGAGTCTCGTCGGCGAAGACGTGGATGTTCTTGCCGGCTTCGACGGCGGCGCGGATGACGCCGAGCGCGGTCCCGTAACCGGCAGTGGCGAGGGCTCCGGCATTGCAGTGGGTCAGCACTCCGCCCTCGGAGGGCAGCAGCGCGGCGCCGTGGCGTCCCATGGCGCGGTTGGCTTCGATGTCTTCGCGATACATGGTGCGAGCTTCGGCGATAAGCGCGGACTTGATCTGCGGGATCGGCATGTGGCTGTTCTCTTCGAAGACGCGCTGCATGCGGCGGATCGCCCAGAAGAGATTAACGGCCGTGGGACGGGTCCCACCCATGACGCGGCAGACCTCGCCAAAGCCGCGACGGAAGTCGAGCAGCACGGCTGCCGAAAGGTCGCTTGCGCCGAGCGCGACACCCATGGCCGCGGCCACGCCGATGGCGGGCGCTCCACGAACGATCATGGTGCGGATGGCGTCGGCGACCTCTTCGTAGGTCCGGCAGGTGACGAAGACTTCTTCGGTGGGAAGCTTGGTCTGGTCGATGAAGACGACCCCAGCTTCCGTCCATTCCAGTGTGTTGACCACGTTCGGTTCCCGTCCAAATGAGATCTGCGCCCTGCCGGGCAGGGGACTCTCTAGTGTAACCGCTGCGGCACATCCCTTCGGCACGAATTAGCACCTAAGCCTTGCAGGGAAGAGATGGATTTCCACGGCCCAGCGGTGTATAGATGGGCGAGAATCCGCTCGATCGCGTACGGGAAAGGCGAAGGATGAAGAAGACCCTGGCAATCGTTCTTGGCTCGGTACTGCTGATTGGTTTGGCGGTGACGCCAGCCCTGGCCAAGAAGCACCACAAGAAACATCACAAGAAACATCCGACCACGCAAAAGACCGACGACGAAAAGCATTCGTAGCCGGAAAACTTCTAAGGCCTCCGCCGGCTCGAGCGGAGGCTTTTCCGTTTCCGCGGGGATGGCACGAAAGTCGGATGTGCCGAGGCTGGCTGGTCCTGTATAGGTCTTAACCCTCGGCTTCCAAGCCAAAAATCTCCCAAGGAGAAGGTACTGATGAAGAAGACATTAGCCCTGGCAATGAGCGCTCTTTTGATGCTGGTACTCGCAACCCCGGTGATGGCCCAGACCGGAGGCGGCAGCACCGGCAAGTCAGCGGACAGCGGCAAGAGCGCGGAAGGCACGAAAGAAAGCAAATCAAAGAGCGCGGGCCACAAGGGCGGCAAGAAAGGCAAGAAGAGCAGCGGCGGTACCACGACCCAGCCCCCGAAATAAATAACGTTGTGACGAACGAAAGCCCCCAGCAAGCTGGGGGCTTTACCATTTTGGAGTGGAGCCAACCGCATTCGCTATGCAGGTGGAGGCCGCGGGGGTACAAGGTTGGGGACTCGCAACGCGAGGACCCTAGGAGAACTATTCGATGAAGAAGGCCTTGGTCGTACTGTTCAGCGCAATCGTCGTATTCGTACTTTCGACTCCCGCCATCGCTCAACGCGACATGGGTTCAGGTCTTTCGGTGGGCAATGGAGCCCAGACGGATCAGCCCAAGAAGGAAACCAAGAAAAAGAAAGCGCCCAAGAAGAAGGGTGATGCCCCGAAGAAAGAAGGATAAGCAAGCGGAAACATAAAGCCCCCAGCTCGACGCCGGGGGCTTTGATCTTTTGCGGGGAAGGTTATTTGGCTACGGTCGCAGGCTCGTCCAACTGGTGTAGTTCCCGGAAGCCGGATTTCATTTCAACGAGCTGGATGTTGTATCCGTCGGGATCCTTGGCCAGCGCCCAGCGGCCGAAGGGCTCGGGGCGCGGATCGACGGCGATGTGGCCGCCGCGGCGCTTGAGTTCCGAGCAGGCTTTCACGATGTCGTCGACATAGATGCCGAGGGTGCAGCCGGTGGTCGGGCTGACCTTGACCTCATCGCCTTCGGGATGAAGGCCGAGGAGGATTTGGCCGGCGTCGAACTGGCTCCAGTTGTCCTGATGAAAAAGCAGTTTGAGACCGAGCACGTCGCGATAGAAAGCGACGCTGCGATCCATATTGCTGACCACGACCATGACGAGTCCGAGTTTGCCGACCTGCATAGCAGTCTCCTTGGCGGAGACGGCCCTCGCAAGGCACAACCCGCCGACGGAAAAGGTACCGCGGCAGACGGGGCGCTTCCTATGACGTGCGTCACATCTGCGCGGAGAGGTAGCTCACTTATGGTTTTTGCGGCTATTTACCGGCTGGTCCGGCGGATGCGGGGAAGCGGCGCAAATGCTCGGCGCGAACCTCGTTGGCGGTGAAGATGGGGACGAAACGCGCCGTCCCGGCCGCGCGCTCGATGGCCGCCCGGCCTTCGAACTCTTCGCGCTCGACCAGGCACATGATGCCGCCGATCTCGAAGCCGAATTCGCGGGCCGCTTCCATCGCCTGGATGGTGGACGCGCCGGTGGTGCAGACGTCGTCGACGATGACCACGCGCGCGCCCTTCTGCTGAAAGCCTTCGATGCGCTGCGCCGTGCCATGCGACTTCTCGGCCTTACGCACGAGGAAGGCGTTGATGTAGTAGTCCTCGACGGATGCGTTCTTGACGTTGGCGGGCAGACGCGTCTGCACCAACTGAGCGCTCAGCATGGCAACCGTCGAAACGATGGGATCGGCGCCCAGCGTCATGCCGCCCACCGCCTGCGGGTTCCACCCCTGGCGCTGGATCTCGTCGTAAAAGACGCGCGCGGTGAGCCGCGCTCCTTCGGCGTGAAGCGTGGTGGTGCGGCAATCGATGTAGTAGTCGCTGCTGGCACCGCTGGAGAGCGTGAACTTTCCGAGTTTGAAGCTTCGGCTGGCCAAAAGGGCCAGCAGGAGTTGACGAGGTGTATCGGCCATAAAAGGAAATTACTAGCAGTCGGAATTACGCGCAAGAACCCAGAT
>Ga0315268_10008952_pt1 | contig 10419 bp, 10 predicted proteins | sample C1_top_MG_FD_204535 | JGI IMG/M metagenome (GOLD analysis project Ga0315268, IMG submission 204535) | Sediment microbial communities from Yellowstone Lake, YNP, Wyoming, USA - C1_top | ecosystem: Environmental > Aquatic > Freshwater > Lake > Sediment | place: USA: Wyoming | collected 2017-08-01 | reverse complement strand
CAGAAAACCAGACCGATGCTGAAGAAGAACCAGGAAATCTCGGCCGGGGCGAAACTGATGCCGGCCACCGGCACGATGATGTTGCCGACGACGGGGATGAACCAGGCCGGGTTGGCGTGCTTGATATCGTAGTGGGTATGGTGAATCCAACTGCTCATGACCGTGAGCGTAAAGCCGAGGTGCAGCGCCGCGCCGAGTGACCAGAAACCGAAGGCGAGGCCGGGCACCGTGTCGGAGAAGGCCACCGCGAGGAGCAGCAGGGAAATCGAAAAGGCCGGAAAAAAGTTGAGGCGGATCGGGTGGGCGAATTCGTGCTTGACGGCGCTCCAGTGCTTGACGATTTTGGCTAAGTAGCCGAGCGCCAGCATTGCGAACAGACACAAGGCCCACCATTGCAGGGTGAGGCCGATCTCTGCCGGCAGGCCGAGTACGTGATGAGCTTTTTTCCAAGCGATGGCCAAGCCGGACGTGCCCATGACCGTGGCGAAGAATGAAATGGGAAAGTGCTCGAGGCTAGGCTGTGGTTTGGCTGCTGGGTTGGGCGCGTTCATGCAATGTCCTTTGGCTGGGGTGGGCGCGATTATAAGGAAACGCTAAAGCAATATGCGCTCCAGTTCTCGATACGCGCTGCGCCTGGATTGATGATTGCCGCTCTGCCTTAAGTGGCATAATTGTGACAAATTTACTGACAGGTATGGCTTATGGCAACGGCAATGCACCCGCTGGCGGAATTAATTTCCTACCTCGATACGCTGGCCGAGCCGCATATCCTCTGCGACACAGAATATCGAATTCTCGCCGCGAACAAGGTGTACCGGCGCAACTACGGCAGTGGTCAGGCGCTGGTGGGTCAAACTTGCTATGCCGTTTCTCACCACTATACCGAGCCCTGCGACATGGTGGGTGAGGCCTGCCCACTCAAGCAAAGCCTGGCTTCCGGGCAGCGCGAACGGGTTTTGCATCTTCACCATACTCCGGGTGGCGAGGCCTACGTCAATATCGAGCTTGCGCCGGTGCGCGGGGTGGATGGTGAGATTACCTATTTCGTCGAGAAAATGGAGCCACTGGGCGTTTCGTATGGGCTGCCCGAAGCACGTGCATTGGTGGGGCGGGCGCCCACGTTTCGTCGTATGCTCGAGTTGATGGCGCGCGTGGCACCCTCGGACGCCACGGTCATGCTGCAAGGCGAGTCGGGCTCAGGCAAGGAGCTGGTGGCGAAAGCGATCCACGATGCCAGTCGGCGTGCCGACCGGCCTTTCGTCGCGGTCGACTGCTCGGGCCTCACGGAAACTTTGTTCGAAAGTGAGCTATTTGGTCACGAGAAGGGCTCATTTACGGGGGCCTCTGCGCGGCGTATCGGTCTGGTCGAGGCCGCTTCGGGGGGGACGCTGTTTCTTGATGAGTTGGGTGATATCCCGTTGGGGATGCAAGTGAAACTGCTGCGTCTGTTGGAGACCGGTGCTTTTCGGCGGGTCGGTGCCAGCGATTTTCTCAAGGCCGACATTCGCCTGATCTCGGCGACCCACCGCAATTTGCGTGCGATGGTGCAGGAGGGGCGCTTTCGTCAGGATTTGTACTATCGCCTGAACACCTTCCCAATTAGTCTGCCCGCACTGCGCGAACGGAATACCGATGTTCCCTTGCTGGCGGAGGCGCTACTTTCCCGGGTTGCCCCGAACCGCGAGTTGCACATTGCCGCAGATGCGATGGCGTGTCTGATGGCCTACGACTATCCCGGTAATGTGCGAGAACTGCGCAATGTGCTCGAGCGGGCCACCCTGTTATGTGATGGTGACACGATTCAGCCCGCAGACCTGCCCCTCGAAGTACAGGACGCCGTGCGTCGGGGTGGTTCGCCAAGCGACGGCGTGGCGGGGATGGAAGCGCGCTTGCCGGGAACGGTGCCGCCCACCTTGACGGAGTTGGAGGTTAATGTCCTGCGTGAGCGCCTCGCGCGGCATCGCGGCAACCGCAAAGCCTTGGCTACCGAACTTGGCATCAGCGAGCGAACGCTCTACCGCAAACTACGTAATTTAGGCTGACGCTGCCAAAGTGGCATTTGTGCCATAAAAATTGCGCCAATTAGGCATGTATGTCGTCGCGTGATTAGCTTGTTGGGCCGCTATATTGTATCTATCTGGTTGTTAATAAACGAATAGCTATGGAGCATGCTAGCTGGCACGCCTCTTGATATAGGTAGTGTAGAAGCGGTGCTTAACATTGGGTTGCTGCAGACAGAACACCATGTCCCCCTGATCTTGGTGATTCTTGATGACCTCCTCCTCCATCCGTTATCTGAGATACCTTCCCTCAGGCTCAGATTCGGACTTAACAGCAATCTGCACCGCTTCTTTTTTTCTCATACAAAATCAAGAAAGCACCGACCGGGCCTATTCGCGGCACAAATACAAAAATGCCAGCAGGCGTTGGCATGCTGGCATTTTCGCTGCTGAAAAAAAACGGGAACTTACTTCAGCTTGATCTCTTTGTAGAGCACGTGCTTGCGTACTTTCGGGTCATATTTCATGAACTCGAGCTTTTCTGGCGTGGTGCGCTTGTTCTTGTTGGTCGTGTAGAAATGCCCGGTTCCGGCAGTGGACTCGAGCTTGATTTTTTCACGTCCGCCTTTGCTGGCCATGTGATGTTACCTCCCGTTATTTGGCTTAAACGGCTACGCCGCGTTCGCGCAAGTCGGCGAGAACAACGTCGATACCGTTTTTGTCAATGGTGCGCAGGCCGGCGTTGGAAACGCGCAGACGCACCCAGCGATTTTCACTCTCGACCCAGAACTTGCGTGAATGCAGGTTGGGCAAATAGCGACGTTTTGTCTTGTTGTTGGCGTGGGAAACGTGGTTCCCTACCATCGGGGCTTTGCCCGTCACTTGGCAGACGCGTGACATGGTGAACTCCAGTCGATCCGTTACGGAAAGGCGCGAATTCTACTGAGCACCGCAGCCATAAGCAAGTGATTCTGGGGTTTTTTTACAGTAGGCCGCGCTCGGCGAACGACAGAGGTGTTGCGTTGCCGGCAACGATGAAGTGATCGATCAGTCGCACATCGATCAAAGCCAGCGCCTGCTTGAGCGCGCGGGTGAGCAATTCGTCCGCTGGCGAAGGTTCTGCGACACCGCTTGGATGATTGTGCGCGAAGATTACTGCAGCGGCATTTTGCGCCAGTGCTTGCTTGACGACTTCGCGCGGGTAGACGCTAGTCTGCGTCAAGGTGCCACGCGAGAGTTCTGCGTCGGCGATTAGCCGGTTTTGCGCGTCGAGCCACAAGGCGATGAAAACTTCATGCTGCAGTGGGGCGAGGCGTAGTCGCAGCCAGTCGCGGACTGCGCCGGGGGCATCCAGCGTGACCCGCTGACGCAGATCTTCGTGCAGGCCGCGCCGGGCGAGTTCCAGCGTGGCGACGAGCTGCGCTGCCTTGGCTGGCCCGATACCCTTTACTGCGGTCAGTTCCTGTGGCGTGGCCGCTGCCAGGCGGCCAAGGCTATGACCAAAATGGGCGAGCAGGGCACGCGCCAAGTCGACTGCGCTCATGCCCTTGACGCCGACCCGCAGGAATATCGCCAGTAATTCGGCGTTGGACAATACTCCAGCGCCGAGTGCCAAAAGCCGTTCGCGCGGGCGCTGGTCATCCGGCCAGTCAGTGATCGCCATGAGTTAGAATTACCGCATCCAAAACGACATTCTATCTGTCATGAACAGCGAACTTGCTGACAAGCGCATCGTGCTGGGAATTACTGGCGGCGTGGCGGCCTACAAAGCCGGTGAACTGGCGCGCTTGCTGGTAAAAGCGGGCGCGCGTGTCGATGTCGTGATGACCGCCGCAGCGACGCAGTTTGTGGCTCCGCTGACGTTTAAGGCGCTGACGGGGCGGCCGGTATTTACCTCGCTGTGGGATGCCCCGCAAGAAAACGGCATGGCGCATATCGACCTAACGCGCGGCGCCGCTGCCGTTTTGATTGCACCGGCGACGGCCGACTGCATCGCCAAGCTGGTGCATGGATGCGCCGATGATCTGTTGTCTGCCTTGTGCCTGGCGAGGGATTGTCCTTTGTTGGTTGCGCCGGCAATGAATCGCCAGATGTGGGAGCACCCGGCGACAGCCCGCAACGTCGCGCAACTGCGCGCAGACGGCGTGAGTGTTTTGGGCCCCGCCAGCGGCGAGCAGGCGTGTGGCGAGGTGGGTGCAGGGCGCATGCTCGAGCCTGTCGATATTCTGGAGGCGCTGAGCGCGTTCTTCCAACCCAAATTGCTGGCCGGGCAGCGCGTCTTGCTGACCGCTGGACCGACCTTTGAAGCACTCGATCCGGTGCGCGGCCTGACCAATAGCAGCTCTGGCAAGATGGGTTTTGCACTGGCGCGGGCTTTTGCGGAAGTCGGCGCTGACGTGACGGTGATTGCCGGTCCGGTGTCCTTGCCGACGCCGGCCGGCGTGGCGCGCATCAATGTGCAAAGTGCTTTGGAGATGCGCGAGGCCGTGCTGGTCCAGTTGCCAACCAACCTATTTGTTGCCGTGGCGGCGGTGGCCGATTTTCGGCCGGCGCAGCCTGTGGCACACAAGATTAAAAAAGGGGCGCAAACGCTGACGCTGGAACTGGTGGCTAATCCAGACATCCTGGCTGAGGTGGCCGCGCGCGCCGATGCGCCGTTTTGCGTTGGCTTTGCCGCCGAAAGTCAGCATCTTGCCGAATACGCTGAAGGCAAGCGACTGGCAAAGAAGTTGCCACTGGTGGTCGGCAATCTGGTGCAGGACGGACTTGGCGGCGACGCCAATGTTGTCATGTTGTTCGATGCAGCCGGCGCGCACCCTGTGCCACCTGGTGACAAACTGAAAGTAGCGCGCGCCATCGTGCGCCATATCGCGGAGATGTTGAAAAATGCATAAAATCGATGTGCGCATTCTCGACCGGCGCCTCAAGGACAATCAAGGCGAAGCCGCGCCCCATTACGGCACGCCCGGTGCTGCCGGTATGGATTTGCGTGCCTGCATTGAAGCGCCGGTGCGCGTGCATCCGGGAGAATCGATGCTGATTCCGGCAGGCATTGCGATCCATCTGGCCGATCCGGGATTGGCGGCGATAATCCTGCCGCGTTCGGGGCTGGGCCACAAACATGGCATTGTGCTCGGCAATCTGGTCGGGTTGATCGACTCCGATTACCAAGGGGAAATCTTTGTGTCGCTATGGAATCGCGGCCATGAAGTCTTCCTGCTCAACCCGCTCGACCGCATCGCCCAACTCGTGGTGGTGCCGGTGTTGCAGGTCGCTTTTAATGTCGTCGAACAATTCGATGAAAGTCATCGTGGTGCGGGCGGTTTCGGCAGCACCGGAAAACAGTGATCACCCAAGAGGATACAGGCATGCCCAAACTGAAAGCGACAATCTTGGCCCTGACCTTGGGGTTTGCGACGCTGGCCGGCGCCGGAACGGAGCAACCTTCCCCGCGTGTACAGCAAATTATCGACGGCCGTTGTTCTTTGTGCCACGGTGCCGAAGGCGAGAGTGCGAGCGTCGTTTATCCTCGCCTGGCTGCGCAACATCCGGATTATCTGCAAAAGCAACTCAAAGACTTTCGTGATGGCCGGCGCAAAAGCGACACCATGAGTGAAATGGCTGCCGATTTGAAGGATGAGGAAATTGCCGGTCTGGCCAGCTGGTTCTCCAGCCGCAAGGCTGGCAGCCGGCAGCCGGGTGATGCCGACCTGGCTGGCGTGGGCAAGTACATCTTTCTCAAGGGGAACAGTTTCTCTGGCGTGGCGGCCTGTGCGAGCTGTCACGGCCCGAAAGGCTATGGCACCGAGCAATTACCCCGCCTGGCGGGGCAGCATCCCGCCTATGTCGAAACCCAGTTGAAAGAGTTCAACAAGCGTGCGCGTACTAACGACAACGCGATCATGCATACGATTGCGTCGAAACTGACCGAACTCGAGACTAAGGCGGTTTCAGTCTACGTTGGTGGTTTGCAGTAGGCGGCTGCCAAAAAAATAACCCCGCCGCAGCGGGGTTATTTTTTGCTTAAGCAGCAACGGTCAGGTCGACATCTCGGTGAGAATGTTCTTGATCCAACTCTGGGCGTAAGGCGCTTCCAGCTTGGCCGCAGAGTAATCGATTGGCGAAACCCCGCCAGAGTTCGGCACGGAAATGATCTTGCCTTCCTTGACGGTATAGACGCCTGCCACGCTGATGGCTTCGTCGTGGGTCAGGAAGCTATAGCAGGTATTGATGCCTGACATTTCGACCGATTCTTTGCCGTTCATCGCGGCAACGATGTTCTGGGCGCAGACCTTGGCTTCCGAGTTGGCCGAGTAGCCAGATTTTGGCATGGCGCCGGCGCTGCTTGCGTCACCGATGACGTGGATGTCCTTATGCAGCGTCGACTCGAAGGTGGTGGCGTTGATCGGACACCATTTCTTGTCTTCGCCGATCAGGCCGGCGCTGGCCATCAGCGCAGTGGCGCGCTGTGCCGGGATGACGTTGATGACATCACCCTTGACCTCGTCGATGCCCTCGACCATCACGGACATGGCGGTGGTGTTGACTGCCGTTACCTTGGCGGCCTTGCGGTACTCGATGATGCCCGCGTAGTGGGTTTCCCAGCCCTTCCTGAACAAGGGGCCTTTGGAAACGATATCGGGGTTGGCATCGAGCAGGATGAGCTTGGACTTCGGTTTGCTCGTCTTGAGGTAGTGCGCTACCATCGCGGCACGCTCGTAGGGTCCGGGCGGGCAGCGGAACGGTGCCAGCGGTGCGGTCAGGATAACAGTGCCGCCATCCTTCATGGACTCGAGCTGTTTCCGCAGCAGGATGGTCTGGGGGCCGGCCTTCCAGGCGTGCGGCATGAGGTCGGCAGTCTTGTCGTCATAGCCTTCAATTTCCTCTGTGCGGAAATCGATGCCGGGTGAAACAACCAGGCGATCGTAGGCGATGCTGCCGCCCTTGGTGGTGACGGTCTTGGCGGCAGGGTCAATGGCGGTGACTTCGTCGTACACCATCTTGATGTCGTGATTCTTCGCCAGTTTGTCGTAGCCGATAGTGAGCGACGACAAGTCCTTGATGAAGCCGGCGAGCAGGTGGTTGCTGAAGGGGCAGGAAATAAATTGCTTGTTCTTTTCGATCAGTACCACCTCGATGGTCTTGTCGAGCATGCGGATGTATTTGGCGGCAATGCTGCCACCGTAACCGCCACCGACGACGACGACGCGGCGCCCCTTCTTCGGCATGATTTCGGTGGCGTGGCCGATCATTGGCAGGCCGGCAGCGCCGGCGCCCGCGGCGAGCAGCTTGAGGAAACTTCTGCGATCCAGTGTCATGTGTTTTTCTCCTTATTTCTGGGCGGCATAGAACTGGATGAGCGCGTCCAGTTCATCTTTGGACAGACCCTTGACCTTCTCTGCCATCTTGTCCGGCATCTTGCGCGCTCCCGATGCGTACAAATCCATCTGGATCTGCAGGTAGGGCAGCCACTGGCTAGCCATGACCGGTGTGTCGTCCTTGCCATCCTTACCCTCGTCAAGATGGCAGCGTGAGCAGTTCTTTTCCTGCAGTTTGGCGCCGAGTGCGACCTTCTTCTTGTCGAGTTTCTGGGCGGTGACGTACAACTTTTGCTTGGCAAAGAAGCCGGCCATGGCCTTGATATCGTCATCACTGTAGCCCTTCGCCAAGCGGCCCATGATGGTCGAGGGGCGCTCGCCGTTCTTGAACTTCGTCATTGCTTCGACAAAGGATGACTCTGATTGGCTGGCCAGGCTGGGCATGGCGTCGCCAGCGCTGCCGCCGTTGGTGCCATGACAGCCGCCGCAGGCATTGGCCAGCATATCGGGGGTGGGCGCGGCGAATGTCGCGGAGGACATCGCCAAGGCGCCCACGGCAATTGCCAGTGTGCTCCACTTCTTGTGCATTTTCATTTTCTCCTCTTCCTCCAAATAATGGCTACTTACTGTTTTACGACGTTGATGTAGTTCTTGACTTCCTTGTTCTCCTTGTCAAGCCCAAACTGATAGCCCAGCGAGACATAGTGGAAGCGGGCGTTGGTAAAGTCCTCATGTAAGGCAAACCCGAAGTTGAAAACCTTGCCGGCGACGATCTTGTGATCACCCTTACCTCCGCCGGCCATGTCGCGCTCGAAGACCACCACCCACTTGTTGCCTTCCTTCTTACCTTCGGCCTTGACGAGACCCTTGCCGCCTTCCATCACCCGCTGGTCGGCGACGTATCCATCAACCGGCTTTTCGCCCTTGCCACTGCGGAACTGGATCAGATCCATGAACTTCCCACTGGCCAGATCGGCGTCTTTAAGGTACTTGGTCTTCTTGTCATCGGCGGCATCCTTCATGGTACGCAGGTCGTTGTGGCAGGTGCCCCAGCAGCCGTTGAGCTCGGCGCCGTCGACCGTTCCTCCACCGTCGAACATCATGGCCAGCTTGACTTCATTCTTGCTGTCCAGTTTGGTCTTGCTATTTTTGGGCGGGACCCATTCAAAACGGAAGTAGATCTTCGATCCGTCATGCGTAGCCTGGAAGGTGACCGGGATAAAGCCGACTTTACCCTCGGGTGGATTGGGTTCCATCACGGTCTGGGAGGCTCCCACCGGCTTGCCGGCGACAATCGCCTCACCGACCTCGTTCACATCGCCCTCATGGCATTTGGCACAGGGGCGCTTCTTGTCGGTGATATCTGATGCTGAAGAGTGGTCGGGCTTGTTCATCACCCATTCCAGTGCGGCTTGCCCAGGGTAAAAGAGCTTGATCTTGCGCGAGGAAACCTTGCTCCAGTCAGGTCCCGTCGCAACGGCGACGACGGTAATGGCGGGTGCCGGCGTCGCTGTTTGAGGGACGTCAGGCTTCGTCTCGGCCTGCGGTACTTGAGGCGCTTCCGGTGCGGTCGGCGCTGCCGGAGCCGCTTCTGGACTGGGAGCAGGCGCGGCCGCTTGGCGCAGCGCTTGCTGTCCCGGTTCCTTATGGACCGCCTTGTGGGCAATGCCCTTGTGGCAATCGATACAGGTTTTGCCGTCCTCCTGTGCACCCTCATGCTTGACCACGGAACGATCCTTCTGCTTCTCGTGATCCATGGTGGCGAAGTTGTGGCAGTTACGGCATTCCTTGGAATCGCGTTCCTTCATGCGCTCCCAGACACGCTCGGCCATGGTCAGGCGATGGGCCTCGAATTTTTCCGGCGTGTCGACAATGCCGGAGATGTGACCAATTACGTCACGGGCGGCCATCAGCTTCTGGAACGACTTGAACATGTAGTCGGCGGGATGCTTGCTGCTGGCGATATGGCAATCGGCGCACTGCACCGTGGTACCGCTCCGGTTTTTGTAGTGGATGGTCTTTTTGAATTCCTCGTAGGGAATGGTCATCTCGTGGCAGGAGGTGCAGAACTCCGTACGGTTGGTGTATTCCATGGCGGTATTGAGGCCGCCCCAGAGGACGACACCCAAGACCAATCCAAGCAAAACCATCCGCAACAATAAATTCTTATGCGGTTTATCTTGACTCGGTACCGTGCTGCTGGTGTGTGAATCAGCCATCGTTCAGTTTTCCCCATGAATCCAGTTAAGCGCACAAAAAACTTTAGCGCGAAGACCATAACTCTATAAAAATGGCGAAGAAGACCGCAACGATAGCGCCAATCAAACCATGCCCTAGACGGAATGTGCTTAACGTGCTTGCCTTGACCCTCACCTGCTGTTTTGTAGCCCCCGTGGTTAGCGCGGGCTTTATTTGTAACTCATTATTGCAGGCTGTTTGAGACAGATCAAGTTGGAAATTAATCATCGGATGATCAATAAACCCTTTATTAACAAATGCTAATACGCTTTACCGTCATTCCATATCAGGTTTGCCGGCCGGCGTAACCCAGGAATTATTGCTTCTGGGCGGGCGGGGAAATCGCCGGTTTTGTGGTCGGGATGGGTGCCTTGCCCTGGTGATTTTTGTCGGTTGGCATCATGGCCTCCGTTTGGGCGCGCTTGGCTTCGATCTTTTCATCGAGTTGAGCTAGAACCGGTTCAAGCTGCGCCTTACGGCCTGGTTCGGCACGCAGGGCTTCTTCGAAGGCGGCGCGCGCCATTTCCCTTGAACCGCTATGCAGGTAACACATGCCCATGCCCATCCAGGCTCTGGCATTGTTCGGATCGAGTCCGATGACATTGCGGTAGGTCTGGATAGCACTGGAGTAACTCAGACGCGTTACCTGGATGCCGGCGAGTTTCATGAGCGCGTCGATTGACTTGGGGGCAGCCTTGACGGCTTCTTCAAAGTGCAGCTGCGCCTCTTCAAGCTTACCCTCTTCCCACAGGCGGTTGCCTTTTTCGATAGCGGCAGTCGTTGCCCCCGTAGCCTGTGCGCCACCGGCAACGAAGAAAGTAACCAGCAGAATCAATACCGACCGCAAGCAATTGTGTATGTTC
>Ga0315268_10008951_pt1 | contig 10419 bp, 6 predicted proteins | sample C1_top_MG_FD_204535 | JGI IMG/M metagenome (GOLD analysis project Ga0315268, IMG submission 204535) | Sediment microbial communities from Yellowstone Lake, YNP, Wyoming, USA - C1_top | ecosystem: Environmental > Aquatic > Freshwater > Lake > Sediment | place: USA: Wyoming | collected 2017-08-01 | reverse complement strand
AGCAATGGTGGACTGCACCTTGCCCATCTCGAGTGTAAGGATGGAGCGCACCTTGGTCAGGAGCTCCTCCCGGATACCTTCGATGCTCTTGGATATCCGTGCCTCGGGCTTTGCAAGAAAATCAACCGCGCCCAACTCCAGCGCACGAATCACGCTTCTGCTGTCGGAGCGGGAGGAAATGACCAGGACGGGCGTCGGCCGCTCCTTCATCAGCCACCGCAGGAACGTAAAACCATCCATGTTTGGCATTTCAAGATCGAGGGTGATCACATCCGGCGTCAGACGAAGCGTCTTGCCGATGGCGTCCACGCCATCGGTGGCGGTCCCGACAACTTCAATACCGCTATCGCTTGCCAGGATCTGTGAAAGCGCCCCCCGGTTGTATGCAGAATCGTCGACGACCAGGGCCTTGATCTTTTTCGCACTGTTCATAGTTGTGTCATGTCCTTGGCTGATCAGCCGGTCCTCACGCGAACAGGTTTTTGATAGACCATGTCATTCTGCAGCGTGCGCAGGGTGAACGAGGTGGAAATGTTAATGAGGGATTCCGAGTGTCCAAGCAGGAGATAGCCGCCCTCCTGCAATTTGTCGTAAAAGAGCTCTATCACCTTCTTTTTGGCATTACGATCGAAGTAAATGATGACGTTCCTGCAAAAAATGATATCAAGGTCGCGGATCAGGCTGGTCTTATGGGGATCCAGAAGATTGACATAACTGAAGGAGACGAGCTGACGCACGGCATCGATGATGCGATAATCGCCCTTGCCTTCTTCGATAAAATACTTCTGCAGCATCTCGGGCGGCGTAGCCCGATGCGAACCTTTCTTATACATGCCCTTGCGTGCCGTATGCAGGACGCGCTGGTTGATATCACTACCCATGATCTCAACCTGCCAGTCGCGCCACCAGTTGCCGGACTCCAGCAAAAGGATCGCGATCGTATACGGTTCCTCACCGGTCGAGCACCCGGCGCTCCAGATGCGCAGACTCTTTTTCCCGGCGTTCCTGATCCGAAGCTCGGGGAGGATCTCGTCAGAGAACGCCTTGAGCTGGGCGCTTTCCCTGAAAAAATAGGTCTCGTTGGTCGTGAGGTTGTCCACGAGGACAACGATCTCTTCCTCACGTTTCCGGTCATACCGGAGAAAGTGATAGTACTGCTCAAAGCTTTTCAGCTGATGCTGCTCAAGCCTTCTGTTGAGACGCCGTTCCAGCAGGAACTTGGAGCCGTCATCAAAGAAGATGCCGCAATAGTCATGGATGAAGTCCCGCAGGAGCCGGAAAACGTCCTCAGGAAGCGGGATGAGCTGTTCGTTGAACATTTATCTCCCCAGAGCGTCAAGGGCCGACTGCCGGACTGTCATATCCGGGTCTGCCGCAGCCAACTGTTCGAGCAGGAGGTCGGTGGCCGAGTCTCTCCGTTGCTTAAGGAGCTCTGCTGCCGTTTTTCTTACGCTCCAGTGGGAATCTGACAGATGTGACAGAACGACGGGGCGAACGCGGACCCAGTCATAGAACGAAAGGGCATGCAGGACGGTTTTGCGAACTTCGGGGTCAGGATGGCCCTCCAGGGCGAGGAGTGGATCCAGCGCTTCGCGGACAGCCGCGTTGCCCACTACGTCGATAAGCGCAAGAAGAAAAATATCGCTGGCTTCCTTCAGGTGGCCGGCGAGGACCGCGCCGTACCGGACAGCATCGATCTTCCCGAGCGCCCGCGCCGCAGCTGCACGGACCCAGAGGTCCTCGTCATCCAGCAGGGAAACAAGCGCGTCGGCCGCTTCAGCTACACTGGACTTTCCCAGCGCCTCGGCTGCCAGCATCCGCACTTCCGGATCATCGTCCGCAATGGCAAGCAGGAGAGGACGCGATGACTGGCTGCCGCGGATCGTGTCCAGTGCGATGACAACAGCCTTACGCACTGCCGGTTCCTCGTCTTTCAAGGCAAAGGCCAGTGCATCCCTGGCCTTATCCGTGCCGAACCGCCCCAGAAGACGAACAATGTTCCTGCGCATGCCTGCTTCCTGCGACGTAAAATCCTTCAGGAGTCCGTCCAGGACCGACTCGTCTCCGATGGCAGTGAGGGCGCGGATCGCGCATTCCTGCACATTCTCATACTCGTCTTCCAGGAGCCGCAGAAGGGACGGGACGGCTTTTGCGCTCCTGAGCCGGCCGAGAGACTCTGCCGCTGCGCCGCGGACGTGTCCGTTCTCATCATCAAGCAGGGAAAAAAGCGCGCCCTCGGCTTCGGGCCTTCCAAGCTCTCCCAGCACCATGGCCACGACACGGCGTACAAGGACATTATCGTCCCCAAGACGGCCGAGGAGCTGCGACACCCCCTCCGCTCCCTGATGGCGAAGTGCCTGGACAACAACGTCTTCCATATCTTCGTCGCGCAACAAGGAAAGGAGCTTTGGGATCGCAGATGGCCTGCCGGTCCATCCGAGAACGGAAACCGCCGATTTTTGCAGCTCGCCGCCGCTCGTATCAATAAGCTCGTCGAGCAGCGGGAGCGCCTGATCCGCGATCCCGGAACGGACCGCGTTGCTGATCTGCCCGCGGTCGGCAGGCAGGCTCTTCCGGTACACGGCGGCAAGGGCAACAACTGATACTTCGCGTACAATGCGAAGCGGATCTACAAGTCCTTTGATGAGGGACGGAAGCGTTTGGACATTGCCGATCTTGCCCAGGGCCTCCAGGACCGGCTCACGGAGACTGCTTCGCCCCAACGCTGCCAGCAACGGTTCAAGGGCCCGCTCATCTCCGATCTCTCCCAGGGCCTCTGCGGCGGCATAATCTAGCCAGCTCTGATCGTTCGAGGCCAGGCAGCCGATGAGGGCGTCAACTGCGCGACGGTCCCTGATCTTGCCGAGGGACTCCGCGGCCGCAACTCTGACGTTCTCGTCCCTATCCGCAAGCTTTTTCATGATCCCGGGGACAGCACGTGAGTCCCGAATGTCCCCCAGGATATCGATGGCGAACTTCCGCACATCGGGATCGCGAGTCTCAAGGAGCGGCAGGATCGGCCCCACCGCGGCGACCCCGATCTGGACCAGCGCCTCGATGGCGGAGTTCCGGGCGCCGGCGTTGTCCTCGGCGCTAAGGCGTTGTACCAGGCCGTTGATAACTTCGTCGCCGCCGAATGAGACCAGTCCCTCCACGGCCGTCTTCCGCACTCTCCAGTCCGTGTCTCCCAGAGCGCGGAGCAGCAGTGGGACCGCTCCCGCTCCGGTGCGGCCAAGATCTATTACTGCCTCGCGCCGCTCTTCGGCATCGCTGCTCCCGAGCTTTCTGCTCAAATACTCAAGAGTGGACATTGCCCGCCTCCGCCAATGCAGTCCGTTCTTCACCGCTCAGGATCTTGGTGATATCGATAATAATGATGAGCCGGTCCATCGCCTTGGCAACGCCCCCGATGAACCCGGCCTGATCGCCTGTCGCCGCCGCAGGCGCGGGCTCGATCTGGCGAAGGGGAATGTGCAGGACCTCGCGCACGGAGTCCACCACCAGCGCGAGAAGCCTCTGCGGACCACCGGTCCCGAGCAGAGCGCCCCGGATGATGATCATGCGCATCTTGCGGGGATTGTTCTGGATCGCCGTGAGACCGAACCGCTTGCGGAGATCGACGACCGGGATGATGATGCCGCGCAGATTGATCACCCCTTCGACGAACTGCGGCATGCGGGGAAGCGGCGTGACCTGCAGCGGCCGGATGGCCTCCGTGATCACGCCGATGTCGAGACCGAATTCCTCCTGCCCCACATGGAAGGTGACGATCTGCGCTATTTCCTCGGCAACCGCCGTTTTTTTGTTGTTGGTATCCCGTAGCATGACTTTTCCGGAATCGCCCGGCATCCTCTCGTTGCTCGCAGCTCTCCGCGCGTCGCGCGTTTACATCGTGAACCTGCCGAGCTCCTTTTTCAGGGCCCCCGTCTGCAACGTGAGAACTTCCACAGCATTGTTCAGAGTGGCGGCCAACTCGGCATTCTCCCGGGCCGTCATCTTGATCCGGTCGATAGCCTTCACGATAAGGTCGCTGCCCGTCCTCACCTCGCCCGATGCCCGTTTCACCATGTTCACCTTGGAGCCCATGGTCTCCATGACGTTAGTGATGTTGCGGCTGGCTTTTACCTGTTCGCTCGTCGCCGACTTGACGAAATGTGTGATCTCCCGCATCCGCTCGGATGCACGCATGATCTGGTCACTGCCGGTCCTCTGCTCCGATGTGGCCCGTTCGATCTGCTGGGCCATATTATTGATCCCGTCCACGGCCTCGCTCACTTGATGGATGCCCGTGACCTGTTCGGCCGTGGCCCTGCTGATACTTCGGCTCATCTCGCGAGACTGATCGGCGCGCTCCAGGATCTTCCGGAGGACGTCCCCGGTCTCCCGGGCAAGTCGGGTCCCTTCCGCCGCCAGCTGAACCCCTTTCTGCATGACCTCCACAGCCTCCCGGGACTCCTCCTGGACGGACACAATGAGGTTCCCGATCTCCGAGGTCGATGATGCGGTGCGGTTGGCCAGTTCCCTGATCTCGGCGGCGACCACCGCAAAACCCTTTCCATGCTCACCGGCCTGGGCGGCCAGAATGGCGGCGTTCAGGGCAAGAAGGCTGGTCTGGTCCGTAACGTCTTCGATGACCGTGAGGATGCCGCCTATATTCTCGGCGCGCTCGCCGAGCCGGTTAATGACATCCGAGGTCCGCTTCGACTCTTCCTCGATGCGGCGCATCCCCTCGATCGTCTTCTCGATGGAGCGCATCCCGAGGTCCGAGGCGTCCGCCGTGACCGCCTCGGCAAGAGCGACAGACTGTTTCGCGCTGGACTCCACTTCCCGGACCGCTGCGCTGATCTCGGTCGTCGTTGACGCGGTCTCGTTGGCCAACACCGTCAGGACCCCGACGCTTTCGGCGTTCTGGCGGATCGATGCCGACATCTGCGTAATGGCCGAAGAGGTCTCTTCGATGGAGGAAGAAAGGTCGGTCATGAGGCGGGCGACCTCGTCAATGGATGCCGCGGTCTCGATCACGGCGGACGATGTCTGCTCCGCGGTCTCGCTGAGATCGTCCATGCTCCCGCCGATCTCCTTCAGGGAAAAATGCATTTCGTTCACCGATGATGAGGCCTCTTCCACGGACTCGTTCTGCACGCGGCTTGCCGTTGAGACGCGCACCGCGACGTCCGTGACCTCGCCCGAAACCATCACAAGCTGTTCCGAGGATCCCCGTATATTCCCGATCATCCCCTTGAGGCCGATGGCCATGCGGTTGAGTCCCCGTCCGAGGTTGCCGATCTCGTCGATCGTGCTCACCTTCACGCTCTGAGTCAGGTCGCCGGCCGCAATGGCCGATGCCACGGCCTCTGCGGCGCCGGTCGGCATGGTGATCATCCGGCGAGCCATGACATACACAAGGCCCGATATCGACAGAACGATCACCAGGTTCGTCGCCAGCAGCAGCGCCGCCACCTTTGCTGTGTTCAACTGCGCTTCAGACCGGGAGAAGGCCATCCGGACATCTGCAAGCTTGGCCCCGTCGAGCATGACATCGACCGAAACCTCGACCGGCGCCAGATCCCGGCGGATGGCGGCGAACAGCTTGGCAACGTCCTCTGTATTTTCTGCATCCCTCACGCCCTTCACGCTTTCGTTCTGTGCGTTGAAACTTGCATGGGCGCTGGTGATAGGTGTCCCGTCAACGTTCATAAATACGACGGCAATGATGTCCTGGGACTTCACCACGTCCTGAACGAGCATGTTAAGGCTGATCACATCTTTGGATATCAGGCGGTCAATGGACGCTTTTCCAAGCACGGTGCCGATATCGCGCCCCCGCTTCTCCATGGCGCGGTACTGATAATCGAGCAGCATGCGCCCCACAAAGAGCGTGCCCAGCAACATGAGGAGGGTGATCCACCATGCCAGGGTGATCACAAGCTTGAGCCCCATGCTCGAGACGATAGTATCCTTGACCTTCTCGCTGAATGTTTTTTCCATACCGTTCCTGTGCGCCGGCTAGAGTTTGAACTTCTGCAGTTCCGATCGGAGGGCGTCGCCTTTTTCCCGAAGGGCCATCTCCGCCATATCCATCTCCACGGACACGTTCACATTGTCTTCAGTGATCTTCTGGATGCGGGTGATCGCCTCGCTTATGTGCTGCGCGCCGAGGCCCTGCTCCGATGTGGACCTTGCGACCTGGGCGGCCTGGACGGTGACCGCCTCCATGGCCTTGGCGATCTGCTTGCTCCCGATGGTCTGCTCCTGCGTCGCCACCTTCATTTGACGGGTGATGTCCCGCATCTTCTCCGCCGCCTGTGCGATGCGCTCGCTGCCTTTTTGCTGCTCCTGCATGGCATGGGCGATCTGTTCGATCTGTTCCGCGATGTTCACGGACGCGTCGGTGATCTGCGTCACTCCTTTTGCCTGCTCTGCAGTGGTCAACTCGATGGCACGCGCCATTTCCGCCGATTGCTTGGAGCTCTCCGCCACATCTTCAAAGACATCGCTTGTCATTTTAACGAGATCCGCGCCGCTCTCCACGGCTTTCAGGCCCTTGCCCATTGCCTGTACGCTTGCAGCGGTCTCCTGCTGGACGGCGGCGATGACGTTGGCGATCTCCTTGGTAGATGCCGCGGTGCGCTCAGCCAGTTCACGGATCTCCTCAGCAACAACGGAAAATCCTTTCCCGTGCTCGCCTGCCTGGGCCGCAAGGATGGCCGCGTTCAGGGCAAGCAGGCTGGTCTGGTCCGTAACTTCGTCGATCACTTTCAGTATCTTCCCGATCTCCTGTGACCGTTTTCCGAGCCGGTTGATCACCTCCGACGTGGTCTCCACCGTCGAGCGGATGTTGTCCATGCCAGTCATCGCTTCCCGGGCCGCCGCCATCCCCTGCTCTGATGCGCTCCGCGCGACCCGTTCGGCGAGACGCGCCGATTCCTGCGCCTTCTGCTCCACCGCTTTCACGGTTGCGCTCATTTCCGTTATGGAAGAGGACGTCTGCTCGGCAGCGGAGGAAAGCGCCTCGGTGTTCTCCGTCACCTGGCGGATGGATGCCAAGGTCTGCACGATGGAGGCTGCGGTATCATCGGCAGCCGAGGACAGCCCGCCGGCGTTCTCTGCGGCCTCCTCGATGGAGGCTGCCATCTCCGCCACCGATGACGAGGCGTTCGTGGCTGCCTGGGACATCTCCGCTGCGTTCTCAGCGACGCCCTTGATCGAGGCGATCATCTCGCCGACCGTCATGGCCGTCTGTTCACCGGCCTCATGCTGGACCCGGGCGCCCTGGCTCATCTTCTGGGTTGCCGTGTTCATGATCTTCATGGCTTCGCCCAATCCCCCGGTCATCTGATTGATCCGGCCGAGCATCTCGCGGAGGCTGGAGGACAGGGTGTTGATCGCGGTGCCCAGTTCGGCGATCTCGGTCTTTCCGCTCACGTCGACCTGGCGGGCGAGGTCCCCCCCCGCCATAAGGGTCGCGTTCCGGGCCATATTGCCCAGAGGGTCGGTGATCATGCGCTTCATGAAGATGGTCACCAAATAGGTGGCCAGCACGAACGTCACGACCCCCACCACGAGCGACCAGATGAGCAGCTCCCGGATCGGCTGGTTCACCGCGCTTGCCTTGAGCGCTATCCGGAACACCCCCATCTTCTTGCCGTCGGGACCCATGAGGGGAAGCGCCCTCTCGTACTGGCCCCCGGTATCGTCTGAGTATTCATGCACCAGCGGAGCCGTGGCATCGAGGGCCTTGCGGCTGCCGGGATCGGTCGCCTGCGTGCCCTCATGGGCCTTGTCGGTCGCATAGAGGATCTTGCCTGAGTTGTCGACAATGAGGGCGCGGGAGATCTCTTTGTCGCTTTCCATGAGCCCGCGGAGCTTGTCGCTCATGCCGTCCAACGCGCTCAATGGCAAACCGAACCCGGTGACCTTGTCGACGTCCTTTTTAATGCCTTCCGCCAGCGCCGTGGTCTGCCCGATGACCGCTTCCCGGTATTTTCCCGCCGCGCTATACACATTGAGGCTTGTGTTCAAAGCCAGGGCCGCGAGCAGGATGCCGCCGGTGGCGACGGCCGCCCTCGTTTTCAGCGTCATTTCATCCCACAGCTTCATTTTATCACCTTCGTCGCGTCTGAAATGAGGTCCATGGACGGCTTCAGCCCCAGAGCCGTGGCCTCCTTGAGGTTCAGGACCAGCTCGATGAGCTTGGGCATTTCCGGTGCTATGCTGGCGGGGCTTTCTCCATTCAGCAGTTTTGCCACGATGCGTGCCGCTGCCTCGCCCTGTTCAACAGCGCTCGGGGCAAGCGTAAGGATAACTCCCTTTTCGCCCGATCCGCCCAGCTGGCTCAAGGTCGGGATCTTGCTGCCGTGTGCGGACTTGACGATATCGGCCAGCGCTTCATTGACCGTTGCGCTCACTGAGATGAGCACCATGTCGGCCTTGCCGGAGAAGCTGAGCGACCGGGCGTCATCGACCCGCCTGACGGGCATCTTCACGGTCTTGAAGCCGTATTGCGCCTCAAGGGCCACAAGCTCCTCGACCTGCAGCACCGAGTCAGGTTCCAGCTCGTTGTAGACGATCGCCAGCTTGGTGAAGGGAATTAGTTTTTTTGCGTATTTCAGGAGGCTCGTGATCGGCACCTTGGAGCTGATGCCGGTCATATTGCGGGCCGCCACCCCTATGCCTGCGGGATCGTACACCCCGGCGTAGACGATCGGAATGGACCGTGTTTCCCTGATGGCCAGTAGCGCGGGGGCGCCGCCGTACGTAACGAGCACGTTCACATCAGCCACGACCAGCTTCCGGACGGCGTTGGTCCAGGAGAGGGGGTCCGGCGCAGGCATCTGGAGCAGGGTGTCCACCTTGCGGCGGTCGAAACCCTCCTTCACGAGACCGTTGGCAAAGGCGCGGTGCAGTTCCTGGTAATAGCCGATGTTCCCGGCCATCACCACGCCGATGGTCTTGTCGCCCGCCCGTGCGGGCGCCGCGCAGATAAGGAGTGCGGCACAAAGCAGCCAGGTTGTCGTTCTCATACTCCCTCCCGTTACCATCTGTACGACAGGGTGGCAAGAACGATCTGGTTCGTGCCATCCTGTGCGCTGTCAAGGATATCGTCAAGTTTCCGGATGTGATAGCGGAACTCGGCGCCGAGATTCTTCGTAAAACGGACATCGAGGTTGGCGCCTGCAACAGTTTCAACCAACTTCATGCTGGTCAGTTCCGCGATCCCGGTGCTCCCGGGCACCGTGCCGGAGTTCTGCCAGCTGCCCCGCGACCAGCTCCTGCCCGCATCCGCGGTGAGCAACATCGCGTCTGCCAGCGCGTAGCTGATGGAAAGTGCGGCCACGTGGGACGTATCTGCGTAAGGCACGGCGCTCTCGGCCGTAATGCCGCCGGTAGTGTCGGTATAGGCGACGGGCCCGTTCTGCTTGTTCTGGAAGAACGCATAACTCGGCGTGATCGAGGTCTTTTTCCCGAGAATGAACGTGAACGAGTTCAAGACCCGGTTCCGTTCCGTTGTCCGCTTGTCCGTAAAGGGCGCAGCGAGGTTGCTTCGCTCCTCGCGGATCGTCCCGGCCGTGAGCAGCCAGTTGAACCACGACTTCGGCGTCCACGTGAGCGTTCCCCGCGCCGCGTCGCTCAGTTCGGGATAGGTATTGTCCACGCTGTCCGCCGGCACGGCCGCGGTCTGACGGCTGGCGTCGCCGCGCAGCATGAGCTTGTTCGTCAGGCGGTAGGTAGCGCCGAGCCGGACCGTGTTTCTCGTGACCTTGTCATCAAGCAGCCAGCTTCCCGCCGGATCTCCCTTCCATACATCGCGATTGAGAGATTCAAAGGCATACTCGGCGCGCAGCGTAAGCCTCTCGGTCGCCCGGTACCGGACCATGCCGCTCATGATGTCCTTCTGGTAGTTGATGGCGTTCCGTACAGCGTAGGATGTTGAATTGCCCAGGCTGTCGATCGACGTTACCGAGTTCGGATTGTCCTGGTCAACGCTGTAATGACGATACTTGACCGCAACGGTCCAGTCCTTGGTCGGGATCCAGCCGAAGTCGCCGGCAGCGTTCACGAAGGTTGCCTTCGTATTGCTGTCCGTGTTCTTCCGCTCGCCCGACGAGTAGGTAGCACCTGCCGAGATACGGCCGGTGTGGGACGTATGTATCTTGACCGTGTCGACCGAGGACTCGAGATCGGGTACCAGGTTGTGCGTATAGCCCAGCGATCCGCCCGGTACGGTGTCGGTCATGACCTTGCCATGGGTATCTGAGAATTTTTTCGTCGCGTGGCTGTATTCGACCTCCACGGGACCCACGTGGCTGTTGACGGTGGCCTTCGCCTCCTGGGTCTCGTAATCGATGTCGCGCGACCGGGCCAGTTTATTGAAACCGCCGCTGAAGGAACTGTAAAATCGCTGCTGGATGGTACCAT
>Ga0315268_10008950_pt1 | contig 10419 bp, 7 predicted proteins | sample C1_top_MG_FD_204535 | JGI IMG/M metagenome (GOLD analysis project Ga0315268, IMG submission 204535) | Sediment microbial communities from Yellowstone Lake, YNP, Wyoming, USA - C1_top | ecosystem: Environmental > Aquatic > Freshwater > Lake > Sediment | place: USA: Wyoming | collected 2017-08-01 | reverse complement strand
GGGTTGACTCGCGCCTGCGTCAACGAGGGCGGCGACTACAACCACAACGGCGTGGCCGACCTGCGCGAGTGGCACGGCATGCCAGCCGGTACGATGACTGCGGATCAGTCGGTGTTTGCGCAGTTCAGCTACTACATGGAGCTGTACCGTGGCTGGTACGAGCGCGGGACCGAGTCGCTCGCCATCGGACAGTATGTCATCGCCGAGCGCTCGCGCTGTGCAACGGATTTCGTGCTTGGCTATGGTGTAGGCGAGAGCGACTACTGGAAGTCGTGTACACGCAGCCGCGACGTCGCCTACAACGGTGTCGACGGTCCGACCGCGCCCGACTTTGGCCTCGACTTCGCGCGCTGGTCCTGCGAGGCCGAACAGGGCGGCTGCCCGATTCCGCCGCCGCCGACCGATGTCGTCGCCAACAGCGCGATCCCGGAGCACGGCTTGTGCCGCAATCCAGCACTGCCGCCGCCGATCGAGCAGGAATGTCGGACCAGCGGCCCGTGGCCCTGCGTGGGCGGCCGGGTCTGGCGCGGGATGTCCCATCACAGCCAGTTCCGCTGCGTACTGGTGCGGGCCAACGCGGGTAGCGACACACCGACGCTGCCGCAGGCCGATTTTTCCGACCACAAGTACGTGATGAACCTGTGCCGGGTGGCCTGCCCGACGGGCGATGCCAAATGCGACACTGATTGCGCGTCCGGAACCTGCGTCGCGAGCACCGAGGCTCCCGGCGCCAGCGTCGACCCCGCCAACCCGAGCCACACCAAGCTGCGCTGCGACATCGATCAGTTGCCCAGCAACGGCGCGGTCGGATTTGCCGCGGTCAAGTACTTGGGTGGCAGCGCCTATGCGCGCGGCTGCATCAACGAGTGGACGCCCACTTCGGGCAGCGGGACCACAGCGCAGGTTGCCGCGTGGAGTGGACTGTGTCCGGGCTGGATCGACGATCCGGTCGGCTCGGTCGGGCAGGGCGACCCGAGCAACTTTGGCCAGCTGCAGTGCGGCTGCGGCAACAACTACGGCGGCCCCAACTGCGACGTTGGCTGTCCCGACGCCCAGCTCAACCTGAGCGTGGGCTACAACGCCACGCCGCGTGCCGGCTACTGGATGTGCGCGGATTTCTCGACCACCAGCTACAGCGCGCTCGACGCCACGTATGGCCCGGCGCTGGTCGGTGGCGACGGCAGCGGTTCGACCTACCTGCTGCGCGACGACCTGGGCTCGCCGATCGACGGCCAGCCCCTGTGCGAGTTTGGTGCCGATTGCACCACCGGGTACGTCATTCACTAGGACGAGCAGCGCGCTGCTCGAGGAGTCGAGATGAAGTCGATGTCAAAAATAATGGTGGCGCTCGCAGTCTTTGGACTGCCGGCGCTTTCGTCGATCGCGCACGCAGACCAGAACCCGGCCACTGACGACGTCGTCAACTTGTTCCCGTACACCGGTACGCTGGAGAGAGACGGTGCCGCCGTCAGCGGTCCGGTCGAGATGGAGTTCGCACTCTACGACGCCGCGCGCGGCGTTTCGGGCACACCGATCTGGGTCGAGACCCAGCAAGTCGAGGTCTATCGTGGCCGCTTCACTGCGCTGCTCGGCCTGTGCGACCAGAACCTCGCGATCAGCGCGACCTGCCCGATCGGCGGCGTCAACGCCACCGACATCGAGGCGACCGTCCGCAACGCCGATGACTTGGCGCTTGGAATCCGTTTGTTCCCGAGCGCGACGTCGATCGACCTGCAAAACCGCAAGCGCTTCTTGCCGGTGCCGTACGCAGTGTGGACGCGTGCGGCAACCGACCTCGAGGTGGCGCGCGACCTGGTGGTCCGACGGGACGCTGCAGTCACCCGAAACACGACCGTAGGACAGGATCTCAGCGTCACCCGCAATGCCACGGTCGGTGGCACGCTCACGGTCACCGGCGCCGTGCGCGTCGGCGGTGGCGGCGACCTGTCGTGCCCCAACAACACCCGCCAACTGCACGGTCAGTGCTACTATATGCAGGGCAACAACAACCTCAATTTCAACCAAGCAGCAGCGGCGTGCGCAACGCAGGGCGGACGCCTATGCACTGTAGCCGAGATTTCTGCGCTACAGGGCACCGGCCTGCATACCTGCACCTGGGCCTGGCTTGCGGATCGGGTCAGCAACACCCGCGGCACGATAGCCTATACCAACACCAGCAGTGATCCTGGCTGCGGTGGGACTCCCGGCGTCTACTCTCAGCAGGTCGACTTCACGGCGCTTTCGTATGCCAACTGCTGCAAGTGATCGACTGACCGTTCGCCGACGAGAGACGCAGCGAGACGGAACGGAAACGAGGTGGTGACATGTTCCAAAGGCGTTTGCATTCGGTGCTGGTGATCGCGAGCGCGCTCGCTCTGGCGCCTAGCGCGCACGCGGACGGCAATCCCGCCACCGACGACGTGGTCAATCTGTTCCCGTACACCGGCACGCTGGAGCGGGATGGCGCGGCCGTGAGCGGACCGATCGAGATGGAGTTTGCACTTTATGACGCGCGCGGAGCCTCGGGCACACCGATCTGGGTCGAAACCCAGATGGTCGAGGTCTATCGCGGTCGTTTCACGGCGCTGCTCGGACTGTGCGACCAGAATCCGTCCTCCCCCGACGACAACTGCCCGATCGGCGGTATCAACACGACCGACATCGAAGCGACCATCCGCAACGCCGATGACCTGTTGCTCGGCATCCGGCTGTTCCCGAGCGCGGCGTCGATCGACCTGCAAAACCGCAAGCGGTTCTTTCCGGTGCCCTATGCGGTGTGGACGCGTGCGGCGACCGACCTCGAGGTGGCGCACGACCTGACGGTGCGTCGCAATGCCGCGGTCAGCGGCACATCCTCCCTCGTCGGCGACGTCTCGCTGGGACGCGACCTGGCCGTCGCGCGCAACGCGACGGTGAGCGGCACATTGACGGTCAACGGCGCGCTGTCGGCCACGGGCATGTTGCAAGGGGCAGAGATCAGGGGACGCGCGGTCGGCACGTATTACACCCGCTGGAGTTCCAGCGCCCGCGGTTGCCTCCTCACCTGCCAGGAACTGGGCGGCCGGATGGCCACCTATGATGAGCTGTTCGCCGTGGCAGCGACCGGGACGAACTGGTGCGCGTACAACTGGTTCATCCACCCTTCGTTCAGCGAGAACCCCTGTACCGGTTACCCGATGTACACGAACTACACCACGACTGGTCAGTGCGGTCGCATCAACACCGGGGAGCGTCCGCGCCTCGAGGAAGTCAACTGCAACTACGACTGGGACAACTACCAGGCCACGCCTTATTGCGCCTGCTCGCTGATCAAGTAGCGGGCGCACGTCGTGACTCAACAAGACATTTCTTCGGAGTCGAGATGAAGAGCAGAATCGCATGGATGGTGACATTGGCGATCGTCGCCATGGCTGGCCTCACGCGGAATGCGCGCGCCGATCAAAACCCCGCCACTGACGACGTGGTCAGCCTGTTCCCGTACACCGGGACCCTGGAGAAGGACGGGACCGCAGTCAGTGGCCCGCTCGAGATGAAATTCACCCTCTACGACCAGTCGAGCGCGACCCCAAATGCGCCGATCTGGTTCGAGACCCAGACCGTGGACGTGTATCGCGGTCGCTTCACGGTCCTGCTCGGATTGTGCGACCAGAACCCGGCTGCCAGCGCGTGCCCGGACGGTGACCCCGATGCGGCGAGCATCGAGGACGTGATCCGCAACGCGGACGACCTGCAGCTGGGGGTCGAATTGTTCCCCGACCTGACCTCGATCGCGCTGCAAAACCGCAAGCGCTTTTTACCGGTGCCCTACGCGGTGTGGACGCGCGCTGCGGCCGACCTCGAGGTGGCGCACGACCTGGCGGTCCGGCACAACGCCGCGGTCACCAATGACACGTCGATCGGCCACGACCTGGCGGTCACGCGCAATGCCAGCGTGGGCGGTACGCTCACCGTCGGCGGCGTGCTCACGGCCTCTGGGCTCACGGTCAACGGTCCGCTGCGAGCTGGCGGCGGCGGCGACCTTTCGTGCCCCAACAACTCGCGCACCACGTACGGCATCTGCTGGTGGATGATCGGAGGGTACTCCAGGACCTATCGGCAGGCAGCCTCAGCCTGTGTCGCTGAGGGCGGTCGTTTATGTTCGATCTCGGAGATGTCCGGCCTGCACGCGTCGGGTCTCGAGAACTGCCAGTATGGCTGGGTGGCAGATCGCGTCAATACCACAACGGCTTATGCCGGGTATCCGATGCAGAACTACGCCAACGGTTGCGGTGGTCCGGGCCTGATCATGGACCAGCGAGCCATGACCGACCTGCTCGCCGCCAACTGCTGCAAGTAGGCAACTCGTTCAGGCGACGGATGTTCATGATGAAGATGCTACGGCATTCACCTTTGGCTCTGCTGGCTCTGGTCATGGCGGCACTCCCGGTGCCTGCTCGCGCGGACCAGAACCCCGCCACTGACGACGTCATCAACCTGTTCCCGTACACCGGCACGCTGGAAAAAGACGGCCTCGCCGTTAGCGATGCAGTGGATATGGAGTTTGCACTGTACGACGCTGCGCGCGGACTCTCGGGTACGCCGATCTGGATCGAGACGCAGAAGGTGCCGATCTATCGCGGTCGTTTCACGACGCTGCTCGGCCTGTGCGACCAGAATCCCGCCGTCAGCGAGACCTGCCCGGACGGTGGCGTCAACGGTGTCGACATCGAGACAACCATCCGCAACGCCGATGACCTGTTGCTCGGGATCCGGCTGTTCCCGTCGACGACGCCGATCGACCTGCAAAACCGCAAGCGTTTCTTGCCAGTGCCTTACGCCGTGTGGACGCGCGCGGCCAGCGACCTCGAGGTGGCGCGCGATCTCATCGTTCGTCGCAACGCCGCAGTGACCGGCAACGCCAACGTGACTGGCAACGCGACCGTTGGCACTGATCTGACAGTCACGCGCAACCTCACGGTCAGCGCCAACGCCACGGTCGTCGGCGATACCGCCACCCGCGATCTCAACGCCTCGCGCGACGTCAACGTGGCGGGCCAGGTCGGCATCGGGCTCTACAACAAGGTGTGCAATCCGGCGACGGCCGGGACGTGCTACTGCAACGCCACCAATGAATTCCCGCTGAGCTGGGGCACCGACTGCTCCAATTCGGGTCACGCCGTCTTCTCTGCCGACTGGGTCACCAGCGGCGGCCTGTACGGCGTCAAGGTCCGCTGCATGCTGCTGCCGGGCGGCGGATCCTACGATTCGGTCAACGTGCAGCTCATGTGCGCCCGGGTCAAGCTCAACGGAGGCGTCTGAAATGACGCCGCTGCCCACGTAACTGGAGGAATCGCGTGTCGACATTTCTGAAGTCACTGCTCGTCGTCACCGTCGTGTTGGCGTGCCTGGTGTCGTCGAATGCAGCGCGCGCCGACCAGAACCCCGCCACCGACGACGTGGTCAACCTGTTCCCGTACACCGGCACGCTGGAAAAAGACGGCCAAAGCGTCAGTGGGTCGGTCGAGATGGAGTTCGCACTCTATGACGCACGCGGAGCCTCGGGCACGCCGATCTGGATCGAGACCCAGCAGGTCGAGGTCTATCGCGGTCGCTTCACCGTACTGCTCGGTCTATGCGACCAGGATCCGGACCCCAGCACGACCTGCCCGAATGGCGGCGTCAATACCACCGACATCGAGGGCGTCATCCGCTACGCCGATGACCTGTCGCTCGGGATCAGGTTGTTCCCGGGCTCGACCTCGATCGACCTGCAAAACCGCAAGCGCTTCTTGCCGGTGCCGTACGCGGTATGGACGCGCGCAGCATCGGACCTCGAGGTGGCGCGCGATCTGACGGTGCGCCGCAACGCCGCGGTGACCGGTAGCGCGACCATCGGCGCTGACCTGACAGTCACGCGCAACCTGACCGTCAGCGGCAGCGCCACTTTTCAGCGGCCCTGTCGCGCGGGCTACATGGCTATCTCTGGCTTTTGCATGAGCAGCAACCCCCTTAGGACGGCGACCGGCGTGATCGAAGCCGCTGGCGCCTGTGCTGACGAGGGTGGCCATGTTTGCAGCACCGGCGAGTATTACAAGGCAGCAGCAGTGCTCGGCTACAACCCGTGCGTCGACGCCAGCACACCATGCTGGACCGACGGCTTGTGCGACGCGCTCCAGGGCGTGTACGTGCGGGTCAGCTGGGGCTGGGGATGTGCCTGGTACAGTGACGCCAAGCAGTATCGCTGCTGCCATTCGCGCTGACCGAGGTCGTCCGCTACATCCGTCAGAGTTGCAGCCCCACCCGCAGCGCCAGCGCGCCCATGCCGTAAATGCCCCCGGCCAGATCGTAACCGGCGCCTGCCTGCAGCCCAAGACCCAGCTCCCACGACGAGAACTGCACATAAGGCTGCCATTCGCCCGCCAGGCCTGCACCCACGCCCAACTGGTCGAGTCGCGTTCCTTCGGGCAGCTGCGCCGCGGTCCAGTGCAGTCGCACGGCCGGCCCGAGTCCGGCGCGCATGCCGATGTGCGGCCAGAGCAAGCGCTGGTAGCCAAACAACAGATCGAGCGTCACGTCGTGGGCAGGGCCGATCTCGATCGGAAACGCGCGCGCGGCGTCGGCGTCAGTGCGCACGAAGGTGATGCCGGCGCGGCCCGGCAAGAAGCGCTCGACCAGTTGCCCGGTCAGGGTGAGGCGCTGCCAGCGATAGCCGACCTCGACACCGCCACCATGGGCGCCCGTGGTGAACAGACCGCCGCTGATCAGGGTCTGCGCCTGGCTGCTTGCATGGGTCGTCGACGTCGGGCCGAGGCCGAGCGCCAGCGGAAACGAGACCAGGCCGCTGCTCCCCAGCGCGGCGAATTGCCAGCCGTGCGCAGCTTCGGAGGTCTCGACCGCGGCCACCCGGCGCGCCACGTCGTCGTCGACCGTGCGGTCGTGGCGAGGGCTGTGTGCAGCCAGCGCGGAAAGCGCCTGCGCGGCAGCTGCCCGAACCACGGCCTCGCGATCGACCGCGCCCGGGCTGGTCGCACCGCTCATGACACCCCAGCGCAGAATGTCGGCGTCGGCAGCGGGCACCTCGCCGCGTCCCGTCGTCGGCAACGGTCCCCGATAGAGCAGGGCTCCGGTGCGGCAGTCGAGCAGTTGCACGGTGCCGAGCAGCAGCAGACCGTGGTGCTCGGTCGGGGTGTAGACCGAGTCGCTGACGTACGAGGTCGACTCGAGGGCGTGCGCTGGATTGACCAGCCGGCGCTCGACCCGTTCGAGCTGTCCGGTGGTCAAGCGGTCGATCGGCACGAAGCGCACCAGCAGCAGCGCGTCGATGCCGCGCGCCGTGGCGCCGTCAAGCAAGTCGTCGACGCTCTCGTCGGCTGCCTGCCCGGGGGCCGCGCGGTAGCCGCGCGCCTGCAACTGGGCCGCCAGCTGCTGCGAAAACTGGGTCGCGAGCCCGGGTGGATCGTCGACGCTGCGACCAATGCGATCGGCAAGCGCGAGCAGCGGCGGCGGCTGCACCGAGAGTTGCATCTTGTCGTCGCTGCCGTTGACCGGTGCCGAGGTGGCGCTGGCGACCACCTCGATGCTCGAGACGGCGTAGCTGTTCAACGTGGCGCGCGCGCTGCCGGGCGCCGGCGCCAGCGTCTGGCACGCGGCCAGCGCAAGGGCGCAGCTGCCGACCAGCAGCTTCAGCGGCATACCTGGATCTCCACGATGCCGCACAGCAGCGGGTCCGGGTTGGTGGCGACGATGCCGCACTGGGCATTGGACCAGAGGCCGCTGCAATCCTGGTTGTCGACGCACGGTCGCGTGCAGTGGCCAGCCGCGCACAGCGCCGAGGCGCAGTCGTCGTGCGCCTGGCAGCTGTTGCCCCAGGTCAGCGCGCCGCGCTCGGGTGAGCAGACCGCGCGCCAGCGGCAACCGAACGGGTCGGCGCGCAGCGCGCAGGCCTCGCCCGAAGCACACGGCGTGAACTGATCGCAGGCGCGGTGGCAGCTGTTGTGTGGCCGCATGTCGCCGGGCGAGCTCGGCTCGGCGCAGCGGTCGCCATTGCTGCAATCGTCGTCGCTGCGGCAGACTGCGGCGCAGATCCCGATCTCGCACAGGCCGTTGTAGCAGTCACTGCCCGCACTGCACGGTTCACCGGGCCGAGCGCCGTCCGCCACCGGCGCCTGGCAGACGAAGTCGTCGGTGTCGGTCAGGGCTGGTTGGCACGGCCAGTAGCCGCCGCAGATTGCGTCGCTGGTGCAGGCGAGCACGCTGCATCCCTCATCGACCGCGCCGTTGCAGTTGTCGTCGAGCCCGTTGCAGCGCTCGCTGGCGCTGCAGGCGCGCACCCGTTCGACGCACAGCTGGACCGACGTCGTGTCGCCGCCGCCGCCCGCCACCCGCAGTTCGCAGCGCTGGCTGACCGGACAGTCGGCGTCGCCGCTGCAGGTCTGGCTGCAGTAACGATCGCCGCGGTCGAGATCGTCGACGCAGATGCCGTCGCCGCAGTCGGCGTCACGCTGGCACGGCAAGCGGGACGCCGGGCAGCCGATCAGCGCGAGCAGCAGGACGGAGCAGGGCACAGATCGACCAACCGCCATGGCCGCCACTGTAGCGCCCGGACCGCGTCGGCACAAACCGCGACCGGTCTCGGCTATCAGTTGCTCGGAAAAATGGAGACCAGGTTCTCGGTGCAGGCGTAGCTCTGATCGAACTTTGCCTGGTCGTAGTCGAGCACCAGCTTGCCGTCGACGATCTCGACGGTGTGGCCGTCGATCACGAGCGTGGCGTTGATGAGATTGCCGACGCCGTCAAGCACGCCATTTTGCGCCTGGATGTCGGCGGTCTGGATCTGCACCTTGAGCAGCTTGCCGTCCAGCTCGAGCGTGGCCGCCGCATTGACCAGGCGCAGGTCGGAGAGATAGGCGAGCGGCGTCGGGATGTCGAAGCGGCCCGGGTCGGATGCGTTTTCGCCCAGCACCGGCTGCACCAGCCCCGACAGCTGTCCCGACTCGAGCGTGATCTTCTGGATCGGAACCGTCTCGCCGGCCTTCAACTCGTACGAGACGAAGCTGGCCAGGGTGACACCGTCGAGCCGCAGGTCGACCTCCCGCGGATCGCGCGGGATCACCGCGTCGACGATCAGATACTGCGACTCGCGCTCGCCGCTCACGGTGCGGGTGGCGTCGACGATCGCGCTGCCGCTCTGGTAGGTGACGTTGTCCAGGCAGTCCTCGCGCACGACGCTCAAGGTGTCGGTGCCGACGGCGCAGCTGCTGACCTGCCAGGTGACCGATCCCATCTCCCCGACCTCGCCCTGCACGTCGGTCGGCCACATCAGGACGCCAAAGGTGTCCTCGAAGCCGCACTTGTTGTCCGAGTTGACCAGCTGCGCGATCGAGGCCGCCGCCTGCACGATCAGCCGCGCGGCCAGGCCGCCGGCCAGCGGATAGGGGCTGCACTCGGCGTCGGTGTCGACGTGCTGGTAGTCGAGCAGACAGACGTCCGAGTCGAGAAAGGTCTGGTAGTCGTAGGCCGGGTCGAGCGGCACCGGCGCGTCGGCGGTGCCAAAGGTGTACGGCTGGCCGTTGATGGAGATGGTACCGACCAGCTCGTTCTCACGCCCCTTGATGCGGCCGTTGATCGCCGACAGGTCGGCGCTGTCGACGTGCAGCGCAAAGATGTTGCCGTCGACGACCAGCTCGACCTCGGCGTTGGCCAGGTTGACATGGTTCATCGCAGCCGCGCTGCTCTTGATCATGCACAGGTGCAGCCCGGTGTGCAGGCCGAGCTGGACCACGACCGTCCCGCTCAGCTGGCCGCTGTGCACCCGCAGCAGGTAGGGCTGGCTGGACAGGCTGAAGCTGAACTCGCCGAGTTCCATCGCCAGGTCGACCACCGCCGGCTGCACCTGGGTCGGCGCGATCGGCAACGCGTGATTGCCGGTGTTGATACCGACGACGCGTTTGACGCCAGTGCCCGCCACGTCGCCGGTGGCGACGTAGGCCACACCGTTGCAGTCGGTCTTGATGGCGGTCGGGGCGGCGTAGTGCTTGCCGCAGGGCTCGCCGATCGTCTGCCGCACGCTCGCGCCATCGCGGCCCAGCTCACCGGTCACCACCTGGGCGTCGAGCACCGGCGCGCTGGCAAAGCCGCACACCGTGTCCTCGTCGTACTCGTTGACGATCCGGCCGAACGTGGCGAGCGCCAGCTTGGCCACGCCTTCGGCCAGCTGCTCGTCGAGGCTGCCGCAAAAGTAGTTGACCGGCACCTGGATGTCCTCGGTGCATTCCATCGAGCGCTCGAAATCGGCCCGGTGATAATCGGGATCGAGCCCGTCCTTGTCGTCCTTGGCTGGCAGCGAGATGGCGCTGTCCCAGACCGTCAGCGAACCCCACAGCGTGTTCTCGCGCTCGCCCCAGCGGCCGACCTGCACGCCGAAGTCCGAACGCGAGAACA
>Ga0315268_10008949_pt1 | contig 10422 bp, 15 predicted proteins | sample C1_top_MG_FD_204535 | JGI IMG/M metagenome (GOLD analysis project Ga0315268, IMG submission 204535) | Sediment microbial communities from Yellowstone Lake, YNP, Wyoming, USA - C1_top | ecosystem: Environmental > Aquatic > Freshwater > Lake > Sediment | place: USA: Wyoming | collected 2017-08-01 | reverse complement strand
TTCTGAGGTTGAAGATAAACCCTTGACCAAAGTGATATAGAATGAAGAGGTCTCCACCGAGATGCCCTTATTGCAAAGAGCGACTTGTGAAGGTGCACGAAAACGATTATAGCACCTACGTTTTTGATCCTATTTCAGGAACTTACAAAGTTGACGATGGATTGCTTGAAATGTTTTGTCCAAGTTGCGATGCCAAACTTTACGATATTTTTCCCGACGGCGTATGTAACTATTTACCAAGGAGAAAAAAGAAAATAGAAATTTGAAGTCTGAAAGTGTGAATCAGTCATTCTGAATCATTTAGTGCAAATTAAGAAACGTTATAAATTGAAAAAGCACTATGCATATGAGGAATTACATGTCTACAAAGTGGACAATTGGCGTCAGAAAGCCATCCACAGTAAGTGACTGGAAAAAACTTATACAAGATTTTAGAGACCAATTCCCCTATGATCCACTGACAGCTCTCATCGTCGAGACATTTGCAAATGCTGTTGATGCAAAAGCAACGAAAATAGAAATTGAGGTTGCGGGAAACAGTGTTTTCAGAATGAGCGATAATGGCAGCGGTATGACCCAAGACAACTTTGTGGAGTATCATAACGTTGCTTCTTTGACTAAAAAACGTGGAGAGACCATTGGGTTTGCGGGAGTGGGTGCGAAAATATTCCTAGATAGAGCTGAATCAATTACCACTGAAACTAAATCTAGAAGTTTTAGAGGTGCAACGCACTGGGCTTTTTTTGGGGAAGCTCTTGAATGGGAGCCTATTCACACAGCTCACAGAGTTAAAACTTCAACTGGCACTTTTGTGCAAGTTAATTTAACAACACCTGAAGATATTAGCAAGCTAACGCAACGATTTGTGATAGAAGTTTTGCGACAACAGTACAACACCATTCTAATGGGGCTTTACAAAGTTCGAGAAGTCACAGTTAATGGCAAGAAAGTACTTCCATGGAAAGTTTCTGACAACGACATTGAGTTAAAGAAGGAATTCAACTTCAAGTACGGAAATCATCGCGTAAAAGGATTCATAGTTAAGTCGTCCAATTCTCTTCCGGAAGAATATCAAGGTCCTTTTATTGTTGTCCATGGAAAAACAGTGTCACAGGAATGGTTCAGGCAGTATCCTGTGCGAAGTGACACTTTCTATGGTCTGATTCAAGCAGATCATCTTATTGCCATTTTGAGAACATCAAAATCGGATTTCGAAAGAACCTCGATGTTTTGGAAAAAATTCTGCGGTAAAATGGGAATACTACTTTCTCAATGGTTGGACGAGATTGGAGCAAAACCAAAAATCGACGCAACAAGAAGTGATTTGCAGAGAATTTCAGAGGAAATAGAAAAAAGCATCAATCGTGTGCTTAAATTGCCCGAGTTTGAAAGAATCGCAAACTCTCTGTTCCAAAACATAATCCAGCGAAGTGTTGCAGTAAAAACCAGTGAAAGCGAACAAATGGGTACCGAGACCAATGGAATGCAGAAAACCGGGGGGACAACAGGCGGTCCAGGAAGTGGAGAAGGAACAGAAACCATGGGAGAGGAGGAGGGAGTTGGATTCAAAGAAGACGGAGCAGGAACGACACCAATCGAGCAAGTTCCACGAAGGGTGAGAGGCTTGGTCAAAATCGGTTTTGAAGAAAAACCAGAAGACGTGTCAGAAGGTTGGACTGATCCGGGGCAGAAGGCAATAATAGTAAACACTGGTCACCCAGCATGGATAATCGCAAACGAATACTCATTTCAAGGAAGGGTTGAGCATGTGATAGCATACCATATTATTCGAACGGTTTTCTCAACGCTTGTCGAAGAACTTGGTGAAGAAAAACCTAAAGAGACTTTGGCGAAACTCTTTTCTAGCTGGTATAGTTCATGCACTAGATGATAACGATGAAAATACCTGTTGAAATTCTGAAGCTGAAAAACCCTGACGGAGTTGAGAGATACAAAGCGGTCATATCTTTTCAACACGCAATATTGGACACATCGCAAAGTGAGAAATTAATCCAAATACAAAATGAATATTCTCGGCGGATTGCACAGCTTCAAAAGGTTTGGAAAGAAGTGGAGAAAGACCGAAATAGCAAGGCTAATTCCAAAAACCAATGGAAACAAGCTGACATTATCGACTCGCTTGTCAAATTTGTTGAGGGTCAAGGATACTTTTTCATAAACATAGTGGAGGCGCTATCGAGAGATGTTGGGATGTCAAAGTCTCAGCTCAACTATCTCAGAAAGTTCAGAAAAAGATACCCGTCAATTGACCTAGTGTCCACCAGAATAAACTGGTCTAAATACCGCGAACTGATGGATTTTTCAGATGAAAAAATGAGGAAACAATGCGAAGCTCTAATAATAGAGGGCAAAATTAAAACAGACAGCGAAATAAGAGCGTTCAAGAGAAAAACGAAAAGCAGTCAAGCCTCAGAGACCAATTAGCCCATATTGGGTGGTAGGCAGACTCACCTTCCCAGATTAATGCGAAGCATTTACCCTTACCTAAAGTTAACAGCAAAAGAGACAAAATTATTTATATTAAAAAGACATCCCGGAACCCAATGCAAAAGTACACAAAAATTTTAAGCCAGAGAAAGATGGAAAGAATATCGAAGAAATGGGAAAGTTGGAACTGTCACGATTGCGGAGTAAAAGAAGGAGAAATACATCAATTAGGTTGCGATATGGAAATTTGCCCCAAATGTCATAAGCAACTAATTACTTGTGGCTGTTTTCACAAACGCAGTGAACTACCTTTTAGGATACCCTACATACTTACTCCCAACATCTGCGCATTGTGTGGGGAACAATGGCCCGAATTGTTTGCAGTATCAAGAAAAGAATGGAAAAAATATGTAATACCCGTTCTTCAACGCGAGGTATTGTGCAGAGATTGCTACGAAGAGCTAAAGCGAATTTTTCCGAAAGGGTGGAGAAAGGTAAATGATCAAAGAACGGTCTAGGCGCTTATTTTTGGTGGTGGTTTTACGCGTCTGCCTAGCTTTATGCGCAGCGCAATGCGATATAGTTTTCTCAGCGACTTCACCAGTTGCTCGAGGCTGGGCGCAGTCGAGTAAATCAGCGGCACCTGCTCGTACTCCGCCAGCTTAATCGCTTCTTCATCGGGTTTCGTGCGGTGAAACACCACCACCCGCGGCTTCAAGCTACTGACGCGAACCATCATCATAAGCAAGGCTCCGTTCTCCACATTCGTAAAAATCAAAGCCCGCTCCGTTGAAGCACCAAACAACTGCGCGTATTCCAAGCCAGAAAAAGCCTCAACCGCTTTCCTACTGTCAATCACCGTGTAACCATTAACTTCCTTCACATACTTATCCGCGCAAGCCACTACTTCACCGCTTATCGCCCTACACAAATACTCAACCCGCACAGGAATCGGAAACTCTCTAAGGTCCACAATAGCCATACTCGGCGAACTCGTCAACTTCGCAAACTCGCGGATGAAGCGACTTCCTTTCTCCTCATCAATCTGCAAAAGCGACACCACAAACCTCCTGATGAACTTGGCGCCAGGACTTTCCCGCCTGCCACTCTCGTAATCGCTTATGACAGCCGAAGAGCTAAGCCGCATCTTCTCGGAAAGGCTTATCTGAGAAACCGCAAACAGCTCACGCCACTTCCGCATCGTCGCCCCAGGCTTACCCGAAAGAATAATCTCCCCTGCAATTCTTCTCGCCAAAACCTCGCGGATACTAGGCGACACAGACATGCATAACCCCTCAACTGCGCTCATCACTGCACACATGAGGTATAAAACAGTACCGCTTCTCAGCCAAACCAGCCTAAACCAGGAAAATCAAGAAAATCCCAGCAACAATCACCACAGCACCCAGCGTGTTATTAACGGTCATTTTCTCATGAAACAACGCAAAACCAGCCAACGTTGAAAACAACGGCGTCGTCGAAGAAATCGGAACCGCCACCGCCTCCACAACACTCAAAAAACTATAATTCATAAGCAACCACCCCACACCATTCGCCACAAGCCCACCCACACACAACTCAATCACCGTACTCCGCTTCATCTTAAGAAAACCATGATCCCTATCCAGCAATGGCGCAAACGCAAGCATAAACACCGCCATCGCAGCAACCCGCATAGTAACCACCGCATAATTAGCGTCTAAGCTGCTCACGCCCGGCATCGTCACAGCAACATCCATCAACGTGACACTAACCGACCAAACCACAGCCGTCGCCAAACTCACAACCACGCCCCAAAAAACGAGCTTGCCCTTAGCCTCAGCAGTAACATCCAATTTTTCTCTGCTCAACAGCCAAATTCCAAGCAGAATCACCGAAGCACCTAAAACCGCTGTTATTGTCACGGGTTCGCCTAGCAGGAACGTTGCCCACACAAGACTAAAAAGCGGATACGTAGCCGCCAACGGCACCGCCCTCGCCACGCCCACGGACTTCAAACCAATCATGTACAAGGTATCGCCAATTCCCAAGCCAATCACGCCGCTGACAACCGTAACAGCAACCACGCCCACGGGCAAACTCGCCAAAGCTCCTGCCTTACCCAACGCAAACAACAGAAACAACAGCACAGCAGCATTGCTTACACAACGCACGATGTTCGCCGAAACAGGCTTCGCCTTAAACAAAGCCCGCCTGTACAATATCGGCGCTACAGCCCAGCATATAGCCGCGCCCAAAGCCGCAAACTCCCCAAGCACCACAGCGCTCATAGTGAAACCGTTAAAAGACAGTTGCAACCAAAGTCAAATATAAATTTTCAAAAATCCACAACAGTAAAAGTTATCATGTTGCCTTTACCAAATAAACAAGCGGTGCACCACATTGCCCTTCAAAACAAAAATGGAAGAAACAGCCAAAAACAAAAAAACAAACATAATTTTAGCCCTCGACTTCCCATTCCAAAACCCACAGAACCGAGAAACCCTCTTCGCCAAAGCAGAAAACACCATGAACATGGTTAACCCTTACGTGTGCGCCGTAAAAATCAACCATCACCTCACTCTTCCACTCGGCACGTTCGATGGCGTACAAAAACTAATAAAAAAAATCCATGCCCAAGGGCTTCTCGCCATAATGGACTCCAAAATCAACGACATCGGCGCAACCAACCAAGTCATAGCCGAGTACTACTACGCCGCTGGTTTCGACGCGTTAATAGCTAACCCCTTCGTAGGCTGGGAAGAAGGCTTAAAACCCATCTTCGAAGTCGCACGCAAACTCCAACGCGGCGTAATACTTCTCGCGTACATGAGCCACAAAGGAGCAAACGAAGGCTACGATCAAACAATATGCGACGCGGAAACAGGCGCAAAAACAAAGCAGTACCTTTCCTTCGCAAACAAAGCCCTAAACTGGAATGCTGATGGCGTGGTGGTGGGCGCCACCTACCCCGAAAAAATAGTGGAAATCCACGAAATACTTGGAGAAAACGTGCCCATATACTCGCCGGGAATAGGCGCTCAAGGCGGCGCGGCAGAAACAGCGCTTAAGGCTGGCGCGCGCTATCTCATCGTAGGTCGCGAGATAACTCTGGCAAAGAACCCAAGCGAGGTAGCTAAAAAACTTCAATCATCAACAAAAAATATGAAATAAACGTACAAAAAACAAAAAATTTGGAGAAAGAGGGCGATTTATCTTCCGCGTTTTTCCCAGAGCTCTTTCTTCAGCAAATCCCTGACCGCTGACCTTATAACGGAACTTCTGCTCGGATACATGTTAGCTCTCACGAGCTCATCTAAACCTTCAAGATACGCTTCAGGTAACAGTACAGTTACGAGTTTCATCCAGTTTCCTCCCTCAACTATGTTATGTTAATAACATGTGACAAATATAAGATTTAATCCTCACCAGAAGGCAAAATGCCTTTATCAATGTTGGCAGAGTTCCGAAAATGTTATCTCAGAACACCAATTAATCCACTATGACGCCGCTGGAGACTGATTAAACATGGAAAGAGAACGCTTCGCCTTCATACTAATTTCTGACGAAAAGTACTGGAACAGGTTGCGCGAACGCATCAGAGCCAACAAGGAAACTCATGCTTTCGTGCGGAAAAATCAGGTAGGACCCTGTGAAGCGCAGAAACTCTTGTTCTATGTCAAAAGGCCGATTATGCAGATTCGAGGAGCCGCAGACTTCATCGAAAGACTAACTGGAGACCGTGAAGAACTCTGGAAAAAATACGGCGCAGAAAGCTGCTTCGAATCCTTCGGCGAATACACCGCATTCAGTCAAGGCAGAGAAAAGATGACTTTCGTGAGATTCCAAAACCTCAGAGAACTTGAAAAGCCAATCTCCGCAGAAATGATCACAAGTGTACTCGGTTTTTCAAAAGTGCCCCGAGGAGGCAAATACGTAAATCTTGAAACTGCGAAGCAGTTAGCAATCTGAAAAACGGTTCAATACGTTTGGTGCTTGTAAACGGGTGCATGGAATGCAAATGAAGGTGCAGGATTCAGTATAGGTTAAATCTGTGAGTTGAAATAGCTTTAACGAGCGTGATGAACGTGTTTCGAGTTAGAGTCAACAAGATTGAGTCGACCCGCGATTTAGACGGTAACCTTGGAAAACGAATAGAATTAGTTGAAGAACGAGAAGTCTCGCATTTCGTGGTCAGACCGCAAACAGACGAAGCGAAAATGGCTCAAGACGTACTCCAAGCGTTGCAACAACAGATGCCCTTCCTTCCACAAAGAGCCCAGTTTTCCATCCCAAAAATAACGCTATTTTTAACAGAACAAGAATATGATGATTTAGGCATAGGATTTGACGTGAACCAAGTCTACGAAGTAGCACTTGAGAACCAAAGCATCAAATTTAGGAAAGTCCAGTAGCTATAATCGCTTTCCGCGCCTGCCTCAGCGCTGAATGTTTAGGATGAAACGACAACACAAACATCATGTTCCTTAGAGTCGCAGAGATTTCCTGCAGGTCATACGTTTTGCCTTCATCGCAGTAAATCGGGATGGGCTCATCATCACCATTCTCGTAGTAAACGTAAATCTGCCTGAAACTTTTTCTGAACTTAATCATTTCGAAGTTTAGATTCAGAAGCTTCGCCGTTTTTTCAGTAGCCGTCCTGACTGATTGCAGTCGCTTCTTGTGAGGAGCAACAGTTGACGCGTACACGAGCAGTTTTCCGCAATCATTTTTAAACAATCGCGTTCACCATAATTTTAACGGGAAATTAACCCTTTTAAAACTCGTGCGCAAAAGACACGCCTGCGTAGCGGAGAGGGGTCAGTTAAAGTGAAAACGCATAAACCGCCGAAAACGTTAGATTTGTATGCTGAAAACCGCTAAGGTGGAAATCATGAAAGTTAGAGCTCACGTTTTCGTGAACGGAAGAGTTCAAGGCATATTCTTCAGGCAAGAAACAAAACATGAAGCCGACCGCCGCGGCGTTTCAGGGTGGGTTCGCAATTTATCAGACGGCAGGGTGGAAGCAGTTTTCGAAGGCGAAGAAGAAGCAGTGAAAGCGCTCATTGAATTCTGTAAACGCGGACCTCCAATGGCGAGGGTTACAAATGTTGACTTAGCTTGGGAAAACTACAAGGGAGAGTTTGATGGTTTTAGAATAAAATATGGAGAAGGATTCTAAGTTTTTTTCTTAGAAACCCTGAAGTGGGATTCTTTTCCAGCGCTTATGTACTCGCCGCCCATTCCACGCACTGCTGAGGCGATTTTCGCGAAGTTTTCTGACCCTAGAAATTGCCTGGGCTTAATTATTATGTAGTCGCCTTTTTCTTCGAAACTGAGCAGAGCGTCTAAATCTTCTGGAAACACCATGCGAATGTCTTCCAGTGACTTTTTCTTTTCGTGGATTTCATGAGAGACTGGCGCGGGAGGTTGGGGCGTTGGTTGGGTGATTTGTGTAACTGCCATGGACTTTATCGAGGCGGAAACGGTTCGGAGGTCTTCTGAAATCTTGTTCAAAACCACAAGAAGTTCATCAATTCTCTCCACAAGCCTTTCCAAATTCTCTTTTTCGGTGCTCATAAGCAACCTTTCCTTCAAATTCTAAAATACTTAAGGCACTTATTAATTATTTCCAAAGTCCTATTAAACCATAATTCACCAATATTGCACGGGAGCAGGGAACGCCTAATGTTTGAAATTGACGGAAGCCAAAAGAGCGGAAGCGGCACAATTCTAAGACTCTCAGTAGCCTTAGCCACCATTATTGGGCAGCCGTTACACATTTGCAACATTAGGCAAAACAGACCTCAGCCAGGCTTGAAGCCTCAGCATCTGGAAGCCGTGTTGACAGCGGCTAAACTCTGCAACGCAGAAGTGAAAGGAGCAACGCTTAATTCACGCGAGCTCTGGTTTACACCGCGAGAAGTGAGAAGCGGAAATTTTGAGGCAGAAATCGGAACCGCGGGAAGCATCTCAGTGCTTTTGATGACAGCGCTGCCCATATGCGTATTCGCCAAAGACACGGTGCGCTTGCGTGTAGCAAAGGGCGGAACAGATGTTTCCCATTCTCCAACGGTTAATTACATGCGAAACGTGTTCTTATCTGCTCTAAAACAGATGGGACTTGACGCATCCATAACAGTGCACAAGTACGGCTATTACCCGAAAGGAATGGGTGAAGTCACGATGACCGTGAAACCTTCTCATGCACTGCAACCAATTTGCTTAGAGCACTTTGGCAAGCTAAAAAGCATAAAGGGCATTTCAGTTTGCACGTTCTTAGCTGAAAGAAAAGTTGCCGAGCGCCAAGCTAAAGCCGCAAGCGATTACCTTTCCAAAAAGGGCTACACCGCGGACATTCAAGTCGTAAATGACACGTCAAATCCCCTGCAGAAAGGAAGCTCAATCGCATTGTGGGCTGAAACCGACACAGGAGCAATCGTAGGCGCTGATGCAATCGGAGAACTCAAAAAAACAAGCGAAACTGTCGGCAGGGAAGTGGCTGAAAGGCTTTATACAGAGATTTCCGCAACGCCAACCGTTGATGCGCACCTGGCAGACATGCTTATTCCTTACGTGGCTTTAGCAGAAGGCACCTCAGCCTTTTTGACAAGGATGGTTTCAGATCATTTAGAAGCAAACATTTGGCTTGCAGAAAAAATGCTAGGCGTACGATTTAACATTAGAAAAGTGAATAACCTCTACAGGATAGAAAAAGGCGGCTGACTTATGCTTAAGGAAACGCTTTGCATTAAAGTTCCGAAAACCCATGCCCAAAAAACACTAATTTTAACTAACACACTTGGAATAAGTGACCACACACGGGAAATTCAAAAAAACTCGAATTTCATTTACATACCACTTATTCGGCAACCAGAAAAAAACGACTTAGCAATACTGAAAACGCAAGTGCCAGATTTTCAACTTGAAACCCACATTTTTCCAGAAAAAAAACGGCAAGAGAAAACACTTGTTGAAGTGCTTGAAAATCAGCTTCCGCCCCATTTGATGGCTAGTTTGCCGCGAGCACTCGACGTAATCGGAGAAATAGCTATAATAGAAATTCCGCCCGAGCTTAAAGCCCATGAAAGCCTCGTTGGCGAAGCGATTTTGAAAACACAAAAAAACCTACGCACTGTGCTGGCAAAGCATGGCGCGGTCACTGGAACGTATCGCGTGCGTGAGTTTGATGTTATCGCTGGAGAACCGAGAACCGGCACTGTCCATAAAGAGTATGGATGTAAATATCACGTTGACGTTGCAAAGGCGTATTTTTCTCCGCGGCTTTCCCATGAACACCAGAGAGTTGCCTCGCTTGTTCAGAAGGGCGAGACTGTCGTGGACTTGTTCGCTGGAGTTGGACCCTTCTCCGTGCTCATCGCCAAAAACAATGAAGACGCGAAAGTTTACGCTGTAGACATAAACCCTGAAGCAATCGAGTTACTGAAAACTAACATTAGACTCAACAGGGTGGAAAATCGGGTTTTCCCAATCTTAGCTGATGCGAGACAAGCTGTTAAAGACAAGCTTCTGGGCGTTGCAGACCGAGTGATAATGAATTTACCTGAAAAAGCCATAGAATTCGTTGACATAGCCTGCAAAGCAACAAAGCCCGCAGGTGGCACGATTCACTTTTACGGCTTCATCCGCCTTCCCGATTCCATAGAAAACATGAAACTCCGCTTTTCAGAAGCCGTGGAAAAAGCAGGCAGAAAAGTGAGCCTGTTCCTTTTCGCAAAGACTATTCGTGCTACAGCTCCATATGAGTGGCAGGTTGTTTTGGACGCCAAAATTCACTAAACACGTACTGTCAAGGTAATTTTCACTTTCTGGTTTGGATTCTCCAGCTTTTTCACAAGTTCTCTGGACAGATTATCCGCGGCTTTGTTTGCGTGAATAGCCAGGGTTCTGGCGCACAGGTAATTGCTTTTGCGTATAACCGCATCTGAAGGATGAGTTAGAACTAATTGTTGCGAGCCATTAGCTTGAATTTGC
>Ga0315268_10008948_pt1 | contig 10423 bp, 9 predicted proteins | sample C1_top_MG_FD_204535 | JGI IMG/M metagenome (GOLD analysis project Ga0315268, IMG submission 204535) | Sediment microbial communities from Yellowstone Lake, YNP, Wyoming, USA - C1_top | ecosystem: Environmental > Aquatic > Freshwater > Lake > Sediment | place: USA: Wyoming | collected 2017-08-01 | reverse complement strand
CCGGCTGACGCCGGCCCCGCCGCTCGCGATCGTGCCAGCCGACCTCCTCGGGGCTGCCGCCGCTCTCGTCGCAGCCGCCACGTGGGGCGCCGGGGATTTCGGGGCCGGCATGGCGACGAAGCGCCTGCCGGCGATGGTGGTCCTGCTCGGCAGCCAGCTCGTCGGGCTGGCCGGCGCCGTCGTCGGGATGGCGCTCCTGGGCGAGCCGCTTCCCGCTCCCGCCGACGCGGCGTGGGCCGCCGTGGCCGCGCTCTTCGGGGCGGTCGGGCTGACGGCCCTCTACCGCGCGCTGGCCGACGGGCGGATGGGGATCGTCGCCCCGATCACCGGGCTGCTCACCGCCGCCATTCCCGTCGCCATCGGCATCGCGACGGCCGGGGCGCCGGGGCCGGTTCGCGCCGTGGGCTTCGCCCTCGCCCTGCTGGCGATCGTGCTGGTCTCGCTCGTCGACGACGGCACGACCGGCCGCGACGGGCTCCTCCTGGCGATCGTCGCGGGCGTCTGCTTCGGCCTCTATACCGCATGCGTGGGGCAGATCGCGGGTGGCGTGTTCGGGCCGCTGCTCGTCTCGCGCGCCACCGCGTCGGCCGTCGTGCTCGCGATCGTCGTGGCGCGGCGGACGCCGGTGCGCGCCCTGGCCGCCGGAGAGCCACGCCTCGTTCGGCTCGTCGTCGCCGTCGGGATCCTCGACCTGGTCGGGAACGCCACCTTCCTCGTCGCGGCCCAGGCCTCGGGGCTGGCCTTGGCGGCCGTGCTCGGGTCGCTCTATCCGGTCTCCACGGTCATCCTGGCCGCGATCGTCCTGCGCGAGCCGATCGGGCGGCTCCACGCCGTCGGGATTGCCACGGCGGCGCTGGCCACCGTCCTGATCGTCGGCGGCGCCTGACCGGCCTCCCTCGATCCGGCACCCCGCGACCCGGGCGCCAGCCGGCGGGAACCGTCGCGGGCAGATCCTCGTCGTCGGGGGTACCGTACGCGCCGACCCACTACGTACTGGAGGAGCCAGGTGGCCCAGGAGATCCCGGACGGCATCGTCATGGAGCCCGTCTTCGTCATCGAGGCCACCTACGGCCCCGATGCCGTCGAGTTGCGGCCGTCCCATCGACCAACCCACCTGGCCCGGATCGCGGCGCTCCGCTCCGCGGGGATCATCGTGGAGGCCGGCGCGTTCCCGGACATGTCGGGGTCGCTCTTGCTGGTGCGAGCGCCCGACGCAGACGCTGCCCTCGCGATCGCCCGCGAGGACGTGTACATGCGCGAGGGCGTCTGGGTGGAGGCGCGCGTCCGACCGTTCGTCCGGGTCGCCCGGCCGGACGAGGTCCCGGCCTGATGCGACGTCCGACTCGGGGTGGCGGCCGCCGCGCGCTCGTGCTGACCGCCTGCATTGCCGCGCTCGCGGTCGCGGGCTGCGGTGCCGCGCCCGGCGCATCCCCGGCCGCGAGCGCCGTGCCTGCGGCCTCCGCGGAGCCCTCGGCCGCGCCGTCGGGATCCGCCGGTCCGGCTCCCCTGGCCACCCCGTTGCCGCCGGGCGCGTTCACGTTCGACCTGCCCGCCGGCTGGGTCGCCGTCCCGGTCACGGGGAGCCACGACGCCCTCCTGGCGGACATCCGCGCGCAGAACCCGGCGCTTGCGGAGTCACTGGCGGCCCGGCTCGCGAACCTCTCGGGGACGACGACCTATGTCGCCTTCGATGCCTCGGCCGATGCCCTCAAGAAGGGCGACCTCGCGATGCTCGTCGTGACCGAGGTCGCGCTGCCGGCCGACGTCGCGCTCCAGACGTTCGCCACCACGATCAAGGGCCAGGTCGAGCAGCTTGTCGAGGGCACCGTCGACCTGCGCCAGATCCTGATCGCGTCCGGCCAGGCGTTCTCGCTCGCCTACCGGGCACCGTTGACACGGCCCGACGGCAAGACCGGGGCGGCCGCGCTCACGCAGGTCCTCTACGTCCTCCCGGGGCGGGGATACGTCATGACCTTCGCGGTGCCGCTCAACCGGGCGGACGATTACTCGCAGGCGATCGCCGACATCGCGACGTCGTTCAGGATCCGCCAATGAGTCCCGCCCGAGGCGTGTCGGCGGGTCCCGCCGCGCACCGTCAGTCGAGGTCCAGCGAGAGGTAGGTGCCGGGGTCCCGGAATCCCATCTGCTCGTAGAGCGGGCGGCCGTCGTCCGACGTCCGAAGGTAGACGCGGCGGAGTGCGAGGGTTCGGGCGTCGGCGACCAGCGCGTCCATCACGGCTCGCCCCACCCCGCGGCCCCGCCATCGCGGCAGCGTGTAGACGTTGACGATGAAGCCCTCTCCCGTCCGTCGGGAGCGGGGGTGCGGAGGACGATCAACGAGCACCAGGCCGCCCATCGCGACGATCCGCCCGCCTTCCTCCGCCACCCAGACGCGGTAGACGTCGCCATCGATGTGGGTCGCGAGATAGTCGGCTACCTGCGAGCGGTGCGGGCCGACGCGGTCGGGCGGCAGGTCGCCGCCGAGAAGCTCCCGGTCGAACGCCAGGCGCAGGTCGAGGATGACCGGCAGGTCGCTCCGAACGGCGCGGCGCAGGCGGAGTCGCGGGCGGGGCTGCTCGTCACGGGATGCGGGCTCGGTCACCCGGGGATCGTGCCACGACGCGAGCCGCCGCGCCGGTAGACTCCGCCGGTGACCCACCATCCTGCAGCGGCGAGCGCGATGCCCGGCGCCTCTGCCCCGCTGCCCGCCGCGCCTGCCCCGCTGTCCGGCGCCCCTCCCGCCCAGGGGTGGCGCTCGCTCCTCGTCGTGTACGGGATCGTCTCCACCATCGAGGCCCTGGGCATCGCCCAGGTCTTCGCCTTCCTGCCGATGCGCCTCCACGAGGTCGGCCTTCCGGCGGCGCTGATCCCCACGTTCACGGGGCTCTTCACAAGCCTGATCTTCGTCTTCGGGATCATCCTCGTCCCGTTCTGGGGCGTCTGGGCCGACAAGTACAGCCGGCGCGCGGTCATCGTCCGGAGCGCGGTCGTCGAGGCGTTCGTCTTCGCCGGCGTCGCCCTGGCGCAGGAGCCCTGGCAGCTGGCCGTCAGCCTCCTCCTCGTGGGGCTCCAGCTGGGCAACACCGGCGTGATGCTGGCGGCGCTGCGGGACGTCACTCCTCGTCGCCGGGTGGGCACCGTGACCGCCCTCTTCGGGGCGAGCAATCCGCTCGGCTTTGCCCTGGGCCCCGTGCTCGGCGCCTTCATGATCGACGGGCTCGGCCTGCCGCTCGTCGCCGTCTTCTGGTTCGGTTCCTTCCTCTCGATCGCCGCGGTCGTGCTCCTGCTCGTCGGCTCGCGCGACATCCGGCCGGCCGTGATCCCGGTGGGGAGCGCGGTCAGCCTCGCGCGCAGCGCCATCTCCGGGGTGATGGCGGATGGGGCCGTGCGCCGGATCTTCGCGATCTTCGGCGTCTCGATCCTCGCCAACCAGATGAGCCGCCCATACCTGCCCCTCCTCGTGGCCGACGTGAACGCCGGCCAGGGCAACCTGGCCTCCGCGATCGGCCTCGTCGCCGGCACCGCGGCGCTGATGGGCGCGCTCCTGTCCCCGCTGGCCGGCCCGCTCGGCGACCGGGTCGGGTTCCGCCGCGTCCTCGCGGGAGCCCTGCTCGGCGCCGGGACGATGCTCCTCCTCATGCCGCTGGCGCCGGGTGTGGCTGCGCTGGCCGGGATCGCGATGGTCTACGCAGGGTTCCAGGCGTCCACGCAGTCGATGGTCTTCGGGCTCGTCGCGGTCGAGGTGGCGCCCGAGCGCCGTTCGGCCACGCTCAACCTCGTGCTCCTGCCGCTGTACATCGCGGGCATCATCGGGCCGACGCTGGGGGCAGTGGCGGCAGGCGTCGGGGGCATCACCGCGCCGTTCATCGCGGCGGGCATCGTCTTCCTGGTCGGCGGAGTCACCGTGGTGGTGTCGCTCCGCCGGGCAACCCGGGCCGCCAGGGCTCGCCGCCCGGCCTGAGCGCATGGTCCGGCGGTGGGCCGTCGAGGGTCCGGCTGCGGGGCCGGGCCGTCGGTCAGGCGTCGCGACTCCACTGCGGCCATTCGACGGCCCGCCGGAACCCGTGGGCTTCGTACATGCGCAGGGCGTGCTCGTTGGCGGCCGAGACGGCGAGGGCGACGATCGACACGTCGCGGTCCTGGAGGTGGCGCACGCCCCAGCGCAGAAGGGCGCGCCCCAGGCCCCGGCCGCGCCATGACGGCAGGACCCCGATGAGCTTCACCTCGCCGTAGGGCGGCCGTTCATCCGGGTAAAGGCGGGCGCGGCAGAACGCGACGACCCGATCCGGATCGCTCGCGGGCGCCACGAGGAGGATGTCGCGCGGATCGAAGTCCGGGGCGGCATTGGCCGCCCGGATCACGGGCTCGGTCCAGGACACGGGCGTCGGATGGTCGGCGAACGTGGCGTTGAGCAGGTCGACGAACGCCGGGATCGCGTCGCGCTCGGGGTCCCAGACGCGGGAGACGACGTCCACCGGGAAGTCCGGTGGAGGGCTCCAGTCGGCGGCGGGGCGTTCCATCCAGTAGAAGCTGGCCTGGTAGGCGAACCCGCGGGCCTCGGCGAAGCTCCGCCCGGCGGTCTCGCCGGGCGGCACGTAGAGGAGCAGGTACGGATGGGCGAGCACGTCCCGGACGTACGGGAGGGCAGCCTCCACCAGGGCGGTCGCATGGCCTCGGCGACGGTGGGCCGCATCGACGCACAGGTCGTTGAGGCGCGGCGCAAGGTAGCCGACCACCTGCCCGTCCTCGATCGCCAGGTACGCCGACTCCGGCTCGGCCGCGAGCGACGCGAGGTTGCGCTCGATGTCGCCGTGGGTCGCGTCCGGGAAGTCCCCGGCGTCGATCGCGGCGTGGCCGAGGCGCGCGATCGACGCCAGGTCGGCGACCGTCGCCGGCCGCACGGTGCTCGTCGCGACGTCGAGTCGGGTGGTCACCGGTCAGCGCCTCCGCCGGGAGGTCGCGTTCCTGAGCCGGACGGTCGCGTTCCTACGCCGGGAGGTCGCGCTCCTCGGCCCCGGTGTAGCGCGCATCCGGCCGGATCAGCCGGTTCGCCGAGGCCTGCTCGATGACGTGGGCCGTCCAGCCGGCGTGGCGGGCGAGCGCGAAGGTGGCCGGGAAGAGGTCGGGCGTGAGGCCCACGCCCTGCAGGACGGCCGCCGCGTAGAACTCGACGTTCGTCTTGAGCGGCCGATCCGGGTACTTCTCCTCGAGCACCTTGAGCGCCACGTCCTCGACCTTGATCGCGAGCTCCAGCCAGTCCGGTCGCGTCGGCAGGGCCTCGACGACCGTGCGGAGGGCCCGCGCCCGGGGGTCGTAGGCGCGATAGACGCGGTGGCCGAAGCCCATCAGCCGCTCGCCGCGGGCGATGGCACCCCGCACCCACTCTTCGGCGTGCTCCGGAGAGCCCACCTTGTGGATCTGCTCCACCACCTCTGACGGGGCCCCGCCGTGGAGCGGCCCCTTCATGGCCCCGATCGCGCCGGTCACCGCCGACGCCATGTCGGATTTCGTCGAGGTGATCACCCGGGCGGTGAACGTGGAGGCGTTGAGGCCGTGCTCCGCCCCGACGATGAAGTAGGCGTCGAGGGCCCGCGCGGTGGCCTTGTCCGGCCGCACGCCGGTCAGCTGGTAGAGGAAGCCCGAGACGAGGTCGAGCTTGGGGTCCGGGTCGATCGGCTCGAGGTCCTCGCGCAGGCGGACGAAGGCTGCGAGCGCCGATGGCGAGAACGCGGTCAGGGCGCGCGCCTGGATCTCGTTCGGGGGCCAGTCGAGGACCTGGGTGGCGCCCCAGACCGACACGGCCGTGCGCAGCGCGTCCATCGGCTTCGCCGTCCGCGGAAGGGCGCGCAGAGCCGCCATCACCGTGGACGGAACACGGCCGGCCGTGAGGCGGGCCTTCGGATCCCACGTGCCGGTCCAGAGCAGGTTTGCGACCGAGGCGAACGAGCCGCGGGCGACGAGGTCGCCGATCCGGTAGCCGCGGTACATGAGCCGGCCGTTCGCGCCGTCGACGAGGCCGAGCTCGGTCTCCGCGGCGAGGACGCCCTCGAGGCCGGGGGAGTAAGGCCGGCCGTCGACCGTGTGGGTCGGGAGCGGCAGTGCCGGGTCGTCGGTCGTCGGAGTGGCCGGAGTGGACGGGGTCGCGGGCTTGGCGGTCATCGTGGCGTGTCCTCGCGCGGGTCGGGAGTTTCGGGAGACGGGGTGGGGACGTTGCGCATGGTACCGCGCGCCCCGGGGCGCTACGCGGCGATGCGGGGATCGTGTTCGGGCAGTCCGGCGGCCGCGGCGGCGTCGAGCACCCAGGTGGCGCCGGCGCGTCGGGCACGCAGCGCAGGCAGGTGCCGCTCCGCCGCGGCGCGTGCCGCCGGGTCGGCCGTCGCGGGCCCGAGCAGCTCGGCGACGATGGCGGCCTTGCCTGCGCCGAAGGCCGCCACGACCAGGCCCGGCGTCGCATCGAGCGCCGCGGGCGTCAGCGTCACCCGGTCCAGGTGCGGCTCGACGTGCGTCGGCGCCGGTGCCCAGGTCGCCCAGCCGGGCGCGTTGAACGCCGAGCTTCCCGGGAAGACCGACAGGACGTGGCCGTCAGGCCCGACGCCCACGAGGATGGCGCCGAAGAGCGGGCGTCCCGACGAATCGGTCGCCAGCTCCGCGCGGAGCGTCGCCTCGAAGGCGGCGGCGGCCCATGAGGGGCCCTCGCCGACCGCGAGGGCTGCGTCGATCGGCCAGGGGTGAACGTGCGTGGGATCGAGTGGGGCGGGGGCCAGGCCGCGTCCGACATCTCCCGGCAGCAGGACGCGGTCGATCGCCTCGAAATTGCAGTCGGGGTCGCCGCGAGGGACGAAGCGGTCGTCGCCGACCCAGAGGTGGAGGACGTCCCACGGAACGAGCGCGCGGAGCGGCGCCGCCAGCAGGGCGCGGTAGACGGCCGCCGGCGTGGAGCCTCCGGTCGACGCGAGGTCGGCCCGTCCGTGCGCGGCGGCGTCGGCCGCCAGCGCGCGCACGAGAACCTCGGCCACGGCCGTCGCGGCGAGCGCCGGGCTCGCCCGGACGAGGATCGCGGGCTCGCCCGCCTTCACGCGTCCGTCCGCCGTCACGCGTCGGCCTCCGCCGTCCCCGCCAGCCGGGCGGCCATGTCGAGCGTCCCTTCGGCGACCGGATCGCGACCGTCGGCCTCGATCGCCTCGGTGAGGAGGTCGGCGTCGGTCCGTCGGGCCGCGTGGAAGCTCCACTCGAGAGCCGCGACCCCATCGCGGCGCACGTGCACGCGCACGCTGTCCGCCTCGGCGGTCACCTCGACCCGGAGCTCCGATCCCCGCCGATCGGCCAGCAGCGCGACCCGCAGCGTCGTGCCGCTCGGCGCCGGCGAGACGACTGGCTCGAGCAGGACTTCCGTGTCCGTGCCGCGCCGATGAGCCAGGAGCGCCCCGAGGTCCCGTCCCGCCTCCGCGACGCGCCCCACGCGGGCAAGGGGCTTCGCGACCCGCAGCTCGAGCCGGGATGCCAGCCACGCCGCGTGATAGATCGGCTTCACCAGGTTGGTGGCCGCCTCGGTGCCCGGGCCGCCGTGCGTGGCATAGGTCACCGCGATGCGCCGGAGAGACTGCAGGTAGGGCTGGCAATCGGCCCGATCGAAAACCGAGGCCACGGCCTCCCGCCAGCGCGCCTGGCGCATGAGCGCGAAGTCCGAGATGGGGAGCGCCGGGCGGGCGAGGGCGGCAAGCGCCGTGAGCCGTTCCAGGCCGTCGCCGCTCCAGCGGGAGCCGTCGACGACCAGCCGGTCGGCCGTTCCCACGAGGGCGTCCGCCAGCGCGGTCCCGAACGGCGGGTCGCCCGGCCACCAGACCGTCACGGGCAGGTCGTGGACCAGGAGTGGCGTCACGATCGCCTGGAGGTGCCGGCCCGTGTCGCCCCCGGCCGTGACGTAGACGTGCTCGGCGCAGGTCTCCGGGGCGTCGGCGCGGGGAGTCATGCAGTACGCCTTCACGTCCGCCCGGAGCCAGGCCGGCCCGTCCGGGTCGGTCGGCACGAGGATGAGGGTGCGCGAGGGGTGGCGACCCGTCCCCATCGTCAGGGTCGCCGCGGCCTGCTCCCCGAGCTCGGGCGTGCGGGCGACGACCACGAGGTTCAGGACGCTCGTGCGGGCGGCGATCATCCGCTCCGCCGGTTCCTCGCGTGCCGCGATCGACTGCGGCAGGCGCCAGATCCGGCCGAGCTCGCGCTCGATCTCCGCCACCGAGCTCGCGTGTCCCGCCCAGCGGAGCGTCGGCTCGCCGGGCGTCGCAGGAACCCCGAAGGGCACGACGAGACCTGCATCGGTGCGCGCGGCGACGGTGCTCCCGGCGACGGCGGCCGCGCGGCTCAGATCCGCCGCCACCGGCGTCCGTCCCGTGCCAGGAGCGCATCCGCGGCGTCGGGCCCCCAGCTCCCCGCGGCGTAGTCCGGGAAGGCCGGCGGCGGTTCACTGGCCCAGGCGTCGATGATCGGCGTGACGATCCCCCAGGCCTTCTCGACTTCGTCGGAGCGCGTGAAGAGCGCAGCGTCGCCGAGCAGCGCGTCGAGGATGAGCGTCTCGTAGGCGTCCGGACTGTCCACGCTGAAGGCGGAGCCGTAGGTGAAGTCCATGTTGACGCTGCGCACGTCCACCCCGAGGCCCGGGACCTTGGCGGCGAAGCGCAGGAGGATCCCCTCGTCCGGCTGGATCCGCAGGGCGAGCAGGTTCGCCTCCGGATCGGCGTTCGAATCCTTGAACAGGGCGTGGGGGACCTGCTTGAACTGGATCGCGATCTCGGTGGCCCGCTTCGGAAGGCGCTTGCCCGCCCGAAGGTAGAACGGGACGCCGGCCCAGCGCCAGTCGTCGACGAAGAGGCGCGCGGCCACGAACGTCTCGGTCTCCGACGCGGGATCGACCTCGGGCTCCTCGCGATAGCCGGCCACCGACTCGCCGGCCACCCAGCCGGGCCCGTACTGGCCCCGGACCACGTTCGCCGCGACTTCGCTGGGCGCCATCGGGTCGATCGCCCGCAGGACCTTGACCTTCTCGTCGCGGAGGGCGTCGGCGTCGAAGGTTGCCGGCGGCTCCATCGTGACAAGCGCCAGGAGCTGCATCAGGTGGTTCTGGAGGAAGTCGCGGGATGCGCCGGCCTCCTCGTAGAACGAGCCGCGCTTCTCGACCCCGATCGACTCGGCGACGGTGATCTGGACGTGGTCGACGTACCGCCGGTGCCAGATCGGCTCGAAGATCCCATTGCCGAAGCGGAAGACGAGGATGTTGCGGACCGTCTCCTTGCCCAGGTAGTGGTCGATCCGGTAGACCTGCGATTCGCGGAAGACCTTGCCGACCTCCCGGTTCAGGCGGATCGCGCTCGTCAGGTCACGCCCGAACGGCTTCTCCACGACGATCCGGCGCCAGCCTCCGCCGTGGTGCTCGTGGTCGAGCCCGGCCCGGCCCAGCCCGCCGATGATCTCGGCGAAGGCGGACGGCTGCGTCGCCAGGTAGTAGACGCGGTTGCCGTTCGTGCCCCGCTCCGCGTCGAGCTCGTCGAGCCGGGTGGCCAGCCCGGCGTACAGGGCCTCGTCGGCGAAGTCGCCGCGGTGATAGGTGATCCGTTCGGCGAAGGCCTCCCAGACGGCCGTCTCGATCGGCAGGATCCGGCTGAACTGCTCGAGGGAGGCCCGCAGCTCGGCCCGGAATGCCTCGTCCTCGTAGGGCCGGCGGCCAACGGCGACGAGCGTGAACTCGTGGGGCAGCAGGTTCGTGCGCCAGAGCTGGAACAGGGCCGGCACGACCTTGCGGTGGGCCAGGTCACCCGTCGCGCCGAAGAGGACGAGGAGGGCGGGATCGGGTACGCGCTCGATGCGCAGCCCTTCGCGGAGCGGATTGGCGGCGGCCTTGGGGGCCGAGCGCCGCCTGCCGGCCTGGGCCAGCCGGAGGGCAAGCGCGGTTCGCGGGTCGTCGTCGGCCGGGCGCGCGGCCCGGGTGGCGGCCTCCACCCCCGGCTTCGCGGGCCTCGTCACGGTCCCGTTACTCCGTCTTCACCGCGTGGCCGCCGAACTCGTTGCGGAGCGCGGCGAGCACCTTGGCCCCGTAGCTCGCGTCCTGGCGGGACCGGAATCGAGCCTGGAGGGAGAGCGTGATGACGGGGGCGGGCACGTCGTGGTCGATCGCCTCCTGGACCGTCCAGCGCCCCTCGCCGGAATCGGCCACCCAGTCCTTGATCCCCTCGAAGTCGGGGTTCTTCGAGAGCGCGTCGTACAGGAGATCCAGGAGCCAGCTGCGCACGACGGAGCCGTAGCGCCAGATCCCCGCGATCTTGGCGAGGTCGAGGTCGTAGTCGCCGGCGTGCATGATCTCGAGGCCCTCGGCGTAGGCCTGCATGAGGCCGTACTCGATGCCGTTGTGGACCATCTTCACGTAGTGGCCCGC
>Ga0315268_10008947_pt1 | contig 10424 bp, 11 predicted proteins | sample C1_top_MG_FD_204535 | JGI IMG/M metagenome (GOLD analysis project Ga0315268, IMG submission 204535) | Sediment microbial communities from Yellowstone Lake, YNP, Wyoming, USA - C1_top | ecosystem: Environmental > Aquatic > Freshwater > Lake > Sediment | place: USA: Wyoming | collected 2017-08-01 | reverse complement strand
TCGGATGGATTATTGGTCCGCGGTAGAAGGTCACCGCAGCCTTCTTCCCGTGGCTAGTGATTTCCCGGGCCAGATCTGCTATGTGCAAGGTTGAGACCCCACAGATCTTGGACCATTCTTCGAGGGTCCGCTCGAAGGCTTTTCCTTTTAGAAGCGAAAAGACGGTAGTAGCCGAGAATGAATTGCCTTTGCTGTTTGTCAACTGACCTTCCCACTCTAGGCTGGCAGCGGGAATTCCCGTATTCGATTGCGGCTGCCCTGTCTGGGGGTCTATTACGACATACTCATCGGATCCGCCTAGTCCCAAATCCGATGCCTTGACCTTGTCAGCGGAAGTCTTGTCGGAGCCCACGACGACGAGAAACGTTGCATCCGTGAATGTGTGATCACCTCTTGCCTGCGCCGCGCTTTGGTTTGTGGTGCTAAGGTATTCGGAGTCGTATCTTTCATTCTCGATTATCCATCGAATTATCGCCAGTGCGAGCGCCCCGTCAGTTCCAGGTCTTATTGGTTGCCAGTCGACACCCTGAATGTTCGAGGCTCCCCACTGCAACACCGGGTCGACAAGAGTATAACGTAACTTTCCCGAACTTCTCGCGACAGCAGTTCGTTTCTGGATAGTTTGCATGGGAAAGTTCGCGTTCCCAGGACTGGTTCCGAAGAATATTACGTACTCAGCGTTGTTGATGTCGGCTTTGAAGTGGTTGCCTCCTCCCTTGGCCTTCCCTGTTACCAGTAAGTGGGACACATGATGGCTGAGTTCACATATGTTGGTATGCTCGTAGTTGTTGTGAGATCCTAGTGAGGAAGCCACGAACCAGGTCTTTGCGAAGTAGCCGCGGACTTCAGATATGCGGCCTCCGGCGAATACGAATTGATTGCTCTTGGGTCCGTATTCGGGTCTTTCAGGGTTTATGAGCTTCTGGCGGTATTTCGAAGCGAAAACCTCGTCTTCTCTGAGCAGGCGCTTCAATTCCAAGAATAACCAAGATCGCGTATGAGACTTCGCGTCGTCAAATTTCCTGAATAGGAGTTCAGCTGCGGCCCTGAAGTCGTTTCCTTCCAATGGTTGGGCAACGCCGAGGGTTGCCAAGTCATTGCTAACTTCATCGTCCATTATCAGCTTGGGGAAAGCGTCTGCAACAAGAGCCACCGGATCAACGTAGTCTTTTGCGACATCGAGAATACCCCAGTATTCATCATCCTCTCCTATGTCGGAGAAGATCTTTCCGCCTTTCACGGTTTCGTCAATGAGTTGTTCCCATGTGATGGGGCGCCATTTCCCTGAGCCACGGGGTCCTGCTCTCTTCAACGGGGTCATGATGCGGTATGGGTCGTACACAACCTGCCAAGTAGCTGTGCCTCGGGCGCACAGTGATGAACGATTCTCGAAGCCCATAACGTAGCTCCTCCCATTCTTTGTGTCGACGACCCCAAGCTGGCTGTTCGCTGCCAGTATCGTTTTGACCGGTGAATCGTAGGGAAGCGGGTTTAGGGTTGAGTGTGGGTCATAGGGATTGCCAAGCATCCTGACAATTTGATTATCTGATCTTCGAACCTTTGCAACCGCGCCACACATGCTTCGGCATCCTAAACAGATCGTAGGCCGCATGAAATACTCGTCGCTAACGTCTATCTGACCAGTCTGAGGGTTGACGGTCGCCTCTGGCTTTTCCGCGTCATGGTAAATGGGGTGTCTTCCGGTCTCGTAGAGTCCGGAAGACCGAAGGAGAGCATCTTGCTGTTCAACCGCATTGGCACCCTTCTCCAGAATAGGGAGGCTTAGCGCGGCGGAAGCTAACGCTGCAACCGTCGTCCTTAGAAATCTACGCCTCTTCTTGTCAACCATTTTACTCACCCGAGATCATCTCCACTTTTTCACCGCTAACCACTACTTGTTTGTAGAGTCGAGGATCGCTGAGGAATTTGTTACCGAGGATTACCCTGGACTCGGCCTGTTCTGGTTTTCGCACGAAGATTCCCGGTATCGCCATCCACGGGATGTTGAGCCCGACTAGAGTCATCGGTTCAAGACTGGGCTGTGGCATCGCAACCTCTGTTGTTGCGGAACTCGGTAAGCCCAAGTAGAATACACGTGGCTTTGTACCGAGCTCTGGCTTGAGGACTTGGACTTCGCGAGTTCGCACGATTCTCGAGATTTCGCTATTTGCGTCGTTCAGGTCTCCAAAGATCATGGCCTCGGCTGGGCATTGCTCCACACATGCCGGCAATAGACCCTGATCCAATCTGTGTGCGCAGAACGTGCACTTGTCGACCATCTGGGTCCCATTCCAATCGAAATCCCGCGCGGCGTATGGACATGCCACCATGCAGTATCTACAACCAATGCATCTGTCCCAGTCCACGACAACGATGCCGTCATCTCGTCTCCAAGTGGCATCAACCGGACAAACAGGTACGCACGGGGGACTGTCACAGTGGTTGCATAAGAGCGGAAGGAACAGGCGTCTGGTATTAGGAAAGGTACCGACCTCCACGTCGGGCACCCATCTGCGAAATGTCCCAAGCGCGACGTTATTTTCAGTCTTGCACGCAACAACACAAGATTGACATCCAGTGCACCTCGCCAGGTCGATGAGCATGGCCCACCGTTTTCCAGCAAAACCGTGCGCTGCTTGTCCTTCGCGATGAGCAGCTGTCTTGGGAAGGAAAAATGCTCCGGCCCCTGCAACCAATGAAGCCACAAATGCCTTGATCCAATTTCTTCTTGAAGTCGACATCTGAAATGAGGATTTGAGCTGAGGGTCTCCGAACGCGCCACCCAATTGCCCTTCTGCTTGCAGGCTTTCCATGGGTAGCAGCTTTACTCCGATGCTGTACAGCAGGAGGGCGCCTGAGATGAAGAAAAGCGAACTCAACCATTCTACGTTTGAAGGGAAGTAAATCCCGGCTTTTTCACCCAAGGTCAGGATCGAGTAAGGAGGAAGGAAGAATGCCGGAACGACTATGTTGAGTCTGACCCCAATGATACCTGCAACAATAAACAGACACGCGAGGGTGCTGACCCAAGGCTTCCTAAACTTGCTGGCGACCAATAGAACGACAGGCAAGACGAGGCCCAGTGCAATTTCGAACGTCCAAAATACCCAGGAGAATGGTCCGTACATTATTGTGTCGATTACGAAAACCTCCTCAGGACTGGCAGCGTAGCCGGGTACGAGTATCTCCCAAAAGACGAAGAACCAATCAAGGACTAGCAGGAAGGCAAGGAGCTTGCTCGCAGATCTAACCAGCTCCCTATCAATCTCACTGCCTCTCAGGCGCGAAGTGATCACGTAGAGGGCAAGCGCCAGCGCGCCTCCTGAGGCCAATGCGGAAGCGAGAAAGACGATGGGCATAAGAGGACTGAACCAAGCAGGTTTTGCTTTCACGATTGCGAAAATTGCTCCTGTTCCGCCATGAACTCCCACTGCTACCGGGATACCGATGGCTCCAAGAATCTTCACTATCTTGGCGTCTCTGGATCGAAGTACTTCGTCCGCTCTGCTTCGGAGCGAGACTAGAGAGTAGAAGATCTTAGTAACTCCACTAGAAAGCTGAGCTCTGATGGCGAGATCGTTTCTCGTCAAGAAGAAGATTTCCAATACTAGGATTAGGATGTAGGCGAAATAGAAGTTGAGCTCAATCTGCATGAAAGACAAGTACTGTCTGTAGATAAGCATGTAGTACCATCGATCAAGCATTCTTCCAAGGTCTGGTAGAATGAAAGAGAGCGCGACAACCATGCATATGGCAGCGGTGAGGACCGCATACCTGCCCATCTTCTCGAATTGGCGCGCGCCGAAAACGTATGTGAGTGTTGAGATTAGGAAGGCTCCTGCGCTAAGTCCGATGAAGAAGATGTAGAGCGAAATCCACAGTCCCCATGGTGTCATGTTGTTGAGTGCTGTGATCCCAAGACCTTGCAGGCTTCTCGCTATGAATGCGTCCGCGCCGACAGCCAACATAACGAGCAGAACGCCAATCCAAACGTAGAACGCAGCACCCTTGAATCTGGGGTAATTGGTCATAGCGACCAGTCTCCGCCCTGCTCTGTCAAATCCAGCATAGCCTCCCATGGAAAGTGTGCATGCTCGAAGTTCCCTCGGCCGGCATCGGGTTTGGAGCCTGATACCATGAGCACGTCCCGTCTTGGGGTACATACTCGGCTTACTGAGATATCGTGTTGCTGGGTACACTACATACCTGTAAATAGAGCATAGAGGCCATCAAGTCGCTGACATCTAAATGATCTTCTCCCACGCCGATTCCGGCGGTCGGGAATCGATCAGCGTTTTGTTCGTTTTCGGACGAGAGATTCCCTGCACCACTTCATTGCCATCATGGTCCTGCCCATTCCTATAATCGGGAGCAGTTGGATTATGGCATGTTCAATCTCTGCCCTAGTGGCTCCGGCGCTTGACGCTTTCTTCACATGCGTCTTGAATGCGGTTTCGAGCATGTGGCTTCCGGTTACAGCCAGCTTGATCAATTGAACCTCTTTCCCACTTAGCGGGCCTGCCCTGATCGTGGCTATTCCGAGCTTCTCATGGGCTGACCAGACTCTCGGGTAGGATTTGATGAAGAGGCGGAGCGTTCGAGGTAATTCTCTCAAATCTCCATTGCGCATCCATAATGCCTTCCAGTTTGTGCAAGGAGCTTCAAAGGCACTAAAGCCTATCTCCCAGCAGCACTGGAAACTGGAATTCTCTCTAACTTCGTGGTCAACTTGCCTAGGATGCGCCTCTCACAGTGTCTTGAGGATGGGCAAAGTTCACGGGTCTTGTAAGTTGATCTCATCTTTGGTTTGCAGGTTTCAGCTTATAGTCGAGTACCTGATGACGAGGAGCCCGCGCGTCAATCTGACTTCCCGCGGGCTTAACTGCTGCCGGTCGAAGGTTAGTGAAAGCGACCGACGGAAGCCTGTCAAGATCGCCCTTTCAACATTCGTGATGGGTATCTTTTCCTTCATTTGGCGAGTCAGTCTGAAGATCGTTTTCTTCCAGCTTTAATGGTCTGTCAGTCGTCAAGTCGCGTGATCATCTTGTGTCCAGCTCTGCTACTTTCCGTTCGATTTCATCTCTAATCTCTCTCACTCTCCCGATAGATTGACCTTTGGGGTCATCGAGATCCCAATCAACAAGTTTCCTTCGCATCTGTGCGATGATCGGAGCAGGGCAGGCTTCTTCGATAGAGCAGCCCATCGCCACGATGATATCCGCCTCGTCTATCATCTGCGCTGTGAGCATCTTTGGGCGGCGCGCGGAAATGTCGATTCCTTTCTCTTTCATGGCTTGGACAACCACTGGGTCGATCGTAGATGCCGGAATCGTCCCCGCGCTCAATGCCGACATGCCTCGCTGCCTCGCGAAACCTTCAGCCATCTGACTTCGCCCTGCGTTTTCTACACAAACGAACAGTACTCTGCTGACTCCCTTCATCCGGCCGAGCCTCTTGCTTTATGCCTATGCGCGACAATTTCAGCCATTATGCTCAACGCGATCTCAGCCGGGGTTCGAGCGGATATGTCAAGCCCGATCGGCGCGCTCACCTTGGCAAGCCGTTCTTGCGAGATGCCCTGCTCTCCCAAACTAGAGAACGTTCGAGCGATCTTTTCTCTGCTCCCGATCATGCCGATATAGCCGGGCAACCTGTTTTTCGAGAGGCATGCTTTCAGAACCGTCTCGTCATGCGCATGACCTCTGGTGATTATGACGACGTAGTCTCCCTCCGAGAAGTCCACGCCTTTTGTCACATCGGCAAAGCCCCCTACCTTCACTTGATCTGCGAGTGGAAAACGTTCTTTGCTGGCAAACTCCTCTCGGTCGTCTACGACGACAACCGCGAACTCAAGTGCTTTGGCGAACTGAACAAGAGGAACAGCGATGTGACCTCCTCCAAATACGTAGATTGTGGGGGCAGCCTGAATGGGTTCTATGAAGACCTTGACCTTTCCGCCGCAAAGTACTCCGATGCTGTCAGCGCTAGCATCATCCAAGGCGAACTCAAGTAACCTAGGCTTCTTATCGGCAATGCAGCGAAGTGCTTCTCGGCGAACATTCTCCTCTAGAAGGCCACCTCCCACTGTTCCTGAGATTTTACCATCAGAATAGACCAGCATGCGAAACCCTGTCTTCCCAGGCGAACCTTTCTCGCCTCCAACAACCGTTGCAAGAACCGCGGCTCTGCCCTCTCGCCTTAACGTCACGATCTCTTCAAAGATGTCAGGCATTCGAAAGCCTCCTTGTACCAGTCATAAGGCGTGGGGAGCCATCAGTCTTGCTCTGCGGGAACGCAGCGAGGCCTTCGCAAACATAGAGCATGTCCATTGGTGGGAAGATAACAGGAGCGTAACGTTCCTCTGGAGGCGTCCAAGTCAGTTTTCCTTTGATAGCGATCTTGCAGCCACAGGACTTGCACCGGTTTTCCTCGTCGAGGTTCCACGCGCGGATATCGTATCCGAACCTTGTAATGACCGTCGTATTACAGTTCGGGCAGTAGGTGTTTTCGCGTTCATGCCCAGGGAAGTTGGCGATGTAGACGTATCGAAGCCCCGCCTCCATTGCAGATTCGCAGTGAGCCTCTAGGAGGCTCTGCTGTGTTGGTTGAACCGTGCTCATCTTGTGAGACGGAATAAAACCGATGAAGTGAATCGGCGTATCAGATCCCAGCTCCGATTTCACCCAACCGCACAAACGCTTCGCCTCCTTGAGTCCACCGTTGCCTTGTGGAATCACTAGGTCGCTAATCTCCACGTGTACGCCATGTCGTTTAAGGTGCTGCAAGCTGCTAAACACAGGTTCAACGTTCGTGATGCCGGAGTGTTCTTTGAGGAAACCTTGTGAACCGTTAGCCTTCAATCCCACGGTAACGCAATCTGCAAAGGTAGAAATGAGGTCCAAAGCTTCACCGGTTCCATAGCCGTTCGTAACAACTACGTTGAAAAGTCCCTCATGATGCGCCAGCTCTCCAATATCTCGCGCAAATTCCAGCCAGACGAGAGGCTCGTTGTACGTGAACGCGACGCCGTTGCACGCGTGCTGCACTGCCAACTCAATTATCTCTTCGGGAGAAAGACGCTCTCCTTTCACTTCGGTGCTCTGGCTGATGGGATAATTGATGCAGAAGTCGCAGGACCAATTGCAGCCCACCGTTCCAATCGACAGGAGTTTCGAGCCTGGTCGATAATGGTATGCAGGTTTCTTCTCAATAGTATCGACATGTGCGGCCACGACTCGGCCATGGGTCAGTAAGTTGAGCTTGCCGTTTTGGTTCGACCGGACATTGCAGAATCCTGTTTCTCCCGGACGAATGGTGCATTGCCGCGCGCATGCATGACATTGGACGGTTCCGCTTCTTCCTTTGCCGGTGAACAGTAGAGTTTTCAGCATTCATGAGTCATCTGGTTGTGGCTCGCTCTCGATCTTGGATCAACTATGACTGTTGGCCTAACTGAGTTTGCGACGAGGTTATACCTCAAGCTTCCACATCCTCGTCCTTCCTGGTGGAGCTCCGTGGACTCGTTTTGGGCAGTAGGAGCCTCATGAGTTCGTCGTCAGATGTCGCATGCTTCTTTCGCGCTGAGTCTTGGATGGATTTGAGAAGCTGGGCTTCGTTCTCGGTTGTCACCTTCCAAGGATTCGCGATTCTCCAAATTAGACTTGCGCAGATCGGCGGTTCTGGGTATGCTCCAAGATCATGCAGGTTGAAGCTCATGAACTTCACAGGTGACTCTTGGTAACAGCTCCAGACGGCCTGTTTGACCTGCTCAGGGTCGGTAGCGATATCTATCCCATTCTCAGCGATAAGGTCAATGAGGATGACCTGTCTTCTGAATCGTTCGATGCTTTCGAGCGGTATGTTGTATAGGTATGGAGTTGGCCCCTCGGCGCCGATAATGTTCCTGCGCTCGTCAACGCCGTTTCTGACGAGGGACGACAGCGCTTGACCCGGTTGGTGACCCTGTGACTCAACGCCGCAGACGATCAGATATCGAATGTTCGGGTTGGCGACAACGTTGCAGATGATCTTCTCGATTCCAACATTCTCGGTTTGGAGCATTCCAGCGAGCGCAGCGCCAGTTTCGATCGCGACACGCGCCAGCCTTTCAAGATATTCAGGTATTCTGTCGTAGAATGTGTGGAGTAATATCACGACGGCCGCAGGCGAGTAGTCGTTTCCTCTAAGATAGTGGCCTTCCTCGGGAGGGTACTCAGGTGGTGGCTTTACCTTTCTGACTGTGCCCCTTGACTCTAGGCTCATTTCAGACAGCCGCCTCAATCTGGATGGTCGGTTCGACCACAACTGGCGGTTTGATCGAATTGGCAATCAAGCTGTATTTTCGAGCCCAATCCAAAGCCTTACCCACTCTTTCTACAGATTCCTCCTTCACCTTGATCTTGGGGCGTAGAATCATCTGAGTGAAGATAGAAGTGCGATCTAATAGGTCGGCCACGTGGCCCTCAGCTTCGCATTCGTAAGAAACAAGCTTGATCCTCAATCGTTCAGTGGCCCAGATGAACATCATATGAAAGCACGTGTTCAGAGCCGCGACGTACGCATCCTCTGGAGTCATGACACCATAGCGACCTTGAAGAGCTGGAGGGGCAGAGAAGCTCATCTTTGCGCCGTTACTACATGCCAATTCCCCATCGTGGCCTCCAACCCAAACAACCTCTGTCCTGTACACAGGCAATCTTCTACACCCAATGCCTCAGAACTTCATCAACTTCCTCCGCGATTCGGTCAGCGACTTTCCTCGTAACACTCAAAGTTTCGGCGTCTAGCGTGCGGCGCGAGTTCAGTTTCGGACAGTGCCAGTCTTTCACGAGGTCCGTTATGACGATTGACGACGCTGGCTTTCCGCTATACTTCTCTGTGCCGACCTTGGCGCACATCTTGTTGCATCCGTCTACTGTTACAGTTGGATATTCACGGGCGAACTCTCTCTCATCTCTTCCTCCGGCAAGGAAGAGTGGAAGGCAAATTGTCACGGTTTGATCTGGCCGAAGTTTTCCCAGAACTAGTCGTGTCGCTACACGTGAGATGGTTCCTTCGACGCATTCTTCACCGCTGCATGAGATAATGCCCACTTTCTTCTCCGAGATTTCCGCCATCATTGTTCTCTCCGCAGGTCATCCACTCTGTTTGCTATCTTCTCAGCAAGGGCTAGAGCCATTTGCTGTCCGTCGAGATCGAGGAACGTAACGCCTCTTGGCTTGAGATGCCTGTTCTCCTTGTAGACGTCGACTACCCGGAGACTGCCCGCGAGGTTGCCGCCTGCAAGTTTCACGTTTTTCTCAGCACACTGTAGTGGGCATCCGTCAACCGTGATGCACTTGTTGTTTCTAACAAGTTTCACTGAGCCCTCGTCCCCGCTCACGAGAAGAGCCAAGCATACGGTCTGGGTGGCGTCTTTGCGAAGGCTCTCAACAACCTCGTAGGTTGCGTCTCTGCTTATGCTACCGAACGCCTTGCCGATCCCACTGCAGGGTATGACGATAACCTTCTCGCCTTTCGACGATTTGGATTTCACCGTGACCCCAACTTCTCATGTTCGCGCTTGAGCTTCTCCAGCATCAGCTGATAGTAGTCGTCGGCGCTCAAGAGTGCCTGCAGATCATCCTCGAGGTTGCTGGGTGAAATGGTGACTAGCCAGCCTTCCCCGTAAGGGTCGGAATTGACCAACTCAGGTCTGGATACGAGAGCATCGTTGGTCTCCTCGATTCTTCCGGAAATAGGGGAAAGCAACTCCACTGTCGCCTTCGCGCTCTCCATGGTTCCGAGCGTCTTTCCTCTTTCAGCTGTTGAACCCGCTTTTGTGAGTTCAATGAATGCGACATCGCCCGAGGTCTTCTGCAGGTAGTCGCTCATCCCAACCTTGGCTTGGCCGCGCTCTACATTAACCCACAAGTCGTCTCTCGCGTAATGGAACTGCTTGTGCACTCGTAGCTCGAACTTTTCGAAGGTGGTTGTGAGGTATTCGCTCAATCCGAACCGCTCTTGGATAACGCGGACACTAGCGGTTCACAGTTCATGCAGTAGTCCGTGTCCTTATTGGTCCAGTAGACTTTGCCGCATCTGGAGCACCTGGTCTTCCTAAGCCAGTCTTTCTTTGGGGGAGGAGACCTTAAGGCGTCGGCGAAGTTCGCGCCGCACGTGCAGGCTTTGATTTCATCTTCCTCACTCATTTCAGTCTGACCTTTGCTGCAACTTGGTCGCGATCGGGATTGGTTGTGGCTTTGCGAAGAATCTCTTGGCCCAGAGCGAGACGTTGACGAGGCTTATCAGCACGGGAACTTCGAACAGGGGGCCGATTACCGCCGCGAAGGCCTGACCGGAATTGATTCCGAATACGCCGACTGCGACTGCTATGGCGAGTTCAAAGTTGTTGCTCGCAGCCGTGAAGGACAATGTGGCCGTTT
>Ga0315268_10008946_pt1 | contig 10425 bp, 9 predicted proteins | sample C1_top_MG_FD_204535 | JGI IMG/M metagenome (GOLD analysis project Ga0315268, IMG submission 204535) | Sediment microbial communities from Yellowstone Lake, YNP, Wyoming, USA - C1_top | ecosystem: Environmental > Aquatic > Freshwater > Lake > Sediment | place: USA: Wyoming | collected 2017-08-01 | reverse complement strand
ATACGCTGTTCGGGATCCTCCTGATCGTCATTATCATCTTTCTGCCGAACGGCATCGTCGGGGACTTTGCGAAGCTAAAGCGGCTCTTCGGCGTGAGGAGGCCCGCACCATGAGCCTGCTCGAGGTCAGGAAAGTTTCCCGCTTCTTCGGCGGCATTACAGCCGTGAAGGACGTCACGTTCGACATTACCAAGGGTGAGATCCTCGGGCTCATCGGCCCGAATGGCGCCGGCAAGACAACGCTCTTCAACGTGGTGAATGGCTTCTATCACCCTTCACGCGGCGAGGTCTTCTTTAAAGGCGAGAAGATATCGGGCCTCAAACCCCATCAGATCTGTCAGCGCGGGCTCGCCCGGACCTTCCAGGTCGTGAAACCGCTCCAGCGGATGAGCGTACTGGACAATGTCGTTGCCTCCGCTTTTCTTCGTGCAAAGGACCGCAAAGAAGCCGATGCGATCGCCGCCGATGTCCTCAAGTTCACTGCGCTCTACGATGACCGGAACGTGATCTCCAAGGGCCTTCCCTTGGGCAAGCGGAAACGGCTCGAGATCGCCCGGGCGCTGGCAACAGCGCCGGACCTGCTGCTCCTGGACGAATCCTTTGCCGGGCTCAACCCCTCGGAGCTGGACGAGTCCATTGAGATCATCCGGAACATCAAGAAAAAGGGCATCACGATCATGATCATCGAGCACCATATGAAGGTGATCATGTCAATCTCGGACCGCATCGTGGTCCTGAGCTATGGCGAGAAGCTCGCCGAGGGTACACCGCTGGAGATCGGCAAGAATTCGCAGGTCATCGAAGCGTATTTGGGAGAGGCGCAGAGTGCTTGAGGTCCGCAACATAGATGTCTTCTACGGCGACGTTCAGGTGATCTGGGACATTTCCTTCGAGGTAAAACAGGGGGAAGTGGTCGCGCTGATCGGCGCCAACGGCGCGGGAAAGTCGACGACGCTCAAGACCGTTTCGGGCCTGCTGAAGCCCCGGAAAGGCGAGATCCTGTTCAACGGAACCTCGCTCCATACGGTCGCGGCGTACCATCGGATCGACCTCGGCATGGCATTTTGCCCGGAGGCGCGCAGGTTGTTCGTGGAAATGACCGTCGAGGAGAACCTCGACATGGGATCGCTCCGGGGCGACGCGAAGCTGAAGCGCGAGCAGACCAAGGAAATGGTGTTCGGCCTTTTCCCGCGGCTCAAGGAGCGGAGGAAACAACTGGCCGGAACGCTTTCGGGAGGCGAACAGCAGATGGTCGCCATCGGCCGCGGATTGATGTCGCTCCCGAAGCTGTTGATGTTCGACGAGCCGTCCCTGGGCCTGGCGCCCATCCTCGTCAGGGAGATCTTCGATGTCATCCGGAAGATCCAAAAGGAAGGGGCGACGGTTCTTATCGTGGAACAGAATGTGAAGCAGACGCTTGCCATCGCCGATCGGGCCTATGTGCTCGAGACAGGCAAGATCGTCATGCGGGGGACCGGCAAAGAGCTCCTGAACGACCCCCATGTAAAAGCGGCCTACCTGGGACTATGAGTACCTGAGGGAATGATGGTAAGAACGTAAGAGGGAAAGCATCGGTCCTGACCTCCTACCTTCCTATCTTCCTACCCTCTTACCTTCTCGCCTTACACGGAGGTGGCTTATGTATGTATCCGACTGGATGACAAAAAGGGTATTTACCGTCGGGCTCGACGACTATCTTTCCGATGCCATCACCCTGATGCGGGACAAATGCGTTAAACACCTGCCCGTGGTGAAAGGCGGCAAGATCAAAGGGATCCTATCGGACCGGGATATCAAAGAGTACAGCCCTTCCAAGGCCACGACCCTCGATATCTATGAACTGCATTATATCCTCGCGAACACGAAGATCAAGGATCTCATGAAGACGAAGGTCGTCACGACCGCGCCGGACACTCCGGTGGAAGAGGCGGCGATGATCATGCTTGACAAGAATATCGGCTCGCTCCCGGTCGTTGACGGCGGTTCGCTCTGCGGGATCATCTCGGACAAGGACATCTTTCACGCCCTGGTGGACATCACCGGCGTTCGCCACGGCGGCCATCGCATCTACCTTACCATCGAGGATCGGCCGGGATCCATTCGCGAGGTAGCGGACATCGTAAGGCACCATGGATTCCACCTGCAGGGGATCCTCACATCCTACGAGTGGGCCCGCGAGGGTTATCGCAAGGTTGTCCTCCGAACGACCGATATGGGCGATTTCAAGGGGCTCAAAGAGGCTCTGGAGGACAACTACAAGAACGTCCAGATCAGGAAGGGATAACGAACTTCAGTACACCTTCGTTTTCTTTCTTCTCGTATGCACCTCAATGACCGATGACAATGACAAACGGCCGGGAGATCATCTCCCGGCCGTTCCTGCGTGAGTCGTTCAATGGCGTATCCTGTTTACTTACCGATCCCCACGTCCTTCGGATGGAAACTCGGAATGAGCTTTGTTTTTCTGGCGGCAACGCTGATGAACAAGCGAGCAATGAGGTCATGCATGATGATGGTCCTCGTGTTCCTGCTCTTTCCCAGATAGTTTTTGATGTTCTTTTTCAGTTTCACATCTCCGGTGACGTCAATAAGGATATCCACGCCTTTTGCCTTCTTCAACAGCTTCATGGGGTCCGTGGTCGTATAGATCTTCTTCTTTGCCGCGATCTTGATCCCGATCGCCTTGTCCTTACGGTCCGCTACCCCCACGATCTTGATATACTTGTACTTCATGAGCTGCTTCAACAAAGGAGTTCCGGACCTCCCCGCGCCGATGAGTGCTACTTTCACCACTGTCGCCATTGCCATCCTCCTTCTGGAATTTGTTGACCTGCGTTCCCCAAGTGAAGCGCCGGTCATTTAGTTAGATAGTTGAGTTGAAGTGTAGCACAAGATGATTTGTTTTTCCCTGAAATATTGCCACCTACACTTCAATTCTGATCCGCCTTTCTCTTCTCCCGCACCGCACCAGCCTCTTGATCAACTACTTGATGTTCTCCAGATCATACGTCGGGTACAATTTCCGCGCACATTCCGGACAGATGCCATGGCTGAACTCGGCCTCTGAATGTTGACTGACATACGCTTCGATCTGGCTCCAGTAGCCCTTGTCGTCACGTATCTTCTTGCAGGAGGAGCAGATAGGCAGCATTCCGCTAAGCATCTTCACGTTTTCGAGGGAGCGTTGCAGGTCCGCGTTCGTCCGCTCGAGGTTGTCGATCAGTGGATTCGTCAGAAAGAAGAATAGCCAGACCCCCACCACGATGGCTGCTATCGCTATCATGCTGCTGATCACCATGGCCCTGATAAAGGGTCGTCGGACCTCCTGTAGATCGATCTTCGCTACAATACCCAGTCCCAGTTCCGCAACCGGCTCGTATGCAGCCAGCACTCTTGCTCCGCGATAATCAAGATCCACCATCGTGCCGGAAAGGCCGGCAAGGGCGGCCTGCATGGGCTTGCCCAGATCAGACCCCAGCGGTATTGGCTTGAGGTCTTCAAGATCGTAATGGCGATGGCTCAGAAGATAGTCTATGTGATCGCCATCCTTCTGTGCGAGCGTGAACTCACCGGTATCGCCAAATCCCGCATATTGCCGGTGCGCATCAATGACCTGGCTGAGCACGGCACCCCTCGTATCGCGGGGAAAGTTCTCACTGTGCGCCCGATCGAACCGGGCAACCGACTCGATAAGACGGGCCTGGCTCTTGACCGTTTCCTCAAGACGCGCAAGCTGCTGCGCGATCGACACTTGATAGAGCGTCCAGACTGCAATGAGCTCAACGGCGATCGTAATGATCACCATGATGCCGATAAGAAGAACAAGCCTCTTGCGTGGCTTCATGTTCGGGCTCCCCGTTATTTCTTGATGTTCGTTTATTGTATTGTAGCATAAAAAGGGACCGTGGCATGCCGTCCGGTCCCCCTTGCTCCCTGCCTCACTCCGGCATGATAGTAGCTTACGCAGCCCGCTTCAGCGCACTCACCGCGAACTTCTTTTCAAGCACTTTCTGCTTCTCCATGATGCCCGTATGCTCCAGCTCGTACCGAAACGCAGGGCTTCTTGCTCTCAGGCAGGACCTGCCACCTTCCACAAAGTCTCGAAGTTGCAAATGATAATATCGGGTTCGCCGGAAGGGTCCTTCACGACCTCACCCTTGGAGTTCACGGCCAGGAGAAGGTCGTTCTCCTTCAGGAGCGAACCGTCGTAACCTGCATCCCGAAGCCGGGTGATGATGCGTTCCAGATAGGTTGATCCCTGCGCCGCGCTCATGATGCCCTTGCGGACAGCTTTGGCAAGATCGACCGGGGTGAGCAGCTGTTCCTCGTGCTCCGGCACCCACTCGTCCGGCCCGTTGTAGTATCCACGTATGGTTATGTAGTTGTGCTCCGCCGCCAGTACGGGTTCTCCGTCGATGTCGACGATCGTCTTGTGTGTCTGGTATCGTCGAGGATCGACCGACATCTCGATCTTCAGGCTTCCCGTCACGTAGATAGCGCGCACATACACGGCATGGATGCCACGGCTGTTCAGGTCCTGGGAGATAGCGAACTCTTCGAAGGGGCTGTTGATGCCGTGGAGCCTGATCTTCGCGATCTCTTCGGAGCTGAACTTGCTGTCCGTCGGGAACTCGCCCACGCGGGACGTTTCCCAGACCAGGTGAATATTGTCCTTGGTGACCGTATAGAACACCTCGTTATCGTCCGACAGGCTCAGGGAAGGCGTTTTGCGCCATCGTTCCGGGAGAAAATAATCGAAGAGGCGCGCGTTCCGCCCGACGACCCACATGCGGCCGCCCGTGCTCTCCGCGCGGCCGAAGACATAGGGCACACCGAATATCTCCGTGCGCGACAGGTGGGGAGGCAGCGGCGTCGGCTCGAGACGGCACTTCTGGTCGTCAAGATAACAGATCCGTCGCGTAGCCTTGACCCGGTCCTCGTGCTCAGGCGTCCGGAACAACAGTTCGTAGTCGATCACCGAGTACTTCCCCACCTCCAGCAGATGAGTGAGCAGGCCCACCTGCTTCTCGGCCGCGCCGTCATCGCCATTCCCGCCCAGCTGCTCGATGCGATTGCAGTCATCCTCTTCGATGATAACGTGTTCGGGCTTCATGTCCGCCATGAGGTAACCCTTGACGGTGAGATCGTCGAGAGCCTTCTTCTGCATTGTCGTCAGATGATGGACAAGGTCGGGCATCTCAACCTTGATGTGCTCGAAGATCTCGACGAGGTTCTTGCCCCGGATCCATTCGTAGACAAGTTTGTACTGCTTCAGGATGTCGAGGTCGACGCCAGGATGGCGCGCCTGGACCCGGTTTATCCTGGCGCGCGACCGGCCGCTCTGCCACGCCTGCATCCGCTGGGGCGGCACATAGATCGCCAGTGGCCGCTGCACCTTGATCCACTGGAGCATCTGGCCGAAATGCTTGTCGCCCATCTCCATGACCAGGGCGAACTCCTCCCAGGGGCTGTTGAACTCGGCGCTCATGAACTCTTGCAGCGTATGGGTGTTCAGCGGAACGTCCTCGCCGACCCGGTTGTGCTTGACCACCAGGTCAAGACTGGTGCCGTTAATACGCCGCGTCGGCACGCGGTACACCGAGCTTGTGCCCAGAAGGCGCACGCGGTGCTTGCTGAACCAGCTCTCCTCGTACCAGTTCTCGATCTCGAGGTGCTCCTGGTGCGGCTCTGCAAACCGTGTGAGGTACAGGTCGCCGCCATCCACGGTCTTCTTATGGAGGTACACGACTCCCAGGACGTTCACGAGCGCGGCATGGTGGGAAGTCTTATGCATGGTGATATCCGTATATTAAAAAGAAAATGCCGCAACGGCACGGATCGTGCAGGTGCGGTCTTAACGTATACATGCGATCTTGAGTTCTCGCTGCGAGGCACGTCCCTTTCGGTCATGCCTTAATGTGATCTGCGAACCTCGCGGTTCCTGACCCTGGCACTCCTGCTGCACGCTTCGGACGAACAGCGCATCCTACCCAAGCCGCTTTTTCATCTCCTCAAGCTGCTTCTTCAGACGGACAGGCAGCCTGTCGCCGAAGAGCGCGAAGTGCTTCTCGATATCCGGGACCTCGGCTTTCCACTCCTTTTGGTCCACTTCCATGAGCTCCCGCATATTGTCCTTCGCGATGTCGAGGCCCGCGAGGTCCAGGTCGCCGTCCCTGGGCATCAGGCCGATCGGTGTCTCCCGGGCGCCGACCGTGCCGTCCACGCGCTCGCACATCCACTTGAGCGCCCGGCTGTTGTCGCTGAACCCGGGCCACAGGAATTTCCCCCCTGTGCTCTTGCGGAACCAGTTGACATAGAAGATACGCGGGGCCTTCGGCCCCAGGCGATCGCCCATCTCGAGCCAATGCTGAAAATAGTCACCCATGTGGTAGCCGCAAAAGGGCTTCATGGCGAAGGGGTCCCTGCGCAGGTTTCCAACGGCGCCGATATTCGCCGAGGTGGTCTCAGAAGCTGCCGTCGCGCCCATGAACACACCGTGGTCCCAGGAAAATGCCTCGGAAACGAGCGGCACCACGCTGCTTCTCCTGCCGCCGAAGATGAAGATATCGATGGGCACACCCTCGGGATCCTCCCAGTCCGCGCAGATGACCGGGCACTGTGAGGCCGGCGCGGTAAAGCGGGCATTGGGATGGGCTGCGTCCTCGCGGCTCTCGGGCGTCCAGTCCTTTCCCTTCCAGTCGATGGCGTGGGACGGGGCGTCTGCCATTCCTTCCCACCACACGTCTCCGCCATCGGTCAAAGCGCAGTTCGTGAAGATCACGTTCTCTTTCAGCGTATCCATGGCCATGGGATTGGTATCATAGGAAGTCCCGGGCGCGACGCCGAAGAATCCGCTTTCGGGATTGATGGCGTGTAGCCTGCCGTCGCCCCGGGCCTTCATCCAGGCGATGTCGTCGCCGATGCACTCGCACTTCCAGCCCTTGATCGAAGGCTGCATCATGGCAAGGTTCGTTTTACCGCAAGCCGAGGGGAACGCGGCGGCGATATGGTAGCGCTTTCCCGCGGGATTGGTGAGCCGCATGATCAGCATGTGCTCGGCCATCCATCCTTCTTTTCGCGCCATGTTCGAGGCGATACGGAGCGCGAGGCATTTTTTCCCAAGCAGCGCGTTGCCGCCGTAGCCGGAACCGTAGGACCAGATCAGATTCTCCTCCGGGAAATGGCTGATGTACTTCTTCTCGATCGGCGCGCACGGCCAAGGCGCGTCCTTCTGGCCTTGTTCGAGCGGTGCGCCGATGGAGTGCAGGCACGGGATGAACTCGCCGTCCGGTCCGAGCGCTTCCATCACCTTTGTCCCGACCCGTGTCATGATGTGCATATTGCAGACGACATAGGGGCTGTCGGTCAGTTCCACCCCGATCTTCGCGATCGGCGAGCCGACAGGCCCCATCGAAAAGGGAATGACATACATCGTCCGGCCCTTCATGCAGCCGTCATACAGACCTCTCATTGTCCTTTTGAGATCGTCGGGATTCTCCCAGTTGTTCGTGGGACCCGCTTCCTCCTGCGAGCGCGTGCTGATATACGTGCGGTCCTCCACGCGGGCCACATCGCTCGGATCGGTACGGAAAAGAAAGCTGTTGGGACGCGTGGAAAGCGGGATCGCCATGCCGCGTTCCTTGAGCTGCGCCATCATCCGGCCGTACTCGGCCTTCGACCCATCGCACCAGTGGATGGCATCGGGCCTGCAGAGACCGGCGACTTCCTTCACCCATGTGTTCAGTTTATTGTTGTGGGACCCGCTCGTCATTGTCACTCTCCTCGTTGCACTCGTCCCCCTACAGTGTCATGAGGGAGCGCCGCCATCGTCGGTTTTTTCTTGAGCGTTATTATCGGTCATAGCCGATAAAAAGTAAAGGGCCTTTGCGCAAACGGGCCCGGGTGGTTGCATCTAACGCAGCGGTCGGGTATGATGAGGAACGCATCACGAGGAGGGCTTATGCCGGTATCGAAGGAAAAGCTTATTGCAGCTGTAACAAAAGCGTCGGGCGATGGCCGCCTGACGTGCGAAAAGGCTCATGATCTTGGCAAGGAACTGGATGTTCCGTTGGAGGAGATCGGTGCGGTCTGCAACGAGCTGAAGATCAGGATCAAGGACTGCCAGCTCGGCTGTTTCTAACGGCCTACGGCAACCCCTTGCGTTCCGCGCTGCTCGCGGCAGGCATCCCGTAGCCTTCACTGTAGCATATCACCCGGTTCTTGCCGGCCGCCTTGGCATGATATAAGGCGATGTCCGCCTCGTTGATCAGTTCCGTGATGGACTTCTGCTTGTCCCCCGTCATGCTGGAGACACCAAGGCTGATGGTTATCGTTTCCTGGGGATGGCTCACCTTGACCGTGAACGGGTACTCGTCGACCGACTGACGAAGGCGTTCCGCGACGGCACGGGCCTCCTCCATCGTGGTCTCGGTGAGCAGGATCGAAAATTCCTCGCCACCGTATCGGAAGCAGATATCGGTACTGTCGGTACGGCACGCCGTCCGAAGCAATGGCCCCATCTGGGCGATCAGCCTGCTCCCTTCCAGGTGGCCGTAACGGTCGTTGACCCGCTTGAAGTCGTCAATGTCGACCATGACGAACGCGAATTCCCTGCCGGTACGTATCTTCCTGCGCACTTCCTCCGCCAGCTTTTCCATAAGGACGCGATAGTTCAAGAGGCCGGTAAGTTCGTCAACACGTGAAAGTTCGAGCGTCTTTCGGAAAAGCTCGGCCTTTTCAAACCCTGCGGAGATGAGCGGGGACAGGGTCCGGATGGTGTCGAGATCTTCCACCCGGAATGCCTCCTGAGCCCTGCTGCTGAATCCCATGACGCCGATGACCCGGCTTTCGTTCTTGAGTGCGATGCCCAGGTAGCTCCCCGGCTTGGGGCGCTCCTCGGGATACTGGAGGAAACCCTCGTAGAGGGCCGCATCCGGCAGGAAGAACGACTCTCCCGTTGCCGCTATGTTGCCAGGCGCTCCGATGTCGTAATAGATAGTGTCGAGGGTGGCATTCTTGAAGAGCGGGCCGCCGTAATAGAACGGTTCAAGACCGGTCATGTCCTTCTTTACGGTGTACACCGTGGCGTCTTCAAAAGGAACTTCCTTGTTGATGACAGAAACGATCTTTTTGATGAGATCGAAGGGTTCGGTCTCCGATGCGATGATCCTTCCCACCTCATAGAACAGGTGGTTCTCGGTAAGTTTCCGGTGAAAGAGCGCTTTGTAGTCGCGCTTTGCAACGGTCTTCACCGGTACGGCCGGCTTCTTTTTTCGCGGCGCGGCCTTTGGCGCCGTCTTCTTCACCTTCACCGGTTTCCGCTTTTTTGAAGGACTCTGTTTTTTTCTAAGCATGAATAGTCTCAGGTACTCATGACATTACCGCATTATTGAATTGCATGTTAGTATATCACAGATTAATTGTTTGCAACACAAAAGATTATTTTTTTATTGTTCGGCCGCCTTCCCTGCCGCCGCTGGTTGCCACGGCTGATTCGGGAACAGCGTTGCGAAAAGTCAGTTTTTTACCCTCAACATCCACCCGAATGCGGGAGCCCTCCTTGACCTCGCCCGAAAGGATCCTGGTCGCCAGCGGGTTCAAAATGTCCCGCTGAACCACCCGCTTGAGCGGCCGGGCGCCGTATACCAGGTCGAATCCCTCTTCGGCCAGAAGTTCCCTGGCTGCCTCGGTCAGCTCGATCTCGATCTTCCGGTCGGCAAGGCGATTCTGGACAAGGCCGACCTGAATCTCCACGATCCTCTTGAGCACGTCCGCGTCGAGCGGATGGAAAATGACCATATCGTCCACGCGGTTCAAGAACTCCGGCCGGAAGTGTCGTCGCATGGCCTCGGTCACCCGCCGCCGCATCTCCGCCTCATCGTTCTGATATTCCTGGATGTCCTGACTTCCGATGTTCGAGGTCATTATGACCACGGTGTTCTTGAAGTCCACGGTCCTGCCGTGGCCATCGGTAAGCCTGCCGTCATCCAGGAGCTGCAGCATCACGTTAAAGACCTCGGGGTGCGCCTTTTCGATCTCGTCGAAGAGGATGACCGCGTAGGGTTTTCTCCGGACCGCTTCGGTCAGCTGCCCGCCCTCGTCGTATCCCACGTATCCCGGAGGCGCCCCGATGAGCCGTGAGACCGTATGGCGTTCCTGGTATTCGGACATGTCGATCCGGACCATAGCCTGTTCGTCGTCGAACAGGAACTCCGCGAGCGCGCGGGCAAGCTCGGTCTTCCCCACACCCGTTGGGCCCATAAAGATAAAACTGCCGATAGGCCGATCAGGCTCCTGGATACCGGCACGCGCCCGGCGCACGGCATCGGAAACCACGGCAACAGCCTCGTCCTGGCCCACAACACGCATCCGGAGCCGGTCCTCCATATGCAGGAGCTTCTGTTTCTCGCCTTCCAGCATCCTGCTC
>Ga0315268_10008945_pt1 | contig 10425 bp, 8 predicted proteins | sample C1_top_MG_FD_204535 | JGI IMG/M metagenome (GOLD analysis project Ga0315268, IMG submission 204535) | Sediment microbial communities from Yellowstone Lake, YNP, Wyoming, USA - C1_top | ecosystem: Environmental > Aquatic > Freshwater > Lake > Sediment | place: USA: Wyoming | collected 2017-08-01 | reverse complement strand
GCGGGTCGCGGAATAGGGGGCCGTTTGCATCGGGCAGCTTGCCGGCGATGACGAGCGGAAAGTCGTAGCCGATGGCATCTTGCGCCCAGATGTAGACTTGCAGTAGCGTCTCAATGTTCTTGCGCGCGTCGAACCCACCCAAGTAGAGCACGTAAGCTGGCGGCAAGTCGAGGTGGTTCCGGCGCAATGCAGCCTCGTCTACCGGATCATGGCGCGGCGAGTAGCGAGAACCGGCGGCCAGGTGGGTCACCCGCACGCGCGATTCGGGAAGATGGAGATGCTTGACGATGTCACGCTTGGACGATTCAGAAATCGTCAGCACGAGCTTGGCGTTCAATGCCGATGCCTTGACTAACCCAGCGTAGGCGCGCACGAGCGGCCCGCCCCGATATTCTGGCAGCAACATGGGGATGAGATCGAGGATGGAGACGACCGTGGGGACGCTAGGCGTGAGCGGGCTGCCCCAGTAGGGGACGTGAGCGACATCGGCGCGCAGCTCTCGGCACAAATGGGGGAAGGTGAATTGCTCAAAGCGCAGCTTGGACCAGTTGCTCAGGGCGCAAGTGACGGGGCGCAGGTCGCAGTTGGCTGGTAATTCAAGACCTGACGGGTCTCTGGCACCTGACCGGTCTTGCGGAACAAGGATTGTAAAGCGCACGTCCGGCGCAAGCTGGGCCAGCGCGCCAATGCAACCTCGTACGTATTGCCCGCTGCCGGTTTCAGGCTGATTCCAGAACCAGCCGTTGACGACGACGTGCATCTTTTCCTTCGGATCTCTGGTCACTGACCACTGATCACTGATTAATGGTATCCATTGGGATGCGCCCGTTGCCATTCCCAGGCGCTCTCGATGATCTGCCGTAGGTCAGCGTAGCGGGGCGACCAGCCCAGATCGCGGCGGATCGCGCCAGAGCTGGCGACGAGGCGGGGCGCGTCGCCAGGGCGGCGCGGCGCTTCCACGGCGGGGATCGGATGACCGGTTACCTGGCGCGCTACCTCTATAACCTCGCGCACCGAATAACCCGCGCCGTTGCCCAGGTTGTAGGTCATCGTCTCGCGGTCCTCCAGCGCGTTGAGCGCGAGGACATGCGCCTGTGCCAAGTCAACGATGTGAATGTAATCGCGGATGCAAGTACCATCTGGCGTGGAATAGTCTGTGCCAAAGATGCTGGCCTGCTCGCGTTGGCCCAACGCCACCTGCAGGACGAGCGGGATGAGATGACTTTCCGGGTGATGAGCTTCGCCGCGTTCCGGCGTACCGCCGCTGGCGTTAAAGTAGCGCAATGCGGCATAGTGCAACCCGTGAATGCGATGATACCAGGTCAACATCCGTTCGATCATCAGCTTGGTTTCGCCGTAACAGTTGGCCGGCTCGATGCGCGAGGCTTCGGTGAGCGGAGTATCGCTTGCAGCGTATACAGCCGCCGTAGACGAAAGTACGAACCGGCGCACCCTATGCGTGATCGTCGCTTCTAGCAAGCTCAACGATCCGGCGACGTTGTTGTGCAAGTACTTGCCCGGGTTCCGCATGGACTCGCCGGCTTCGATAAAGGCGGCAAAGTGCATAACCGCTTCCGGCTCGTGCTCCTCAAACGCGGCATCAAGCGCGGCCCGGTCGTGCAAGTCGCTTTGGATAAAGGTCGCGCCCTTGGGCACGGCAGCCCGATAGCCATGACACAGGTTGTCATAGACGATAACCGTGTGACCTGCCTCCAACAGGATTTGCGCGGTGACGCTTCCGATGTATCCGGCTCCGCCGGTGACAAGTATGTTCAAAGGCTGCCTCCAACCTCCGATTTCTAACTTGAGTTACCGCATCAGCAGAACAACAGCCAGACCGCCAATCAACACCAACAGGTCGGCCACTGCCATGACAGCCAGAAAGATCATTTGCCGGCGTTGCAATCCACCACGGTGGGAGCGCACGGCCCGCACCTGCGCGCTGAGCTTGGGCAACTGGCTCCAGGGCTTGCCCAGCGGCGGCAGGCCCAGGGCTTTGAGCACAGCGTCGGCCTGCGTCCATTCGATCAGCTCGCGTTGACTGGCGAGCCGCCCGGCGAACTCGGCGATTTTGTCGGTGGGCCAGATTCGCACCGCCGGCTCCATGTGCTCGACTTGATCGCTAGGCTGGCGAGCCAACACCGCACAGTCCACTGGAATGACACTGCCCATTTGCCGCCCGGCCAGGAACATTTCGATGGCGCCCTGGTCGCGCCGCGCCTGTTTGACCGGGTTATGCGCGGCTCCGACAAAGTCTTTGATCTGGGGGTTCCAGATGTACCAGTTATCGCCCAGACATCGCACTCGGCCTGCGTCGCTGGTCAAGGCGAGGACGGTCACGCCGTGCGGCCCGACAAGCACGCTATCTACCGGGTTCTTGCGGCTCGGCAACCGCACGCGGTGCGCCAGCGTAAAGCGGTCGTCCAGGTATTGGCCCAGACGCTTTTCCGCTTCACGTCCCACTGGGTTGGGATGGTTGACAACACGCATCAGACACCTCCCAGGTATTCCATGATCCAATGCACACTCGCTGTCTGTGCATCGGCATAGAACTGATCCACGCAGCCGGGTGAGAGACGGGAAAACACCTGTTGCTGCATTTCCCCTGGCGATTCGAGCAAGCGGCGAAGCTCGACCGGCGGCACGTGAAGCCGTTCCGCAAACACCTCGACGGTGCGAATCGTCGCACCGGGCTGCAATTCCGCGACGATCTCGTCACGCCAGGTGCGCAGGTGGTCACCGGTCACAAACGGCAGCCAGTGACGCGGCTCGACTTGCGCAAGCACCGCACTCACATTGCCGCTCAGGCGGCTCTGGTCACGCTGGTCGAGCCACGTCCGCAGCACGTTATGGATGAGCAGTCGCTCGCGGAATGTGCCCCACTCAGCCTTTGGTCCAAAGTGGGGGCCGAATACATTGGTAATCCACAGCTCGTCCAGCGCTAAGTGCGAAAGGTATCCGGCGATAAAGGCAGCCTGGGCGCGCCCTAGCTTGTCGGCGACCGTAAGTGTGGGATGCGTAGTCAGCATCACCCGAGGTGCAGGCCGCGCATAGGTAGGCGGCAATGTGAAAAAGTGCGTGGCCTCGCGCGGCTGCTGGCTGACGGACTGCACGTCCGGCGCAATCGTGCCAAACAGAAACGCCCCGCGCTCTGTAGCGAGATGTGCCCGCACGGCGGAGGGAAGCGCGGAGTCGGCCAAGACATCGTCGGCAATCACCAGATGTTGAATAGGTGTGGGCATAGCGCCGTCATTTTACACCACTTGCACGGGGGGCTCAAGTTACGCAAGTTGTGTGGGGACATGAATTAGAGGTATAATGATGACACAGGACGAATGATTGGCAATGCACTTGTGTCATTCGTCTCCTGTCTGGAATTGGAGTGATAGAGACGTGAAAACTCGCAGGTCGAAACTGGCTCAACTGATCTGTGTGGGATTGGCTGCGCTGGCGTTATTCGCCGCTCCAGTACACGCCCAGGACAATGCACGGCACGTGGACTGGATTGACGCCACCGGCGAACTTTCTCGGGTGATGCTGACATACATCAAACGAGCCATCACGGAAGCTAAGTCAGATGGGGCCACTGCGCTGATTATCCGCCTGAACACGCCTGGCGGCGACATTGGGCTGATGCAAGAGATCGTCCAGGTGATCCGTGCCAGCGATGTGCCGGTTGTCATCTACATCGCGCCGCGTGGCGCGTGGGCCGGATCAGCCGGGACGCTGGTCACGCTGGCCGGCCACGTGGCCGTCATGGCACCTGAAACAGCTATCGGCGCGGCCAGCCCTATCGGCGGCGGGCCGGAAGGCGCACAGGAGCTGCCGCCGACACTTAAACAAAAACTCGTCGAAGCCACACAGGCGTTAGCGCGCAGCCTCACCACGCGGCGCAGCGCCAAAGCAATCCAGCTCGCGCAAGACACGATCGAAAACGCCAAGGCCGTGTCTGCACAAGAGGCGCTCGACGCCGGGCTAGTGGATTTTATTGCCACAGACATGAACGATCTGCTTCAGAAAGTGGATGGCTTTGAGGTAGAGGTCAACGGACAGACGATGAGGCTGCAAACGGCCAATGCGGCGCTCAACCACATTCCAGAAAACCCAGCCGAGTTGCTGCTGAATATCCTGGCCAACCCAAACATCTCGTTTCTGTTATTAGCCGTCGGAGTGCAGGCGCTGTTGATCGAGCTTTCCAACCCCGGCGCGTGGATTCCGGGCTTTGTCGGCGTCGTGTGCGTGGCGCTGTTTGTCTATAGCATCGGCGTGATCCCGGTGAACTTGTTGGGTCTCGTGTTCATCGCGACGGCGTTTGTGCTGTTCGTCCTCGACGTCAAAGCGCCGACCCACGGCGCGTTGACGGCTGCCGGCATCGTTTCGTTCATCGTCGGCGCGCTGGTAATGTTCCCCAATCCCTTGCGCCCTGCCCCGGCGGAAACGCCTGTCCAACCCCTCTCTATCCCGCTCGTCGTGGCTGTGGCGTTGATGAATGGCGCATTCTTTGCTTTCATCGTCACCAAGGCGATACAAGCCCAGCGCACCCCACCGGCGATGGGCGCCAGCACCCTCATTGGCAAGGCCGGCGAAGCGCGCACCGATTTGAACCCGACCGGCACGGTTTACGTTGCCAGCGAGTTGTGGACGGCAGAGGCACAGGGTGCAGACATCCAGTCCGGCTCGCCTGTCGAGATTGTCGGCGTAGACGGCGTCAAGTTGCTCGTGAAACGAAAGGTATAGGTCGCTGCCCCTATAGCGGCCTGGTACACACCACGATGGATGAGCCTGAGCCTCCTCGCAAGCAGCGCCGTCGCCCGGCAGTGATCGTGATCGCCACCAGCGTGGCGGCGCAACGTTGGCAGCGTCACCTGGCCGTCGAAGGATTGGCGTGTCGCGCGGTGAGCGATGTGGCCGAAGCGGTCGAGCTGCTGGCCGATGGCCCCGCCGACGTGATTGTCGTCGAGCGGCCAGCATTAGAAGTAGGGGGACCGGCGTTGGTGGCGGCGGTGCGCAATAGTGCGCGGTTGCCTCTCGTGCTGCCAGTGGAGGGAGGCGGGCGCCGCCCCAGCCCGGCGGATTGCCGCCGCGTCGTCACGGCGATGCGCCTGGCGCGTCCGGCCAAGCGTCCCGTGGCGGCGATGCGCATCGGCAAGCTTACGATTGACCTGGCGCGCAAGCGCGTGCGGCTGCGCGGGCGATGGGTGAGCCTGCCGCCCACGCAGTACCGGCTCATCACCGCGTTGGCGCAGCATCGCGGGGAGGTGGTGGGCTACCGCGAGTTGCTCAAAGAAGTCTGGGGCTATAGCGGCGACGAGAACGAAGCACGCGAACTCCTCAAAGTCCACGTGCGGCTCATCCGCCGCAAGCTGGGCCTGAATCCGCAGACAGGCGAGTATCTGCGCGCTGTGCGGGGGTTCGGGTATATGCTCGTGGATCCGGACAAGGAGTGATACGAAGCCACTCTCCCGAAAGCTCTTGGCTTTCGGGAGGGTGGTTGTGGACGTGTCATGAAACTGGAGAACCGCGTTGCTCTCATCACCGGCGCAGGGCGAGGCATTGGGCAGGCGATTGCCATAGCCTTTGCGCGCGAAGGGGCGGATCTCGCGCTCGTCGCTCGCACTGCGTCGGAACTTGACGAGACGGCGCAGATGATTCGTGCTGCGGGACATCGTATCATCACAATCACGGCGGATGTCTCGCAGCCTGCAGACGTGGAGCGCGCGGCAGGGCAGGCGCTTGAGGCGTTTGGTCACGTAGATGTGCTGGTGAACAACGCGGGAGTTCAGCCGCCGATCGGGCCGCTCTGGCAAAACGACGCAGATGAGTGGATGCGCGCGGTTGCCGTCAATTTGTTTGGGCCGATGCTGTGCATCAAGGCTGTGCTGCCGGGGATGATGGAGCGCAAGCGTGGCAAGATCATCAACCTCTCTGGCGGCGGAGCGACCGGCCCGCGTCCCAACTTTAGCGCGTATGCTGCGTCCAAAGCTGCGCTCGTCCGGCTCACAGAGACGCTGGCTGTGGAGCTTGCGCCGTACAACATCCAGGTCAACGCACTGGCCCCTGGCGCAATCAACACGAGGATGCTGGCAGAAGTGCTGGCGGCAGGAGAACTGGCTGGGGCAGAATTGGCGCCGGCGCAGTACCGCGCGCAGAGCGGCGGCACACCGGTGGAACTGGCCGTGCGACTGGCGGTATTTCTCGCCTCGGCGGATTCGGATAGGCTGACGGGCAAGCTCATCGCCGCACCGCACGATGACTGGCAGACGTGGGATGTGGCGCGAATTGCGGCACTCAACGAGTCGCCCTGGTACACTCTGCGCCGCATAGATCCGATCACTGTGGGCCCACTAGTGAGCAAATAGACGAGAGACGAGTGACGGAAGAGAAGAATGCGCATTGGCATCGTAGGCTGCGGTCTTGTCGGCAAGCGCCGGGCATTGGTGGCGCGTGATGCAGGTGATTCGGTCCAGGTCGCTGCAGACATAGACGTCACGCGTGCGCAGCTGGTAGCTGCCGAATGCGGTAGCGAGTGGGCGGCGGACTGGCGTGACGTAATTGAACGCGACGACGTGGATGCGGTCGTCGTGGCGACGGTCAACAAGGTCCTTGCGCCCGTAACGATGGCAGCCGTCGGTCGTGGCAAGCACGTCCTGTGTGAAAAGCCGCTGGGCTGCAATCCCGCCGAGTCACAGCTAATGGTTGATGCGGCGCGCGCAGCAGGCGTTGTCCTCAAGACCGGCTTTAATCATCGGCACCATCCTGCTGTGTGGAAGGCCCACGTGTTGTGTGCCCAAGGCGCGATCGGTGAGCCGATGTTTGCCCGCGCGATATATGGTCATGGTGGACGGGCTGGCTATGATAAAGAGTGGCGCGGCAACCCCGAACTAGCCGGCGGCGGTGAAATGCTTGACCAGGGCGTACATGTCATAGACCTATGCCGCTGGTTTCTGGGTGAGGTGACAGAGGCCATTGGGCTCACGGTGCGCTGGCATTGGGACATTGCGCCGTTGGAAGACAACGGCTTTGCGATCCTTCGCACTGCTGAAGGTCGAGTCGCTAGCTTGCATACCAGTTGGACACAGTGGAAGAATCGTTTTTCGTTCGAGGTGTTCGGACGCGAAGGGTACGTCGCCGTCGAAGGGTTGGGTGGCAGCTATGGCTTGGAGCGGCTTACGTGGGGACGTCGTAAACCAGAGGGCGGCCCGCCGGACTTGCAAACATTCGAGTTCGAAGGGCCCGACACTTCGTGGCGTGATGAGTGGGCTGAATTCTGCGCTGCCGTGCGCGAGCACCGCGCCCCGTTGGCCGATGGTCATGATGGCTTGCAGGCCGTGCGCATTGTCCACGCGATTTACGAGTCGTCACAGGCCGGGCGTATGGTACACCTGCGATGAACACTGACCGCTGGTCACTAATTACTCTGTGGGTTTGACTATGCGGCGTTCCTGCGCTACAATTTAACGTGAGAACGACGAGGTCTGTTGCGGCGGCCATCAAACAGATCGCGACCGTATGCCTCTTGAGCCTGCTGGAGATGATCGGGTCGGTTAACTTGTTCCAAGCTGGTTCGCTGACCCAGTCACCATCTTTTTGAGTGAAAACTTGGCTAAACCGGCCTCTCCTGTTATGATTCTGTTGATCGAGGGCAGTCGCCACACTGGCGCATCCGTCGGACCTATCTTGGAAAAGAAAGGCTTTCGCGTCGTTCACGTCACGTCCGGCAAGGATGCGCTGAGTCGTGCCAAGAGCCAGCGGCCGGCCGTCGTCGTATTCGATAGCTCGTCATGGCGCGGCAACCATACGCGGTTGTGCAGCAATCTACGTGATGCCGATTTGCCGGTTCTGGTCTTGCTGGCCGAGCGCGGAGCGAGCCAGGCAGACTGGCCAGGGGGGGTGACTACGCTGGCCCGGCCTTTTACGGCACGCAAGTTTATCAACTGCGTGACGCGGCTATTGCCGGAGCAGGATGGCGATGTACTCAAGTTGAGTGACCTGCAGTTCAACGTCCAGCACCGCCACGTTCGCAAAGGGTCCGCCGATTATCGGTTGACGCCGATGCAGGCTCGGCTGCTCGAGGTCTTGATGCGTCACCCCGGCGAAACGCTCAGCCGCCATTACCTCATCAAGCAAGTCTGGAAGTGGAACACCGACGACCTGGACGACACGCGCACCCTCGACGTGCACGTGCGCTGGCTGCGCCAGATCATCGAAGATGACCCCAATGTCCCGGTGTACCTCACGACGGTACGCGGCGTGGGCTACCGACTCGGGTTGCCGGAAAAACCAAGCGGGATCAAGTGACCAGGTAGAACGAAAGGCCTGCTGACCCCCGCACCTCCTGTGTGCCTCTAAATAGATGGCCAGGCTTGCCCCTAGTTCTCTTTGCGAGATGACGAGCGCAGGTGGGTCCGCGCATGCGTCGCTGAACCTCAAAATTGAGATTGACAGGCCGCAAAATAGGGTTTATAATATCATTTTGCGGTGTTGAAGCCCATAACGTACAAATCAAGCGTAGTAAATTGCAGAGGGGGATGACCAATCCCCTTATTGTGTTTTGCTGGAGGAGGATGAATGAGCCAAGCATTGGTGAACAAGACGTACTCGCGCATTCCCGATGTCTATACGCTGCCGACCTTGATTGAAGTTCAAATCAAGTCGTTCGAATGGTTCATCGGCGAGGGTCTGCGCGAGCTGTATGATGAGATCTCACCGATTGAAAGTTTCAACGGCAGCCTGAGTTTGCATTTCCCGAGCACCAAGCCGGAAAGCCAACAATTCAGGTTGACCTACCACTTTGAGGAACCCAAGTACAGCCAGAAAGAGTGCCTCGAACGTGACCTGACCTTTGCCAAATCGCTCCACGTCAAGGTCGTCCTGATTAACCGAGAGACGGGCGAGAACCTGGAATCCGAGATCTTTATGGGCGACATGCCGTGGATGACCGAGAACGGCACGTTCATCATCAACGGCACAGAGCGCGTCGTGGTCTCGCAGCTGATCCGCTCGCCGGGCGTCTACTTTGACGCCGAGGAGGACCCGGCCACCGGGCGGCTCTTGGCGCAGGCCAAACTCATCCCCGACCGGGGCGCGTGGATGGAGTTCGAGACGCGCAAGAGCGATTACCTGACGGTCAAGTTCAACCGCAAGCGCACGATCCCGGTGACGATCTTGTTGCGGGCGATGGCGGCCGTGGATGACGGGCTGAAGGGTGCGCCGCCGATTCTGACCACTGGCACCGACGACGAGTTGATATCGCTGTTCGCTAGTGTGGACACGAACCCGGATCATCATTACATAGAGACCACGCTTCGTCAGGAGCCTGAGTGGGCCGGCAAAGACAACCGTACCGTGGCTGAAGAGGCGCTGCTGGAGTTTTACAAGCGGATGCGCCCCGGTGACCCGCCTACGCTCGATAACGCGCGCGAGTACTTGGTGTCGCAGTTGTTTGACTCGCGCCGCTACGACCTGGAGCGCGTCGGTCGTTACAAGCTCAATCAACGGTTACAGCTAGACGATTTCATCCCCCGCACCCACCGCACGATCACGCGGTATGATCTGGCCAAGCTCGTCGAGACGATGGTCCGCATCAACAACGGGATGGACTCGCCAGATGACATTGACCACTTGGGAAACCGCCGTGTCAAGACCGTGGGTGAGTTGATTCAAAACAAGCTCCGCATTGGCTTGCGGCGGATGGAGCGCGTGGTGCGCGAACGGATGAGCATCCGCGAAAGTGAGACGTTGACACCCGTGACGCTCATCAATATCCGCCCGGTCGTCGCAGCCGTCCGCGAGTTCTTTGGCAGCAGCCAACTGAGCCAATTCATGGATCAGACCAATCCGCTGGCCGAGCTGACGCACAAGCGCACACTTTCGGCGCTCGGCCCAGGTGGGCTGCGGCGCGAGCGAGCCGGCTTTGATGTTCGTGACGTTCACCACAGCCACTATGGCCGCATCTGTCCCATCGAGACACCGGAAGGCCCGAACATTGGTCTCATTGGCCGGCTGGCCACGTATGGCAAAGTCAACGATTACGGTTTCATCGAAACGCCTTACCGCAAAGTGTTGCACAGTTTGCCGAACCAGAGCACGCTATTGACCGGACATGCGCTGCTCCAGGACGTGGTAGACGCCGATGGGCAAGTGATTGCCAAGACGGGCACAGTCATCACGCCGGAGCTAGCCCAGCAGATCGCCAAGCTCAAGGCCTTGACCGAAGTCAAGGTACGGCCATTCGTCACCGACGAAGTCGAATACATGTCCGCCGACAAGGAAGATCGGTATGTCATCGCTCAGGCCAATGCCCACCTCAATGAGGTCGACGAGTTTGTCGAAACGCGGGTCTCGATACGGTATTACGAAAAATTCTTGCTCGAACCGGCCGAGCGTGTAGAGTATATGGACGTCGCCCCTCGCCAGATTGTCGGC
>Ga0315268_10008944_pt1 | contig 10425 bp, 10 predicted proteins | sample C1_top_MG_FD_204535 | JGI IMG/M metagenome (GOLD analysis project Ga0315268, IMG submission 204535) | Sediment microbial communities from Yellowstone Lake, YNP, Wyoming, USA - C1_top | ecosystem: Environmental > Aquatic > Freshwater > Lake > Sediment | place: USA: Wyoming | collected 2017-08-01 | reverse complement strand
CTTCTCCTGTGACTGTCTTGACAACTCGAGGTCCAGTGATGAACATGTAGCTGGTCTTGTCGACCATTATGACGAAGTCTTCGAGCGCGGGGGAGTAGACCGCGCCTCCCGCGCAAGGTCCCATGACCGCCGTGATCTGAGGGATCACACCGGATGCGGCCACGTTCCGAGCGAAAACCTCTCCCAACGTCGATAGAGACACTGCTCCCTCTTGGATCCTTGCCCCCCCTGAATCATTTATCCCGATGAGAGGCACTCCCAGCTTCAACGCCAGGTCCAGCGTCTTCCCCATTTTCTGGAGATGGGCCTCGCCAAGCGAGCCTCCCATGAATGTTGCATCTTCCGAGTAGACACAGACCGGACGTCCGGCAATCAATCCGTATCCTGCAATAACGCCGTCGCCCAATCCCTTCCTCTTGTCCATACCAAAGTCAGTGAATCTATGCGTCATGAACGCATCCAGCTCAACAAAACTTCCGTGATCGAGTAGCTGCTCGACGCGTTCACGTGCGGTTAGCCGGCCTTCGCGATGTATTCTCTCAATCGCTTCTTTGCCTCCGAAGAGCTTTGCCTTCTCCCTTTGGGACTCAAGTTCAGCGCGGTAATCCTCGTATGTTCTCGAAGCCAACTTCCAGGCGCCACAGGCCAAATCATAGAAATAGCGTATAAATGTCTAGCCGCCGGACAAGAGGCCGAGCTTCACCTTGACACTATGTGTTGACACGACCTGTGTGAGGTATTAAGCCACCTTTGAACGCTCCGGAGTTGGAGTCGATGATCGCTGACCTCATCTTCTCCAAGACAGAGCCCAAGATCTTCCTGAGCGATCTGGCTGTAGCAGTTCAAGTCCCGTCGCCGCGAACCAGGAGTGCAGTACGACAACTGAGGGCGTTCGGCTATCCGGTTCGCCTGTCGCGGAATGGGGTTATTGAACATCTACCTTTCAAGCCAGTCGACCATGAACAACTCAAGACCGAGCTGAAGACACAGAAGATCGGACGAAGGATAGAATGGAGATTGCACGTGCGTTCGACTCAGGACGAGTTGAACAAACTCAAGAATGAGGCACTCGACGGGACTGTGTTGCTCGCGGAGACACAACATACAGGAAGAGGCAGACTGGCAAGAAGCTGGTGCTCGCCATTGGGCGGGATATGGATGTCTATTCTGCTCAGACCAGCATGGCCCGAATCACATCAGATACTACCTTTGGCCTTCGCAGTTGCCACAGCCAGAGCAATAGGTCACGTGACCAAGATCTCACCTGTGATCAAGTGGCCAAACGACCTCATCATTCGGTCACGCAAGACTGCGGGCATTCTAGCTGAAGCCGCCTACAGAGGCAACCAGCTGGATCACGTGATCTTCGGGCTCGGCGTCAACGCGAACATCCAGATGGCACGCTTCCCCAAAACACTGCGAGAGACTTCGACTTCTCTCAGTCATGAGCTTCACCGGGATATCGACAGAACCATACTGACGAAGAAGATCATCCAGGAAATGGACGCCTCGTATCAGAGGTTCGAATCGGGGCATGCAGGGAGGCTGCTGGACGAGGCCAAGCGACTCTGTTCCACGCTCGGGAGAATCGTAAGCGTTTCGACAGCCGACGGAAAGTTCACTGGCCGCGCCTTGGACCTAGGTTATGACGGGGAACTCCTTGTGCGTCTGAGCTCCGGCGCGATTGTTCCATTCTATGCCGCAGACGTCATGCATGTCCGATAGCCACCGGCGAGTCCGGTTCGCTGCAGACCGCTATACACAAATTCAAGCCATGCCAATTCGTTGCGATCCAAGTTGGTGCTTGTGGAGGACAAAAGGTCCAAGAAAGTTGCAATCGTTGCCCACTGCTTGCTCAATCAGAATGCAAAAGTGAACGGGTTCGCGTTCTTCCCCGCCATGATAAAGCCACTCATCGACATTCTACACAGCAACAACTTCGGAGTGATCCAACTTCCATGTCCCGAGACCACGTTCTCCGGAACACGAAGATGGTGGTACGTTAGGGAACAGTACGACACACCGGGCTACCGAGCCCACTGTAGGCGGATTCTCGAACCCATCGTCTCGCAAGTGGCAGAGTATCAAAAGGAAGGGTACAAAGTGGTCCTCATTGGTTTGGATGGCAGCCCATCCTGCGGAGTGAAGTGGTCAGGAACAAGCAAGAACTGGGGCGGTCCGCCAAGAATCCCAGAAGAAGAGATGACGAAATATCCACTAACGAAGAAACCAGGAATCTTCATCGAGGAACTGACCGCCATGATCAAAGAAGCGGGAACAGGGATGCCCCACATAATCGGGGCTGGCTTCGACATGCCAGGATTCGAACTGGAGACCATCGCAGGCGAGATAGAAGATTTCCTTCGCAAAAGCTAGATAGAAGCCGGATTGTCAGCCGTGATCTCAATTCAGTTCATACTTCATAGAGTGTTCACATTTGTGGAAGGGCGGGGACGCACGAGGTCCTACTTATACGCCCTTTGGTTCAACGAGGTGTCCCCTCGGCATGAGCGCCAGATCCTGTTGGTCGGAATCATTTGGGTGGCAAAGCTTTTAATAAAAAACTTGACGCCTTCCGGTCCGAGGAAATATGAACAACACAACTACAGCGGTTGCGCTGATAGTAATGCTCGTCATTGGAGTTGTGCTAGGTGTCGGTGCAGGACCAATGCTGATGCCCCCACAACCAACAGGCGCGGTGACCACCACGGTCACAACAACAGTCACAGCGGAACAAGCTTCGGCTATCGCTCAACTGAAGGTTGGCCTGATACTGCCGATAACTCCAGAAGACTACTCGTGGAATTATCAAGCAGACTACTCAATCAAGCTACTTCAGCAGCAGTTTGGCTTTGAGCTTTCAACAGCGGAGAACCTCTTCGACGGGACCAAAGCGGAACCAGTCGCCACTGACTGGGCCTCAAAGGGATACAACGTAATCATCGGACAGGGCATCCAGTACCAAGATATGTTCCTAAAGATCGCCCCAGAGTTCCCCAAGACACTCTTCGTGTGCGTTGACTGCTTCAAAGGAGCTGACAACGTATACGATGTCTGGTGGTACATGGCCGACGGCGGCTACCTGATGGGCCTTCTGGCTGGAAAGATGACAAAGAGCAACAAACTCGGCCTGATCGGCGGAGGACGCGTTCCCTCGATCTGGGGAGCACACGAGGCCTTCAAGAGAGGAGCGAAGAGCGTGAATCCGAATGTCCAGTTCCTTGAGACATGGATGCCATTCTCATGGGCTGATGTCGCGGGTGCAAAGAAATCAGCAGAGCAGATGGTAGATCAGGGCGTAGACTTTCTCTTCAGCAGCGGGGACGGGGTTGATGTCGGAGTCAGGCAGGCTGCCAAGGAGAGGAATGTCCAGATGACCGGGGTCTACGCGGATGCCGCTCATTTGGACCCAGCCCATATCGCCCAGAGCATCGTCGTTCGTTGGGACATATGCTACATGACGGCAATTCTTGACTACGTTCGAGGCGACTACAAGAACAAATGGTTGCAAGCAGATGTCTTCTCTGGCATAGTGTCGATAGGCGAGTTCGGCAGTGCTGTCCCGGCGGATCTCCAGACTTACCTACTGCAGGAGGAGTATAATCTACGAAACGGCCTGTCAATGCCATTCCAGCTCGACGCTACCTGCTTCGACAAACCAGAACAACCGCAGTGCAAAGTCTAGCTAGGCTACGTGGCGTGGGCTTCAACGCCCTCGCCTTAGCCGTAGGCATATTGGCGGGCTTGGGCATCATCGCCGCGATCGGCGCTGATCTCAAGGCCGCCTCAACCTCCCTTTTGTTGAGTCCGATATCGAGTACGTATGGTTTTGCCGAGATTTTTGTGCGGGTCACTATCCTGCTCATCATGGGCTTGGGAATCTCTTTGGGCCTAAGAGCAGGCCTCTGGAACGTTGGAGCGGAAGGACAATACATCGTTGGCAGTGTCATGGCGATGGCGGCTGCTTTCTATTTCACCTCAGTGCCTCCGGTACTCAGAATAGTTCTGATGCTCGGGGCAGGAGCGTTGGGTGGTCTCATCTGGATTGTAGTCCCGGCCGTTCTCAAGGCGAGATTTGGAGCGAACGAGATAATCGTAACCTTGTTGTTGAACTTGGTCGCGTCCAATTTCCTGCTTTATGCCCTTGACGGGCCGATCCGAGGGAAGGCATCGTTTGGATATCTGATATCTGATGTGTTGCCCGCGGAACTGAGAATTCCCAAACTGCTCCCTCAAACAAGACTTGGCCTCGGCATCGTGATAGCATTTGCGTTGGTGGTAGTCTTCTATTTGCTCAGCGAGAGAACGTCCTTTGGGCTTCAGGTTAGGACCATTGGAAGGAATCTGCAAGCGGCGAAATATGCAGGAATAAGGATTCCCAGAGTTATGATAGTAACGATGCTCATAGCCGGGGCAATGGCGGGGCTTGCCGGAGCGATACATGTGAGCGGTGTGATATTCACTCTCGACCCGGGATATCCATCGGGTTACGGGTTCATTGCGATAATAGTCGCGATGCTGGGCGGGACTTCTGTGCTGGGAACAACCATCGCTGCGGTAGTTGTCAGCTATTTTGTCGTTGGCGCAGAGGCCATGCAGAGTGCGACACAGATTCCTTTCGCCATAGTGTATACAATTGAAGGTACGATCCTGTTCAGTCTTGCTGCGGGGCAGTATCTCTTAACAGGGAGAAGACGGTGACATAGGATTGGTAGATACGCTGTTTATTGAAGCTATTCTGTACCAAACCCTGAAGCTGGTACCCGCGATCCTGTTCGCCAGTTTGGGAGAGCTGGTGGCAGAGAAATCCGGCGTTCTCAATCTTGGAGTCGAGGGACTGATGCTGATGGCAGCCTTCACTGCCTTCGACGTGACGTACATGACAGGGAACCCTTGGCTAGGAATCCTTGCCGCAATGGGCGTGTCGGTTCTTCTGTCTTTGGTGTTCTCGGTCTTCGCTATCAACCTTCGCGTAAACCAGGTCGTGATCGGTTTAGGTCTCTGGCTCTTCGGCTTAGGCCTCTCGGACACCCTCTACAGGGCCTTCTTTGCGATCGGCACAACTCCAACAGTTCCAATAATCGGTGACATAAGCATCCCCTACCTTACCTCGATTCCCGTGATTGGCAGACTGCTCTTTGGTCAGAACCCGCTCGTCTATATCTCTCTCGCATCCGTTCCAGTAGTGGCCATCTTCCTCGGCAAGACAAACCTAGGAATGAAGATCGCGGCGGTGGGTGAGCATCCTAGAGCTGCAGAGACAATGGGCATTGATGTCTATAGGATCCGATACATAGCGGTGATCATAGGCGCGGCATTTGCTGGAGTTAGCGGAGCATACTTCACGATATCTCTTCTAAGTACCTTCATCCTCAATATCACTTTCAGCCGTGGGTTCATCGCGCTTGCGATGATCTATTTCGGCAAATGGAAACCCTATCGTCTACTTGTCCCGCTGCTGATTTTCAGCTTCGTGGACTCGCTTCAGCTTGGTCTACAGGGCATAGGCGTTCCCATCAAGTACTTCTTCCTAAACATGTTTCCCTACATTACGATTGTTGCACTGATCCCCATTCTGGGCAGACGAGCAGAGGCTCCCGCAGCCCTGATGGAGCCGTACAAGAAAGGCGGGTAGACGCGAGCGGAAGGATCCTAAGACGAGTGCGACCTGCTCTGCGTCATTAGCCTAGCGATCTCTTCCACTTTGGCCTGCGCGACGGGAAATGTTCCGGAAATCCGGCCGTTACATATCACCACAATGCGATCGCTCATGTCCAGAAGTTCATCTAGCTCATTAGAAATCAGAAGGACTGCCGTCCCCTTCTTCTTCTCCTTCATCAGTAGGTTTCTCGTGTACTCAGTGGCAGCCACATCCAAGCCTTTGGTGGGATTGTGAGCAATAACCACCTTGGGTCCCCAGAAGAGTTCTCTAGAGAGAAGAAACTTCTGCTTGTTTCCCCCCGATAGTGTCCATGCTGGCGCGGTCTCCGATTGAGTAGCGACATTGTACTCTGAAATCAGCTTTGTGAGTTCGGATCTCACGGACTTCGGTTTCAGCAGACCGGCCTTTGTGAACATCCTTGCGATATGGGGCTCCATGATCAGATTGTCTGGAAGGGGGAAGTCGAGCACGAGTCCCGTCTTCTGGTCCTCTGGAATATGGGCCACGCCGAGTTTCCTGATATCATCGGGAGCCCAGCCTGTGATGTCCTTGCCCATTGCTAGGACTCTACCCCTAGTTGGTTTACGAATGCCGGTTGCAACTTCAACCAGTTCCTTCTGCCCGTTTCCTGCTATTCCCGCTAGCCCAAGTATCTCTCCGCCCTTGACGGCCATCGAAACATCTTCAAGAGCAGGAAATCCGATGTTGTTCAACGCCGATATGTCCCGAAGCTCAAGAAAGGCATCACCGATTTCGGACGAAAGTCTGTCCACTCTGAAAACTACATCACGGCCGACGATCATCTTTGCCAAGTCTGCTCCGGTAACGTTCTTCGTGGCTTCGGTAGCAACAACCATGCCTCGTCTCAACACGGTCACGTTGTCAGTTACCGCCAGAATCTCGTCGATCTTGTGTGACACAAAAATCACGGATTTCCCAGCGGCCACCATCTGCCGCAAGGCGGAGAACAGTTCGCGGGTCTCCAAGGGAGTCAACACAGATGTAGGTTCATCGAGAATCAGAATAGATGCCCCCTTGTACAGCGCTTTCAAGATCTCAACTGACTGCCTCTGTCCCGCGGACAGGTCACGAACTGTGGCATGCGGGTCCACAGCAAGGCCGTGTTGCTTCGCGACTTCTGTGATTCGCTTCGCTAGACCCTCACGATCGACGAACGGATGTCCCCACCCCCCGCCCTCCATTACTGAAATGTTCTCTACCACGGTCATCGTCGGAATCAGCATGAACTCCTGATGCACCATTGCGATCCCGGCGTTCATTGCATCCTTGGGAGAATGGAAGTGCATCTCTTTCCCATTGACAAGTATTCTGCCACAGTCGGGTCTGTAGAGACCATAGATGATGTTGCAGAGAGTTGTCTTGCCTGCTCCATTCTCTCCTAAGAGAGCATGGACTTCTCCTCGTCTGACATTGAATGTGACATTGTTGTTTGCGAGCAATGTTCCAAACTGCTTCGTAACACCCTCTGTCACGAGTGCCAAGTCAGTCGGATTGTTCTTCTCAGATGCCATGACATGCCGAGTGCAACAGGACGCTAAATAGCCTTACGGCAGATCACCTGATACTCACACTAAGCTTTGCACGACTCAGTTCGGACAATTCTTATTAACTGCAGCGCTCGCGCGATGCCAACTGATCGAGCGGAGGACGAGAAGAAGTGCAGAAAAGGATTCTATGTATTGCCCTCGTCGCCGTGACCTTCTGTGCCTCTGTTTCTGGCCCCGCGTGCGCTACGGTCTATGCGGCTCCACAACGTGTCAAGATCGAGCTTTCGCTCAATCACCAAGTCCTGCGCGGTGAGCTCATGATCATATCCGGTCGCCTTTCGACGATTCCAGACGACTTTCCCATCGCGTTGGCCAAGATACGTCTCCAATACTATCGGTTCGGTGAAACCGATTTCACGCGAGAGGTGGTGATGATTACCTCCAATCCAGGCGGTCGCTTCGAAGACAGGTTCAACACGACTTCACTGCTAAGGATCGGAACATGGGTCGTCAACGCTTCCTTTCCGAGTCAGCTCGGATACGAGAGCGCATCAACTGCAGATACATTCACCATAGTTGTGCAACCAGCTTTGTCTTTGCATGTCTCGAGCCACGTTCTATCCCTCGGTCAGAGGGTGGTCTTCGACGGACTTCTGTTTGCCTGCATACCTTGTACTCAGGACGAGGTTACCGTCACGTTCCGTCGTCCGGACAACACGTCGGTCTCACTCCCCTTTCGTTTAGCTCCGACTGGTGGGCCATACCCCGGAGGATTCTACAATGGGACATTCACGCCGGACATCACGGGGTCGTGGCATGTCAGGGCCGTTTGGAACGGCAACGATGTGACTTTGCCAGCGTATTCCCAAGTGGAGGAAATCGCCGTACGAGTACAAGGCACAGGATCAGACACACGAGGTCTATTCTACGTCGTTGCAGTTGTTGTGTTAGTCATCGTTGCATTCTGCATGGTGTCATGGCGAAGATACCGGCGGAAAGACTCCACGAAGTCAGGTTGAGACGTTTCATCCAGCTTCTCCCGTATGGGGTCTTGAGTTATGTTAGCTTCGCTATGACATCCACAGATGAGTGGAGAGTTGGTGAGACTTGTTCGCGGGGTTCAGTTCGCCTGTGATTTGTTCTAGATGTCGATCTTCTCAGGAGCCTTGACTGTCTCGGACTCTCTGAGTTCTTGCTCGGGAACTGGCCTTTGGCCCATTCGTGCCGCATACTTTGGCTTGACGAAGCTTTCCCATTGTTCTTTAGTCGTGAAGTAGACTCTTGCTCCTCCGAGTTCGTGCTGTATCTCTGGGTAGGGCTTCTCATGCTGGGCAAGTCCGATTCCCCAGTATCTGATCCCGGTGTAGCTTTCGTAAGTGGCCCACCATTCGTCAACTCCGAGATAGTCGAATGCGTGCTCCATCTTCGCAAGATACATTATGGCTCCGATACCAGCACCTCTCTTGAACGTCATCGTGTGTAGGCTGATCGCAACTTTATCATTCATCAGTCGAGCATTTGCGATTGCGGCAAGCTCGTGGTCGAGCACCCCGATCAGGCAGTAGTGGTCTTTCACCCTTAGGCGGAGCCAAGCAAGGATCTCCCCGTAGACTCTTGCAGATACGACATCGTAGAAGTCTTTCTCGACATCAAGAAGGGATCTTGTCGCTTTAAGAATCACAGGTATGTCTTCGCGCTTTGCCATTCGAACGACCATTTTGCGGCCGTCGGGCAGCGGCAGAAGCCTCGGAGGATAGGTCTTCTGCAGTAGCTTGGATTCCGGCGGTCTCAGGATTGGTTCTAGTTCCTGAACATCTATTGACACTTTGTCTAGTGATACCGGACACGGAGGTTTGAACGACATTCATGGTCACTCCAAACGGTCGGTCGTGAAGATGATCTCACTGATTTAATACCATTGCTATGGGGGCTTTCTCACGGCCGATTGCGAGCGTGGTGGGCCGGGCCGGATTTGAACCGGCGACCACCTGCGGTCTGGGCTACTTGATGCTTGTCAGGCAGGTATCCTAACCAGACTAGACGACCGGCCCACGGCGGCAGAGAATTGGTTCAGGAAACATAAAGACCCTTCGAGAACCGCGACTGCGAAATATGCTATCTCTCGGGTGTGGTGTTCACACGACTCTCATTCGGTTAACGTTCTTGTTCTGCCAAGAATAGCGTCGAATCTTGGTCGATACACCAAAGCCGCATGCGGCGCATTTCTTCTTCCTTATGTGGTAGGAGTGTCGACCGCATCGGCGGCATCTAATGTGAGTCTTGCCTCGGCCTCGTAGCCCAAAGGAGGGCGTGCCCTTTCCCATTCTCGTCCACCCGCATGAGCAAAACAGAACAGGTATTTATGTCAACCTAGCGACTCGGAGGCGGACTCACAAGCACCACGTTGTCGCCTCGCACGATAATCGTTCCGATCTTTTTTGCGTTGTCTGGGTTCGTGATATCATCAGCGTCTTCAAGCACTAGGTTCATGTGTTGATCGTAACTGTAGAGCTTTCCCCTTACAGTGCGGCCCCCCTTAAGTTCGACCAAGACGACCTTGCCTAGGCTTTCCTCGAAAATCTTCGTGGCGACATCGGAAGACATTCTTTGTGTTCTCCGGTTGAAGGTGAAGTCTAAGCATTGAAACCCACACAATTTAAGGGTTAGGGTCTCCGATCAAGGTACAATCACAGAACTTTCTGGAAAACAAACTGGTTGCGCACAGAAAGACGCATCAATGGGAGAAGAAAACCTCGAAAAGGAGAGCCCTCAAGTCCAGCGAGACAAAGCAACTGCTTCAGGAATTCAAAGAGAAGTTCCCAAGATTCACGACTGATCCTCAGAGCAAACAGGCCGTCGAAGAGATCGTTGTCGAGAACGGAAAGTTGTTTCTCATCGACGACAAACCCTTCGCGATCTCCACAGGCAGTGGACTATTCCCGAGCCTCTTGAATGAGGAAGTGTTGAAGATACTTCCATCGATCATAGTTGACATGGGTGCGATCCCACACATCTGTAACGGAGCTGACATCATGAGGCCGGGAATTAAGGAAATTCACGGCGAATTCGAAGAAGGCGCCGTTCTTCTTGTCAAAGACATTAGGTTCGGGAAACCGATCGGAATCTGCGTCGCGGAGACTTCATCCGAATCCATGCAGGCGATGGCCAAAGGAAAAGCTGCGCGGAATGTCCACTATGTTGGAGATCTGTTTTGGCAGGCCCTGAAGAAGTCTGACTAATTGAGTCCGTGTCAAA
>Ga0315268_10008942_pt1 | contig 10428 bp, 12 predicted proteins | sample C1_top_MG_FD_204535 | JGI IMG/M metagenome (GOLD analysis project Ga0315268, IMG submission 204535) | Sediment microbial communities from Yellowstone Lake, YNP, Wyoming, USA - C1_top | ecosystem: Environmental > Aquatic > Freshwater > Lake > Sediment | place: USA: Wyoming | collected 2017-08-01 | reverse complement strand
TCAAAAGTTACATACTTTCTAGTCTAGATAATCAAGGTGGGAAGGAGCAACAGTGCTGGATATGTTATATCTCACGGTTTCGCTGGTAGCTGGAATTTTATTCGGTTTCTTTTGGAAGGATAAAAGGCATCTTGATTTAAGCAAAGTTACATCCGTGATTATTGTTGTGTTGATTTTTTCTATGGGCTTTACAATAGGTTCAAACAATGATTTACTTGCTTCGATGCATAAAATTGGAATTAACGCCGTAGTCATTGTGTCATTGTCTATCTTCTTTAGTGTAGTTTTTGTTAAAGCAGTGAGGAAAATGGTGAAACTGGAATGATAAAATTCATTTTGACTGCGCTTATTTTCGGAACGGTTGCGGGTTATCTTAACAATAATTTCGGAAATCTCATCGCTAATGGTTGGGTTTCTGGTTATCTGTTTGATTTTTCTCTCATCTTGTTACTGTTCTTTATGGGATTTGCCTTTGGACTTGATCGAGAAGCAGTAGTTAAGCTTAGGAGGGCTGGATTGAGGATTTTGATTATCCCCTTTTCTATTGCGTTGGGCAGCATTCTGGGTGGTTTGATTGGTGGATTAATCTTACGCATCGATGTTTTTGCTTCGATGGCTGCGAGCGCTGGATATGGCTGGTACACGTTGGCTGGACCTTTAGTTGGGCAATTATTTGGTGTGGAGTTTGGTGCTTTAGGTTTTGCAGTAAATTTCCTAAGAGAACTGCTTACAATAGTAACAATTTCATTAACGACCAAAATTGATAAGTATGTGCCTATAGCGTTTGGAGGGGCAACAAGCATGGATACAACATTGCCTGTTATCGTGCGTTACTGCGGTTCTGAATCGCTTATAACAGCATTTTCAAGCGGCTTCACACTAAGCTTAATAGCACCATTCACAATAACCGCAATAGCAACACTAGCATAGCCAAAACCTGCGTATTCACAAAAATATAGAGGGATACCCTCCGTATTGGCTGAAATTTCACCATTAGCTTGTTGATTTTGGAAAAATGCTAAATGCTGTAGGCATTAATCTAATCTTTGTTGGAAGTTGGGTCATGAGCTACAATGAAGTGCGTAAAGATTATCTTCTCGACCGCTGGGTTGTAATTGCAACAGAACGGGGTCGCCGACCAACAGATTTTGCGAAAAAAGAAAGAGAACAAGCAAAAACAAGTGTTTGCCCCATGTGTCCGGGCAATGAACATATGACTCCGCCAGCAGTTCTCGTCTATCTGAAAAAAGGTAAAGGGATAAGGAAGGCAAAGGATAAGGATAATTTTAGACATAAGAATTGGCTAATTCGTTGCATCTCAAACCTTTATCCAGCGTTTTCGCCGCCAAAAAATGGAATCAGCAAAGGGCAGATTATGAAAAGCAATGATTTGGCTGTGGCTGTTGGACACCATGAAGTTTTGGTTGAATCGCCAAATCATGATGAACATCCAGCAAATGCAAGAATCCCACAATTAGTGCATGTTATAAACGCATATATTAATCGCCTTCATGAGCTTTCAGCAAAACCGTATGTGCAGTACGTTTCCATTTTCCGCAACCATGGTTTAGAAGCTGGAGCTTCTCTGTCACATGCACATAGCCAGATAATCGCAACTCCGTTTACCCCAAAAATTTTGGCAGATGAACTAAATGCCAGCAGAGAATTCTGGAAAGAAAATAAAAAATGCGTATTCTGCGAGATTATTGAAAAAGAGTTGAGTGGACCAAGACTTATTCTTGAAAATTCTCGATTTGTAGCCTTTGCCCCATATGCAAGTGTTCACCCGATAGAGTTTTGGATAATTCCCAAAAAACATCAGACAACACTGCTTGAGTTGTCGCAAAGTGACGTGAAGATTTTTGCTCAAACTCTAAAAGCTTGTTTACATGGATTAAAGCGGCTGGCAAATGACCCCCCATACAATTATGGTTTTCACATAGCCCTAAACAAGGATGCAGCCAACTATTATCATTGGCATTTGGAAGTTTATCCCAAGCTTGCAATTTGGGCTGGATTTGAAAAAAGCACTGGCATGTACATAAACACTGTGACGCCAGAGGCTGCGGCAAAAAGTCTCAGAAAGATAATTTCATCTTAATCCTTGCAAAACTTCCTGTTCATGTTTTGGTCTAATCTGCATGATATCTTCTACGTAGGCTCTTAATGGCTCAGCAATGCTCCAAGCTTGAGAAATGCATCCTTTAGGGGTGTGTGGTGGTTCTCCATCAAAAATTTCGCTTAAAGTTCCAAGTCCAAGCTTAAAAATCGCCTCATTAAACAATGGCAAAACAAAATTCTTTAGAGCATATTCACGCCTATAGTCTGCATACCCCTTTGTTTTTAGAAAAGCTGTAGTGAAATGTCCTTGCAGCCACGGCCAGACAGTGCCATTATGATAAGCTTTGTCTCTGCTTCTTCTGTCGCCAGTATAGACTCCAACGTATTTTGGGTCATTCCTTGCTAGGGTTCTTAAGCCGTAGGGCGTTGAAAGCTCGCGATGCACAATATCTACAATTTTTTCGTTTTTGATGCTGTCCAGCATAGTGAAATCCAGAGCAACTGCAATGATTTGATTAGGTCTTAATGAGCCATCTTTCGCTTGCTCGTTGATAACGTCAAATAAACAGTTCTTCTCGCTGTTCCAGAATTTTTCATTAAAACTTTGCTTTGTTTTCTCAGCTGTTTGCGCATATTTCTCAGCTTCGTCTCTTTCATTGAACTTATTTGCCAAAAGTTCCATGATTTTTAAGGCATTATACCATAGGGCTTGAACTTCAACAGCTTTTCCAGTCCTCGAGGTTACTGGTTGGCCATCTACTGCCGCATCCATCCATGTTAACTGGGAACTATGAGAAAGCAGACCATCACTGTCCATGCATATATTGAAGCTTGTTCCGTTAGCATGGCATTCCGCTATTGTTTTCAATGTTGCCCAAAGCTGCTCATGAACAAAGTTAAAATCACCTGTATATTTCAAGTACTGCACTACCGCATTCACAAACCATAAAGTGGCATCCACAGCATTATAGGCCGGTTGTCCAGATTGGTCAGGAATAAAGTTGGGAATCAAGCCTTGTTTGCAGTGGTTTTTGAAAGTTAGGAAAACTTTCCTTGCGTCTTCGAATCTTCCAGTTACAAGCATTAATCCAGGCAGAGAGATAAACACGTCTCTTCCCCAAGCCTCAAACCAATGATAACCAGCGATGACTGACCTTTGAACATTGCCCGTGCCTTTAACTATAAACTGGTCAGCAGCCAAGATAGCCCAACTTAACCAATTATTGAAAGGAATACTTGTAAGTGTCTGGTAAAATTGTGTTAAGAAATTCTCTCTGCGTTTCATTTCGTGCTCATACAAGATTTCAATGTCATATGCAGTATCAGGCATTTCAGCCAAGATTTTTCGGGCATCAGCCTCATTTTCATCTGCAACAGTTACCACAGCAAAACTTTCGTTCTCGTCCGCTTTAACAGCCAACTCAAAAAACCCAAGTTGAAAGCAATCATCCAGATAACTTTCTCCGCGTTCTACCTCTACGCGATAGTATACCTTTTCAATCCAACGTCCATCAGAATGATAATGTCCACTTGTAGTTTTCATTATAAGAACAGACTGAGGAACGCCAAGACTTATGCCAACTCCTTTATTCTCTCCTTTTTGGACAAATTCCCATGGAATTTTCCATCTGTCCGTCACCGAGTGAAAATGTCTCCAGTTTACCAGTGGGAAAATTCGAATCTTAATGTCAAAGCCACTTTTGTTTAGAATATTATAGAGGGTTATGACCGCGTTTTTCTCAAAGGGCATGAGAATGGTTTTTTTCACCTCAACATTCTGCACTGAATAAATATAGTTTGGAAAAGGCGAAACCGAGAATTCTTTTAAAAACCTATATCCCTGCGGGAAAACTCCATTCTGAAACTCGTTTGCAGCAAGCGGATAAGTATTATTTCCAATGTTTATCTCTTCATCCAACTTCGCAAGGCAGACTCTGCGGTCTCCAGGCGGATGAAAAGCAGCAACAAGTAATCCGTGATATTTTCTTGTGTTTATGCCAAGAACTGTTGAGGAAGCATAGCCGCCTAAGCCGTTTGTTATAATCCACTCTTTTCTTATTGCATCGTCAAAGCGAGAAAGCATTTCGCCTTTTAGAATTATTGATGGCAGCCTCATTTACGGCATCAACTTTGCAACGTTTCTTTCTCTGGGAATGTTGAAAAAGTTTGCTACGGGGTTGCATTTTGTTCTAAAGAGAAGAACATGGGGTTTTTTCAATTTGTATTCAGTCAATGTTTCAGCGTAGCCCATTCCTTTCGCAAAAACCATGTCAACAGAATTGTAAACATCCAGAAACTCTTGAGAAACTTCATTCAAAGCCAATCCAACAGCATCCGTTCCAGTGGTAATAACTTTGTCAGCAATTGTATTCATCCCAGAAATTTGAGCATCCTCCAAAATCGCATCATTAATTATTGGTCCACCTTTAACACCAACTATAACTTTTAACCCCATATTTTTCAACTGTTCAACAAGCAAGGTGTCAAAAACAATTTCGCCAGCATTATCAGTCAAATAAAAAATAGTATGCGCTCGTTTTGCCAACTCATAAACCCTGTTTGTATCATTTACAGCCAAATCTTTTCCAGCCTCTCTGAAGAGTTTTCTTAAGCCATTAAACGTGAACTTATGCCCTGGAATGTCAAACTCTATCACGTTGCCAACAATTGCACACAGACATGCCATCTTGAACCTATCCTGCTGCGTGTAACCTTCTTCAACAAGCTTCCGCGTGTAGGGTAAAAGTTTCAAGGCTCTTTGATTGCTTATCTTTTTACTCCACTTATATGGGTCAGCATTGCCAGTAATCCTTTTTATTAGGCGGTCTCTCTTTGTGCCCAATTCAGCAGGAACAGCGGTTGGTCTAAACTCTTTGGTTAGTAATCGCAAAAGCTCATTCATAACCCTAAAGCGCAATGCTGGGTTTGCTGTTGCCTCTATGGTTTCGGCTGCAGCTCTACTCATGATACATGCGGCACATTCAGCTTCAACTTTCAAGGTTTTTCAAACTCACCCTACTTGACTGCCTCTGCAAATTCACGTAAAATGGTATATGGGTCTTTCGCCTTAACAATGCCGCTGGCAACCAATACGCCTTGGGTGCCAAGTTTTAAAGCAACCGCCACATCTTCTCCATAGCTTATTCCAGCTCCACACAATATTGTAACTTTGGAGTTAACCTTTCTAACAAGTTTAACAGTGTCGGTGACAACTTCTGGCTTCGCCTTTGACACAGGAATTCCTGTTCCAATGAGCTCTGGCGGCTCAATAGCTAAAATATCTGGTTTAAGAGCTGCAACTGCAGCGCTTATGCTCGGGTTATTAGCACACACAAGAGAAAGCAAACCTATTCTTCGCGTTATTGTGATTATTTCGTCGATATCTGATAATTTCAGTTGCTTTTCAGAATGGTTTATTAGTGTTCCAATAGCTCCAGATTCTTTTACGGATTCTGCAAGCACATGCCCCGTGTAGCTTCCAGGTCTTATAGGGTCAACGTGTTGGGCGAAAACTGGAATTTTCACGGCTTCTGCAACAGCGGCTATGTCTGCAAATTGAGGGACAACGCCAATGTACACATTTGTTTCTATGCTTACTTTCTCAGCTTTTTTTGCAAGTTCAACAGCTTTTCGTCCTGTAGCCTCTAAATAGGTTTTGAAATTGACAATGATCATTAGTTTTTGAAATTTCTGTGGCAAGTGTATTTCACCATCTTTAGCGTTAATAGTAATTGTTAATATTGTTTTGGAATAAAAAATGCTAGTTATCGTATTATTTTGCCGTTTTCTTGCGTTTCAGTGGAGCATTTGCTGGCACAAAAACCGCTGCTGCAATTGCTGTTGTGCATAAACCGTTTTTGTCTCCAGTTGCAGATTGTGTTATGTTGGTTGTTTTGATTATCAGTCCACTAGTTTTGAATAATTGCTTTCTTTCATCCCAAGCAATTTCTGGATCAAACTGTATTCCCATGGTTGTAGCAAGCATTGTTGCAGCCAAATCTTCCGCATAATCTCCAGCTGTTTCATCAGTTTGCCCAAAAGAATGATGTTCAGAAAGATAACCATAATTATTCTTGCCAGATGGAATTGCCACACCAATTGATGCAGCGATTAATCTATGCGGTTCATTAGTCGAATTTCTAGCAAGCACAACAAAAGTTATTTCGCCTGGCTTTATCATTTTTAATCCACGCTCTCTTGAGATGAGTTTGCAGCCTGGCGGCACAATACTTGAGACGTTTACTATGTTACAATGTTGAATACCTGCGTCTCTTAAGGCTAGTTCGAAAGATTGTAACTGTTCTCTATGTTTGCCTACGCCTTTTGTTAGGAAGAAATGTTTGGGAATCATTTTGCCATTTCGCAATAGAATTAATAAAATACACTTATTAGTCTTTTGTATTTCTAATCAGTAAAATTATTGATTAGCAAACAACAATTTTAGTGTGCACTTTGTCTTCTTTCAATCAGTTCTATCAAAGTTCCATCAGGATCTTCGACAAAAGCTATTAGCGGTCCAGCTTGACCAAGCCTAAACGGCTCGTCTGTGATTGTGACCTTCTCCTTTTGCATCAAAGCAATAGTTTGCTTCATGTTTTCTACTTCGAATGCGATGTGATCAAAGATCCGATCTTCATAATCAGCTTGGATAAACTTCTTCTGTTTTCGGTAGAAAGTTAGCTCAAGCTTTGCACCTTTTCCCTCTGGATCTTGAAGGAATGCAATTTCTGCATTGTTCTGCGGTATCTCTCGACGACTTAGGAGTTTGAGCCCCAGCAACCTTGTGTAAAAGTCAATTGATTTATCAATATTGCTTGTTCGAATACTTGTGTGAATAAAAACCATGTTCTTCACCTATTCTCATTTTCCATATTTCCAGTATATAGCAACAGCGGTTCTCAGTCAGGTTCATTCACAAGCTTTAACAGGTTTTGAATAGTCTTTTTCTCCTCAGTATCCAAAGGTAGTGCTGGCTTACGAGGGTAACCGCATTCTAATCCCTGCATTCTCAGTGCTTCCTTTATGGCTGAAAGCTGATTATATCTTTTTACAAGCACCTCATTTGCAAACGATATTTGTTTTTGCAATGTTTTCGCCTCTTTAAATTTGCCATTTTTGAAAGCTTCATATAACAGGCAACAGAGTTTGGGAAACACGTTTGCAACAGCGAGAACCGCTCCCTTTCCTCCAAGAAGCAATGTTGGTAGCGCTACATCTGCCGTGCCAGCTAACACCGCAATATTGTCACCTACCAATCTTATGATTTCCGTTATTGCACCAAAGTTTCCACTGCTGTCTTTCAATCCAATTATTTTTTTATTTTCAGACACAAGTTGTTGAATGAAGGCTGTTTCTAGAGAAAAGCCAGTAAACTTTGGAACGTTGTAAACAACTATGGGCATGTCAACGGTTTCTGAGATGGTTTTGTAGTGTTCGTGCATTTCTTTGTTTGTTAATTTAAAGTAGAAGGGCGTGACAATAAGCGCTGCATCTGCGCCCAAATTTTTCGCGTCCATGGTGAATGAGATTGTTTCTTTAGTGCTCATGCTTCCAGTTCCAGCAATCACGAGAACTTTGCCATTAACCTCGTCCACCACAGTCTCGATAACCTTTATTCGTTCTTCTCGAGTAAGATAGGGGGCTTCACCGTTACTTCCACAAGGCACTAACCCAGAAACCCCACTTTCCAACCAAAACTTGACACAAGCTCTAAGCGCTTTGAGGTCAAGTTCGCCTTCACGTTTGAAAGGTGTTATGTTAGGCACAAATATTCCGTCTAAAGTTAGCCTAGGCATATCTTTACACTCAAAATTCTAACATGCAAACAGTGTATATAAGCATGCAATTTTGATTGTGTAAGGGAAAAGAATAACAAAGCTTCACATATAATCTATTTGAGGTTAGTTAAGTGCCACAGTACAGAAGCGTGTTCAGGGACGAAACAAAACTTGATATTGCTTACATCCCTAGCAAGCTTCCCCACAGAGACAAGGAACTGCACTTACTAATGGAGTTTTTCAGTTTTATATTACAGTTTCCAATGAAAATGGCTCAAAGAGTCATCATAACAGGCGACATTGGAACAGGCAAAACCGTGCTCTCTCAACGTTTCGGGGCAGACATTACTCATGAAGTTAGTAAGCTTGGGACAAATCTCCGGTACGTTCATGTTAATTGCCGTGAATATCGGGGAAGCCTCTTCCTAATTTTGCATCATGTAGTTTCTGTTTTTCATCCAACCTTTCCAAGGCGTGGTTACTCGGCTGAAGAGCTTTTACGCATCTTCTTACAAATTTTAGATGAGGAAAACGCCTACGTAATCTTGGCTCTAGACGAGTTTGACAGCCTTGTTGAACGGGAAGGCTCGGAAGCTGTTTACAAGCTAACACGGTTGCAAGAAATAAGACCGAACAAGTCTCAAAGACTTTCGTTAATTTGTATTTTACGAAACCTTAAGGTAATTGAACAGTTGGATGCCAGCACAAGAAGCACTTTGCAATCTAACATAATAAGCCTTGAAAAATATTCAAAAGACCACCTTATAGACATCTTGAACGACCGCATTGCACTTGCCTTTAAACCCTTTGCTGTGCCAGATGATACCATAAGCTTGATTGCTGATCTTGCCTTTTCAGAGGGTGGAAACGCTCGTTTCGGCATTGAGCTGCTGTGGCGAGCTGGAAAATATGCAGATGCTGAAAATTTAGAGGCTGTTACTCCTGAATGTGTTCGAAAAGCTGTTTCAAGCATAATTCCAGTGATGCGGAAAAGCGATTTAGCCTTGCTAAGTTGCCATGAGAAGCTCTTCTTGCTTGGCATAGTTAGACTTTTCAAGGAAAATGAAAAGGCTTACATTTCTCTTACTGAAGCTGAGCAAGCATATGCTATAGTGTGCGAAGAACTTGGCGCAAAACCGCACAGTCACACGCAACTGTGGAAGTACTTGCAGACTCTTTCAGCCGTCGGTATTGTGGATACGAAGGTTTCAGCAACAGGCTCTCAAGGAAGATCGACATTTATTTATTTGACGAGGATTCCAATCCTCGAGTTAGAGAAGGAATTGAATGCCTTTCTAGAAAAGGAAGAGGCGTGAAAATGGTATGAATGTGGAGGATGTTTTCTCTTCGAAGTTAAGGATAAAAATTCTGAAAATTCTGGTGCAAGTGGGCGAGCTTAATGTTTCTGAAATTGCTCGCAGACTCAGCGTTAACTACAATACTACAAAGAAGCACTTGAAAGTTTTAGAAGATGAGGGCCTTCTTCAACATAAGGTATTTGGGAGAATCTGCTTATACAGACTTAATGAACGTTCATCCAAGGCTAATGCTGTTCGGAATATTGTGGAAACATGGGAACGAAATCCGTAATAAAAATCAATGCTGTGGTATAGTTAGACTTAAAATGGCGAAATTATCCAAGAATTCGAAGAAGTGAAATATGGAAAAACAGAACATAAGACATACAAAATTGGAAAGGCGAAGTTTTGATGAAAGAAGAATTCGATGAAAAAATAGTAGAGTTTGAAGAGGCTTTACAGAAGATTGTGAGCTACATAACCAACGGGACAGTTTCTGAAAAACTTGCGCCCTCAGAGTTGCTAAATAAAACTGAAAATTATGTTAGCCGTCTCATAGACTTGGCTACACGTAGCGAAGAGCTTATGCTGATTCTTAAACCCGAAAAAGCTTTTACCGTTAAGTCTAAATGCAAAAATCTAGTTCAAACTCTGACAAACTTCAAGGACATCCTTCTTCAGAACACGCCCGACCCGCAGGCAAATTCTCGCCTAGCTTTTGAACAGCTTAGAAAGGCGCTAACAGACGGTTCAGATTTTCTCTTTTTGATGCGAGAGGTCAGAGATAATCCTTCTCCACTCATAAATGCTATTCTTACATTCAAAAAGGCTTCTGAAACCAAAAGTTCGGTTATAAGCATACAAGCCAAAGAAGATATTCAACCCTTAGTTAAGTATATTTCAAGTCGCATAGACAATCTTGGAACTGTTTTAATTGGTTTGGAGAAGAAGGTAGATGAGATGAAACAGATTATGCGTGAACTTCAAGAAGAAAGCCTAAAAATCCTTTCCAGCAAGACTCCTTTGCAGGACAAGCCTAATGGGAATAAGACGGAAAGGAAGCAGCTTTCTCTCTCAAATTTCAAAACAGAAAAAAATTAGGAGGAAAAGTAATTGACAATGGTAGATATATCAGAAAAGCCCGAGAGCTTTCGCGAAGCAACTGTAACTGGAACCATCAAGCTGAAACAAGAAACTCTACGCTTAATTAGAGAGGGAAAGATCGCTAAGGGAGACCCTTTTTACACGGCAAAGATTGCTGGAATTTCAGCTGCTAAGAAAACAAGTGAGTT
>Ga0315268_10008941_pt1 | contig 10429 bp, 14 predicted proteins | sample C1_top_MG_FD_204535 | JGI IMG/M metagenome (GOLD analysis project Ga0315268, IMG submission 204535) | Sediment microbial communities from Yellowstone Lake, YNP, Wyoming, USA - C1_top | ecosystem: Environmental > Aquatic > Freshwater > Lake > Sediment | place: USA: Wyoming | collected 2017-08-01 | reverse complement strand
ATACTAAGCAAAGAACAAGTAAAATTAATAGGATTGCCGGATGAAGTTCTCCGTCCCATAATTCCTAGCCCACGCTATATCCCTTTTAATAAAATTGATGCTGACACGAATGGCTTACCTATACTAGATCGTCAGATGTTTTTACTCGATTGTCACCTGTCTGAACTGGAAATTAGTAATCATTACCCTAAGCTTTGGGAGTACCTCGAAAAAGGCAAACCTGACATAATGAAAAGATATCTTTGCAAGACCAGAAAGATTTGGTATTCCCAGGAATCGAGGGCTCCAGCGCCGATTCTCTGTACATATCTAGGTCGCAGCGATAATAAAACCGGTCATCCATTTCGGTTCATCTTGAACCATTCCCAGGCGATCGCAGCAAATGTTTATCTTCTCTTATATCCCAAACCAGTTCTTGTGCGAGTCATTGCCAAAGACGCCTCGGTATTACAGAGGATTTGGGAGGGTTTAAATATGTTATCCTCAAATTCTATTTTGGAAGAAGGCCGTGTATATGGTGGTGGCCTTAATAAGCTCGAACCAAAAGAATTAGAGAATATTGATATCACAAGTATTATTGGGGGTATCCCGGAATTACGGCATTTGGACGTCAATACTCGTCAAAGACAACTTCGATTGATTGACGCTTCAATTTAAATCAGTTCTCCATTTATAATAAGCTTGGTCATCACCCGGTGGGTTCCTGCAATGACAACCGGGTAAATCCGTCTTAATCTCCCCTTACAAAGGGGAGAGACTGGCAACGACGGGGGTGTCACCCTCACCCATTCGGCTTCGCTCAGGGTAAGCTCTTAGTCCTCTCCCGCAAGGGGAGAGGAAAATTGTGAAATTATCCCAACTCCCCCGCCATCTCCCGCCCGCCCAGCAGGTGGACGTGGAGGTGCTGCACTACCTGGCCCCCCTGCGGCCTGCAGTTGATGGTCACTCTGTAACCCTTTTCGGCGATGCCTTCCTCTTTAGCCAGCCTGTTCGCCACGTGCAGCAGGTAGCTCATCAGCGGCTGGTCGCGCTCGTCGAGCGCGGCCAGGCTGGCGTAGTGCTTCCTGGGGATGATGAGTATATGGGTGGGTGCCTGTGGGTGGATGTCTCTAAAGGCGAAGGCGCGCTCGTCCTCGAAGACCCTGGTGCTGGGGATTTGCCCCGCGGCTATCTTGCAGAAGATGCAGTCTTCCATATTCTCCCCCTACTTGCGGCGGTACTTAGGTATCTGCTGCGCGAAGAGGTCGCCGCCGTGCATGTCGTTGGCTACAATGACCGGGAAATCCTCCACCTCCAGCCTCATTATTGCCTCGGCTCCCAGTTCGGGATACGCCACCATCTCGGCCTTCCTCACCGTTTTTGCCAGCAGAGCTCCGGCTCCCCCATATGTCACGAAATAGACGGCGCGTTGCTTCTTGATGGCCTCTTTCACCTCCGCCGAGCGTTCGCCCTTGCCTATCATGGCCCCCAGCCCGGCGGCCAGCAGTGCCGGCGTGAAGGCATCCATGCGCCCGCTGGTGGTGGGGCCGCACGAGCCGATGACCTGCCCCGGGCGGGCGGGCGTGGGCCCCATGTAATAGATGGTCTGTCCCTTTATGTCGAAGGGCAAAGACTGGCCGCTTTTCAGTGCCTCGACCAGGCTTTTATGAGCTGCGTCGCGCGCAGTGTAGATGACGCCCGACAGTGAGATGGAGTCTCCGGCGCACAGCTTCTTGCGGAACTTATCCTCGATGGGTGTCTCGATGCTCCAGATAGCCACTATAGCACCACCTCCGCGTGGCGGGCGCTGTGGCATTGCAGGTTGATGGCGAGCGGCAAACTGGCGAAGTGGCAGGGGCGGGATTCGGCGTGCACGGCGAGCGCCGTCACCGCACCGCCCATCCCTAGCGGCCCGATGCCGAGTTTGTTGACGGCCTCCAGCACCTTCCGCTCAAGTTCAGCCGTCTCCGGGTCGGAGCCGGGCCAGCCGGCCGGGCGCAGCAGCGCTCTCTTGGCCGTTATCATGGCTTTCTCGGCGGTGCCCCCGATGCCCAGGCCGATGATTAAGGGCGGGCAGGGGTTTCCCCCGGCCTCTTTGACGGCGCTCGTGACGGCGTCTATAATGCCCTGCTCTCCGGCACCCGGCTTAAGCATGACCAGGCGGCTCATGTTCTCGGCGCCGCCCCCCTTGGGCATGAAGCCGATTTTGAGTTTATCGCCGGGCACGATTTCGGTGTGGATGACGGGCGGGGTGTTGTCTCCAGTGTTGAGACGTCCGCTAAACGGATGGGTCACCATGGACTTGCGCAGGTAACCCTCTTTATAGCCCTCCCTCACGCCTTCTGTAACGGCAGCATAGAGGTCGCCGCCGCTAAAGTGCACATCCTGTCCGATGTCGAGGAAGACCACGGCGACGCCGCAGTCCTGGCAGAGGGGCAGGCTTTCGGCTTTCGCCAGCAGGGCATTCTCCAGCAGCCTGTCCAGGGCCTCTTTCCCGATGGGGGAACTCTCGCGCTCGCGGGCTTTTTTGAGTGCTTCAAGCACGTCTTCGCCAAGCTCAAAGTTGCTCTTCTGGCACAACCTGGCGACGGCCTGCGTGACTTCCTTTACGTCGAGATTTATCATGGCGTGGGTTTATTCTAGCATGAAAGTCAGAAGGTGGGTATAGCGGTGGATTGAATTTACGAGTGACGGCGGCCCACATTTAAGGTTGGACGGCGGCGAGGGCAGAGCAATGACTCTCACCTGGTCTGTTATTCTTTTCACTCTATTAGGACGGGAAAATGTATCTGAATGAGGGGGATTGGATTTTTCGAGGCCTTCTTACCCGGGTGATATCATTGTGAATATTGTGAAAGTTTTATTTCTTTGAGACGAGGTCCCGGTATTGTTGCGCCGTCAGCAGAGTCTTGAGTTCGTCGGGTTTGTTCAGTTGGATAACTATCAACCAGCCATTTCTATATTCGTCATTAACTAAGGGCTCTATTATCTGACCTTGAGTCATCCACGTTTTTAAGTAATCATTAAACTGAACAATTGTCCCGCTGACGGGGCTGGAGAGGTCGGCGCTTATTTTAAACCCTTCGACAGTGACAAACACGTCCCCCTGGACTAGAACGCTGCCGACTTCAGGATCCGATATCTTGTATGGTTCACCAAGTATCTCCTCCAGCGTGGTAGTAATTCCGATGACCACAATGTTGGTTGCTACAGTCTTGACCCATAGGTGGTCCCGGGAATACAGGCGGTCGGTTGCCACTGTACATTCGGTACCGGGCACATTAATAAGCGGGGGTAATGTAGTGGGAGGAACGTACAAAAAATCAGTGGGAACCGTGGTGCCCGTAGTCGGCGTGGTTGACGTTGAAGTAGAGGTACTCGAAGTTATCGTAGGAATAGTTGAAGTAGGAGTGGTTGAGGATGGAATATCAGTACCTGAAGTCGTAGGTGGAGTGGTGTTCGTAGTTGTCAGCGGGGTAGTACTACCGGAAGACTTACACCCTGATGCAAGCGAAATGGAGGCGATTGCCGCCCCGCCCGCCGCAATACCCACCCGTTTTAAAAACTGCCGACGGGAAAATTTGGTAACACGGTAGTTGGCCTTATTCTCTCGATTCTGTTGTTCCCTATCTTCTGACATCATCTCTACCCTTCTTGATAATCGAGCGAGGGAACTTCTCCAGTGAGGTCATCCAAAACTCCAATCCCCCTATCTCAATTAGCCCGTTCTTTACCAACCGGTCAGGGTGCCCGTCTTTATCTGCGATAGCAGCCAGAAACCTACCAGTATAAGTAAAGCACCGGATATATAACGAAGTGGTTTATCCATTTTTTCCATAAACTTGGTGGCTCGGCCCATGCCCAGGCCGAGCATGACCGCCACCAGCGGGGCTACGAAGCCGATAGCGAATACGATTAATATGATAGTTCCTTCCAGCACTCTGCCGCGCAGAGCGGCCAACCCCAGCACTATAGGAAGCTGCAACGGAGAGCAGGCGGCGGCGCATCCCGCGGTCGCCAGACCCACGGTGGCGCCAAGAAGCAGCGCACCCAACGTACCGCTGGGGAGTTTTTCTGTAGCCAGCTTAAAGGTGGGAAAGCGCAACGGCAGCCAGTCGAGCGCCGAAAGTCCGAGAATTAAGCACACGAAACCGAGGACTTTTTTAACATAAAAACCGAGCCTGCCAGTAGAGGCCATAATGTCTCCGCCGGCGAATGCCATAACGGCCCCGAGCGCGCCCAAAATGACTATCGAAGAGAGCGCAAATGCCGCGGCGGCCATAAGCAACTGACGGCGGTTTCCGCCCTTGCTGGAGCCCGTATAACCGAGGATTACCAGCATGGCGGGAAGTCCGCCGCAACCCGCCGTGGTGGCGGCCGAAGACAGCCCAAAGAGGAAAGAAGCGAGCAGCACTGTGAAACCGAACGTCTGACCCTTAAGGATTTCCTGAATCCATGCATCCATATTCTTTTCCGTCCTTCAGCGCAAGAATTTGCGGTCGAGATACTGGTTGTAAATAGTGTCCGCCGTGATATTTGATCGCAGAGTTACCGGAAATGCACTCGCAGCCTTGGTAAACAGCTTTATGGTCAGGGTAGGATAGGTCAGGGAATTGTTGGCTGGCAAGACGAATACGCCCACATAAATGCGGTCAGTAGAACGTATTTTATTGGCTGCTTGTACCGTGAGGTTTGTAATGGAGGTATTCAAGGCAGCATCGGCACAGGGAGTAACGACCATCACAAAATCGTTGTTTGAGCCATATGCCTCTGATATTGAGGCGATGTTGAGAGGCGTTTCCCCTGTATAAGTGGGCGGCGGATGCGGAATTATTGACGAAGTTTGGTGCGCAGCTTCATACCTTATAGAGGAATTCACGGTCAGGCCGACAGCCACCAAGGCGATGACTATCAGTACTGCCGTTTTCCACTTAGCCCAGGGAACGACCGGTTTTTGCTCAGCGGGGACTCCGCCCGTCTCGGGAGCGCTGTTCTCGCTCATTTCGCTGCTCCTTCCATCCATGTTTTATTTACATTTGAAAATTGCAGGTTAACCGTTCAATGAGACTGCTTTCATGTCTATAAAATTGTGGCCTAACAAGATACGCATCCGGGTCCGACGCGCTTGGACTGCTTCAGGCGCAGCGCGTCTTTTTTGGCCGTCGCGTTGGCCTGCATCTCTTTTTTTACCGCTTCGAGCAGCCCGGCATAAAACCCGTTAGCGCTTTTATTGCGTAGCGAATAAAGGGTGTACAGACCGTCGGTACGCATGCTGAGGAACCCGGCATCATCGAGAATCTTTAAGTTGCGCGAAGCGCGTGTTTGCGAAATCCCGAGAGCCTGCATCACCTCGCAGACGCAGCATTCCTTGGCCATGAGCAAGTTCAGTATACGGAGCCGGGTCTCGTCGGACAGAGCCTGGGCAGCGCGAGTCAATTGTTTCATATATAACTTCTTGTTAACTGGTTTAATCCAGCTTTAAGCTTCGAGCGCCTGCTTCAATTCCTCGTACTTCAGGTATCTTTGCTGGGAGATGATATTACCGTCGATGCTGATAATGGGTAAGATGCCGACGCCTTTGGCCTTTATCATCTGCAGGATGTCCAGATTCTGGCGGTATACGTCCAGGTTGTGCGACATGTTGGCGCGCTGGATTTGCATTTCGGGGTAGTCTTTTTTCAGCTTTTTGATCGTGTCGGCGAATTCTACCAGAATCTTGTCCGGTTCAACCCCGCAGACGCCCGAATCACAGCACATGGTCCCTTCGAAAATGGCTAACTTCTTGTGTTTCATTCTCTTATCCCCTATCTGGATGTTATTCACCTATATGCGCATTAACGCCTGCAATATAGTAAATCAAAGGATGGTCTAAAGTCAATAGGTGCCATAAATAGCGTAAAATATTATTCGAGGAAAATATCAGACCGTTTTCGGATGGAGGCATCATGAGAGAGCGGGGAATCAAACATAAAAGGGCGGGTTTTAACCCGCCCCGCGATTGAAATCACACTCGCTTTGTAAACTGGGTGCTTACTAGTTACAACAACTCCCGGAGCCGGGAGCAACCGTCGCTTCGGGGACTGCTGCGCCGGGACAGCAACCGGGCACTACGGGAGCTGTGGTCGTATATTCGCTTTACGCAACGCTTGATGTGGGTATTGCACTCGAATTCGACTTCAATGTTTACCACGAGAAACTGCTGCAACCTGGTGAGACTACCAACGATGTGATGAACTTCGTCGGACCTGGACCTGATGCCAGCCGGTCTTATCTGTTGCACATACACGTGGGATACATTAATGACGCCGGAAAGGACATTACGACCGATTACACGCGCCAGATAACGATTAATCCACCCGCTTCTGAGACGGCGACGTACGAGATATCCGAGGAGCAGGCTATCGCCATTGCATCGCAATATTTTCCGGTCGAGGTAATTCTGCAGTCGAAAATCACGGTTAACAGGCTGACTTCGAGGGATTACGATATCTGGCAGGTGTCATTCGATGGTTTCAACACGACTCGTGAGGAACTGATTTTATCAGGCTGGGATGCTGATACATTGCCCACGATTATCCCGCAATTTCATGTGGCGACGATAAATGTCGATGCTGATTCTGGTGTTGTGTTGCTTAAAGTCGCGGGAGATATAAGATTGGGTCCGAGACCAGCGGTCAATTACTTCGGTAGACCATTTCCCTGGTATTTCTGGCCCGTAATTGCCATTGTTAGCCTGGTCTTGGTCGCGGTGATAATATATCTATTTGCGCGGTTATTGAGTATTAGCAGGGCAAAGAATCAGGCAAGGTGACAAGTGATTAAGCGGCCTTGAATTTCAGGTAGTACAGCAGCCCGGCGATGCTCTTGGCGTCCCGGATGTCGCCCTTGTGAATTAGCTCGACAGCCTCAGCAAGAGGCATCTTGACCACTTTTATCTCTTCGGTATCCTCCGCTATGAGGCGCGCTGGCATCAATTCCGTCGCCAGAAAAAGGTGCAAATATTCGCTGGCGTAGCCGGGAGCCGAATAGAATCCACCCAGGGTCTCCAGATGTCCGGGGGCGTAGCCCGTCTCTTCCTGCATCTCGCGGCGGGCGGTCTGCTCGGGAGTTTCGCTCGGGTCTATACCTCCCGCGGGTAATTCGAGCAGCTCTATGTTGGCTGCGTGTCTGAACTGACGCACCAGCAGCACGTTTTTCTCATCATCCACGGCCACGATGACCACCGCGCCGCCATGCTCGATGACCTCCCGCATGGATTCCCTGCCGGAAGGCAGCACGACCTCATCCACGCGCAGGCGAATATTGTGCCCGGTATAGACATAGCGGCTGGAGAGCGTACGGTAATCCGTCATGGCTGCCTAACCCGGTATATGAGGGCGGCTTCGTCGCAGTTGGGGAACTTGGGGCAGCGGTAGCACTCACCCCATATTTTATGGGGCAAAGTGGCCTTGTCCTCCTCCACGAAGCCGCATTTCTCAAAGAATGGCTTTACGTAGGTCAGGCAGAATATATTAGGGATGCCGAGCGCCTCGGCCTCGTCCAGGCACGCCTTTACCAGCTTTTCCCCCAGACCTTTACGGCGGTGTTCTTCGCTGACGGCGAGCGACTTCACCTCGGCCAGGTCGCTCCAGGCTATGTGCAGAGCGGCGCAGGCGACGACCTCGCCCGACTCGCGGACCACGAAGAAATCGCGGATGTTCTCGTATATTTCCGAAAGCGGCCTTGGCAGCATCTCGCCGCGCTCGGCGAAGGAATTGACCATCTTTTGTATATCGACGGCATCGTCTATGCGGGCTTTTTCAATCTTGTAGGGCATAAAACTCTCCCCTTAGTTTGCGACCCAGCGAGGCATAAAAATGCGATGGCGGGTCAACTCTCAAAAAACGGGTGCGCTTGGCGCTGGCCTTTACCGTTACGCTTGCCCCGTCGTGGAGCTCGATGCTGATATGCCCGTCGATGCTGAGGGTGGCCGGATTGGTGGTCGACAGCTTGAGATTGATGATATTCGTGGGATGCAGCACCAGCGGGTAGTGCATGGAAAGATGCGGTAGGATGGGTACCAGCAGCAGGTGTGTCGATTGCGGGTTGAGGATGGGGCCTCCGGCGGCCAGAGAGTAACCCGTACTGCCAGTGGCAGTGGCTACCAGCGTGCCGTCGGCCTTATATGTGTCTACTTTGGCGCCATCCACGATGGCGGTGACCTCGATAATGCGGGCGATGGCGCCTCTAGCCATTACCACATCGTTCAATACGTGAAAATTGCGGGTTTCTTTTTTGCCGTTCACTGTTTGGTGCAACACAACATCGAGCATGGCGCGTTTGTCGAGCCAGCCCTTTCCAGCCAGGAGCGCCAGCAGCCTTTCGCCGCCGTCTTCCGGGGGGATTTCGGTCAGGAATCCCAGCTGTCCCAGGTTGACGCCGGTGATGGGGATAGGAGCGCCGTCGAGTATCTGGGCCACGCGCAGGATAGTGCCGTCGCCACCGACGGTAAGGATGAGGTCGGTGCCCGGGAAATGGGGGCGCAGCTCCGACTCATCCCATGCCGAGCTCTGCCAGTGTTCCAGTCCTTGAGATTCGAGGATAGCTGCCAGCTTGCGCGTCAGTTCGGGCGCGCGGGCATTGAGGGGGTGATAGGCTATGCCGACCTTTTTCATATGATAAATTTACTCTCCATATAGTGTCAGAATGGCAGTTTAACAATCCGCCTTGCAGACTGTCAAGCGTTGCAGGGTTAACGGCGGGCGGACAAAAAGAGGACGACGATGCCGAGGAGGATGATAAGGCCGGAGCCGGTGAGCATCATAAACATGGCGTCGAATATCTGGAGTGTGGAGCCCAGGATGACAAGCCCGACGATAATAAAAGCTCCGCCGAGCCAGCGCAAACGGATGCGCCGGTTTGTTTTAATGCGCTCATCTTCAAGCTCGGTGGCGGTGGGACGCCTGACCCTGATGGATGGCGGCGGAGGCAGAGGTACGGCAGTCTTGCGGCCGGGCATACCTCGGAAGACCAATAAAATGACGCCGACGATAATGAGGATAAGTATTATTTCCAATGGACCCAGTTTCATTTCAACTCCGGTGGGTTAATTCTTTATAGCATAGCATAACAGTGGGTTCGGGCGAAAATCGGACGGGGAGGACAGGCGGGTTTTAGATTGCGTACCTGACCCTGGGTCCGAGATTCTACCCCTCACTCAAATCTCTCCCGCAAGGGGAGAGAGATGGAATTAGTCTCCTCTCCCTTGAGAGGTGAGGAAAAAAGCTTGCACTGAGTCCCGCCTGTGCGGGACGAATGTGGTGAGGTGAGACTTTGAGAGCATCAATACGGCTCAGGCGGGAACGGAAGGTTCTTTCTTCTGCCTATAAAGGAACGAAACGATGAACAGAAGCACTCCCAGCGTGGCACAGGTTATGGCAAAGATAAAGAGAGGGTGCATAAGGCTGTCGGCAAGCTGTATCAGCCAGGGTTGAATGGACGATGGTACTTCGGAGATCGATAGTAGCTCGCTGTGAATCAATCCGCGCGAGACGAGGACGCCAACTGCCTCGGTGATGCCGTAGGTCGCGAATATGCCGCCGAGTATACGGCAGTTGACCTTAACGTCGCGGTTGATGACGATAATCCCCAGTATAAGTACCAGCGTCAGCCCGACCAGCCCCCAGAAACCCGCCTGGTAATAGGCAACAAACTTTCTGGCCTCCGCCAGGCCACGTTCGGCATCCGCAAACCCCTGCGTTATTTCCGCGGCATTCTCGAAGCCACCCGGCTGGCTGATTTCGAAAGCGACGGGCAACTCGGGCAGAACCTGCGCCCAGGCTGTGTCGAAATCCTGAGAAAGTTGTGCCTTTGACCTGTCAGCAATTGGAGCGGGTGGGGAAGCCAGGATGGCCGATTTCAGGGTCGAGGCGATATCATCCAGCACCGGACTTATGGGGATGCTGAGGTCAAGGGTATCCCGGTCTCCCAGGACATAATCATAAAGCCGAGGAATCAACAGGGTGACCTGCTCCTTGAACCACGGCTCGATGACGGGTATGACGCTGTCTATGTACGGCGCGGGGTCAACCTCAGAACCCGCGACGACTATTCCTTCTGGCGGCAGACTTTCTAACAGCAAGTCGTGGACAACGGTGCTCAGGTCGATGTCGTTCAGGATGGAAATGGTCAGTTGCGGGTCGAGGACGCTCGATTTGAGCGTCTGGCGCAGGTCGAGCGTCCCGCCGTGCAACAGATAGGCGTAGATGTCGGCGACGGCTTTGTTGACGGCGCTTTTGAGGGCGGGAGAGTCCTTTATAACGGCGTTTTGAATAGCGGCGATGACTTCAGGGTGGCCAGCCAGTTCCTCCGACTTTTGCAGTTCGGGGAGTACTTCTTCGTTTAACAGGGCTACGAGGTCGAGTTTATCTATTTGCCTGGTAACGAAGCCAGGGTTAAGCGCCGTGGCGTT
>Ga0315268_10008940_pt1 | contig 10429 bp, 5 predicted proteins | sample C1_top_MG_FD_204535 | JGI IMG/M metagenome (GOLD analysis project Ga0315268, IMG submission 204535) | Sediment microbial communities from Yellowstone Lake, YNP, Wyoming, USA - C1_top | ecosystem: Environmental > Aquatic > Freshwater > Lake > Sediment | place: USA: Wyoming | collected 2017-08-01 | reverse complement strand
ATGCTGGCCGTGCTCATGACCGTGGCGCGGTGCTCGCTGGCAATGTGCTTGTGCATGTAGTTCTCGACCAGCGTGCCGCGGGTCAGGCCAACTCCGGCAATGACGATCCACATCGCCAGACTCAAGGCCAGGTTGTCGGTCAGCGCGGCCCCGACGTAGCAGGCCGCTGGCAGCAGCGCGCTCAACACCAGGTAGCGCTGGCTCGACCCGAGCCAGCGCTCGAAGCGTTGAAACAGGTTGAGCACCGCGATCTGGGCGACCGCGAGCGCCATCTGCACCAGTCCGAACCAGAAGATGCCGACCCCCAGCTCACGCAGGCGCTGCTGGTGGGTCCAGATGACCAGAAATGCCGGCACATTGGCGAGCACCAGGTCCGCGGTCAGCAAGCGCAGCGGTGCCGACCCCACAAACAGCTTGATCCCATCGCGCATGACGGCGAGGTAGTGCCGCTGTTCGGAGCTGCGGGCGATCGGCGGCTCGCGCATCGAGAGCGCGATGCCGACCGCGATCAGCTGGGGGATCAGCATCAACATGACGGCGTAACGCAGTCCGAGAATCGCGGCGATGGCGCTGCCGATCGGCGAGGCCAAAGTGATCGACGCCAGCAAGAAGCTCTGCTTGCGCGCCAGCACTTGCTTCGACTCGCCCTCGCGGCCGTCGGCCTTGAGGCTGTCGTAGAGCAACGCCTGGTCGGCGCCCGACAGCAGCGTGGCGCCGAGCGCCCACAGCGTCTCGGCGCAGAAAAAGACTGCGAAGTGCGGCACCGAGGCATACAGCACCGCAGCGATGCCCGTCGTCAGTGCGCCCAGCGCGCACGAGACCTTGCGGCCCCAGCGATCGGCCACCACCCCGGTCGGCACCTCGAATAGAAACATGGCGACCGAGAACCAGGACTGCAGCAGCATGATCTGGGTGAAGGTGATGTGGCCCCAGTCGGTGTAGAACGGCACCAGCACGCCGCTGATGAAGTGCATGAAGACGAAAAACTGCAGCGCGTACGCCTTGCCGATGTTGCCGCGGTAGCTGACGGGTACGGTCATGGCGTCGTCGTCACCGAGGCCATGGGTATTCCGGCCGCAGGTCGCGTGTCGCGCGTGCTGAGCACGACGCCGACGATGATCAGCGCCAGGCCGCCGGCGCCGAGCAGCGTCAGGCGCTCGTCGAACAGCCAGTAGCCAAACACGACAGCATAGATGGTGCCGACGTAGGTGAGCATGCTGATCCGGTCGGCGCGCTCGAGCTGATAGGCCTTGGTCAGGCAGATCTGGGCGATGGTGGTCGTCAGCCCGACCCCGAGCAGAAGCGCCAGCTCGATCCCGGTCGGCGTCACCCAGGTGGCGATGACCGGCGCAGCCACGATCGGGATGGTCAGCAGCGGAAAGTAGAAGACCACCACCAGCGGGTCGTCGTCGTCCTTGAGCCGGCGGATCGAGCTGTAGGCCACACCAGATCCGATGGCCGAGGCGATGCCAGCGGCCAGGGCCCACGTCGTCACTCGGGGGTCGAAGCCCTTGACCAGCAGCACGCCGGTAAAGGCGATCGCAAAGTAGAGCCACTGGCGCAGCGATGTGCGCTCACCGATCATCAGACCGGTGATCACGACGGTGAAGATCGGCGACAGGTACTGTACGGTCACCGCCGACGACAGCGGCATCACCTGCACGGTCCACAGATAGAGCAGCAGCGCCCCCGTGCCGGCCACGCCGCGCAGGATCAGAAAGCGCTTGTTGTTGCCCCAGGGCGACAGCCGGGCGCGCCGGATCATGACGCCGGCGACGACCAGGGTGACCAGCGCGCGGAACAGCGCGACCTCGTAGACCGAGATGCGCGGCAGCAGCTTGGCGCCCAGGTTCATCAGCGCGAAGAACGCCGTCGATGCCAGCATGTAGTTGACGCCGGGCGAGAACCAGCGCGGTCGAACGTCGGTCATCGGTCGGGCGGCACGGTGGGAGGCACTGTCGGCACCAGCGAGGCGCTCGGTTGCGGTACGCCGGCTGGCGGCGCGTGGCTCTGCCACCACTGCGCCGCGCGTTCCTGGTCCCAGCGGGTCCCGCAGTCAATGCCCGCCAGGCGCCGCGCCAGCTCGGTTGCGTTCTGCGGCCGCTGCGCCGGGTTCTTGGCCAGGCAGGCGTGCACCGCCTCTTCCAGCGCGGCCGGGATCGGCTGCTGGGTGCGCTGCGACAGGCGGGCCGGCTCTTCGCTGGCGTGCGCCATGATCACCTTCATCGGACTCGCGGCGTCGAACAGCAGGTGGCCCGACAGCATCCAGTAGGCCACGCAGCCGAGCGCATACAGGTCGACCCGGCCGTCGATCACCTTCTCGCCGACGATGACCTCGGGTGCCATGTAGGCCGGCGTGCCGCCGATGGTGCCGTCGACGGTCAGCGTGGCCGCGCCCGCCGCCCAGCCCTGGGTCGGCTTGACCAGTCCGAAGTCCAGCACCTTGACGTGGTCGTGAGCGAGCGCGCGGCGACAGACGAAGATGTTGGACGGCTTGATGTCGCGGTGCACCAGCCCTCGCTGGTGGGCCTCGGCCAGCGAGTCACAGACCTGCAGCAGCAAAAAGATCACGCGCTCGGGCGGCAGCGGTCCAAAACGGCCGACCATGACGTCCAGGTCCATGCCGTCGAGCAGCTCCATCACATAGTAGAACGAGCCATCGGTGGCGACGCCAAAGTCGTAGACCGCGATGGTGTGCGCGGACTCGAGTTGCGCCGTGGCTTGCGCCTCGCGCTCGAAGCGAAGCGCCAGACTCTGCGCGCTGTCGCCGGCGCCCGCGCTCAGCGCATCGGCCCGGATCAACTTGATGGCAGCGGGACGGGCCAGCAGCTTGTGCCTGGCGCGCCACACCTCGCCCATACCGCCCTTGCCCAGCAATTGCTCGAGCTGGTAGCTGCCCAGTTCCTGCGCGTCGTGGATCTTCTTGCCCATGCGAAAGTTGATGCGCGACGCCACCAGCGCCGTGATCAGCGCCAGGACGGTGGGCCCGAACATGATCGGCAGCAGGCGGGCTGGCGGCACCGGATTGCCGAGGCCAACGGTGATCGCGAGCGCCAGCGGGTCCATCGCCGCCGCGACCGACGAGACCAGCAGCGTGCGGCGCGGCGTGCTGGGCACGATGACTGCGAAGATGATGATCCAGACCGCTACCCCGGACCAGCCGCGTACCGGCGCCTCAAACGACCAAGGGAAGTAGTAGTCGGTAAGCCCGATCGCGAGCGCGGCCCCGACCTGGAACACCGCGCCCGCCGCCAAGTAGCGGCGCGGATCGATCCGCGGCCGGCGCGCGCGCACGAACAGCGTCAGAGCGAACGCAACGACGAGGCCGGCTGCCACCCCTAACAACAGCGGACGTTCGGCAAGGTCCTGCCGGCGCACGTTTTGCGAGATCCCGACGGCGACGAAGGTAATCGCTGTCAGCAGGCCCAGCACGCCCAGGCGGCGCACCGCGCCCTCGCGCAGCTCCGACGGCAGCTCGCCGCCGCCAAACCAGCCAGCGCTGCGCTCGGCGGACGGACCGACCGGAATGACGACCTCGCGCTGCCCCGTCTGCACGTCGACTCCCCCGTCACTGGCGAGCGCTTACTACAACACTAGCCCAGGCTCTTGGCCACGATCTCGTAGACGTCCTTGGACAGCTTGGGCACGGCCGCGATGCGCTCGAGCGCCCGCTTCATCAGCGCGCGCCGGACCGGTTCGTACTTGCGCCAGGTGCTCAACGGCTGACACATGCGCGCCGCGATCTGGCTGTTGAACGTCTCGAGCGCCAGCACCTGGTCGGTCAAGAAGTCGTAGCCAGCACCCGCCGGGTCGTGAAAGCGCGCCGGGTTTGCCTGGCAAAAGGCGCCGATCAGCGCGCGCACCTTGTTGGGGTTCTTGATATTGAACGCTGCGTGCAGGGTGAGCGCCTTGACCGCGTTGAGCGTGTTGGGCAGGCGCGAGGTGGCCTGGATGGAGAGCCACTTGTCGACCACCAGCGGGTCGTCGCGCCACTTGTCGTAAAAGGCCTTGAGCGACTGCGTGCGCTCGGGACAGGAGACGTTGGCCAGCGCAACCAGCGCCGCCATCACATCCGTCATGTTGCTGCCATTGTTGAACTGGTCGACGCAGATCACGCGCTGCGCCGAGTCGTCCAGCTCCATCAGGTAGCTCAGGCATGCGTTCTTGAGTCGGCGGCGGCCGATCGCGGTGGCGTCGATGACATACGGTCCACTGTCGTGGTTGGCCCAGTACGCTGTCGTCAACTCGCTCTTCAGCGCCTGCCCGAGCTGCCGCCGCACGAATTGCCGCGCCTCGTGGATCGCCGCCGGATCGGCCTCGGTCGCCAGCTCAGCCAGGTAACCCTCGTCGGGCAGCGCCAGCGCCTGCGCCTTGAGGCGGCGATCGAGCCGGGCGTCGTTGAGGGTGGAGCGAAACGCCTCGACCAGCCGGTCGTCGAGTACCTTCTTGCGGCCCGCGCGCTGGTCGTCCACCAGCCGGTCGAGCACGCGTATCGCCAGCTGCTGGCCAGCGTCCCAGCGGTTGAACGGGTCGCTGTCGTGCGCCAGCAAGAAAGCGAGATCGTCGTCGCTGCAGGCGAGGCGAACCTTGACTGGCGCCGAAAAGCCGCGCAGCAGCGACGGCACGCAGGGCGCATCGACGTCGACGAAGGTGAACTTTTCCTCGCGCTGCCGCAGCTCGAGCAGGCGCGTGCCGGCCGCCGGGGCGGTGGACTCGCCGGCCAGGCTAAGCGCGAGCTCGCGACCGTGCGCGCCGACCAGCCCAACGGCAAACGGCAGGTGGAACGGCTCCTTGTCCGGCTGCCCGGGCGTGGCTGGACATGACTGGCGTAGGGTCAGCGAGTAGGTGCGCGCCGCTGCGTCGTGCACCGCGCTGACATCGAGCTGGGGAGTTCCGGCCTGGCCGTACCAGCGCTTGAACTGCGCCAGGTCGACCCCGCTCGCGTCTTGCATGGCGGCCACGAAGTCGTCAGTGGTGACCGCCTGGCCGTCGTGGCGGCTGAAGTAGAGGTCGGTGCCGCGCCGGAACCGTTCGGGACCGAGCAGGTGGTGGATCATGCGCACCACCTCGGCGCCCTTGTTGTAGACCGTGACGGTGTAAAAATTGTTTATTTCGACGTACGACTCGGGCCGCACCGCGTGCGCCAGCGGACCCGCGTCCTCACGGAACTGCGCGCTGCGCAGCACGGCCACGTCGCGGATGCGTTTGACCGCGGCCGACGTCATGTCAGCGGTGAACTGCTGGTCGCGAAAAACGGTGAAACCCTCTTTCAAACTGAGCTGGAACCAGTCGCGCAGCGTGACGCGATCGCCCGACCAGTTGTGAAAGTACTCGTGGCCAATGACGCCCTGGATGCCCTCGTAGTCCTCGTCGGTGGCCGTCTCGGGCCGCGCCAGCACGTACTTCGAGTTGAAGATGTTGAGCCCCTTGTTCTCCATGGCGCCAAAATTGAAGTCGTCGACCGCCACGATCATGTAGATGTCGAGGTCGTACTCGCGGCCGAACACTTGCTCGTCCCACTTCATGGCAAGCTGCATCGAGCGCAGGGCGTGCTCGCACGCGTTGCGGTTTTGCGGCTGCACGTAGACACGCAGCGCAACCTGGCGGCCTGACATCGTGGTAAAGCTGTCCTCGGCGCAGACCAGGTTGCCCGCCACCAGCGCGAACAGGTAGGCCGGCTTCTTGAACGGGTCGCGCCAGGTGACCCAGCGCCGGCCGTCGTCGAGGGCGCCCTGCTCCACCAGGTTACCATTGGACAGCAGCACCGGATAGCGGGCGGGATCAGCCACGATGGTGGTGGTGAAGCTGGCCATCACGTCGGGCCGGTCGAGGTAGTAGGTGATGCGGCGAAAGCCCTCAGCTTCGCATTGCGTGCAGAAATTGCCGCCCGACTTGTACAGCCCGGACAGCGTCGCGTTGTCCTGCGGCCGGATCCGCGTCGTCACCTCGAGCGCGAACGCGTCCGGCACGCTGGCGATGGTCAGCTGCTCGCTGTTCCTTGCGTAGTCGCTGGCCATCAGCACGCGCCCATCGAGCGCGATCGACTCGAGCGTGAGATCCTCGCCGTCCAGCAGGAGCGGCGCGCCCGCTGCCCGAAGCGGATTGCGGCGCAGCGCGATCCGCGAGCGGACCAGCGTGGACTCTTCGCCCAGCTCGAAGCGAAGCTCGACCGTGTCGACCAGAAAATCGGGGGGCGTGTAGTCCTTGAGATAGATCGTGCGCGGCGTGTCGGCGGCCATCGGCTTGATCTCCTGTGCATGTCATAGCCCCGATCCTGGGCGGGCGCACGCGGTTGCGTACGCCGACAATGCGGCGCCGATCCCGATACTGATCCCTGAGCGATGCGAGGTGGCCATGCCGGCGATCCACGACCCGTTGTGTTCTCGGACTGCGCTGCTGGTCCTGGTCGGCGCGCTCGCCGCCGGTTGCGATGGCTGCGGCAGCGTCGTCGTCGACGGCGGCGCCGATGGCGGCAGCGCTGACGCCAACCAGCTGGCCGACGGCGGCAACAACGATGGCCGGCAGTATCCGCCGTGCACTGGGCCTGGGACATGCGACAACGACAGCCGCTGCGTCAACGACCATTGCGTGCCATGGCAGCCTGGCGAGTTCGACGATCAATGCGTGCGCCGGGCCAGCTCCGGTTCGGTGCGGCCGCAACTGCAGTGCATCTGGACCGCGCCGCCCGCCGGCGACCCGTCGCCCAGCTTCACCCACGTGCTGCACACGCCGCTGGTCGCCACCCTCGGTATCGCACTCGGGCCCGACATCCCGCTGCGGCCGAACGTGGTCTTCATCTCGGACAACACCTACCGCGAGGGCACACCGCGCGTCTGCGAGGCGGCCGGCATCCTGCGCGTGGTCGACGGCGCCACCTGCCGCGAGGTCGCCGCCGCGACCGACGCCGCCGACCGGGTCAACGCGTCGGTGACGCCCGCGATCGCCGATCTGGACGCGGACGGTCGGCCCGAGATCGTCGCCGCGGCTGCTGCTGGCGGCGTCATCGCGTTCCGCTGGGACGAGGCGCAGGGTCGCTTGCTGCGCCTGTGGTACAGCCACCTGCCCGACAGCTCGGTCGATCTGCACCGCGGCGACGCCTGTCTGTGGGGCGGCGTCAGCCTGGTCGATCTGACCGACGACGGCCGACCCGAGGTGCTATTCGACGGCGCGGTCTGGTCGCCCGACGGTGAGCGCATCGCGACGGTGCCTGGCTGGCAGGGTTTTGGTACGGGTGTGCAGGCCGTGGTCGCCGACGTCGACGCCGACAGCGCGCCCGAGCTGGTGGCGGGTGAAGGCGTCTGGCACTGGACCGGCACCGCGTTCGAGCTGGAAAGCTACTTCACCGGCGCTGGCACGCTCGGCTACAGCGCGCTCGCGGATTTTGGCGACTTTGCCGGCGCGCAGGGCGACGCGCCGGGCCGGCCCGAGGTAGTGCTCGTCGGCAATGGCCACATCCAGGTGATGAGCATCGGCGGCAGCGTGGTGCGCGACTTCACCGCGCCCTCCACCGGCGGCGGCCCGCCCACGGTCGCGGACTACGACGGCGACGGCGTGCCCGAGGTCGGCGCCGCGTTCTCCGGCCACTACGTGGTCTACGACGTCGCCAGCCAGACGCTGCTGTGGCAGCAGGTCTCGCAGGACTACAGCAGCGCGCGCACCGGCAGCAGCGTGTTCGACTTCAACGCTGACGGCCGGGCCGAGGTGGTGTACGGCGACGAGTGCTACGTCCGCGTCTACGACGGCCAGACCGGCGAGATCGTGTTCTCGCAGGCGCGCTTCTCCAGCACCTGGGAGGAGAACCCGATCGTGGCCGATGTCGACGGCGATTATGCGGCCGAGATGGTGATGGGCATGAGCGGTAACTGCAACCCCGGCTACTGCAGCGAGTGGGATCCGCTGTTTGCCGGCCTGCGCTGCGAGGCGGGCAGCGACTGCATCAGCGGCACCTGCGACGCCCAGCTCTGCCGCTGCAGCGACGACACCCAATGCGGCGCCACCTTCGGTTGCACCGCGCCCCTCGCCGGCACAACTGGCAGCGGCAACGTCTGCCGCGCGCGCCACCTCGACTGCGTGCCCGGGTTGCGCGTCTACCGCGACGGCCGCGACCTGTGGGCCGCGTCGCGCGCGATCTGGAACCAGCACGCCTACCACATCACCAACATCAACGACGACGGCAGCGTGCCGCGCACCAGCGACTTGCTGGCCAACTGGTTGCAGCCGGGGCTCAATAATTTTCGCATGAACACCCAGGGCGACCTGACCGACGTGCCCAAGCCCGATCTCACGATTGGCGAGTTGCACGCCGATTGCCTGGGCCCGACCGCCACGCACCTGTCCGCGCAGTTCTGCAACCGCGGCGCCGCACTCAGCGACTGGGACATCGAGGTCGTGTTCCGGCGCGTCAACGGCGACGAGCTGTGCCGGCTACGCACCAGCGATCCGGTGCCGCCCGGCAGCTGCGTCACCGTCGAGTGCGACTCCGACGAACCGCCCTTTGGCGACTTCGAGGCCGTGGTCGACCCAGACGGCCGCGTCAACGAGTGCTACGAGCAAAACAACGTTTCCCGGGCCTACGCTCAGTGCTCGGGCTGACGCCGCCGTCACCGACGCGACCGTGGTCGACCACGGGGTCGAGGATCGAACGCTGCCCGACGCGATCGCCAACGACACGGCCGTGGTTGACTCCGGCCTGCCTGACGTGGCGCCGTATGCAGGGTTTGTCTATACCAACAGTCTCGTTGCCGAGGCGGACGACCTGACCGCTGCCTGCCAGGCACAATTCGGTTCCAGCTGGCGGGTCGCGAACTGGAATGACCTGGTCGCCTTGCAGAGCGGCAGCGGCGACATCACACCGTTGCTCGATGCGATGGGGATGCCAGTCTGGGATCGTGGTGCGATGTCAGCTTCCGGGCGCTGTGCTTCAGCCCGTGAGAAGTGCAGCCGTCGGCGCGGCAACAGCCCAGATCGCCACAATTTCGCCACAATAACTTCTCGGACACTTCATCCACGCGGACAGCGGACTTCTCTACACTCGAATTGGTGAGTGCACAGTTCACCTGAGTGGAGGCTCCATGAGTTCTGCGAAGCGCGTCGTCGGGATCATCTTCGTCTTCGGCGTGGTCAGCATCGCCTGGGTGGTGCTGGGCGGCATCATGCTCAGCCGCAGCTCGACCCAGAGCGGCCAGTTGCGCGGCAGCGTGAGCGAGCTCTGGGGTAGCCCGCAGAGCCAGCAGGCGCCGGCGCTGGTCTTTCACTGGGACACGATGGAAGAGCGCACCAGCACCGAGACCCAGGACGGCCGCGAACGCATCGTGCGCCGGGTCGAGCGCGTGCACCACACCAAGAACCTGATGCCGGCCTCGACCAAGCTCGGCGTCGACCTGACGCTCGACCAGCGGCTCAAGGGGCTGGTCTGGTACTCGCTCTACAACGTCGACTTCAAGGGCGCCTGGGAGTACCAGCACCGCGAGCCGATCCCGGGCCAGCTCGAGGTCACCTTCAACTTTCCCGACGCCAGCGGCATCTACGACAACTTCCGCATCGCGGTCGACAAGACCGACCGCGGCCGCGACGCCACGCCGGTTGACGGCCGGGTCAGCCTGTTCGTCGAGGTGCAACCGGGCCAGCGCATCCCGATCGAGATCGGCTACCGCAGCCGCGGTATGGACCAGTGGCGCTACGTGCCGGCGCCCGGGGTCGGCAACCTGGAGGACTTCACACTGGCCATGACCACTGACTTCAAGGCGATCGACTTCCCGGCCAACACCATGTCACCGTCCACGCGTAGCGAGACCGCCACCGGCCACGCGCTCGAGTGGAAGTTCGCCCGCGCCGTCACCGGCCAGCAGATCGGCATGGTGATGCCGGCGCGCATCCAGCCCGGCGAGATGGCGGCTCAGCTCTCGTTCTCGGCGCCGATCTCGCTCTTGTTCTTCTTCTTGCTGATGTTCGTGCTGGCCACACTGCGCAACATCGACATCCACCCGATCAACTACTTCTTCCTGGCGAGCGCCTTCTTCGCCTTTCACCTGCTGTTCGGTTACTCGGTGGACCACATCCAGCTGATCCCGGCCTTTGTCCTGTCCAGCGCGGTCAGCATCATCCTCGTCGTCAGTTACCTGCGGCTGGTGGTGTCGCCGCGCTTCGCTTTTGTCGAGGCCGCCCTCGCCCAGCTCGTCTACCTGGTCGGTTTTTCGCTGGCCCATTTTTGGGACGGCTACACCGGCCTGACTGTGACTGTGCTGTCCGTGTTGACGCTCTTCCTGTTGATGCAGCTGACCGGACGCATCCGCTGGGGCGAGACAGCAGGACGCAAGGCGCCGACGCCGGCCGTGGCTACCGCTGCAGTCACCCCGTAGGGCCCATCAAGGACAGCTGTGCCACTCGTTGGAAGTGAACGTCGTGCCGTCGACGTTGTGGTCGACCACCG
>Ga0315268_10008938_pt1 | contig 10429 bp, 10 predicted proteins | sample C1_top_MG_FD_204535 | JGI IMG/M metagenome (GOLD analysis project Ga0315268, IMG submission 204535) | Sediment microbial communities from Yellowstone Lake, YNP, Wyoming, USA - C1_top | ecosystem: Environmental > Aquatic > Freshwater > Lake > Sediment | place: USA: Wyoming | collected 2017-08-01 | reverse complement strand
TTCGCGTGCAGGGCGGCGGGCGCGCGAACCGTTCCTTGTGTCAAGTGATTTCTTTGCATTTTTGTAAATATTTTTCCGTGCTAAAATTCCCGTCCTATTGGGGCTGAATGTCTAAACTTGAGTTATGGCACAACAAATTGAAAAAAGGGGGAAGCAAAAACACAATTCGTTAATAATCAACGTGTTGTGCGTGCCTGCAAGGGTGAATTTCGGGGGTTTCGGTTGCTAATTGTTAAAGATGGGTTAATGTACAGCCGCGCTATTTTTCCATGAATACCGAGGCAGGCAGCATCATTCGATCTGCATGATCTTGCAGGGGGATAAAACCAAAGTGCTCATAAAATGAGATGGCTTTGTTATCCTTTGCATCAACGATAATTCCGGCTACGGCCAGGACCGCGCTGGCTTGTGAGACTTTTTGACAGGCCTCGGCAAGAAGGATTGAACCCAGTCCCTTGCCATGGAATTTTGTGTCTACAGCCAGCCGACCGATCAGCGCGACAGGCACTGGATAGCGGGGCAGTTTTCGCGCCAATGATGCGGGGAGGCTTGTGCAACTGACACTTCCCGCACTTAATGTAAAGAATCCAGCCAGTTGCAGTGGGTCATTCTCAGGTGTTGCGACAAAGACCCTGGCAATATTTCTGCGTACATCTTGCGATGCGTAGCGACGGATATATTCATTCAGAGTCTCGCTGCCGCACTGAAAACTTGCAGTATCAATGGTCGTATCAAGCGGCTTGATTTGATAAACCATTACCGGCTTACTTGCTTGTCGTGACGATTGAATGCTCGCTTCAGTGCTGCATTGGGTTTGCCTGGCGCATCCAGTGCAGCGAGGAAGGCCTCGAAGTCTTTCGGTTTCAAGGTGATTGATTCATGTTCCTGTACTACGCGCTCGGCAGATTTCAACGCATGTGTAAGAACAAACTCGGAAATACTAACGTGCGCGTAATTGGCTGCTTTGTCGAGTAACTGGCGCGTATGGTTGTCGCACCGTATATTCAGGCGGCTTTCTTTGGTCGATGTGGTTTCCATGGTTTGTTCCCGGGATTTGATATGCGAATTGTGCGCCATTTGTGCGCCATTGGCAATGCCGGGGGCATCCGTCTTACTTGACCAGTGACATAAACAACTGCGGCAGGCGTTCCGGCAGGCGCGCAATGTTGTCGATTACGGCGTAATGTTTGCCGAAGATATCCGCCACGTATTCATCTGCCTTGGGGTCGAGGTTGATGCAGTAGGTGAAAATATTCTCCTGGTCCAGTTCGCGTACCGCCATGCGTGCATCATCAATCAGCATTTTCGGATCATAGGTGTCGATATCCGCCGGCTCGCCATCCGTGAGGATCAACAGCAGTTTTTTGTCTGCCTGCTGGTGCGACAGGTAGTGGCCGGCATGGCGGATGGCGGCGCCCATGCGGGTGGAATAGTTGGCTTCCATGCCGGCCAGGCGACCTTTGACTTCGTCGCCCCATTTTTCGTTGTAGCCCTTGAAGTGCCAGTAGCGCACATTGTGCCGCGTATCCGAGTGGAAGCCGCCGATCGCCAAAGGGTCTCCCATCTGGTCTATCGCCCAGGCCAGTAGCGACACCGCCTCCTGGCTGATCTCGAGCTTGCTCTGCGCGCAGCCCTCCGGCACATCGCCCAGTGACGCGGACAGGTCGAGCAGCAGGGAAACGGCCACACTGCGGCCATCGTGTTTGTGGCTCATGTTGATGCGGGTATCGGGTTGTGCGCCGCTCTTGAATTCAATCAAGGAGCGGATGGCGATATCCAGATCAAGTTCGGAGCCTTCTTCCTGATAGCGTATGCGCACCTTGTTTTGCGGCTTGAGCAGGTCGATGATTTTTTTCAGGCGCTTGGCCAGCGCGCTGTGCTTGGTCAGCAGCTGGTCGATATGCGCGGCGTTGCCGGGTGGCTGCAAGTGTTCGTACACGCTGACCCAGTCAGGGCGGTAGTGCTCGGCGCTGTAGTCCCACTCGTGATACAGACGCGGCGGCAGTTTGAATTCATCCTCCTCTTCCGCCTGGGCACGGGGGCGCTCTTCATAAACTTCCTCGTCGCCTTCCTCGATAAATTGCCACATCATGCGATTGTCATCGCGGTAATCCACCTCGGTGTCGGTGAAATATATTTTGGCGCTGAAGTCGGCCGGCAACCGGGTTTCAACGATGTACTGAACGCCGATCGATTGCATATCGGCAGTGCTTGTATTACCAGCCGCCATCAGCTCATTGAAAAGCGCCACATATTTTAATATCGCAGGATTTTTGTACGGGTGCGCCGGATCGAGCAAGGCACGCGACAGCATCGCGAGGCGATGGCGTATGTAGGACACACCTTCTTCGATCCCGATATTTTCGGCTGGAAGGGGATGCAGTTTGCACCACAGCTGGCGCATGCCCGGATATTCCTGCACCGTCAGATACTCCACGCGCGCATCTTCGAATACTTCGATAGACATGCGCTGGAACGGGCTCAGATTGTCCGCGACGATGGCTTTGGTCCAGCGCTGGTGTGCGCTGAGATGTGCCAGGAGTGCGCGATACCTGTCTATGCCACGTACAACAACTCCTCCCTCAGGGAGACGTTTGCTCTCTCTCTCGCTTTGCGGGAGAGAGTTGGAGAGAGGGTGTTCGTGCTCACCCTCTCCCCTTGCCCCTCTCCCACAAGCGTGAGAGGGGATAATGAGGTCGTCATACACGTCGGGCAGATGGATGCCCTGATTATTCAGATAGGGAATGGGCTTGCGCAACTCGTCGAAAGCAAGCGAGTAGGGCACAAACTGGGTTTCGCTTTGCCACAGGCCGCGCAGATACAGATCCAGCTTGCGTTCATTGTCCGTAAACAGGGTGCCGTGACGTTCGCGCTGCAATACGGCGCGACTGTCTGCGGTTTTCAGCAGAAAATATTCGCGCTGCGCATCCGGGTCATTGGGGTAGGCGTTGGCACCATAATCCACCCAGTTCTTGATGCCGCCCAGCGAGAGCTGGCTGAACAGAAATGGCGTGCTGTCGAGAAAATCCGGCAGGCACGGGCTGGTGTACATCGAATCGATACCATGCACCTTGGGGCTGGTGCGTATCGCGGTTTGAATCACCAGATTCAGGTACTCGGTGAAAAGCTTGCGGCTTTCCAGTGCGCGCGCAGCTGCGGCGAGGCTCTGCAAAAAAGGCTTGATCGCTTTGCTGTTGGGGGATTTTGCTAATTTTCTAGTAAATTCAACGACTTCTGCAATTACGCCTTCACCCAGCTGTGCCGCCACCTGGGGAATTTCTTCCAGAAACTCCAGCACCGGTTCTTCTCCGCGGCCCATCTTGTTGACCGCACGCGCTCCCCCGAGGTATGCCTCGATGCCGGCTGCGCTGAGGTGCTTGCTTGCATCGGCCATGCAATCGTCAAACACCTCTTGTACGCGGGCAAAGTTGCATTCGAGCTTTTTAAGCTCTTCGATATAGGCTGTCATGTTGTATTCACCCCAACTGTCTAAGGTAACGCGATTTACTCGGTCTTGTCGTTCCCGAGAAGGCGGGAATCCAGTGCTTTAATTAACTGGGTTCCGCCTTCGCGGGAATGACGAGATAATCTGCGCTTCCCAAATTCCCCAAATAAAATCAGGCTACAAAGATTGCGTCAATTGCGTGATCCAGCGTATCGCGTATGTCTGCATCATCCGTGATAGGTCTGACCAACGCCATGCGGCAAGCATCACGCGGCGCAATGCCCTGATTCATCAGAGTCGCTGCGTACACCAGCAAGCGTGTGGAGATGCCCTCGTCGAGACCATGGCTCTTCAGGTTGCGCGCGGTATGGCCGATGCGCACCAGCTTCTCTGCCACATCAGTCGCAATTCCCGCCTCCTTGCTGACAATAGCGGCTTCTGTTTCTGCGCTGGCGTAATCAAATTCCATGCCGGCGAAACGCTGCTTGGTGGATTGCTTTAAATCCTTCATCAGGTTCTGGTAGCCCGGGTTATAGGAAATAACCAGCTGGAAATCCGGGTGGGCATGAATCAACTCGCCTTTTTTATCCAGCGGCAGGGTGCGTCTGTGGTCGGTCAGCGGGTGGATTACCACGGTGGTGTCCTGGCGTGCTTCCACGATTTCATCCAGATAACAGATTGCGCCATGACGTGCTGCAAGTGTCAGCGGACCATCCAGCCAGCGTGTGCCATTGGCATCCAGCAGATAGCGGCCAACCAGGTCGGATGCGGTCATGTCTTCGTTACAGGCCACGGTAATCAGCGGTTTGCCCAGCTTCCAGGCCATATGTTCAACAAAGCGCGATTTGCCGCAACCTGTCGGGCCTTTAAGCATCACAGGCAGGCGCGCCGCATAGGCAGCCGTATACAACTCAACTTCGTTTTTCTGTGGCTGATAAAACGGCTGTTCTTTGATTTTGTATTGATTGATGTCGAACGTGGTGCCCATGGTGTTCTCCATTTTAAATAGGGTTATGTTTATTCTAAAAATATTCGCAGGCTGCACCCTCTCCCCCACCCCCTCTCCCGCCTGCGGGAGAGGGGGTGGGCAAGCCTAAAAAAAAGCCCTGCCAAACATCAGGCAGGGCTTTTTTAATGTTCAGCCGAACTGTTACCCAGCTTACTTATGTGCGCCCAGCTTCTGTCTCCAGCCTGGGTACAGCTTGTCAGCGTCGCCCGGGAACGACTCAAATGCGCGAGCAAATTCTTTATGTGACTTTGCGTATTCGATAGGATCGGCTTTGGCTTTCCAGCACTCATATGACTGACGCAGCGAGATCGCACCCGCAGCCGGGCTGTCGATGTGGCCGTAAGCGCCGCCGCCGGAGGTGTTGATCACGTTGCCGTGGCCGAGGTTCTCGAAGAAGCCTGGCAGACGCAATGCGTTCATACCGCCCGAGATGATCGGTGTTGTAGGCTTCATGCCGTACCATTTCTGGAAGTAGACAGGGCCTTGCGCTTCATCACGCTCGATCATGTAAGCGATATTCTTGTCAGAATGTTCGCCTTCCATTTTGCCGTAGCCCATTGTACCCACGTGGATACCGGATGCACCTTGCAGACGGGAGATCTTCGCCAATACAAACGCTGTGTAACCGCGCTTTGCCGATGGCGAAGTGATCATGCCGTGACCAGCGCGGTGGTAGTGCAAGTACTGGTTGGGGTACTGGCGACGCGCTGTTGTAATCATGCCTGGACCGCCTACGAAACCGTCAACCAGGAAGGCTACTTTGTCTGCATCCGGTCCGAAGGTTTCAAGGATGAAGTCGGCACGAGCCAGCATTTCGTAGTGGTCGTCAGCAGTGATGTTGGCCGAGAACAGTTTAGCCTGGCCTGTTTCGTCCTGCGCGCGCTTCATTGCGTCGTAAACGAGTGGGTAAACTTTCTTCGCCGGGCAGAAAGTCTGGTTGCCTTGTGGCTCGTCGTTCTTGATGAAGTCACCGCCCAGCCAGAACTGGTAAGCAGCAGCTGCAAATGGCTCGGGACGCAGACCCAGTTTTGGCTTGATAATTGTTCCGGCGATGTAACCACCGTTTACGATTGGGCGGCCAAGGATACGCCACATGTCGCTGATGTCCTTGGAAGGACCGTCAAACAATTGGATGGCACGCTCAGGTACGTAGAAGTCATGAATCTTCGCGTGCTCGATGTCGCCCATGCCCTGGTTATTACCAATGATCAGGGTCAATACGGAGACGATCATCATGCGGCCGTCAGTAATATTGCGATCGAACAGTTCCAGAGGATAGGCGATGCGCATATCTTCGGTTGCTTCATCGATCAGGTAAACCAGCGCGTCTACGCCCTTGGTGAAATCGTCGGTAGTAGAAACTTCCACGTTGGTGCCGGTTGAGGACTCGGCTGCGAAGTGAGCAGCCGCTTCAAGGTAGCCATGACCCGCTTTAGGCTTCATTTTGTATGCAACTAAAAGATGCTTGCCGCCTTTGATAAGATCTGCTTCTTTCAAGTCAAGATTGGCATAACGTGCTGACTGATCCATGGTGCTCTCCTGATAAATGTGGGGGTGTCTCTTGCAACAGCGCGCACTATAGGTTTCTTCAATCATAAATAACATTCAATATTTTTTATTAATAGTATAAAATCCCCTTATACATCATGGATATTATAATTTTTTACTTTATATTCAGATGTGTAAGGAAATTCATTCGGGTATTTTTTTGTATTTATGTCACATTTCACCTTGCGTCAGCTTCAAGTTTTTTCCGTAGTAGCACGGCATTTGAGTCATTCTCGTGCCGCGGAAGAGTTGCATCTCAGTCAGCCTGCAGTGTCGATGCAGATCAAGCAACTCGAACAAAGTATCGGTTTACCCCTGTTTGACCAGGTGGGAAAACAAATCCAACTGACTGAAGCCGGTCGCGAGATGGTGGTTTACAGTCGAAATATTGCACAGCAGCTCGAAGAGATGGATGCAGTGTTTGACGAAATGAAAGGCATGGAACGCGGCCAGCTGAATATCTCGCTGGTGAGTACCGCCAATTATTTCATGCCCAAGTTACTGGCCAAATTCATTCAGTTGCACCCCAATATCAATGTTAACCTGTTTGTCGCGAACCGCGATGCGGTGATCAAGCAGCTGGTCGAGAATGTTGCGGATCTTGCCATTACCGGGCAGCCGCCCGAAGGTGTGGAGATGGTGTCAGAGTCGTTTATGCAAAACCCGCTGGTGGTGATTGCCGCACCCAGCCATCCGCTGGCCAATGTGCATGACATACAGCCGCAGCAACTTGCGAATGAAACTTTTTTGCTGCGCGAGCGCGGTTCAGGCACCCGCGAAGTCATGGAGCGGTTTTTTGCCAACCATCATCTGGCGATGCCCGGCAGCATGGAGATGCATACCAATGAAGCGATCAAGCAGTCGGTGCAGGCCGGCATGGGGCTAAGTATTACTTCACTGCACGGTATTGAACTGAAGCTGGAAACCAAACGTCTGATTATTCTGGATGTGGCCAATTTCCCCATCATGCGGCACTGGCACATTGTGCATCGTGCCAACAAGCGCCTGTCAACGGCCGGTCGCGCATTCAAGCAGTTTTTGCTGACCGAAGCACAAAGATTGGCAACGCCGGTTCCGCTAAAACGTGCCACCTGACAGGCTTGCTCTACTTCAGTAAAAGCTCCAGAAAAGTGCGGGCTACTTAATGCCCACGCAAATTAAGGCTTGCTCCAAACAAACACATTCTCCCGGGCAGCCTTGCTGATCGCAACTATCGCGTGATGGGTGATCCGGCGTTCGGTCGTGATTGCGTAGAGTTGCTCAACCACGGTATTGATACGGCCGATTTCTGCGACTTTGTACTGCTCGCAAACATGTTTGACGAGCGCAGTTGGCGCGACAAACAGCCCTGCGCCTGCCTGGCCGAAGGCTTTCATCAGCGCGCTGTCATCAAACTCGCCAATGATGTGGGGATGCAGGTTGTTGTCCTCAAACCATAGCATCAGTTGCGTTCGTATGGCGACGTCTTCGCCTGGCAACAAAAACGGGGCATTATTGATGGATTCCGGAAATTTTCCGGACAGTTTCTTTGCCAGGCTGCTGGTACCGAATACAGATAGCGCACTCTCGCCGAGCAGGTGGTTGTAGCCGCGAACGTTCAAATGTGCGGGCATAGGCCGGTCGGCAATGATCATATCGAGCCGGTGTATGGCCAGATCGGCCAGCAGCGGCGACAAGCGACCTTCGCGACAAATTAAACGCACAGGTTCCTCAAGCTGGAGTGCCGGTTCCACGAGCTGGTACGCAACCGCCTTCGATACTGAATCAGCGATGCCTACACGGAACGGCAGCGTCTTCTTCTCCTTTTGCTCACGCAATGCTCCGAGTAGCTCATCGCCGATATTGAAAATATCTTCAGCGTAAACCAGTATGCGTCGCCCGGCATCTGTCAGCTCAAGATTACGCCCAGCGCGACGAAACAATTCAACACCCAGTGATACTTCGAATTCCTTCAGTTGTCCGCTGATGGAATGCGGCGCCAGATGCAGTTGTTCTGCTGCACGGGCAATGCTGCCGGTTTTGGCCACCATCCAGAAATAGCGCAGATGCTTGAAATTGAGAGCGGACATGTTGTGTTTGTAAGTAGTTTGCTTTAATGAAAAAAACGCGATAACGAAATTGTTGGCTTGATTCTATGCATCGCTAAATTCGATGTATCACATCAGTATATTCGAATTGTTGGATATATCCAGGGGAGTTATTATTCGCGCCGTATGAATATTTCAGCTAGAAAAGGAGAATACCTATCATGAAACGCATTGTGCTTTTCCTCGGCACCAATCTCGCCATCGTACTGGTGCTGTCAATCACCATGCGCCTGCTGGGGGTGGAGCCTTATCTCAACGCCCATGGACTGAACCTTACTTCGCTGCTGATCTTTGCGGCGGTGATGGGTTTCGGCGGTTCATTTATCTCGCTGGCCATTTCCAAATGGATGGCGAAAAAGGCTATGGGCGTGCGGGTGATTGAAGCGCCTTCGAACTCAACCGAATTCTGGCTGCTGGAAACGGTGCGCAAATATTCGGTAGACGCGGGCATCAAAATGCCGGAAGTCGGCATTTTTGACTCGCCCGATGTCAACGCCTTTGCCACCGGCATGAGCAAGAACAGTTCGCTGGTTGCGGTCTCCAGCGGCCTGCTGCAACAGATGACGCGCGCGGAAGCAGAGGCGGTGCTGGGGCATGAAATCGCCCACATCGCCAACGGCGACATGGTGACGCTGGCACTGATCCAGGGGGTGGTGAATACCTTTGTGATGTTCCTGTCGCGCGTGATCGGCTACCTGGTGGACAAGGTGGTGTTCAAGACCGAGCGTGGCACCGGTCCGGCATTTTTCGTCACCATGATCATCGCCGAAATGGTGCTGGGCATCCTCGCCTCGATCATTGTGATGTGGTTCTCGCGCCAGCGCGAATTTCGCGCCGACTACGGTGGTGCCAGCCTGGCCGGTAAGCAAAACATGGTCGCCGCGCTGCAGCGGCTGAACAGCCTGCACCCGGCGCCTCTGCCGGAAAAAATGGCGGCATTTGGAATATCCGGCGGCGGTGGCGCGGGTATCAAGCGCCTGTTTATGACCCATCCGCCACTGGAAGAGCGCATCGCTGTGCTCAAGGCAGCGCAGTAGTTTAATTTGAGGCAAGGAGAAATATATGAATCCAGCAATTTCCATCGGCGAACCCTGGATGTGGGGAGCCTTCATCGCTTTCGTGCTGGCCATGCTGGTGCTGGACCTGTTCGTGTTCGGTGGTAACAAGTCGCACAAAGTCAGCATCAAGGAAGCGGCCAGCTGGTCGCTGGTCTGGGTGAGCCTTTCACTGCTGTTTAACGCAGGGCTGTGGTGGTATTTGGGTGGCACGGTCGGGCAGGATATCGCCGACCGCAAGGCGCTGGAATTTCTCACCGGTTACCTGATCGAGAAATCGTTGTCGGCAGATAACGTATTCATCTTTCTGCTGATCTTCTCGTCCTTTCACGTTGCCGCCGAATTTCAGCGCCGCGTGCTTATCTACGGCGTGCTGGGCGCAATTGTCCTGCGCGCCATCATGATTCTGGCCGGAGCCTGGCTGGTGCGGGAATTCAGCTGGGTGCTGTATATTTTCGGCGCCTTTTTGATTGTCACCGGCATGCGCATGCTGGTGATGGCGGAAAAAACGCTAGATATGGAGAAGAACCCGGTGCTGAAATTTGCACGCCGACATCTGCGTATTTCAGAGGGCCATCATGGAGAGAAATTTAGCGTGATGAAGAACGGCATGTTCTATTTCACGCCGCTGTTTCTGGTGCTGATCCTGATTGAGGTGTCCGACCTGGTGTTTGCGGTGGACTCCATCCCGGCCATCTTCGCCATCACCACCGATCCCTTTATCGTATTCACCTCGAACATCTTTGCGATTATGGGGCTGCGTGCGCTTTATTTCTTGCTCGCCGATGTGGCGGATCGCTTCCATTTGCTGAAATATGGCCTGGCCATGGTGCTCGCTTTCATCGGCGTCAAGATGCTGATAGCACCCTGGTATCACGTGCCAGTAGCGGCCTCGCTGGCCACCGTCGCGGTGCTGATCAGCGCCAGCGTAGTCGCCAGCCTGATCGCCACACGCAAAAAAGCGCAGTGATGCCGCTGCGCCTGATCGAAAATCTGTTCATAGCCCGTACAAATAAAACCGGAGATACAAATGAAAAACAACACCGCTAAAGTTCTGCCTAACCGCCTTCTCGGCATCCAGATCGCCATGAGTCTGTCGGGATTCGCCCTCATCGCCCTGTTTATCCATCTGGCGCGGTAGGTCGGCACGTAATCACATTAAACCTAGAAACCGGTGCGCCAGCACAAACTGGCGAGTGATAGTTGGTGAAAGTCCAATACAAGAAAGGAGTAGCGAACCGTCTTGACCCCGAGTCATGCGTTGTACATCGCGAGGTGTGTAGCG
>Ga0315268_10008937_pt1 | contig 10431 bp, 10 predicted proteins | sample C1_top_MG_FD_204535 | JGI IMG/M metagenome (GOLD analysis project Ga0315268, IMG submission 204535) | Sediment microbial communities from Yellowstone Lake, YNP, Wyoming, USA - C1_top | ecosystem: Environmental > Aquatic > Freshwater > Lake > Sediment | place: USA: Wyoming | collected 2017-08-01 | reverse complement strand
AATCTGCACTCATAGTTCTCATGTTTTCCAAACGCCCCAAAAAGCCGAAGGTTGATGGTTTTGTCAGATTTCTCTGCATATTTGCTGCATATGTACTTATAGAAACCATATTCGTCCTTAGGAGCACAAGAAACATCGAATTCCGTTTCTTTGACCTTCCGAAGGTCCCTGTGCTTGCCATATTCAGCTCCGGATCCAAAATATATGATTTTCTCCAGATTTCCGCTGCACCTGGCTAAATTGAAGAACATCCTGAGATTGTCTTCCAAAACACTTCTCGTCCCTTCTGTGTCTCTCGTTCCGCCTCGATTTGCGCAATGTAAGACGATGTCTATTTGATTGTTATTGATGTACCCCTCTACCGCTTTTTCATCTAACAGATCCAAGTCTCTATGGCTAGGTCTGAAGGTCTCGTATCTCGTCTCGAGCGATTCGCAAAGGTTCTTTCCTATGAAACCACTGCTTCCAGTAATCAGGATCCTCATCTCAACACCAGGGCTGTCTATACTGTCTTGATTAAAGATATTAATGGTGCTGATGCTCGAGGTATCTGAAATTAGTTCTCCGGTTCCGATTGTATGAGCCTATCAATTGGCCTGTTCTGAACCTAAGGTATAATTTACATTGGCTACTGCTTTGATCCAATCGGCTGATTTGACGTCGCTGGATATCCAGCACTCATCAGCATATCCTTTGAGAAATTCTTTGTAAGTTGTTGCCGCTCCACTGTAGCCTATGCTAAACCTGTTGCCAGTATTCGGTCCCATTACAAATGCACCGCTGTCAACCAATTCTCCGTTTTCGAAGATTTTTACAGTGCTCGCATCAGGAATCTGTATCGTTGCCAATACCCAGGAATTAATTGTGACTGGGAACGTGCCATAGAATTTTGTTCCACCGGAGGTATACGCTGCATAGTTGCCAGTTGTCCATCTCACAAACTGCCACCTGGCATTGTCAAATGAATCACGTGCTCTCGAAAAGACATTATCCGGAGAACTAGTATCGCTGGTTTTGATGTTTATCCAGCAGGATGCGGTAATGGGCGGATTCAGGTATTCGGCCGTTGCCCCGTAAATTCCTCCAGTTTGGGCATTCAGACAGCCTCCAATCTTGCAAGACGGATCTGCAGGCATAGCAAACGGCGTGTAGGCTGTGTTATTGAGTTGAGTTTTCCCTGTCGAGGAGGAATATATTAGGTTGCTCTCGTCGAAATGCCACACATCCCCGTATGCCTTCCACACGTCTTGAGGGTCCTGCGCATCCTGTGCTACAGCATTTCCATAAAGTAGCCACGCCTCGTTGTTCATTCCACCCTTTGCCGTATCAAACCTGAAATACACTACCGTGTGGGCGGTGTTGCATGAACCCTTCCCAATCTCGTATGAGAGGAAATTGCCGTCTTTATCTATCATCCTCGCATCCCCACAATCGCCTTTCATTTTGCCCCCCACCACTGGCGAAGCCGTATCGAATATACAGTGGGTAGCGAAATCCGGCAAATCAACGCCTGCATCCAAACCCGTGGTTACGTTGCATTGAACCTTGTACTTCCAAGGCGAAACCGACCCGCCTTCTTCCTCTCCTGAATCCTTTACGTCATTTGGGACTTCAGGAACATTCAGATCCTTTTCGTTACTGTCTTCCTGGGTAACATCTGGAATGGAAACATCAGATGCATCGGAAACAAAACATCCTCCATCTCCGCCGTCAGCAAGTACCTTGCATTCATCGCCCGTATCCTCGGCTTCTTTGGGAGCGTCAGGCACTGATCCTTCTTTGCCGTCCGCCTTGTCGGCTTTGGCATCTTCAACAACCGCTGAATCTGAAGTGCCCTCGGCGGTTGTGAAATCCTTTCCACCGCAGCTGACTAGCGACAGGCCAATGACGCCACTGGCCATCAAACTGGCCACCACTGCCTTTAGGGGAAGTCTCTTTGTGAGTTTTTTCTGATCGTCTTTTTCGCGTTTATCCTGTTCCCTCTTAGCAAGCGTTCTTGTCTCTGAAGTTTGACCTCTTGTCATGTTTCCACCCTTGATCATGGTTTTGAATTAAGTATATTTGTGTTTAAAAAGATATCTCATTGTTCTACCATTCCACACTTTGCAGATTTTTTGCAACATTTGCCATAAGGCCGATTACCATATAAAATCTGTTTCGAGAAAACTATTCATGCGTCTCACCATAGTTACCCCATTTCTTGAAAGCCGCGGCGGCATGGAGCGGGTTGTGCTCAAAATCGCCCAGCGTTTCGATGCCAAAGTCCACTGTGTCTATTACGATCCAGAAAATACTTTTGAGGAATTTAAAAATCTCCACCTGAATGTGGCTAAACCGGGTCTCCTGGGAAAACTTCCTCTTGCCCGAAGGGTTGTGACGGCGATGGATGTCGGCTATCATTTCTATAACACAAAACTCGAGGATTACGATCTGATAAATGCCCATCAAACCCCTTCGGAATGGATCAGGAATAAAAATTTCCCTGTGATTTGGTATTGTCATACCCCAAATCGCGAAGCCTTTGACCTCTACGAATGGAGGATGAGCCGGCGTAATCCCTTCTCAAAGGCGGTTTTCTGGGCGTCCATCCAGGCCTATAAGCGTTTCGAGTTCAGTGTCCTGCCCAAGATTGAATGCATATTCACGAACAGCAAAAACAGTCAGGACCGAATCAAACGATACCTCGGGCGCGACTCCGAGGTGCTTCATCCGGGAGTGGACACCAATAAATTCTCATACAAAAGCTATGAAAATTTGGCTCTGTAGAAATGCTTAATTGCTAGTCATGCCAATGGGGTTCATCGTCTGAGCTTACCAGGGTTCAGACTCCCCCAAAAGGCAATCCCATGCAAAAGAGAGCGTCAAAGTTAATTAGAATAGCGGTTAGAGCCCAGCAGGCAGCCAAGTACGTGCTGCCTGAACACAGCAGCAAGTTCTCTCGGAAGGATTTTACGCAACACCAACTCCTAGCGATAGCTGTCCTGAAACAAAAGACAGACGAGGATTACAGGGATACGGTTGATGGCATAGGCAGCGACTTAGTGCAAGCGATGGGCCTTACAAAGATACCTCATTTCACTACCCTCCAGAAGTTCATCAAGAGGCTTGACTCCCAGGTATTGGATGCTCTTATCGCAGTGGTTGCAGTTCTCATCATCGGAGAGAAACTGATCAAAGGAAGCGTCGTGGGTATAGATTCATCGGGCTATCCTGCGTCGCATGCCAGCAGCTACTTTGTGAGGAGGATAAAACGCAAACCGACGCATAAGACATTCCTCAAGGGCTCTTTCATCGGTGACCTTACCAACCAGGTGATTGTCTGCTGCAAACTGAGGAACTTCCCCTCTCACGACATCATTGATTTCAAGAAACTGCTAGAGCGTGCCCATGCCATTCTGAAGAGAATCCGTGAGGTCCATGCCGATAAGGCTTACGATGGAAAAGACGAAATCCGGCTCATAGAGAAATGCCTGAAGGCAGTGGCGTATGTCAAAATTAAGGAGACGGATAAGCATAGATGCAAAAGCCGGATACGGCGTAAAGTGCTAAACAACTGGAACCGCCGTGCCTTCAACATCAGGGGAAGGCAGCGTAACATAATTGAAACAATCAATTCAGTCGTAAAGAGGGTCTTCGGAGATGCCCTCCATAGCAAGGGCATCTGGATGCGGCACAAGGAATTGAAGATGAAGTACGTTGCCTACAATGTTTACCGGTCAGTCCAGCTCGAAGAGATTTTTTGTTGCCTCGTCTTAAGCTGGACTTAGGGTAGGATTTCTACAAAGCCGAAAATTTCTTCTTTTATCCCTCCCGCATTACTCCCGAAAAAGAGATTGAATATGCGATCGAGGCTTTCAAATTGTTCAAGAAAAGAGCGCTTTCAGACGCAAAACCGGCTGCTGAGAGCTGGAAACTCATAATCGCCGGAGGCCTTTCAAAACGTCCCGAGCATCAGGATTATTACAAAAAACTGAAATCGTTGTGCGACGATTCGATCGTAATCGAAGTAAATGTTTCCGAAGAGCGTATTCTCGACCTCTATGGCTGCTGCTATGCGGTCCTCTACACTCCGGTGAATGAGGATTTCGGCCTTGTCCCTCTTGAGGCCATGGCGTCATCCAAGCCCTGCATAGCAAGAAATGAAGGCGGCCCGAGGGAAACCATAGAAAATGGCAATGACGGATTCCTTGTCAACAGCGTCTGGGAGATGTCCGAGAAGATGGAATGGCTGGCAAAGAATCCGGACAAAGTCGAAGCCATGGGGAAGCGCGGCAGGAAGAAGGTTGAGTCATCATTCACCTGGGACGCATTCCTGAAACGTTTCGAGGAGAAGGCCAAAGAAATCGTTGAACAGAAGAAATGACAAAGGTGATCCTATCCCAAACATCGTTTTCCGTCTGGATGTCAACCCAAAAACCGGTTTCAGCCATCTTGCCCGCTGCCTCACGCTTGCATCCGCGATCCGGGAGACCGATCCATCCTCAGAAATCATGTTCATCACTTCCAATTCCAACGACCATACGGGACAGATCACAAATGAGGGATTTCGCCATGAGGACCTTGGGATGGTCACATCGCTGCAGGAGGATCTTGACTCTTTTGCCAGGGTACTTCAACGGCTCTCGCCCGACCTTCTGGTTGTCGACAATCCGTCAGCAGATGAAAATTATCTCGCAGCTCTTCATGAGAGAACGCCACTGCTCGCCGTCATCGAGGATTCGGTTCGCCTCAGCAATTATCCTGCCACCGTCATCATCAATCCAAATCTCAATGCCCACTTGCTCCGCTATCCCTGTGATTCCGAAACGCTTCTGCTCCTCGGTACTGACTACTGCCCGATTCCGAAGGAGTTCGACCAGTATCAGGATTTCCAGAGATCCAACCCCGAGAAGGCCAAGAACGTCCTGATATCATTCCGTGACGGCGATCCGCGGGGGGTATCATTGGACATTGTCCGAGCAATAAAAAACCTAGACGAACAGTTCCTGGCCACGGTGATGGTTGGCAAGAATTTCCACAAGGGAGAGGAGCTTGGCCAGGAGATCGGTCTTGATTCCAGGTTCATGGTATTGCCCGAATGCAATGACATCGCACGTCGTATGGCCTCCTCAGACATCATAATCTGCGATCCTGGCGACCTCTACCATTCCTCGCTTCTTCTTGGTCTTCCTGCAATGCTTGTCGGTTATTCCGCATCAGACGCTCCGGTTGTTGGCTATGCCTCAACCAACGCCCTTGCCCTGCCCCTTGGCGAGGCCGGCTCGCTGGACGCTGAGCTGGTCAGGAATTCGTTCAAACGGCTGCTAAATGATAAAAACGAGCGGGACCGGATGAGCGCACGCAGCGCAGATGTGGTTGATGGTTTGGGCCGCTTCAGGGTAGCCGAGGAGCTTCTTGCCCTCTGTACTGTCTACAATCATAAGCCGTAACTGTTATTTGGCAATGAAGTCACAAAAGGTCTGTCATTTCAAGAATCTCTTCTGTGTTATAAACCGCAACCGCATTCTGTTTTTTCAATCTGGTTTCATTCGTCCAAAAAGGAATTTGTTTGGCCAACGCCAAAGCGAAGAAGGGAAAATCGGTATGGTCCGGACTGATGCTCATTGCTCTTGTTTCGAATTCGTGGTAGTAGTGCCGTGGAATGACCGTCACGTGTGACAGGATAAGGCCCAGCGCCAGGTTAAACTCATCTCGACTGACTCCCATGCGTTTGCATAGTTCGTCCTTGTGTTTTTCAATTTCTTCCAGAGAATACTCAGGAACCAATAGTTCTAGGTCACCGAAAACTATGATTTCATAGGTTTTCGATTTAACAAGAAGAGCAGATATCAGGACGTTCGTATCAACGACCAGTTGCATGGAGCTACCTGTGTCGTGCCGCTACAGCTACCTTGATTTTCTCACCTATCTCTTTGACGTCTGCCTCGCTGAGCTTGCTTTTGGATGTGATGGCGCGAAGAAGCATAAGTTCCTGTATCTTCTGGTTGATTGCCTGCCTGGCTATTTCGCTCCAGTTGATTTCTGGAAAAGCATCCATCTTTTTCTTAAGGTCTGCGGGAACGGTTAGCGTTACGTTTACCATTAAGATCACACATAATATATGTGTATTATGTGTTTATAATTGTTTGCCTGATTGATAACTCAAACGACTGGGTGTTCATGCGTTTCCACCACCTGGTGAAGGTTAAAAACTGTCCCATCAAAACTTTCTTTGAGTATGAATCAATTGCGGAAGTGGAAAACATGAAGATTCTTCTTACAGGCGGCTTGGGTTTCATAGGTTCGAATATCGCAGAACGGCTTGTGAGGGAAGGCCACGAAGTGACGATTTTGGATAATCTGCACACAGGCAGCGAGAAAAACATCTCAGCCATACGCGAACGGGTGAAGGTGGTAAAGGGCGACGCGGGCGAGGTGGCAAAAATGAGTGAGCGTTTCGATGCCATCATCCACGAAGGTGTTTATTCCTCATCACCCATGTACCGCGATAATCCACTGCTTGTTTCCAAGGCGCTGGAGCAGTGGCTTTCGATTCTTGAGTACGCCCGCAAGAACAACAGCTCCATCGTATATGCGTCCACCAGTTCCATGTACAATGGCAATAAACCCCCTCACCGGGAGGATTTGCCTGTCTTCGTCACCGATCTTTATACCGAGGCCCGCTATGAAATGGAACGCCTCGCAAAACTCTACAGCGATATCCACGGGGTCAAGAGCGTCGGCCTGCGCTATTTCAGCGTCTATGGCCCGCACGAGGAGGCCAAAGGCAAATACGCCAACCTGATCACCCAGTTCCTCTGGGAAATGAAGGCAGGGAAACAACCAATGATATTGGGTGATGGCAGCCAGACAAGGGATTTCACCTATGTGGAGGATGTGGTGGAGGCGAACCTGCTGGCGCTCAAATACGGCAAGACAGATGTCTTCAACGTCGGAACCGGAAGGAACGTCACCCTGAACGACATGGTTTCCATCCTCAACTCGAAACTCAAAACCAGCATCGCCCCCCGTTACCAGCCAAATACCATCAGGAACTATGTGCAGCAGACGCTTGCCGACACCTCCAAGGCATCATCACTTCTTGGATTCAAGGCGAAGATCTCTCTGGAAGACGGCATCGGGCGCCTCATCCAAGTGTATGCGCCCAAATCCTGATCTCAGGTCTGAAATATGGAACAGGAAGAACTTTCCAGCCATTCTAAAATTGTTGCTAAGGGCAGCTTCTGGAACCTTACAGGCAGTATAGCCTTCAAGCTCTCCTCATTTTTCTATACTATCCTCATCGCCAGGGCCGCATCCCAGGCAGACGTGGGTCTGTTCTACCTTTCCCTTGGGATCATCGGCCTGATAGGCATATTCAGCGACCTTGGGCTATCGGGTTCATTGGTCCGCTATATGCCGTTTTATGAGGGAAAGGGCGAACACGGAAAACGCCTTGGGCTGCTTAGGCTGAGCGTCCTGGTCTCGTTTTTTCTAGGTGTTTTTCTATCAATAATAATTTACTGGCAGGCTGATAATGTTGGTGGTTTTTACTCCAACCCACGCCTTGCCGATGCTCTTCGATTCATTTCGCTTTATGCCTTGATCCAGAATCTATTCCGCTCTGGTATGTCTTATTTGCAGGCAATAGCTGACATGAAAACCGGCTCGCTGGCTAACAATCTCCAGAATGTTGGGAAACTTTTCCTCACCATTATTCTTTTCTATTTCTTCGGAGCCTCGGTCCTTACCATTACTGCCGCATTTATACTGTCCTTTGTCCCATGCCTTGTTTTCATTTGGATCCGCTCGAAAGAACTCATGGGGATCCTTCAGGTAAAGGGCGAAGCCATAGATAATCGGGAGCTCGTCCATGAGATCGCCCCATTCGGACTCCTGCTAATCCTGTTGGGAGCTCTCGGGGCGATAATGTCCTCCACGGACCGCCTTGTTCTGGGCTACATGGCTTCCAAAGAAGCCGCAGAAAGTCTGGTGGGCATCTATTCCATCGCCACCGCCCTTGCTATATCCCTCGGGGTTTTCCCAGGTGCGGTGAATAGCATTTTCCTCCCCGTGATCTCAAAACTCGCCGGAAAAGAGGACTGGGACTCCATGCGCGCCATCATGCGAACCTCCCAGCGATGGGCGATGTTCGTCTCCATTCCTGTGGCGGTAGTCATGATTATCTTCTCGTCTGATCTGCTGCGAATATTTTACGGTGTCTCCTACCAGAGCGGCGCCTTCGTCCTTTCTGCCTTCACGCTGGGATATCTCATATCCTATGTCTTCTCGGTGGTCTCTAACGCGATTTTAGCCAAACGGTTGATCAACCTGGAGCTCACCCTGACCGCCATAACCGCCGTAGTGAATCTCGCCCTCTGCATCGTCCTTATCCCGACCTACAGTCTTGATGGCGCTGCCCTGGCAGCCCTTATCAGTTTCTTGGTCATGACGCTCCTGCTGGCATACTACGGCAAAAAGATCTTCGATTTCACAATCCCGCCCGAAATCTACCGCCTCTTCGGAGCAGGCCTCGCCTCCTTCCTCGTCGTGTTCCTCCTCAAACCGATCGTCTCCGCAACAGCCGATTCCCTGCCTGCGATCACCTCCTTGGGCGATTTCGCCCCCTATGCCCAGAAGCTGCTATATCTTGCATACGTAGGCATCCTGATGGTCCTTTCCACCGCGTTATTCGTTCTTTTCTCTCTTCTCCTCAAGTGCATACACGGGGAAGATATCTCCCTGATGAAAGGGGTCCTGCGCCGGGCGTTTGTGCCCCCCCAGCTCATCTCCCTGGCCGAAAGGATCGCTTCGTACGGAGTCACATCCAAGTAAACCCGCTGAGCCCATCGAAAAGCTTCGATCAGAAACGCCGAAAATAGCGGTTTTTAAACCATTCCTCTTAATATCCTGTTTTACTTGAGGTATTTATATGTTGGAAGAAGTGATTTTCGGGCAGATCACCATGCCCGGCGAGCTTATTCGGATCCTTTTGGCGTTCATCGGCACCGGCGCAGCCGCCTATTTCGACATCTTCAACAAGAAGAACGTGCCGGATCAGCTTCTCTACGCATTTGTTGCCGTAGCGATCCTGACCAACGTCGTGTTCTACCAGCAGGACCTGGCCTTTTTCGCTTTCGTCCTTGCGATTTTCATCTCTGCCATCGGCTATCTCTTCTACCGTGTGGGCCAGCTGGGCGGAGCCGACATCTTCGTTCTGGCCTCGATCATACTGCTGCTTCCAATACACCCCTCATTCCTGGCAATGCCCTTCAACCTGCCGTTCATCTTCTCAGTCGTGATATTTTCAGGCGTGTTCTTTGCGCTTTACATCCTGGTCTACTTCGGATGGCTGCTCACGCAGAGCGAGGCAAAGCCGAAACTGGTCTACGGCCTTCTGTTCATACCATACCTGCTATTCGCCTACGTCTATGTCACATCATTCCTGTTTTCCCCGGTCTATTTCGCCTTCATCTCCATCCTGTTCTTTGCCACCATCTTTTTCCTCATGTTCAAGGAGCCGCTCAATGGGCTCCTTGCCGAGGAGCTTCCTCTTTCCCAGGTCGAACCCGAGGATGTGATCGCCCTGGAAGTGATGAACAAGGACCTGGTGGAGCGCTATAAGATCCCGAGGCTGGTCACCAAGGAGGAGCTGGAGCGCCTCAAGAAGACCAAGGTCAGCGAGCTGTGGGTGTACACACGCCTGCCGCCATTCCTGCCCTTCCTCCTGATCGGGATGGTATGCGCCTTGCTCTTCGCCAAGAGCCTGCTGCTTACCATCTAGGATACCGGATGGGTGCCAGCGGGTTTTTGATATGGAAATCGTGGCGGCGCTCGAGTACCTGATCGCATTTTTCTCCCTGTTCAGCGTCAGTTTTTTCATACTGCTTTTCCTGCGCCACCGCAACGACTACCTCAAAACGCCGCCCGGACGCAACTGGCAACCGACGGTTTCCATAGTCATCCCGGCGTACAATGAGGCCGCCTATATCGCGAATTCCATACGGAGCCTCCTCACAGTCGATTATCCGCACGATAAATTAGAAATAATCGTTGTGGACGACGGTTCCACCGATGACACCTACAAAATCGCCAAATCTTTCCAAGATAACGTTGTAAAAGCGTTCACCAAGAAAAACGGCGGCAAGGGCGCTGCCCTTAATTTCGGCATAGCAAAGGCGAAAGGAGAGCTGGTCGCCACCATGGATGCGGATTCCTATCTATCGCCGGATGTCATAAAGGAGATGCTGCCGCTTTTCGACGAGCCTGATGTCATGGCGGTCACGCCTGCGGTCAAGGTGCGGGCCAGCGACTCCTGGCTCAAGGAGCTCCAGCGGGTGGAGTACCTGATGATCCTGTTCTCCAGGAAGCTGCTCAGCTTCATCGACAGCGTGCCCGTCACCCCCGGGCCGTTCAGCATGTTCCGCGCAGAGGTGTTCAGGAAGGTTGGCG
>Ga0315268_10008936_pt1 | contig 10431 bp, 7 predicted proteins | sample C1_top_MG_FD_204535 | JGI IMG/M metagenome (GOLD analysis project Ga0315268, IMG submission 204535) | Sediment microbial communities from Yellowstone Lake, YNP, Wyoming, USA - C1_top | ecosystem: Environmental > Aquatic > Freshwater > Lake > Sediment | place: USA: Wyoming | collected 2017-08-01 | reverse complement strand
CTGCTGCCTTGACTTGCAGTGTGGGCACTTGTTCTGCGCAAGAAGCTCCTTTATCACGACGTCTTTCGTGAACTCACGCATCTTGTCAGGACCTTTCTCCCTCTGTATCTTCTCTATCTCTGCAAGGTATTTTTCCTTCCTTGCCTTAGGTATCATGACTTTTCCGCATTCCCTGCAGGAAGCCTTGAGCAGAACTTGTACCAGATTGACAAACTTGACGTGGATGACTGGCCTTGCGAGCTCTATATATCCAAAGTGTCCTATGCATTCCTTGAGCTTACTGCCGCATGTCCTGCACTTGAGACCTGGGTCAATGACTCCTAGTCTTGTATCCATCAAACCACCATCGACAGGATAACCTTCCTTGTCGTACAGCTCGGGTGTAACTACTTTGGCAGATGCCATCTGTTTTATCATCTTGGGCGATAGCACTCCAAACACGATGCTCTTAACCTTCTTGTAAGGATACTGTTGCTGTGATTCTTCGGCCATTTTGCTCCACCTAGTACTTGCTCTCAAGCACTATCTTAGGATAGATGCCCAGAGACTTGAACTCGTCAAGCATCAGCTTGAACGCATAGGATATCTCGACTATGTTTATCTCTACGTTCTCACCGCATATCGGGCAGTAAGACTTGTTCTTGAATTCATTGTAGATCGCTATGACACCGCAGCTCTCGCAGACAGGGACTATTGTCTTGTCTGAGTCGAACCTCTCTTTCAAGAGCAGGCTTGCGCCATGCGCGACGAATGTGTCTTTTTCCATCTCTCCTAATCTCAAGCCACCCTCTTTCGCCCTTCCTTCTGTGGGCTGCCTTGTGAGTAGCTGAATAGGACCTCTTGCCCTTGAGTGTATCTTGTTCGCAACCATGTGCTTGAGCTTGAGATAATACATGTTTCCGATGTATATCCTCGCATGCATCTGCTCTCCAGTAATACCATTATACAACGTCTCTGTACCATCTGGCCTGAAACCAAGTTTCAAGAGCTCTTTCCTAAGCTCGCTTTCCGGCTCTGCTGCGAATGTAGTTCCTTCTATGTATCTTCCGCCGAGTGCGCCGACCTTGGCACCGACTAGCTCAATCAAGTGAGAGATTGTCATCCTTGATGGGATACCGTGCGGACTGAATATGATATCAGGTGTAACTCCTGATGCTGAGAATGGCATGTCAGACTGCGGAACAATGATGCCGACGACACCTTTCTGCCCGTGCCTTGATGTGAACTTGTCTCCAATCTCTGGAATCCTCGAATCCCTGAGTCGTACCTGGACAAGCTTGTTGCCCTCTCCATTCTCTGTGATAAGAACAAAATCGACAACTCCTTCCTCTCCGTGCTTGAGAGATACTGAGCTTTCCCTCCTTATGTTCGACGCGAGGTTGTACTCGTCCAACGAACTTAAGAATCTTGGTGGAGATGTCTTTCCTATAATGACATCGCCTTCACCTACCCTTGCTTCTGGATAGATTATTCCTTCCTCTTCTAGATACCTATAGTCAACTTCTGACTTGTATCCCTTGATCTCTTTGTCAGGGATGCATATGTCGTCGGTGAGACCGCCTGCGTATCTGAGCTCTTCAGCCACTGCTGGCCTGAAGTATGTTGTCCTTCCAAGGCCCCTATCGACAGAGCCCTTGTTGAGTATGATTGCGTCCTCTATGTTATAGCCCATATAGCTCATGACAGCAAGGACTATGTTCTGCCCTGCAGGATGCTCTTTATAATTTGAAAGATCGTGCATAAGTGTTGATACTATCGGAAGCTGAGGTGTCTGTAGGATGTTGACATCCATATCCATCCTGACTGAGAAGTTGGATGCATAGAAACCTATGGCCTGCTTCTGGTTCTTTCCGCCGATGGCAAGCTTTGTCGAATGGCAGAAATTACCGTATGGCACAAGTGAAGTTGTCAAGCCGACCAGCGAGATAGGATGTATCTCGAGATGCGTGGTCTCTTGTGTGAGCTCGTTCTCAAAGAATGCCACGAGTGTATTCTCTTCCTCTGCAGCGTCTAGATACTCTATGACTCCTTGCTTGAGCAGGTCATCCCAGGTTATCTCACCTTTCTGCAGCTGCTGCATGTGCTTATCAGTGACTGCGCTTTTTCCGTTCTTGACGACGATTAGAGGCCTGACGACCCTACCTTTAGTGCCGTCGACAAAAACAGTATCGGCTTCCTTATCATAAAAGACGTTGATGTTCAGAGGCAGGTTGCCTTTCCTTCTCTCTTCAATTATGGAGGAGACAAACTTCTTAGGGTCGTCTATCTCTCCCTTGAATTTTGCATTGACAAAGACTTCACTCATCTTGTTTCACCATCAGATTGACTTGAGGCCGAGGCCTTTCAAGCCCTTTGCGAGCTCTTCCTCATTCGCTTCAAGCGATACTTTAGCTAGGATTGCGAGATTCTTTCGTAGACCAATGTTAGTTCCTTCAGGAGTCTCCATGCAGCACAACCTTCCTGCGTGCGTCGGGTGTAGTTCCCTTGCCTCAAAATTCTCCTGCGAAGCTGACAATGGAGATACCACCCTCTGCAGATGGCTCATGGTCTCGAGGAAATTCAATCTCTGTATCCTCTGCGAGATTCCCTTCCTTCCGCCGACCCATGCGCCTGTCGCCATGGATGAATATATCCTCTGCGTGAGCAGCTTGTCCCTTATGATAACCTTTATCGACGGGAATTTTCCCCTCTTGACTATCCTCTGGAAATTGTAGAGCAGGTCGTTCACAAGCACCTTGAGGTTGACTGTGAAAAGGTCTGCTAGAAGGTCGCCTGAGAGCTTCAGCCTCTTGTTGGCATAATGATCCTTATCATCTACAGGCAACTCGCCGGTTGAGACGAGTATGAACCTCTTCAAGAGCTTGCAAAGGTTGTATGCCTTGACCATCCTGTCCTTTGGAGTAGTTCCGAGATGCGGCAAGAGGTACTTGTCTATTATCTCCTGCATCCTCTCAATCCTGATCTCCTTTGCCTGCGTTATCCCTGTCTTCTTGGCCATATAATCAAGCGCTTCCTCGTCGGTCTTGATATCCGCGTACTCAAACATGTTCACGAGCACAGAATCGAACTGGCGCTCCCTTGAGATGAACATCGTGATGTCCTCATCCTTGGTAAGGCCAAGAGCCTTGATTATCACAATCAGAGGGATTCTCCTGACGCGGGTGAATGTAAGATAGAAAATGCCATCCTTGAGCTTCTCAACAGTGTGAGGAATCTTGAATGAAGCACCTTCAGAGAACATCTTACCCACATATTCTGAAACGCCTATGGTCTCTTTCTCTACGAGCAGCTTGTTCGCAGCCAGGTCCTCGACGCTGATGAGCACCTTCTCTGTGCCATTTATTATGAAATACCCTCCGAGGTCATTCGGGTCTTCGCCATGCTCGACAAGCTCCTCTTTAGGCATCTTGTGGAGATGGCAATATTTAGACTTCAACATTATCGGGATGGAACCTACCTGGGTGGTGAAGCTCTCACGCTGCACACCGTTGATATGCGCGCTGACTTCGATGAAGCATGGCGCTGCATAGCTTATCTTCCTAAGCCGTGCCTCGACCGGGAAAATCTTTCTCTTAGAACCGTCAGCCTCTGTTATCTCTGGCTTAGTCACCCAAATCCTGTCAAACTTGATCTTGAACTCCTCAACATTGTGAGGGATGATTGTCGGCTCGACGACCTTGTTGGCATCGACGATCTTCTGCAGCTCGTGGTCGATGAAATTGTTGAATGATGCGATATCCGAATCGACAAGGCTCGTGCCCTCAAAGAACTTCTGGACAAGTATGTTGGATTTTTCAGACTGGATATTATTCACTCACGACACCCCTGTAGAATATGGTTTTTCCGCATGTCGGGCTTTTCCGCTCTATCATGATAACATCGCCGATCTCGACATCCATGCCTGCAAGCGCAGGGTCATTCTTATGAATGGCTGGCAACTCATTGATGGTTATATGATGTCTTTCCAAGACTTCATTCTTCTCTTTATCCGAGAGTTTCTTATGTTTCGGTATGAGGATGTGCTGTCTGGCTTCTTTTGCCATTTTTTAACACCTTTGAACCAATTTTATTACATTAAATAGGCTGGACGGGACTTGCGCATGCATCAATTATGCCTGTTTCGAACCCGCGACCACTCGATTTCTTCCTTTTGCAGGTAAAAGTCGAGTGCTCTATTGCCCGGGTAAAGCTTATTTACTCCACCAGGCTGAGCTACCAGCCTAAATGAGCGGTTTTTCCCTTTACGGGGTAAATAAAATACGCCCTGGCCGGAACTTTCACCTTTTTGTCGGTTTTGAATCCGGGTCGAAACCGTGACAGGGTTTCATGATAGGCCGCTACACTACCAGGGCTCTTACCGTGTATCAAGGCTAAAAACCATCGCTATAGCTAGGAGCACTGTTTTTTGGCTCTCCTTTGCCATAGAAAGATTCAATAGCCATAGCGGAACTAAATTTCGGGTATTTAAAAAGGTTTCTAAATTAGATAAATATGGCTACAGTAGAAATAATTTGAACTTTTTAGTACTATTCATTTACATTTATTTAAACTTTTTGGAATAATTGCTGTTTTCAACAGGTTTAAATCCGAAAGAATCACAACTCCACTAATAATAAGTAGGGGGTGCGTTGATTTGAAAAGAGTCATCATCTTTGCGATATTAGTTCTTGTGCTTCTGCAGGGTTGCGGAAAACAAAGTCCAAGTAGCGACGAAAAGCAAGTTATATCTGAAAAGGATATGCAGGGGTTTGATGTCGATATCAAAGAGCAGCTCCAGCGCGGCCAGGTCAAAACAATAATCGAAGAGACATCATTTGACAAGATACAATCTGCATTGAAACAAGACAAGATAACAAAAGAGCAGTCTGTCATGCTTACCCTCGTCGCAAATTATGATCCTGACAACCTTCCCGAAGAGTACAAAGGCGCAGAACCTAAAGAAGGCAGGTCAAGCGCTGTGCAGGAAGCAGCATACTGGCTCCATGAGAACTGGGACACCCTCGACGCAAAGAGCAAGGAATTGCTATTGCCTTTCTATGTCGCACCTAACGACCCCAAGAGTTTCTATCATCCTGTGAACAAGGAAAAGAGGCGTGCCATCATGCAAAAACTTGAGGTCATACCTTCCGCAGTCGCTGCTGATGGAGAGTGGGTCATCGTCGACGATGTCCTGACAGTGACTCCTCGGAGACAGGTATCCATGTACTATATCGGCAATTCATCTAATCGCGAAAGAGTCCCATGGATCGATGAGGCTGTGCGCGCAGCATGGCCTAAGTTCGAGTCTCTGCTGGGCAAAAGGCCTACCGAGATAATATATCTGTATATACATGACACTGGCAGGAATTATGGTGTTGCCTACATGTCAAATATCAACGGCACAAGAAGATGTGTCATAGAGGTGTCCAACAGCAAGGACAAGTCAACCACACAATCTACTGCTGCACATGAACTGTTCCACTGCTTCCAGTTCTATATCCCCCTCAAGTATGATATTGAGCCACGCAAGTGGATGATGGAAGCCACAGCTACATGGTCAGAGCATTATGTCTTCCCGGCGAACAATTCAGAGTTCGAATACCTGCCAAGGTTCTTTAGCACACTGGAACAGGATATGATAACATACGGGGATAATATGGAATATTCCCGTTACATATGGTACCTGTTCATCACACAGTATAGAGGCGACGCGGGCATAGTCAAGGAGAACCTGTTCAGCGTCAAGGATACCGACGGAAGGAAGGTAGTGGGCTCTGTCGAGAATTTCGGCATAATATTCGAGGAGTTCGCGCTATGGAACTGGAACCTCGACCCTGAGCTCAGGTATTCTGATTATCCAAGCTTCCCATCGCCGTTAGTCAAGAGCAGCGCTGCATATCCTAATGGTGAATCTTATGAGCAGAAAATATACAACAGCAAGAAAGAGAATCAGGAATACATGACACTGTCAAATCTTGCCATAAACTACAGACTTGCAGTCTTCACAGACAACATAGATAAAGTTGTGTACAAATTCAATGATGTCGGAGATTCAGAACACAGACGTCAGGCGCTCGTCAAGATAGGTGATGTCTGGCACTGGGAGGACTGGACCGACACCAAGGAAAGGAAGTTCTGCAGGACCCGTCCTGAGGAGAAAGTAAAGGCTATCCTGCTTATCGGCTCCAACGCAAAGTGGGACGGCATGGAAGGATATGTGATGGGATACACAGTCGATACGACAGGCAAGTGCAATCCTGAATGGCATGGAACGACAAGCTTCTCATGGCACTTCACCAATACAAATGAATTCCCTGAGAGTTTCCTTTCTGGCCCTGCAGTGCAGACATACCTGCAGGAAAGCAGCATGACAGTCTATGACACATTGGTCGAGGATGAGGAGAACAATGAATTCCTTGTCACAGACCAGTTCATAACATATTACTACAGGGAGACGCAGGATACAAGATACACACAGGAATGCGGGACGCAGTCGCACCTTATCGATGCTGTGACAAAAGGCAGCACGCATAATTCATGGGAGATAATAAATCAGGATTTCTATGATAGCGATGCGCCTGACAGGCTCCAGGGTGAGGATGACGGTATCCAGATGGATGGCAAGCCGACAGTCTATACAGTAGACCTGGAATCATATGGCCAGACTGATTATCTCACGACAGTCGACAGGCGCATAAAGGTAGGAAAACCCTGTGAGTTCGATGGGCTCTTCACGCCGTCAAGCAGTGACACTAGCGGGACGACGGTCGATATCAGCCATGGTAGCAGGATGATATATGTGCCTAATGACATCAAGGTAGAGAGGAGCGGCAAGCGCATATCCGGTGGACAGGAATTGGAGATACCGTGGGGCACCAAGACAATAAAAGGCAGGGTTGACGTGGATTACTCATATAGCTGATTTTTGCGTATTGGCAAAACATGCAACAGCAAATATTATATAGAACCTTGGCGTAAAAATATGCATGGTGAGGAGAGATGTCGCAGAAAGAGTGCTGGAGACCTGCAAAGGCCCAAAGCCAAACCGTGTTTCTGTTGGAAATATAAGAAGCTCAAGGAAGATCAATCTGCAAGCGGATATCATAGACATCGGAATCTGTATCTATTATGCAACCAGGAAGACAGCATACCTGGCACATCTGGAAAGCAAGATATCGTCTGACAAGGCAAAAAGAGCAGAGGAAACGCTTGAACCTTTGTTCTCCAAACTTCGACGGGATAAGATATCCCCTGGAGGGATAATTGCTGTGATACTAGGCGATTCAATACAAAGCTTTGAATATGGCACCCCTGCAACACAGAACCAGCAAAACGCATTGCATTTAAGACGCAACCATCAGGCTTACAGGAAAAGCCTTGAAGAACGCCTCACTAGCTATGGAATACTGCCAAAGAATTGCTCGACACATTATGCCGAGATGCAGGATTCTTATCTTGAAGCGACACTTAGCATGCCAGAAGCAACACTTCAGCTCAGGGAAATGCCGCAGAAAACTGAAATAAGCACACCGCCGAAACAATCATACATAAAATTCTAGAATCATCCGTTGTTCCTGTAGAAATCATCCATCTCCAGAAGGAAATTCTCAATGCTTTTCTCAGGAGTAGGCTTTACAGCATCCCTGTTGATCAGCCGAACGGGTTTGTATGCCATGAATGCCATCCCGTAGTCGAAGAGGCTTCCTTTGCTATAATCCGTATAATAGACATGCACCTCATTGACCTGATGCATGCCTTCACGGTCACTCGCCAGCACATTGAAAATCCCATCATCCTGTTTCGTATCAGTTGCAGGATCAAAAACAATATTGCCTGCTTCCCTCTCCATCCGGATATATTCATCGATATTCTTCCTATCCTCGTCCTTGACAATCCTTACTGGGCGAATAATATATATCCGTTTCTGGACCATACAGAACACCTACAATCTGTCATTATTATTGTTTATTATGATTAAAAGAATATGTTGCAGAAATTAAGTCTTATTGAAAAGCTCGCATTTGGCTCGGGCAGCATCGGCTCGCCATTATGAATAGAGAACAGATAGCGACCATCCCCGTAGGGGGCGACCCCCTGGTCGCTACGATATATTAACAGAAAGATGGCTCGCGGTTTGATGCTGCCTACCTTTTCAATAAGACATTCATTAATGACTCCTCAATAACACCAAAGTTTTATAACCTAATAATTTCGCTCTATAGGATATGCAATTCAAAGAATTCACGCTTGACAAATTCCAGGAAGATGCAATAGCATCTGTGGAAAAGAACAACTCAGTGCTAGTATCTGCTCCAACTGGATCGGGAAAGACACTCATTGCGGATTACATCATAGATAAGGATATCAAGTCTGGAAAACGAGTCATCTATACCGCTCCTATAAAAGCGCTATCAAACCAGAAGTACAAAGACTTCACAGAGCAGTATGGAGTTGAAAACATAGGACTCATCACTGGCGACATCGTCGTAAATTCTGACGCTCAAGTCCTTATCATGACTGCAGAGATATACCGCAACATGGCAATAATACGCGACCCTGTGCTCGATTCAGTATCCTACTGCATCATGGACGAAGTCCACTACATCAGCGACGAGGAACGCGGATACATATGGGAAGAATCAATAATATTCAGCCCTCCACACATACGATTCCTTTTCCTTTCTGCAACAATACCTAACTCAGACGAATTCTCCCAATGGGTGATGAGCGTCAAGCACCACCAGGTGGATGTAATAAAGCACCATATAAGGCCTGTGCCGCTCGACAGGAAATTCTACGACTCAGAACTCGGGATAACAACACTCGAGCAGATAAAAGAAAAGAAAGAGCTTGACAGGCATCCTAACTACGACCCGTACAGGAGACAGCACTTCAAGAAACCAAAGATTCCCCTGCCTGACTACAAAGAACTCATTTCAGACCTGAAATCAGCTGAGAAACTGCCGTGCATATACTTCGTGTTCTCACGCGCAAAGACACAGGAATTCGCAGTCGAGCTGGCAAGGACGCAAGACTTCCTCTCGCCACAAGAGAAGCAGAAGCAGATAGGAGAGACTGGCGTGGAATTCAGGAAGGTCTCTAGCGAGATAATGTCACTACGCAGCGTGCATGATCTGCGGCAATGCCTACCAAAAGGAATCGCATTCCACAACGCAGGAATGCTGCCAGACATAAAACACATCGTCGAGAAACTGTTCGGCATGGGACTGATAAAAGTTCTTTTCGCGACAGAGACATTCGCTGTAGGGATAAACATGCCTGCAAAGACAGTCTGCTTCGACTCGCTTCGAAAGCACACAAAGATGGGATTCCGCAACCTCACATCAAAAGAATATTTCCAGCTTTCAGGAAGGGCAGGAAGACGAGGGATAGACAAGGAAGGTCTTTCAGTCGCAGTAATACACCGCCCGTCAGCTGAGATAGACAAGATAGAGGTATTCACAAGGGCCGACGTGCTGCCGCTCAAAAGCGCATTTCAATTGACATACAACACAGTCCTAAATATGATAAACCTGCATTCACCTGAGGAGATACAACGGCTTCTGCAGATGAACCTCTACACATACCAGCAGCTGAGCGGCAGGAACAACCAGAACAGGGTGCTCGGCTCTATAAAAGCAAGATTCACAAAGCTAGTCAAGACACTGACAGCATTAGGATATATACATGACGGAAAGCTCACAGAGATAGGCGTATTCGCCACAAAGATATTCGCCGACGAGCTAGAAGTCTCGCAGATGTTCAAAGGCAAGCTCGATTATGACCTCAACGAGCATGTAATACTGTTGCTTCTGGCAGCGCTCACATACGAAGGAAAGGGGAGGACACAATTCTACAAGACGCATGCCCCTCCGCCAAAACTCATGCAGGCTCTCTACAACCACACCGTGCTAAAGCGAGGAAGATGGATAGAGAACATCGAGATAATGAGCGCAATCATAGAACCTCTCTACCACCAGAAGAAGTTCCTCGAGATACTGCAGAACACAAGCATGCCTGAAGGAGACCTGATAAAGCTGTGCATGCGTATAATGGACAAGCTAGACCAGATAGACAAGGCACTGGGCTACGACGAGAAATACACAGATATGGTCAAGAACTGCAAAGCTATGATAAGGAACGCGCTTGAAGGGATACACGTATTCTGAACCCTACAATCCTTCTTCGAGAAAGAACTTATCAAGCTCATCCTGGTTGCACTCCTTGATACGGATAGTCTGGGCGAAAGAGGACAGCTTCTTCTCAAAATTATCCCTGTGCTTCTCGATGATACGCCTTGCATAGCTGCCACGCCAGATAGGCTCATTATAGCGCAATACAGCAGAATTGTATCCTGAATCAGAAAGTATCTTTGAAATCTGCGAAGTGTGGATATCAGAATGGACAATCGAATCTTCTATAGGACTGACGCCATTACTCTCAAGATACCTG
>Ga0315268_10008935_pt1 | contig 10432 bp, 9 predicted proteins | sample C1_top_MG_FD_204535 | JGI IMG/M metagenome (GOLD analysis project Ga0315268, IMG submission 204535) | Sediment microbial communities from Yellowstone Lake, YNP, Wyoming, USA - C1_top | ecosystem: Environmental > Aquatic > Freshwater > Lake > Sediment | place: USA: Wyoming | collected 2017-08-01 | reverse complement strand
TAAAAGTGACCAGGAAAAGCTGACCTACTTTCTCTTCCGGAGTCATATTGGAGAGGATGGTCTGAATTTGACGCTCAGTTGAAACCCCCTGGTGTTCAGCCAGTGCCTGACCATTATTAATAGGTTTAATAATGGAAATAAATACCAACAGAAGAGCAAAAAAGGAGACGAATCTTTTCGATCTCATGATCTTCCTGAATATTTTTGACAAATTTGAGCATGGACTTCTGGTTGAATATTTCCTCCACTGAGAATAACCAGCGCCGGAGTTTTCACTTTCCCTGTCAGGACAGCTGAGATTGATGCAGCTGCTGACCCTTCGATCTTTTCATGAAATTTATACCAGGCATAAGCAATTCCCTGCTCGATGTCCTCTTCGGTGACTGTGATGATGTCATCGACAAGGTTATTCATCAATGGGATGGTAATCGATCCTTCCTGGACTGGTCCTGAAAGACCATCAGCCAAGGTGGGTAAGTCAGTCACGTTAGTCTGAACCCCTTTATGAAATAATGCACTGGCGAACGCAGATGCCTCCGGCTGAACCCCGATCAATTTTGAGGAGGTGTTACCGCCGTGTAAAACTGACCCGATACCTGAGATCATCCCTCCCCCACCAACGGGAACCACCCAGGACATGCCCGGTTCGAGCTCCACATCCTGCAGCACTTCCAAAGCGATGGTTGCCTGCCCAGATATCACCTGTCCATCATTATAAGGAGAAATAAAGGTCTTATGGTCGAGAGAGGCAAATTCTATGGCAGTTTGTTCAGCCAAACCGTAACCCCCAGTTACCAGCTTGATCTCTGCACCCAGCTTCCGAATGGCATCCAGTTTTGATGGGACTGCATGGTCGGACGCAAATACAACTACTGGTGTTCCGACGATCTTTCCACTTAATGCTACTCCTTGACCATGATTGCCTGCCGAGGCAGTCACCAAGCCTTGTGCGAGTTCCCATGGTTCGAGAGTCAATATTTTATTGAGAGCTCCACGGATTTTAAACGATCCGGTCACCTGTTTATTTTCAAATTTCAAGAAAATATTCAGGTCTTTATCATAAAGAACAGGAGTATGAACGATATGATTTGATATTCGTTCAGCAGCCTGTGTGATCCAGTCATAAGGAAGCATTAACCCTTATCCATTATTTGTCGTACCAATCCAGGATCGTCGCAAAATATTCCATCAACACGTAATTCCAACATCTTCCTGATATTGTTTTCCCCATTAACAGTCCAGACATGAATCCGTTTCCCTTCATTATGTACATTTTGGACAAGACCCTGGTTGACATCGGTTAGGTAGGGATGCAACGCTTGAAAATTTTTCTTCCATCCATAATACCTTGGAAAATAACCCAACCAACCTGAGTAAGCCAACAATCCACAAGGTACACCGGGTAAAAGATGACGTGCGGTCATCAAATTTCTTTTTAAAAAAGAAGAGAAAATAATCCGTTCCTCCAATCCATGTTTTATTACCAGATCGGATACTTTCGTTACCAGATGATCGAATGGAGTTGAGTAATTTGTTAATTCAACATTCATTAGAATCCGATTCCCCAGGTTTTCAAACACTTCATCCAAGGTGGGAATTTTTTCATTAGAATATTTTTGCGAAAACTTCCCACCTGCATCCAACGCCCGCAATTCAGTTAAAGACAAATGTTGAACTTTGCCTTTTCCATTGGTTGTGCGATCAACGCTTTGGTCATGAATAACCACAACTTGCTGATCTGAGCTTAATTTGACATCGAATTCAATGGCATCTGCTTTGTGTTGAATTGCCAGTTCAAAGGAGGCAAGGGTATTTTCAGGAGCAAGTGCACAAGCTCCTCTGTGACCAATTACGAGTGGTCTGGGCCAGTTTTCAAGCATCTACAATTCCACAAAGTAAGATTGGGCAGCCCGATCCAACAATTCCATATTCATCACGGGTTCCGTTGATAAATAATGGGCAATGTCAAGGATCTGGTCACACAAATCTCTTGGATGTGACGCCCTCAATTTTCTATTGCGCTTGATGTACCATTCCTGCAAAAGATATGCCAATCCCTGGTCATCATATGCAAGTCCTTTTTGTTGTGCGACCCGGCGAAAGATCTCCCGATAGTCTTCAAAAGAAGGGTCACCTATTTCAATTTTATGTCTTAAGCGTCTTAAAAATGCCTCATCAACCAGGTCTTTAGGAGGCAGGTTGGTTGAAAAAACAACCAGGACATCAAATGGGATCTCGATCTTCCTGCCAGTGTGCAGGGTTAGAAAATCAACTCTGTTCTCCAATGGAACGATCCAACGGTTCAACAGATCGCGTGGTCGAACCTGCTGGCGTCCGAAGTCATCAATCAAGAGGATGCCTCCATTGGCTTTAACTTGAAAAGGCGCTTCGTAAAACTTGTGGGTATCATCAAAAACCAGGTCCAGCCCTTCAAGGGTTAATTCACCACCAACGACTATAAAAGGTCTTTTGATCTTAATCCAGCGTGGATCCCGCCGCGGACCTGTGCGTCCAATTGTTGATCCATTCGGGTTGGTATCATCTTCAATTGCTCGTTGATGGTTGACCGAATCATATAATTTTACAACCTGCCCATCCAGATACAACGCATAAGGGATGTACATTGTCTGACTTAATACCATGTTTCCAAAAGCTCTGGCTACACTGGTCTTTCCATTTCCAGGTGGTCCATACAGGAAGATGGAGGTACCTGAGTTGAGAGCAGGTCCTAGTCTTTGGAAAGTATCTTCAGATAAGATCAAATGGGAAAGTAGCTGACGCATTAAACGTGCAGTTACCACCATTCTGCCGCGACTCTGCTTTCGAATGGATTCATTATATGTTTCGATCGGAACCGGAGCCGCACCTGCATATTGGCTCCTATCCAGAGCCTCGCGGGCACGTAGGATCCCGGCACCTGTTATCGCATATTGATATGATCCAACACCTTGACCGGATTGCGAAGGTTTTACTTCAACCAACTTCTCTCGCTTCAAGGTCTCCAGAAGTTGATCAACGATCCCATTGAATGGAAGGGCTAATTCTTCGGCGATCTTGTAACCGGTTAAATAACCCTGGAAGTACAAAATCTTTAATGCCAGATCCTGCAGCCACAACGATGATAATCCGGTATCTTCCAAATTCAAGAGAGGTGATGGAAGAAAATTGATTTCTTTTGATGGACGCGGATTATGCATATTAGGTAGAGACATGGAGACACCTTCCCAAGGGAATAATTTATTGAATTATAGCACTTTGCATATGGATATTATTTAAGAGTCCAACAGGCAGTTGAGAAATGGTTGGTCTCTATTAAAAAAATCAGCTTTGCAAAACTCACATAAGCTGTATAATTTTAGAATGAAATTATCTGTGATAATTCCCGTTTTTAACGAAGCAGACACCATTTTGGAGATTGTCAAAAGAGTAATCAAAACGGGTCTCGTGTATGAAGTGATTATTATTGATGATGGATCAACCGATGGAACACGGGAGTTATTATCCAGCCTGATCGGGAATCCCATCATTCACCTCACTTTGCTGGATAAAAATTACGGGAAAGGATACGCCATTAGCAGAGGTTTAAAAATTGCCATTGGAGAAGTGGTGTTAATTCAAGACGCTGACCTGGAATATGACCCGCGCGAATTTGAAAACTTGTTAAAACCGATCGAAGAAGACATCGCGGATGTTGTTTATGGTTCCCGATTCCTGGGAGGAGCACGCCGCCCGATTTTATTTTGGAACATGGTGGCTAATAAGATCCTGACATTCACAACAAACATTCTTTATAACAATATTCTAAGCGACATGGAAACAGGGTATAAGGTTTTTCGCAAGAGCGTTATGGATGGAATCGAGATAAACGCAAAACGTTTTGATTTTGAACCGGAATTCACGGCGAGAATGTTAAAAAGGAAAGCCCGGATCTATGAAGTTCCCATTTCATTTAACCCGCGAGATTATTCTCGAGGGAAAAAAATTAAGTTTTCAGATGCAATAGTTGCCTTCTGGACTTTAGTAAAATTTCGCTTTGTGCAGTGATTTTTACTTTATTAATTAGAGTTTATTGCAAGGGAATCGTTTACTCGTTGGATGGCTTGATATCTTTGAGATTCAATTGGAGGTTCCTGCGTCCATTAAATTCATTTGATTCAAATGTGAATAAGATATCGATATATTTTGGAAGGGAAGGCTGCATCTCCCCCAACCTGAAACCAATTGCATCAAAATTTGTAAACCCATCTGAAACAGTTAATTTCAGATGCTTTGAATCCATTCCAACCGTCCTTGAATTGATCACTTGAACATTTCTTGCAACAAACACAGGTTCTGGGTTTCCATAACCTGTGGGCTCGAACCAAGAAATTTGTTCCAACAAACTGGAATCCAATTCTGATAGCGAGACTTCAACATCCCCGTTTATTAATGGTATTAATTCCATTCCTGAAAGCTGCTGTTCCGCGATCTGTTTCAGTCGTGTTCGCAATTCGGATAGGTGTGAATTTTCCACTGTAAAACCAGCCGCAGCTGCATGACCACCGTACCTGACCAGGATGTCTGCGCATTTATCAAGGGCATCGGTAATATGGAATTCTGGAATACTGCGACAGGAACCGCGGGTGGTTTCTTCCCCGGCACAGGCGACAATTGCTGGTCGGTAAAACATTTCCGAAAGGCGGGAAGCTGCAAGTCCAACCACACCTGGATTGAATGTTGGATCAACCGCGAAAAGGAGAAGCGAATTTGGGTCTTCTTCAAGGACCATTCTTTCTGCCTGGGTTTGCATTGCACGGGTCACCTGCTGTCTTTCACGATTTTGTATTTCCAGCTTTTGAGCGAGATTACCGGCGACATTGACATCATTTGTGCTCAGTAATTCAAACGCAGCCAGAGCTGAATCAAGTCTGCCTGCAGCGTTCAATCTCGGTCCGAGACCAAAACCAATGTTGGTGGCATTAATCTTTTTTATATCCAAACCAGCGACATTTGCCAAAGAGAACAACCCCTGACGCCGAGTTTGTTGGAGTTGACGTAAACCTTTCCTGACAAGAGTGCGATTTTCACCTGTCAATGGAGCCAGATCAGCGACAGTTCCCAATGCGACCAGATCAAGCAGTTCATCCGTTCGCAAGCCAGGATTCGGGGAAGATTCAAGTATCGCCTCTGCTATCTTGTATGCCACTCCAACACCAGCCAGGTCTTTGTCGGGATAGGCATCGCCAGGTTGCTTTGGATTAATAACAGCAAAAGCATTGGGCAAAATCCCACCGGGGTGATGGTGATCCGATATGATCAAATCCAAATTGATCTCCCTGGCATGATCTGCCTCTGGAAGAGAACGGATACCACAATCAACTGTTAAAACCAGGTTGGCATGGATGGAACTGAGATAATCCAATGCTTCATTATTCAGACCATAACCTTCATCAAACCGGTTGGGGATATATTCCCTGACATTCGCTCCCTGGGCTTTTAAAACCTGCACCAACAGGGCAGTCGCCGTCACTCCATCGACGTCATAATCTCCGTAAATGATCACCGATTCGTGATCCCGGATCGCATGTTCCAAGCGATCGACCACTTTGCGCATATCTTTTAACTGCCATGGGGAGACATCGAACGGCGGGGAAGCTTTTAAGAATAAACGGGATTCTTCAATGGAGGCATATCCCCTGTTAAAAAGTAATTGCCTGATAACTGGAGCAAATGAATTTAATGCTTCATCTGCCTCAGGAGTTATGCGAGTTTCGATCTGCCATCGTTTTGTTTTTTGCATGAGGTTTAATTTATATCTCCCTTTCGAGGCTATTGGTGAAGTATATCCTTGGAAAGAAATCCGGGCAAGTGATGACGGTTCCTGGCAACAGAAGAAATCTCAAGATTTTTTTCAGGAATGAAAATTAATTTCAACAGAGTTATTTCGCATATTTTTATAAAAATTCACGATTTAAGGGAGCAATGTTCTCATTCCCTTCCTTCTCCAATTATAATGTCTCCATGTTTGAATTTGAGGTAATGGCAGAAGATGGTCATGCCAGGGCAGGGATCTTTTCCACTCCCCATGGAAAATTAATCACTCCTGTTTTTGCCCCGGTCGGAACCCAGGCAACTGTGAAAACAGTTACTCCTGCCCAGTTGAAAGACCTGGGAACAAGCCTGGTTCTTGCCAATACGTATCATTTATATCTTCGCCCGGGAGATGAACTGATCGCAAAACTGGGTGGTATCCATGAATTCATGCAATGGCACAATCCCATGTTGACGGATTCAGGTGGGTACCAGGTCTTTTCTCTTTCCCAGACCAGAAAAATTGATGAGGATGGAGTAACATTTAAAAGTCATATTGACGGCTCAACCCATCGATTTACACCTGAAAGATCCATCCAAATCCAGGAAAACCTTGGGGCGGATATCATTATGGCATTCGATGAATGTTCCGACCCTTATGACACCGAAACCATCAGGAATGCAATGCGTCATACCCATAATTGGGCAGAACAGAGTTTAAAAGCCCACTCCCGGACAGACCAGGCATTGTTTGGGATCATCCAGGGGGGAGTGGATCTTAGATTAAGGGAGCAATCGGCAGAGTTTATTTCCGCTCTACCATTTAATGGGATCGCCATTGGCGGCTTATCGGTCGGGGAAACAAAAATGGAAATGTTCAAAGTCCTCGAAACCATCCATCCGATTCTCCCTATCCAGAAACCACATTACTTAATGGGGGTTGGGACGCCTGAGGATCTCATTAATGGGATTGCACATGGAATTGATATTTTTGATTGTGTCCTGCCTACACGACTTGCCCGGCACTACTCGGCTTTTTCCCGGGGTGGCCGCAAGAACATGATGAACGGTATGTACGCGGCTGATAAAAAACCAATCGATGAACAATGTGATTGTTACACTTGTCAGACATTCTCAAGGGCTTATATCCGGCATTTGATCATGGCAAAAGAGACCCTGGCAAGCACTCTTCTCTCCATCCATAACATAAACGCCCTGGTGAAGCTTATCGAAGAGATCCGGGATTTGATCTTACAAGGCAAGTTTAGAGAAAATATACCCCACTTATTGGAAATTTGGAGCCATAATTCCCAGCGGGTTAATTTTAATTAAACAGGAGATCGATAAAATGAATATTTTCCAGGCAATCATTCTGGGAATTGTGCAAGGGTTAACTGAATTTCTACCCATTTCATCTACTGCTCATTTGTTAATCGGGCAAAAACTGCTTGGCATTCCAGCAAGTGATGCCATGTTTGCTTTCCTTGTTATTATTCAATTGGGGACAATAATCTCCCTGATTATATATTTCAAGGTGGATCTGTGGAGGATCATTAGGTCCACAATACAGAATTTAAAAGGATTAAGAAATTTCTCCGCCCTTCCCTTTGATGCCCGTCTGGGATGGTTAATCATACTGGCAACCATACCAGCACTTGTCGCAGGGCTTCTTTTCAAAGACTTGCTGACCGTCCTTTTTTCAAATCCATTGGAAGAAGCAGCTATTCGGTTATTGTCCATCACGGTTATCATGGTCTTAGCCGAGTTAATTGGACACCGCACCCGTTCATTGGAATCAGTTAATTGGCTGGATGCGCTGATCATCGGATTGATGCAGGTTATTGCTGTATTCCCGGGTGCTTCCAGAAGCGGCACGACGATAAGTGCCGGACTTCTTCGCAATTTTGACCGACCTTCGGCAGCTCGATTTGCCTTTTTAATGTCAGTACCTGTCATGTTGGCGGCTGGTGCATATGAGACCATTCACATCTTCAAAGTACCTGGGATGACCCAACTTCTGCCTGGTTTGATAACAGGATTTATCTTTGCTGCAGTTGTTGGTTGGTTCGCAGTTCGCTGGTTCATGGGATATCTTGCAAAAAACTCCCTTTATCGCTTCGCAATTTATTGCCTGATCCTGGGACTGATCTGCCTTGGTTTTTCGTTCATATAAGGAAGCTTGAATGATCGAAATTTCCAGTAAACTTCCCGAAATGCTTGATCTTCTCAGACGACTGGTTCTGACTGAGTCCCCATCACAAAATAAGAAAGCGGTGGATAGGGTCGGAGAGATCATTCAGAATCACGCAAAATCCTTGGGTGGACAGGTTGAAATAATTCCGAACGAATCAGCGGGGAATCATGTTTTAGCAAGATTTCATCCATTTAGGTCATCCAACGATACAAAGAATGTCAAAGATATTCTTATCCTGTGCCATATGGATACGGTTTATCCAGAAGGCACATTGGCACACATGCCGTATCATGAACTAAATGGAAGAATCCTGGGTCCCGGAGTAGCTGACATGAAAGCCGGTGCAGTCATTGGTCTTTCAGCGATTCAATTGCTGCAGGAAGAAAATAAATTTCCTCCGAATCCCATATCAGTCTTATTCACTTCTGACGAGGAGAATGGTAGCCAAACCTCGCGTAAATTAATAGAAAGCCTGGCGGGAAATTCACGGTTGGTACTGGTGCTTGAGCCGGGGATGCCAGATGGGTCGATCAAAACCTGGAGAAAAGGAGTTGGAGAATTTCATATTGTCGCACATGGTCAAGCTGCCCATGCAGGAGGAGACCATGAAAAAGGGCGGAATGCGATCGAAGAGATCTCCCATCAGGTACTGGCGATACAAAAACTCACGAATTATGAGAAGGAGACCACGCTTAATGTTGGTCTCGTGCATGGAGGGTCTGTAGTGAATGTAGTCCCTGATTTAGCCTGGATGGATGTTGATCTGAGGGTGATGCAACCCGGCGAGGCAGAAAGAATCACGGATGTGATCCATGATCTTAGACCGGTATTAGAAGGAACCTCCATAGAAGTATCTGGCAATTTGAACAGACCACCCATGCCATTTAACCAGTTGATGAAAGACACTTATGAAAAAGCCAGGGAGATCGCGGCAGGGGTCGGGATCAACCTGACAGCATCCGGAACTGGAGGTGCTTCAGATGGAAATTTCGTTGCTCCACTTGGCATCCCCCTTCTGGATGGTCTGGGAGCGATTGGAGGAGATTATCATTCGGAAAATGAATACATAATTAAGGACAGTCTAATCTCCAGAACCAGGTTGGTTACATCCATCATGCGAAATTGGTAATAGTGTCAATAAAGAATCTCGTTCTACTGATATGGATTAATAGATAGAGAATGAATACGCTTGATTATTCGATCATTTTGCTGGGAACTATAATAATCATTTCTTATTCAAGATCCTCCTTGTTGCGACCACAATCCCATGGTTTTTATCGATTCTTTGCATGGGAAATTATCCTGATCCAGTTTGTCTTAAACCGGGTCGGTTGGTTTACAAATGCATTTGCCTGGTACCAGATGATCTCATGGATCCTCTTGATCGGTTCAATTATCTTTTTGATTCTTGGGATAAGGGAAATCAAAAAATTCGGTCATTCGATGACTTCTTTTGAAGCGACAACGCACCTGGTCAGAACCGGGATATACACATATATACGGCATCCGATGTACACATCCCTTCTCTTTTTGACATGGGGGATATTCTTCAAATCTCCATTCTTGTTGGATTTTTTAATTTCGATCTCTGCTTCAATTTTCCTATACGCAACCTCCCAAATTGAAGAAACGGAAAACATTATTAAATTCGGAAATGATTATCTTGATTTCAAGAAAGGAACAAAGAGGTTCATTCCATATATTTTTTAATGGTTCAATCGGGGGATTTTTTCGTGCCATTGTGTTGATCGCTCAAATGCACTGCCAGCTTGCAAGACATTTGCCTCCTGCCATTCCGGACCGACGATCTGTAAACCTATCGGCAATCCTTCATGGGAAAACCCACAAGGAAGCGACAAAGCAGGTATTCCAGCTAGATTGAAAGGGGAAGTAAAGCTGGTCAGGTTACGTGCTTGTTCCAATGCATCTGTACCTTCGATAAGGGGGGCAGTACAGGGTGTGGTGGGAAGGATCAATAGATCATAGCATTCGAAAAGATCCTTGAACAACGGTTTACATTCTAGCTGGTTCTGTCTGGCTTGCTCATATTCCAAGGAAGAGTAGGCAGCCCCAATTCTCAATCTTCGAAGGACATCTTCGCCAAAATCGTTTGGAACTGTGATCAATCGCTGGTGATAATAAGAAGCTGCATCCACCTGGGTGATGATACTGTTCGCTTTTGCTGCATCAGGCAACCAGGATATGTTTATTTTCTCACCAATGGCTCCAAGTTCCATGAAAACTTTTACAGCATCCTGGACAGCAGAGAGCACTTGAGGTTGGGAGTTGTCGATGAAATCGCCCTCCAATATAGCGATCCGCCATCCCTTGATGTCTTCATCCAGATGGGAAAGATAATCATCCACCGGACGGTCAATACAAAATGGATCGAGGGCATCAAAACCAGCAATACATTGCAGGAGCAGGGCTGCATCCTGAACATGAGTT
>Ga0315268_10008934_pt1 | contig 10433 bp, 7 predicted proteins | sample C1_top_MG_FD_204535 | JGI IMG/M metagenome (GOLD analysis project Ga0315268, IMG submission 204535) | Sediment microbial communities from Yellowstone Lake, YNP, Wyoming, USA - C1_top | ecosystem: Environmental > Aquatic > Freshwater > Lake > Sediment | place: USA: Wyoming | collected 2017-08-01 | reverse complement strand
TCCGGGCCATGGCCGGCGTGCTCGCCGTCGACCGCGTCCTCCAGGTGATCGTCGACCGGGTCAGGATCCTGACCGGCGCCCGCTATGCCGCGCTCGGCGTCCACGACCAGGCCGGCGTCATCGAGCAGTTCATCACGAGCGGGATCGGCCGTCCGGAGCGCGCTCGCATTGGCGCCCCACCGCGCGGCCACGGGATCCTGGGCCTGATCATCCGCGAGAACCGGACGCTCAGGATCGAGGACCTGATGGCGGATCCGCGCCGGGTTGGCTTCCCGCCGAACCATCCCGACATGCACCCGTTCCTCGGGGTCCCGGTCGTCGTTCGCGGCCGGACCATCGGGAACCTCTACCTCACGGAGAAGGAGGGCGGGTTCACCGACGAGGACCAGGGCGAGATCGAGACCTTCGCGCGCCACGCCGGGATCGCCATGGAGAACGCCCGGCTCCACGACCAGGTGCAGCGCCTCGCGATCGTCGAAGAGCGCGAGCGGATCGGCAAGGACCTCCACGACGGCGTCATCCAGGCGATCTACGCGGTCGGCCTCTCGCTCGACGACGTGCCCGAGATGATGGATGGCGAACCCGACGAAGCCCGGCGCCGGGTGGAGCGGGCCATCGACGCCCTCGACCAGACCATCCGCGACATCCGCAACTTCATCTTCGGCCTGCGGCCCGCGCTCCTCGACGGCGTCGACGTCGTCGAGGGCCTCGCCGCGCTGGCCGACGAGTTCCGGGTCAACACGATGATCGACGTCGAGCTCCGCGCCGGGCCCACGGTCACGACCCCGGTCATCGGGCCGGACCGGACGGTGGAGCTGCTCGCGATCGCGCGGGAGGCGCTCAGCAACATCGCCCGCCACGCCCGGGCCACGCGCGCCGAGATCAGCGTGGAACCCGATCCCGAGATCGCCGGCGTCGAGATCGTGGTCGCCGACAACGGCTCCGGATTTGATCCGGCCGCGCCGCGCGGCATCGGGCACCAGGGGCTCCGCAACATCCGCACCCGCGCGATCTCGATCGGCGCCACGCTCCTGGTCGACAGTCACCCGGGGAGCGGGACGCGTATCATCGTCCGGGTGCCCGGCGCCCGGACCGCGGACGACAGCGAGCTCGTCGGCGGCCTGCCGGACGCCTGAACAGCGCGTCGCACGGTGGCCGGGGGCTGCGCGCGGCCAGGGAGGTAGCAAGCACGATATGTCGGAGCAGTCCGAGCCGCGTCCCCTCCGCCTGCTCGTCGTCGACGACCACGAGGTCGTTCGCCAGGGCCTTGTCTCGCTCCTCGAGCGGCGTGAGCGGTTCCAGGTCGTCGCCGAAGCCAGCACCGTCGAGGAAGCGATCGATGGCGCACGCCGCCATCAGCCGGATATCGTGGTCATGGATGTCCGGCTGCCCGATGGATCGGGGATCGAGGCCTGCCGGGAGATCCGCTCGGAGTTCCCGGGAACCCGGGTCATCATGCTCACGAGCTACCCGGACGAAGAGGCAGTCCTCTCGGCGATCATCGCCGGCGCGTCCGGCTACCTCCTCAAGCAGATCCGCTCGCGCGACCTCATCGCGGCCCTCGAGGCCGTCGGCCGCGGTGAATCGCTCCTGGACCCGGCCGTCACCGAGAAGGTGCTCGAGCGCGTCCGGCGGATCGCGTCCGGGACCTACACGGACGAGCTGGCCCAGTTGACCGCCCAGGAACAGAAGATCCTCCAGCTCGTCGCCGAGGGAAAGACGAACAAGGAGATCGCCTCGGAGGTCTTCCTCTCCGACAAGACGGTCAAGAACTACGTCAGCTCCATCCTCTCGAAGCTGAACCTCCAGCGTCGCGCCCAGGCCGCGGCGTTCGTCGCCAAGCACCGACTGCCCGGCTCCGGGACGTAGGAGCTGCACCGGGTCGACCGGCGCCGGTGCCGGTCGACCTGTTGCGTCAGCGGCGGCCCGCGCCGGCCCGCCGGCAGCGCCGCGTCAGCGGCGGCCCGCGCCGGCGCCGGTGCCGGTCGCCCTGTTGCGTCAGCGGCGGCCCGCGCCGGCCCGCGCCGCGCCACCTCGTCAGCGGCGCCTGAACAGGCCTCGCGGCTCGTCGGCCCGCGCCGCGCCACCTCGACGGCCGGCCCGGCGCAGGAGCGCGTCGATCTCCGCCCGGTGCGGCCGGCCGATCGGCATCCGGTCGAGCCACTCGACGTACTCGATGTCGACCCTGGCCACCTCGCCGAGTGACCGCCCGGCATACCGCCCGAAGTTCAGCACGCCGCCGGAGGCGGCGCCGGCCTGGCCGGCAGCGGGCGCCGATGCGGCGGCGGGGTTGTCGGCGCGCGGTGCACTCGTGGAGCGTTCGCCCGCCTGCCCGGCCCCGCCAGACGGCGATTGTCCGGAGGTGTGGCCCGCCGCCGTCGCGCCTGACTTCCGGGCCGCGTCGTGGGCCGCGCGAGCGACGGGGTCGACGAGGAGGTCGCGCGCCGCGTTGAGCTCGGCCATCCGCCTTGCCGCATCGACGCCCGGGGTCACGTCGGGGTGGTAGCGCTGGGCGAGCTTGCGGTAGGCGACCTGGATGATCTCCACGTCGGCCTCCGGGTCCACCTGGAGCAGCTTGTACGGGTCCGGGGCGGTCATCGCCGCCATCGTCGACGGCCGCGCCCCGTCGCGTCAAGGCTGGCAGGCGTCGGTGTCAGGCTGGCAGGCGTCGGCCGGCGGCCCGGCGGGTCGGTTCGGTGCCGAACGGCGACCGGGAGTGGTCCGGACGGCCGGTCCGGACGGCGGTCGGTCGTTCCTAGACTGCGGGCATGAAGATCGTCAGCGCCGAAGAGGCCGTGGCCGACATCCGGTCAGGCGACCAGGTCTACCTCCAGTGTGCCGCGGCCACGCCGTCGGCCCTCCTCGATGCCCTCGTGGCGCGGGCTCCCGAGCTCCACAACGTGAGCATGGTGCACCTCCACACGGAAGGCCCGGGCCCCCACCTTGCGCCCGAGATGGCACCCCACTTCCGCCACCGCGCGCTCTTCATCGGGCCGAACGCGAGGGCGGCGGTCAACGAGGGGCGCGCCGAGTTCATCCCCGTCTTCCTGTCCGACGTGCCGAGCCTCTTCTCCGGCGGGCTGATCCCGCTCGACGCTGTGCTCTGCAACGTCTCGCCGCCGGACGCCCATGGGTACTGCTCCCTGGGCACGTCGGTGGAAGGGATGCAGGCGGCCATCCACGCCTCCGGCCTCGTGATCGCCCAGGTCAACGCGGCGATGCCCCGCACGCTCGGCGAGAGCTTCGTCCACGTCGACGACATCGACTACGGCGTCGAGGTGGAGATCCCTCCCTACGACTACCACGCCGGCGAGATCGGCGAAGTCGAGCGCCGGATCGGCGAGTTCGTGGCGGACCTGGTCCCGAACGGCGCGACGCTCCAGATGGGGATCGGGGCAATTCCGACCGCCGTGGCCTCCTTCCTGCGCGACAAGAAGGACCTCGGGATACACACCGAGATGCTGACCGACAGCGTCGTCGACCTCGTGGAGGCGGGCGTCGTCACGGGGATGGCCAAGGAGCGCAATCGCGGCAAGATCGTGTGCACGTTCATGATGGGGACGCAGCGCCTCTATCGTTTCGCGCACGACAATCCGATGGTCGAGATGCGGGCCTGCGACTTCACGAACGACACCCACGTCATCCGCAGCTTCCGACGCATGACCGCGATCAACTCGGCAATCGCCATCGACCTGACCGGCCAGGTCTGTGCCGACTCGATCGGCTGGCACCTCTACAGCGGCGTCGGCGGACAGATGGACTTCATCCGGGGCGCCGCGCTCGCGCCCGAGGGCCGGGCGATCATCGCCCTTCCGTCAACGGCCGCCGATGGTCGGGTCTCGCGCATCACGCCGTTCCTGGCCGAGGGCTCGGGCGTCGTGACGACGCGTGCCCACGTCCGGACGGTGGTCACGGAGTGGGGGATCGCCGAGCTTCACGGGAAGTCGATCCGCGAGCGGGCCCAGGAGCTGATCGCGATCGCGCACCCGGACTTCCGCGACGAGCTGACGGCGCAGGCTCGGCGGACGCACTACCTGTAGGCCGACGGGCCCTGCGCGCCAGCCCGGCCGATTCGGCGCCGTCCGCCACCCCGGCCGTTGTCGCCGGGGAGCGCGCACCCCCGGGCCGAAGGGCCTGATTCGGCCGCCAGAAGACGCGTTGTGGTGGACGCCGCGCGTCCCCTGCGACGTCCACCACGCGGCGAAGTGTCGCCCGCGTTCACGACGGGTGGCAGGGCCGAATGGCCCTAGGTTTCGGGACGGAGCGGGGGTCCGATCAGGGGACGCGCGGGGGACTCTTGCAGCATGTTCCGTCCGCGTCCCGATCTGGTTCGCCGCCTGCTCATCGTCAGCGACCACCTGGCCGCCAGCGATGCCCTCGCCGCGCACCTCGGACGCCACGGCTTCGTCGTCGTCGGCGAAGTCCGCTCAGCCCGCTCCGCCGCCCTCGCGGCGCGCACCTGCGATCCCGATCTCGTCCTGGTGGACGGGGCTCTTCGGGGGGGCTGGCGCGCGGTCGCGGAGGCCCTCGACGGCGTCGTGCCGCGGAGCCGGATCGTCGTCCTCGAGGCGTACCTCGGTGCCGACGAGGCCCGGCGGGCCCGCGACGCCGGCATTGGCGCCACCATTCTCAAGCACGTCGAGGGCGGCACGCTCGCGAGCCGTCTCCTTGCACTCGGAGGCCCCGCATGACCCTGCTCACACCGCCAGAGCGGCCCGCCGCCACCCCAGGCGCCGCCCAACGCCCGGCTGGGGCCCCGGGAGTGCCGCCCGAAGTTGCGTGCATGGACGGCAACGAAGCCGCCTCGCGCATCGCCTATGCCGTGAGCGAGGTCATCTCGATCTTCCCGATCACGCCGGCCTCGCCCATGGCTGAGCACGCCGACGACTGGGCGGCAGCCGGGAAGCCGAACCTGTGGGGCAAGGTCCCCGACGTCATCGAGATGCAGTCCGAGGGCGGCGCTGCCGGCGCCATGCACGGCGCGCTGCAGAAGGGCGCCCTCGCGACGACGTTCACCGCGTCGCAGGGCCTGCTCCTGATGATCCCCAACATGTTCAAGATCGCCGGCGAGCTCACGCCGGCCGTGATCCACGTCGCGGCCCGCACCATCGCCACCCACGCCCTCTCGATCTATGGCGATCACAGCGACGTCATGCACGCGCGCGCCACGGGCTGGGCGATGCTCGCCGCCGGCTCCGTGCAGGAGGCGCAGGACTTCTCGCTCGTGGCCCACGCGGCCACCCTTCGCTGCCGCGTGCCGTTCCTGCACTTCTTCGACGGGTTCCGCACGTCCCACGAGATCAACAAGATCGCCCTCATCGACGACGAGATCATCCGGAGCCTCGTCCGCGACGACGACGTCCTCGCCTTCCGGGCCCGCGGCATGAGCCCCGACGCGCCCTTCGTGCGCGGCACGGCCCAAAATCCCGACGCGTTCTTCCAGGCCCGCGAGGCGGCGAACAGCTTCTACGACGCGACGCCGGGCATCGTGACCGAGGTCATGGACGAGCTGGCCGCCAGGACGGGCCGCCGCTACGGGCTGGTCGACTACCACGGCGCCCCGGATGCCGATCGCGTCATCGTGATCATGGGCTCGGCGGCCGGCGCGGCGCAGGAGACCGTGGACGCCCTCAACGCCACCGGCCAGAAGGTCGGCGTCCTCGTGGTCCGGCTCTTCCAGCCGTTCCCGATCGACGCCCTCTTCGCCTCTCTCCCGGCCACCGTCAAGGCGATCGCGGTCCTCGACCGGACCAAGGAGCCCGGCGCGGTCGGCGAGCCGCTCTACCAGGCGATCGTCGCCGCCGTGACGGAGCGGATGGACTCCGACGAGCCGCCGTTCGCGGCGATGCCCCGGATCATCGGCGGCCGGTACGGCCTCTCGTCCAAGGAAGTGACCCCGGGCATGCTCCGCCCGGTCTTCGACGAGCTGTCAGCCGCCCGGCCCAAGCGCCACTTCACGGTGGGCATCTACGACGACGTCACGCACCTGAGCCTGCCCATCGACGTTGACTACCGGACGCCGCGCCCCAAGGGCGAGGTGCAGGCCCTCTTCTTCGGCCTGGGTTCCGACGGCACCGTCGGGGCGAACCACGCCTCGGTCAAGATCATCGGTGAAGGCACCGACCTCTTCGCCCAGGGCTTCTTCGTCTACGACTCCAAGAAGTCGGGCGGCACGACCGTCTCGCACTTGCGCTTCGGACCGGTGCCGACCAGGTCGGCGTACCTCATCGATGCGGCCGACTTCATTGCCTGCCACCAGTTCGGGCTTCTCGACAAGATCAAGATCCTCGACTTCGCGAAGCCCGGCGCGACCTTCCTCCTCAACTCGCCCTACGGTCCCGATGAGATCTGGGACCGCCTCCCGGCCGAGGTCCAGCGACATCTCGTCGAGAAGCAGATCAACTTCTGGGTGATCGATGCGCTCGCCGTCGCCGCCGAGACCGGGATGGGCAGCCGGATCAACACGATCATGCAGCCGTGCTTCTTCCACCTCTCCGGCGTGCTGCCGGCGGACGAGGCGATCGAGCGGATCAAGGAGTTCGTCAACAAGACGTACATCAAGCGAGGCCAGGCCGTCGTCGACCGCAACTACGCGGCCATCGACGCGTCGATCGCGCGCCTCGGCCACGTGAAGCTCGGCCCCGCCGGGACCGGCTACGCGCTCCCGCCGATCGTGCCCTCCACGGCGCCCGACTTCATCAGGAACGTCACCGCGGTCCTCATGGCCGGTGGCGGGGACCAGCTTCCGGTCAGCGCGTTCCCGATCGACGGGACCTTCCCGACGGGCACCACGAAGTACGAGAAGCGCGCGATCGCGCTCGAGCTGCCGGTCTGGGATTCGTCGATCTGCATCGACTGCGGCAAGTGCGCCATGGTCTGTCCGCACGCGGCGATCCGGATGAAGGTTTTCCCCGCTGCGGCCCTCGAGGGCGCCCCGGCCGGCTTCCTGTCCAAGGAGTTCAAGTCCCGCGAGGTCGCCGACCATCGGCTCACGATCCAGGTCGCACCCGACGACTGCACGGGCTGTGGCGTCTGCGTGGACGTCTGTCCGGCGAAGAGCAAGACCGAGATCAAGCACAAGTCCATCAACCTCGAGCCCGCCGAGGCGCACCGCGACATCGAGCGACCGCGGTGGGAGTTCTTCCAGTCGATCCCGCCGCTCGATCGCAGCCTGATCGCCCACGACACCGTCAAGGGCGCCCAGGTCCTCGAGCCCCTGTTCGAGTTCTCCCTGGCCTGCAACGGCTGCGGCGAGACGCCCTACCTCAAGCTCGTCTCCCAGCTCTTCGGCGACCGCATGATCGTGGCCAACGCCACGGGCTGCTCCTCGATCTACGGCGCCAACCTGCCCACGACCCCGTGGACGGTCAACGCCCAGGGCCGGGGTCCCGCCTGGAACAACTCCCTGTTCGAGGACAACGCCGAGTTCGGCCTGGGCATGCGCCTCGGGCTCGACGCGCAGAACGACCAGGCCCGCCGCCTGCTCGCGAAGCTCGCGCCGGCCATCGGGGTGGACCTCGTCCGGGACATCCTCGAGGCCGACCAGGAGACGGAGCCCGGGATCGACGCCCAGCGCGAGCGGATCGCAAAGCTTCGGGAGCTCCTCGGCAGCGTGGGCGGGGAATCGCTCTCCGACGCTCGGCATCTCCTCGCGCTCGCCAACGACCTCGTCAGGAAGGGCGTCTGGATCGTCGGCGGCGACGGCTGGGCGTACGACATCGGCTACGGCGGCCTGGACCACGTCCTCGGCTCCGGCCGGAACGTGAACATCCTCGTCCTCGACACCGAGGTCTACTCGAACACAGGCGGCCAGGCCTCGAAGGCCACTCCGCGCGGAGCGGTCGCCAAGTTCGCGGCGGCCGGGAAGTCGCGTGGCAAGAAGGACCTCGGGGCCGTCGCCCGCGCCTACGGCGACGTCTACGTGGCCCAGATCTCCATGGGCGCGAACGACGCGCAGACGGCCAAGGCGCTCCTGGAGGCCGATGCCTGGCCGGGGCCGTCGCTCGTCATCGCGTACAGCACCTGCATCGCCCACGGCATCGACATGCAGAAGTCCATGTCGCACCAGAAGGACGCCGTCAAGAGCGGCTACTGGCCGCTCTACCGGTTCCATCCCAGCGACCTCGAGGGTGGCCAGCCCTTCAAGCTCGACTCGTCCAAGCCGTCGATCCCGGTCAGCGAGTTCGTGGCCAGCGAGACCCGGTTCGCGGTCCTGGCCCGGACGCAGCCCGAGCGCGCGGCCGAGCTCGCCGAGCTCGCCCAGGCCGACGTCGACGAGCGCTGGAGCTACTACGAGCAGCTTGCGGCCATGCACCGCAGCGTGCCCCACGTCCACCACGGCCCCGACGCCATGCCCAGGCCAACCTCGGCGGGCGGCCCGGCCGCAGACTCGGGAGACGAGGCATGACCGTCGACCTCCGCACCACCTACCTCGGCCTCGAGCTGCGCTCGCCGCTCGTCGCCTCTCCCTCGCCCCTGACGCGCGAGCTGGACTCGGTGCTCCAGCTCGTCGCGGCGGGTGCCGCGGCCATCGTGCTGCCGTCGCTCTTCGAAGAGGAGATCGTCCACGAAGAGCTCGAGCTCAATCGGTCTCTCGAGGCCGGCGCCGACCAGTTCGCCGAGGCGCTCGACTACTTCCCGAACATCGAGCCATTTGCCGGCGTCGGCGACCGCTACCTCGCCCGGCTTCGCCGGATCAAGGCGGCGGCCGGCGTCCCGGTCATCGCGAGCCTCAACGCCACCACCGCGGGCGGCTGGGTCCGCTACGCGAGCCTCATGCAGGAGGCGGGCGCCGACGCGCTCGAGCTGAACCTCTACCACCTGGCGGCGGATCCGGCCCGGAGCGCCGCCGACATGGAGGCCGCGGACCTCGAGCTGATCGCGGCGGTTCGCGACGCGATCACGATCCCGCTCGCCGTCAAGCTCAGCCCGTACTACTCGGCCCTCGCGAACTTCGCCGGCCGGGCCGTGGAGCGGGGTGCAGACGGACTCGTGCTCTTCAACCGCTTCTACCAGCCGGACTTCGACCTCGAGACCTTCGAGGTCGTGCCGCGGCTCGAGCTCAGCCGGCCGTCCGAGCTGCGCCTGCCGATGCGCTGGACGGCGATCCTCCGCCCGCAGCTGGGCCCCGCCGTGTCGCTGGCGGCGAGCTCGGGGATCCACGGTGGGACGGACGTGGTCAAGACCCTCATGGTCGGCGCGGACGTCGCCATGACGACCTCTGCGCTCCTGCACCACGGGCCGGAGCACCTTCGCACCATCGAGTCCGAGCTCGTTGGCTGGATGACCGAGCACGAGTACGAATCGGTCGGCCAGCTGCGCGGCAGCGCCAGCCAGGCGGCCGTGGAGGATCCCTCCGCGTTCGAGCGCGCCAACTACCTGCGCACGCTCCGCTCCTGGTCGACGTCCCGCTAGGCGGCGCGGGCGACGGCGTCCTGACTGCCGCCCTCCGCCCGCCTCCAGCCACGCCACGCCAGGCCGGGCGTCCAGCGGCCGGCCTGGCCGTTCCCGCATACTCGCGTCCCACCATCCCACCCGAGGAGTCCGCCTGCCGTGCCCCCGATCCCTCCGATGTGCCGCAGCGTCTGGTGGGCGTTCGCCCTTGCCGGCGTGATCGCCCTGGTGGCCGCCGCGGCTGCCGCCCTCCAGGTCGCCCCGGCCCCGCTCATCGTCGGCGTCTGGCAGCTCGCCGCGGGGACGCTGCTCGTTGTTGCCCTGGTGCGCGCGAAGGTCGGCATCGCACAGGCCATGCCGTTCATCGGGCTGGCCGTCGGCGGTGTCGTGCTCGGCGCCGTCGGCATCCTGATGCCGTCGCTGGACGCCCGGATCAGCCTGATCGCCATCGGCATCTGGGCCGTCCTCGCGGGTGCCGGCTTCCTCGCGGTCGCCCGTCTCGCTGCCGCCCAGCACGTCGTGGACATCAGTCTCCTCAGGATCGCGTGGGCCACGATCGCCACGGGCGTCGTCGTCTCCACGTTCCCGGCATTCGGGCTCGGCAACTCCCCGCTGGTTCCGGCCGCCGCGCTCACGATCACCGGCGCCGTCACGGTCGCGGCTTCGCTGCGACTTCGCGTCATGCCCGACGAGGCGCCGGCCGAGGTGTCCAAGCGCGAAGCGCGCCGGCGCGAGCGCGCCGGCGGGCGCCAGTAGCGGCGCGCCGACCGGCTCTCCGCCGCGCCGGCGGGTCCCGCGCGGCAGCCCGCACGCGCGCGAGCGCGCACGAGCGAGCATTGACCGGTTCCGCCCGGCAGCACGAGCCCGCGTCGGCGGCGCCGGCCGGCTCGGCTCAGGCCGGGACGGGGACCCGGTCGGGGCGCTGGCCGTGGCGGGATCCCACGCGGTGGCCGACGTCGAACGCCGCGAGGTCGAGGGCCAGCACGTCGGCGCGCTTTGCGCCGACCGTGTCCCGGATCGCGTTGCGGATCGAGGCCGCC
>Ga0315268_10008933_pt1 | contig 10433 bp, 11 predicted proteins | sample C1_top_MG_FD_204535 | JGI IMG/M metagenome (GOLD analysis project Ga0315268, IMG submission 204535) | Sediment microbial communities from Yellowstone Lake, YNP, Wyoming, USA - C1_top | ecosystem: Environmental > Aquatic > Freshwater > Lake > Sediment | place: USA: Wyoming | collected 2017-08-01 | reverse complement strand
AGCCAGCCCATGGCAATGTACAACAGGGTGGACATGAACACGAATTTGTGCGTCCAGAAGGCCTTGCCCACTATGCCCAAAACGGCGATGCCCCACACCACGCCGAACACCGTCCAGCCCAGCCGGCCCCGCAGGGCGATCAGGGTGATGGGCGTGTAGGTCCCGGCTATCAGCAGAAAGATGGACGAGTGGTCAAAGACCCGGAACAGCCTCTTGGCCCTGCCGGCATAAAAGCTGTGATACAGCGTCGAAGACAAATACAGCAGCACCAAGGTGGCGCCGTAAATGCTGAAGCTGACGATGTGCCAGGCATTCCCGGACAGGCTGGCCATCACCACCAGCACCGCCAGGGCCGCCAGGGCCAGGCCCAGCCCCACCCCGTGCAGGATGGCGTTGGTGATCTCCTCGCCCGGAGTGTAGCGCTCGACCGAATCAGCGTCGGCATCACGCGCTGTAGTGATTTTCTTGAGCCAGAGTTTGATATCAGTCCCTGTCATTCTGAAATACTGTTAAAAAGCAAATTTTATGCCCAATAATGGGCGATTCGATATTTTTTTACTGACATTATTAAAACGACTATAGGATTCTATACATAGCGAAATATTATTATTAAACCAATAGTTCATGCCTATTATAATTAATTCACACAAGTTATTAGAATAATAACTTGTCGGATTTTCATACAATGTATCTGTAGATAAAAATCTGATTAATCTTACTTTACTATATGACAATCCAGTGCCTAGGTATAGATCAAACTTTTTCTTAGGGTAAAAATGAAAGTTTAAATCTGAATCGATACTAGTAAGATTTTTATCTTTTGAATTTACCCCATAACCCACGCCTAATTCTAATTTATTGTGCAATGCATAACCAATCGAAAAAAATATTTCAGTATTAATTGCTCCTTTAATACTTATCCCCACTTCCTTTCTTTCGAAACCTTTATGCAAATTAACAGCCTGCGTTGCTGTAGCAACTAAAGTAAGCACGAATATAAGTGATAATACTTTATTCATTTGCTTCTCATTTTTATAATTGCTGGATGGTTGAATTATTCCACTTATTCCATAATATTTTCCTTCAGCAGTTCCTTCAAGACCTTGGACACAACCGAAACCTCGTACCCCCTTCGGGCCAAAAACCCCGCCAGACGGCGCTTGGCGGCCTCGGCGTCAAGCTTGCGGTACAATTTCATCTTTCTCCGGGCCAGGTCCAGGGCCGCCGGGAACTCGTCTGTATTGCTTTTGTAGTCAGAGATCGCCTGGTCCACTATCTCCCGGTCTATCCCCTTGGCAAAAAGCTCCTGCCGCAGGCGGATAACCCCCATGGGCCTAAAGTGCTGGCGGTTCTCGATCCAGTCCCGGGCAAATTTCACGTCGTCCAAAAGGCCGATGGTTTCCAGGGCCAAGATAACCGCTTCGATCTCGGCCTTATCTATGCCCTTCTTGGCCAGCTTGTCCCTGATCTCATGGACGCTGCGGGGCTTCAGCTCTATCAGCCGCAGGGCGTAGGCCTTGGGGTTTATGATCTTCATATTTAGACCTTTAATAGCCACAAAGACACCAAGGCACCAAGAAAATTATTTATAGCGTTTTGTACTATTTTTAATACCCTCTGTGTCTTTGTGCCTTTGTGGCGAAAAGCCCCGGTATCTCATTTCCCGTGCTTGGTCTTGATGATGGTCGTCCCGCCGGTGAAGACCCGGCCGGATCTGGTCTCGTCGTATTTGATGAAAATGTTCTCCGGGTCTATCTGCAGGTGCTTGGCCAGTTCCTCGGCGATGGTCAGCATGGCCGTCTCTATCTCGCTGTCGCTTTTGCCCTCAAAGGCCATCATGTTCACCAGCGGCGGATGGGTGCCGTAGGGCTGGACACTGGCCTGGAGCTCACCTTCGAGATATGAACCGGGCTCGATGGTGGTCCAGGTGGCCCAGACCTGCTTGGGTTGTAGCCCCATCTTGTCCGCCAGCCGCACGCAGATGGTCTTCAGCGTATCGGAGATGTTGACCTCCGGCTTCTGGGGCAGGGCCTTTATCTCTATGATGGGCATGATAGCTCCTCCGTTTTGTTTGGGAACGAGCTGATGCTATGCAATTTTGAAGAAAGACCTGTCCCTGATCCCTGCTTCATCCAGCAGGGCTTCGATCTTATCGTAATGGATCGCATTCTCCGTGACCAGCCGGTCCTGGATAGTTTCCTTGGATACCAACCCTTCACGGATCAGCCTGGCGTAAAGCTCCTGGCGCTCGGTCATCCCGATTGTCTTCTGGTACATCAGGTCCCGCAGATGCGAGACCCGGCAGTCAAAGCGCCAGGTGTTGCCTTTCTCCTTCGGGCTCTGCCAGCCCAGCTCGTTCTGGATGCGGGACATCACCTCGTTCTCGTTCCAGGGCAGGTAGAAAAACAGGTCGGCCATCTCGATACCGCGGCCGTAGATCCTGGTTCCCAAAGCGTAGGGACTGCCGGAAAAATGCCCCTTGATCATCACCGGCAGGGTTTGGGGCGAAAAGTAGGAAAGGTTCTTGGCCGCTTCCTTGACTATTCCACCGAGATTCTTGAGATAGACGTTCCTGATGTCCTCGTCGGGGCTGACCCCCAGCAGACGGCGTTTGAACGAGACCTCCTCGTACGGATTGCGCCCGGTGACTATGCAGTGGATATCGTGCTTCTTGGCGATCCGCATGATCGGCAGCCACATGTTGTGGCAGGCGCTGCAGATGATGGGCACCAAAGCCGCCGAAGGCCTTTTGAGCCAGGCCTCCAGGTTCCTTTTGAGTGTCAGCTGATGCAGCCCCGGTTTTAGACCGAAGCTCACCAGTTCCACTCCCAGCTTGTCGGTGGCCTGCCGGATGTTCCGGACGGCTTCGGGCGCAGTGAAAGGGTTCTGGTAATTGACCGCCAGGACATTGAGTCCGTAGTCGCGGGACATCTTCAGCAGGGCAAAGGTGCTGTCGCGGCCTCCGCTCAACGGCACCAGGCACTGATACCTGCCGCCCCGGCGGCGCTGGCGGTCAAGGATCCTAAGCAGGGCTTCCTCGCCGCTAAGCTCGGTCTTCTGGTATGTCCGGCAGTAGTTGCAGACTCCCGAATCATCGAAGCTGATGCCCGGCGCGCTCTCCGGCAAAAGACACTGGATACAGGTTATCAAATTTTGCAATTTAAATTATGCAATGTAAATTTTGAAGTTACTTCCTCCCCCGCTTTCCCTTCTCCTTCTCCTCTTCCTTGGCCGGTTCCCTGGCTTCCTTGGGACCTTCGGACTTGACGGCCGCGGCGATCCCCAGCTTGGCCTTGACCTCCTGGTCCAGGCCGGCCAGCAGGTCGGCGTTGGTCTTCAGCATCTCGCGCACGTTCTCCCGGCCCTGTCCCAAACGCTCGCCCTTGAAGGAGAACCATGTGCCGCTCTTTTCAATGATGTTGTTCTCCACCGCCAGGTCCAAAAGATCGCCGATGTAGCTGATGCCCTGGCCGAAGATGATCTCGAACTCGGCGTTGCGGAAGGGCGAGGCCATCTTGTTCTTGAGCACCTTCACCCGTACCCGGTTGCCGATATTGACCTCGCCCTGCTTGATGGCCTCGATCCGCCGGATGTCCATCCGCACCGAGGCGTGGAACTTGAGGGCCAGGCCGCCGGGGGTGGTCTCGGGGTTGCCGAACATGACGCCGATCTTCATCCGGATCTGGTTGATGAAGATGATGCAGGTCTTGGAGCGGTTGGCCACCGCCGTGATCTTACGCAAAGCCTGGGACATCAGCCGGGCCTGCAGGCCCATGTGGCTGTCTCCCATGTCGCCCTCGATCTCGGCCTTTGGCACCAGGGCGGCCACCGAGTCGATCACTATCACGTCCATGGCGTTGGAGCGGATCAGTGTCTCGGTGATCTCCAGGGCCTCCTCGCCGGTGTCGGGCTGGGCTACCAGTAGATTATCGATGTCCACGCCTAGGGCCTTGGCGTACTTGGGGTCCATGGCGTGCTCGGCGTCGATGTAGGCGGCGGTGCCGCCCAGCTTCTGGGCCTGGGCCACTATGGACAGGGCCAGGGTGGTCTTGCCAGAGGCCTCCGGTCCGTATATCTCCACGATCCTGCCCCGGGGCACCCCGCCCACCCCCAGGGCCGCATCCAGCGAGATGGACCCGGTGGGGATCACCTCCACCGGCACCACCGCTGAGTTGGAGCCCAGTTTCATTATCGAGCCTTTGCCGAACTGCTTTTCTATCTGAGAAAGAGCCAGGTCCAAAGCTTTTGATTTTTCTGCCGCTGTGTCTGCCATTGGTTTGTCCTCCGTGTAAACAATAATTTAATTTGTTGATATATAAATAGTTATGGATTTTAATTCTATCAATTTTCCACCCGGTTGTCAATTCATAAAAGAGTATATTTATTTAACCACAAGAAGCACATAAGTCGCAAAATTAACTCCATACTTACAAAACCAATTTCTTAAATTGTATTTGTTGCAACCCAAAATTGATTAATAATCCATGCCACTGCCCTGTGGCACGTAAATATCCGAACACTTGGGAAAGGTGTTCATCTACTATTGCCTTACCGACCTTAAGTTCGATTATAAGTTCCGATTCGATTAACAGATCTGCGAAGTACTCACCCAGAATGGTTCCATCTTCGTCAAAAACCTTTAAAGGGTGCTGTTGTTCAACCTTTAGCCCTGCCTTACGAAGACGATGGGCTAATCCGTTTTCATATACTTTTTCCAAATGGCCGTTCCGTAAAAATTTATGAAGGTCAAAAGATGTCTGCCGGATAATATCACATAGTTCAAATATTTCTTTGTCATTCATTTTTGTGTTCTCTGTGCTTTTTTGTGGTTAATTAAAAACTGTGAGTTTGTAATTTACCACCCAGGCCCGACAATTTATGTCTTTGACCTCCGGTAACCCCCGGTGAACAGGCAGTCCAGGAACGGAGTGAACAGGCTGGCCGTCAGCGCCGAGAATACCAGACCCTGATATAACAGGCCTTTCATGGCGAACAGCGCAAAGACCGTCCCGGTCAAAAGCCCGTAGAGCGTCTGCCCCCAACCGGTCAGCGGCGTATAATGATTGTCAATGGCCAGGATCCCGGACAGGAAAAGCAGGGCCTGCAGTCCGGCATAAGAAAAAACGCTTGTCACCGGGTGGCCTGCCATTTGTCCGGTTAGCCAGAGAACAATTCCGGCTGTTAACAGCGAAAAGACAAGTATTCTGACCTTGTACAGCCTCCCGGTAAGCAGCAACAGCAAGACCAGGCTCAAGGCTAATGGCAGCCAGCCGGTCATGAAGTAAAAATTCCCCTTGGCCCAGCCTCCGCTATTGGTAGACCAGTGATAGACCGGAGCCAGTCCTTCCGGGGTGGCCAGCACGAATAAGGCGAAGGTCAGGGCCATGAAATTCAACGGTGCCAGCCGGTCCTTTTCCGAAAGCAGGGCCCTGGCCCCCGATATGACGACCCCGGCCAAAAGCGGATAATACCAATAAACTCCGGCAGGCATCAGCAGGGCTATTACGGAGGCGGTGAAGACAGCTTCGGCCAGGTCCAGAAAATTGCGGCGCCATTTTTTTACGATCAGCGGCAGGATCACTGAGCCGGCCAACCCGGCCAGCAGGGAATACAGGAATCCTGTCCCGAAAAGATAGAGGGCAGAGAAGACCAGGGGGGCCAAGGCCGCCAGCCTGCGGATATTCAACTGTTTCAGACGATAGCGGCTGGCGATATGGGGAGGCAGGGAAACATTCAGCATCACAGTTTGCCCTCCAGTATCATTTTTCCCACTTTTATCTGGTGCGACAGCAGCAGCCCGCTGGGGCAGATAAAGGTGCAGAGTCCGCATTCCAGGCAGTTCTCCGGTTTTTGCCGGGCCAGTTCCTGGTTCTGTCCGTCTCGGACCAGGGGAAAGATCCGGGCCGGGGCCAGCCCCGCCGGGCAAATGGACAGGCACTGCCCGCAGTTGATGCAGGGATGGTTTTCCCTGGGTGCCTGGTTGCGGTAGAACATCAGTCCGGCAGTCTTCCGGTCCACCGGCAGCTGGATGCTGTAATGGCAGGTCCCGCTCAGCAGGCCGCCGGATATCAGCTTCAGGCTGGAATAATCCTGGGGCCTTAAGTTTAACGTTTCGGCAGCGCTGGCTCCGATGTAAACCTCGGCCAGGCGCTTCTGGCCCTTGGTGTCGTCGCACAAGGTGCAGAACTTGGTGGCCAGCGGCTGGCCCAGCACCACCGCCTGCCGGACATTAAGCAGGGCTTCCATCCCGTAGATGGCCGCAGATTGGCTCCCATAGACAGTCTGCCTGATAAGTTTTCCGTTCTGCTGGGGGTATTTCGGCTCGACCTTTTCAATGGAGATGTTGACCGCGCTGGCCAGCAGAGACTTGAGATCGGCGTTCAGCGCCTTCATCCGGGATGACAGCACCAGCCTGGCCCGGGTGGAGCCGTGGATCTGCATCACGATCCTCATGCCTTCGATCAATTGCTCCGGTCGTTCCTTAAGCAGCCGGACATTGGTTGACAGCGGCGGCTCCAGGTCCAAACCGTCGAAGATCAGGAGTTTTTCCAACTCGTCGTTCCGCAGATCGGCCACGCCGGCCTTAAATACCCGGTCGGCCAGTTCGGTTTTGGAAAGTTTCCAGAACCGGGGGCAGGGTTCGAACACCGGCTCCCGGGCGGGCTGCTCCGGCTCGGTCTCTATGAACACCGTGGTCCGGGGAAAATCAAAATTCCTGGGACGGGCCACCAGATCCGGGAAATCCGCCACGCCGGTCACCCTGCCGGCCAGCCCGGTGAACACCGGCAATCCGGTATTATCGAAGCCCACCTGCGCATTGGCCTTCAGCTGGTCGCCCTTGGCCACAATAGCCCGGCCGCCATGCCATAATGTGATGGCCAGGGACTTGGGGGCCGTCAAGGCTTCGATCGGCTGGTCGAAGATGAAATTTTGGTGCGGCCAGGCTTTGCCGCCTTTGATGCTTTTGATCATAGATTTTAGTTTAATGGACTCATGATTTTTTCCGGGACGCTGATTGGCGCAGATTTATAATTTTGATTTTTTAGTTTTCTTGTGCTGACATACATTAGACAATGTGTAATTACTTTGTAATTACCTGGCATAAATGATCCGTGAAATCAGCGTTCATCGTTCGACTGAGCATTTGGTATGAGTGCCGGACAGCTCACGCCAAAGTCTGCGTCCGGTTAAATTTCTCAGTACTCCACCTTTACCAGACACAGCCCGCAGGCCGGGGCGGTCTTGCCGGCCAGGGTCCGGTCCCTGGACTCCAGTATTCTCTTCATATCCTCCGGCTTAAGGTGCCCCCGAGCCGTGTCGATCATGGTCCCTACGATGATCCGCACCATGTTGTGCAGAAAGCGGTCGGCCAGGATCTCAAAGCTGAGCACCCCCCCGTAATCCTTCCAGCCGGTCCGGGCCACATTCACCGTGAAATTGTCCACCTCGGCCTGGGCCGAGGCGAAGGCGGTGAAATCGTGTTTACCCAGTATTACATTGCACAGTTCCGGCAGGGCATCCCGGTTCAGCGGATAGAGGATCCTCCAGGCATAGCGCTCCAGCAGGGGCGAACGCCGGGTGATGATCTGGTAGCGGTACAGCCTGCTGGTAGCGTCGAAACGGGAATGGAAATCCGGGTCGGCTTCTTCGGCCTTAAGCACGGCCACGTCCTTGGGAAGCACTGCGTTCAGGCCCTCGTTGAAGGCTTTTAAGGGAATGTCCTTATCCGTCTTGAAATTGGCCACCTGCCCCGAGGCATGGACCCCGGCATCGGTGCGCCCCGAGCCGATCAGCGACACCTTCTCCCCGGTCATCTGGGACAGGGCCGACTCCAGCACCCCCTGCACCGTGCGCTGCTCCGGCTGGACCTGCCACCCGGCAAAGGCCGTGCCGTCGTATTCAAGAAGAAGTTTGATGTTCCGCAATTTAACCCTACAAAATAATTACCATAATTAACCACAGAATGCACAAAAGACACAAAATATTTAAATTATTTTTATTTCAGTAACGTCATTCTTTTTACAACATGATCTTTTCCGGTTTGCAAACGATACAGATAGACGCCGTTGGTTACCCTGTTACCGTTATAATCCCGGCCATCCCAGAGGGCGTCATAAGTTCCCGCATTTTTAGCTTCATTAACCAACGTTTTAACCATTTGACCTTGTATGTTGTATATCTTTAGACCAACCTGCCCGGATTGAGATAATTGGTATTTGATGATTGTTGATTGGCTGAACGGGTTAGGGCTGTTCTGCAGCATATCTTGTAATGTCAATTGTTCATTATTTACCGGTTCCCCTGTTACTCCCACCGGCCCGGTATATTTACAAACCCAAATGGCAAACAAGGTGTCACCGCAGTAATTGGAAACCACAAATTCATCTTTACCATCTTTATCTACATCGCCAACCGTTGTTGCATTACTGCCAATAGACATCAATCTACCATTTATTAAACTACTATCAATCCCAACTAACGATGCATCAAAGGCCCCAGTAACATTGGTTCTGGCAATCCAAATATAAGCTGCCCCTCTATCTCCACATTCCTGTATCGTCCCGCTTATATAATCTCCCATTTTATTGTTGTCCACATCTCCGGCATAGCTACTTACTTGACCCAGGCCGCTATCATAATAATAACCCGGTACACATAAGTCAAAGCTGCCATCAAATGATAACCCTCCATAAAGCCAGTATTGTTTGCCTGGCGAAGGTATTGTGCTTGGTGTAGATGGCGACCCCCAAAAGCCATTAGCGCACGAATTTGATTTACCGTTTGGAATTATTGCTGTGCCAAAGCAACCCAATTGGGATCCCGAATTCTCGCCATACATGCCAACATAAGGCAGGGTATCCATCGGATTGCCGCCCTTAAAGACATACACCTTGCCGCCTGCGCCATACAATTCCGAATTGTAATCAGCCCCAACCACCAGATCGTCAATCCCGTCACCATTCATATCTCCGCCGCTGCCTATGCTTATGCCAAAACACTCAGACGGAACTTGGCCATGCAGAACTACATCAGGGTTTATATGAATACCCAATGTATCTCCATAATGTATATATACGCTATTGCCCCAATATGCCCCAACCGCAAGGTCATCAATGCTGTCACCGTTTAAATCGCCTGTAGTTATTGCATTTATATCTCCGTAGCCAATCCCCCACGCCGGCGCTACAATAGTATCTGTAGCGACCATATCAAAACTGCTGCTCCCGTAGCATATTAATGTTCGACCTATATTATCATTTTCTGGATAGGTAACTATTGCCAGATCGTCAATGCCATCACCATTCCAATCGCCTGCACATAGCCAGGGACCGTTAGGGCCACCGCATGAATCTTCACGCACTATCTCAGGTAAAGAATCAAAAGGATTGGTAGAATACATGTACCTTTTATATTTAGGTTTGCCGACAACATTACCATTTACATCTAATGATATTATCTCTTTAAAACCATCGTTATTGAAATCGCCTGATGTTATTGTGCTGCCCCACATTACCCAAGGGAACGTATCCGGCTGAGGACAATGCCAAATAACGTCAAGGTTGTAGGTGGTTTGGGCTGCACAAAGGCAAAATGCAAAAGGCAGAATGCAGAATATTAATATACAGCGTTTCATGGTTACCTGCCTAAATCTACATCTAACGGCACACGGGTCCAGGTACACCCGCCATCATGTGTTTGCAGCCTTGTTCCTTGAGTGCCGTATATAACCCCATTGTTTACATCCACGAATCTAACGCTTACAAACTCAATTGACCTTTCCAGCATCCAACCGGCATTTGCCAACCACCTGGGTTTTTCTGCCCTGCCACACTGAGTTCTAATCAAAATGTTCTTTCTCTCATTTTTATCAAATCCCACGATCCACACATAATTTGGATTGCTTTTTATGGCAAATACGCTTTTAAGCTCAAATTCATTGGCATTTTCTATGTTGGTTATAATTATTTCCCAGCCTTTGGCAGTTCTTTTCAATATCGTTCCGCTATCCCCCACCGCCCAGGCGTTAACTGAATCTATGGCGCAAACATCATCCAAAGCAGCGGAAGATATTTTACCGGCCTCCTGCAACATTGCCTCCGGGGACATCGCATTTGCAGTGCCAAAACCAAATGCCATTCCTGCCAATAACAATATTACGAATCGGTTAACCATATGTTTTTTCATTTTATCTACCTTTTGTTATAATACAGGCCCTGATAAAATACCTTAGTTATTTTGTGCCCTTTGTGCTTTTTGTGGTAAATGGAACCCCTACACAAAGCGCATGGGACTCAGCATCTCCCTTGGCGTGATGTGGTACATCCCCACCCGCTCTATCAGCAGCTGCTTGATCTTCCCCTCCGGCAGTTCCAGTATCACCGCCAGCGCCTCGTTCAGCTTGACCCCGCCCTCCACCAGCCGCATTTTGATCT
>Ga0315268_10008932_pt1 | contig 10434 bp, 8 predicted proteins | sample C1_top_MG_FD_204535 | JGI IMG/M metagenome (GOLD analysis project Ga0315268, IMG submission 204535) | Sediment microbial communities from Yellowstone Lake, YNP, Wyoming, USA - C1_top | ecosystem: Environmental > Aquatic > Freshwater > Lake > Sediment | place: USA: Wyoming | collected 2017-08-01 | reverse complement strand
TCTGGGTCAAGATCGCGATCCTGCTCTTCTTCGTCACGACGTCGACGATGGTCAAGCGCCCCTTCTGCCGGGCGATCTGCCCCCTCGGGGCGATCTTCTCCCTGTTCAACAAGTCGAGCTTTCTGCAGCTCGCCTGGGATCCCGATACCTGCACGCGGTGCGGGAAGTGCCAGATGATCTGCCCGGTCGACATCCGTCCCGACCGGAACCCGGCCGACCCGGACTGCCTGCGGTGCCTCGACTGCACCCGGTGCCCGAGCCTCAAGCTCACCACGGTGTTCCACCGGCAGCCGTTCGGCGGGACGGCCGTGCCGGCGACCTCCGTCCGCGTCCTGTGATATCTTTGGGATCATCCGAGGGCGCCCGGGAACACGCATGGAAACGCCCGACGGGGATGAACGTGTCCGCAACGTTTACGGAGGGGAAGATGCGGTTCGAAGGGACGAAGTAGATGACGGAACCGGCGCTCGCCACCGGAGGCACGCCGCGTCGCTGGGAACTCACTCCCGCGCGGCAGAACCTCCTGGCTCTCTTCCTTCTCTTCCTCATCACGATCCCGATGCTCACGAAGATCTTCACGAGCGACTTCGGGACGCACCTCGCCATCGGACGGCACATCTGGGAGCACCGGGAGATCAGCGCTCCTGAGTTCCTCAACTACACCGCGTTGGGAATGACGAACTACTTCCACGAGTGGGGATTTCAGTTGATCCTCTACTCGGTGTATTCCGTGGGGGGGGCGATCGGAGTTTCACTCTTCTGCTGGCTCGCCGTGTGTTGCATATTTTTTCTGATTTACCGCGTATGCATCCTGAGGGGCGCGCATCCCTTGCTGGCAGTTCTTGCGATCTTCTGCTTTTCCGGATTCCTCAGGATCCGAATCCAGCCTCGCCCCGAGATCCTGACCTACCTGTTCGTCTCGATCTGCCTGTACATTTTTTCCGAGTATTACTACGGGATGCGGAAGAAGCTGGCGTACGTTTTCCCCGTGCTGATGCTGCTGTGGGGGAATATTCACGGGAGCTACCTGGTCGGCCTGATCCTCTGGGGAGTGTTTTTCACGGATGCCTTGGCCCGTGCCGCCTGGAATAAGGAACTCGGGTGGGAAAAGCTGAAGGGATGGGTGAGACCGCAACTGGTCATCGGTGCGCTGGGATTGGCATTCTGCGGGTTCAGCCCCGACGGGTACAGCATGTTGCTCATGCCACTCCGGGTTCTCTCCAGGGACAAGGCCGGAGGGGGTCTCCAAGGTACGTTCATGTCTATTTCCGAGTTGACCCCGGTTGTCGGGACCGGTATGTACGTTTATTACAAGGCAGCGGCGGTGATCGCCTCGATCACCCTGCTTCTTGGCGTGTTTGGGCGCCGGGTGTTTCTGCTGGATATCCTGTTAGCGGTGATGGCATTCAAGGGGGCTTGGGATTCCGCCCGCGCCGTTTCGATGCTCGGTCTGTTCCTTTCTCCCGGGATTTCCATCCAGATCACCGGATTCCTTGATTGGGTTTGCGGGCAGTTGGAGAGGGTTGGCGCAATAACGAAGGGCAACGAGAAATCCCGATCTCAACGTAGGCGGAAATCCCCGGAGGTTGAGAAAGGGGCCAAAGCGAAAACCGAATCCAGGGTGAATGCGGGCCGTCCGAAATCGGATTGGGCTTATCACCTCGTCTTCGGGGTGATTACCGCCGTACTGATCGGGTTCGGAATGATCGGTCATTCCTTTTCTTTCAGTCAACTTGAGTTCGGGATCGGAATCACCGAGCATAAATTCTCCTTCCGGTCGGCGGAGTTTCTCAGGAAAAATCCGATCAAGGGGAACATGTTCAACTTCTTCGACATCGGGGGGTTTCTCGACTGGCAGTTCTACGGGCAGGAGATGACGTTCATCGACGGGAGGGCGATCCGACAGGACGTTTTCATGGACCACCAGGTCGTGATCGGTGCGTTGCCGGGATGGGAGGAAAAATTACGGACCTACGCAGTTACCTACATCGTTCTGAAATCGATGGATTCCTCCGGGATGATTCTGCCGATTGTCCCCGCCCTCGCCAACGACCCGAACTGGGCTCTCGTCTTCTCCGACGGGCTTTTCCTGGTCTTCGTCCGAAACAACCCCGAGCTGCGCGACTACATCCGACGTCACGAAATACCCAAGGGAATCCTGCCTCAACACATCATCCGGGAGGCGTATCACTACATGTTTCTAGGGGTCTCCCCTGTGGTTGCGTATCAAACGATGAGCAATATGTATCTGATGCAGGGGCGGCGGGACCAGGCGATATGGGCCATTCGTCAGGCGCTTGAAACGGTAAATGATCCCTACCTTCGTGCCCGCCTCCTGCAGCTTGAAGGCGGTGGACGCACCCGTTGAAGGAAAATCCTCGTCTCTCCTCTTTCCGGAAACCGCATATTTCGGTCGTCATCCTGAACTGGAACGGCAGACACCTTCTGCGGGAGTGCCTCGACTCTGTCCTTCACCAACAGGACGGCTCGCTCGAGATTATCTTGGTGGACAACGGGTCGGCGGACGGCTCCGTCGAATTCCTGCGAGAGCAGTACGGGGAACGCATCCGGATCGTCGAACTCGGCTCAAACGAGGGGTGGGCAGGCGGGAACAACCACGGGATCAAGGCGGCGACAGGCGAATACCTGCTGCTGCTAAACAACGACGCCAGCCTGGGAGCCAATTTTTTCGACCGGCTCCGGGACGGTATTCACCGGAACCCCGGGGTCGGGATGTTCACACCGAAGATCCTCAACTATTACGATCGGACCTTGCTGGACAACGCCGGACACGTCATCTACCGGGACGGAACGGCAAGGGGGCGGGGCAGAATGCGGAAGGACGGGGAGGAGTTCCGGCGGGAGGAGGAGGTCCTCTGCCCCAGCGGAGCCGCTGGTGTATACCACCGGGGGGTATTCGAACGAGCGGGGTTGATCGACGAGCGATACTTTGCCTACGGGGAGGACACCGAGTTGGGGCTCCGGGCGCGCCGGGCCGGGTTTGCCTGCTATTATGTTCCCACCGCGGTCGTGTACCACAAATACTCCGCCTCCGGCGGCTCCTACACTCCGCAGAAGGTATATTGGGTCGAGAGGAACCGGATCTGGACGGTCGTGAAGACCTTCCCCTGGTACCTGGCGCTGCTTTCCCCGGGGTACTCCCTCGCTCGCTACGGGATGGGGATGTACTCCCTGCTCTCCGGAAAGGGATCGGTCGGGAAATTCACCGAGCGGCATTCGGCGAAGGAGCTGTTCCTTGCCGTCGCCCGGGCGTATGCGGACGGCCTGAAGGGGATTCCGGAAATGCTCCGCAAGCGGAAGGTCCTCCGGGCCGGGCAGACCGTGGGGGACCGGGAATTCGCCCGGATGCTCCGCCGCTTCCGGGCGGGGATCCGGGAGGTGGCGTTTAACGAGTAGTTGGAATTCCGGTAGCGCCCTGTTTATCGGCCACTTCCAGCAGGACGGCCTCCAGGGTTTCCCCGATCCGTTCCCAACGGTACAGGGCCAATACCTTTTCCCGGGCTTTTTCCCCCATCGCCACCCGCCGTTCCCGGTCGCTAACGAGTTCCCGGATCTTGTCACTCAGATCCCGCAGGTCCCCGGCTCGGGCGATCAGCCCGTCCCGGCCTTCCTCCACGAGGGCGGCAGGACCCGGGAGGGAAGAGACGACGACCGGTTTCCCGGAAGCCATCGCCTCCAGGACCACCAGGCCGAACGACTCGGAGTGGGTTGAGGGAAGGACCAGAAAGTCCCCAAGGGTGTAATGGGCAGGAAGGTCCTCTCCGGGGCCCCTTGGGCCGGCGAACACAACCCGGTGTCCGATCCCGAGGTCCCGGACCTGGGCTTTGTAGCGGCCCTCCCCGTATCCGCCCCCGACTACCAGAAGGACGAGGTCCGGGTCGTCGATCGCGGCAATGGCGTCGATCAACAGGTCGAGACGCTTGAAGGGCTGGAGATTGCCGACGAACAGTGCCACCGTTTTCCCCGCCAGGCCGTAACGCTCCACCAGTTCGGGATCCTTGGTCCGGGGGTGGAACCGTTCCGTGTCCACCCCGTTGGGGATCGCCACGATACGTTCCGGTGGAACGACTCCGGCGGCCCGCGAGCTTTCGATGTGCGCCCGGCTCACTGCCCCGACCCGGAAGGCTCTCCGCAGGATCCGTCTTCCAAGAAGCGGTTCGTAAAGCCCGATCGCTGCCCTCTTGAACGGGGTATCCCCGTGTACGTCCATGTGGTACGTCAGCAGGTACCGCTGCCCCCGAAGGATGGAGGCGAGCCAAACGTACTCCCCCCCCCCGTAAAAGGGGTAGTGGAGATGGATCGCGTCGAAGCCCGAAACCTTCCGGTACAGGGACGGAACCACGCCGCCATCCCCGTGGAGCAGGGGGGCGCGAAGCCGCACGACCCGGAACCCCGGTGAATCGACCCAACCCTGCGGGACCCCGTGGTCCAGGGTGAAGACGGTGACGTCATGTCCTCTTTGCGCCAGCAGGCGGGCATTGTGGTGGCAGACGTACCCCATCCCGCCGTGCAGGGGGGGGTAGGTGGAAACGATTTCCGCGACCCGCACGGCTTATCGCCCTGCCGGGGGTGCCGTGCCCCCCCGGAGAATTTTCCGGAGGCTGCCGGGGCGGATCATCCGGAGGTCCTCTACATTCACCCCGCGATTGAGCCGGAGATATTCCCACAATGTCCAGAACAGGGAAGGTGGAATTGCCAGCCAACCGGCGCCCGGCAATCCTTCAGGGAACAAAGACCGGACCCGGGCGTTGCAGCAGGCGTATACCCGGTTAAGGGGCGCCCGCGCGTAGTGCCGGAGGAGAATCCCGACCGTCTCTTGCTGGAATGCCACCGCGTGCCGTGGGGCCGTCGTCTTCGACTCGCCATGCAGCCGGTAGGTGGCGAGGAACTCGGGGAGGAAGGCCGGTTCGGCCCTGAGAGTCATCCGAATCCACAGGTCGTGGTCCATCACGTAGTGCAGGGAAGGGTCCAACCCTCCCTCGGCGTCGTATTCGGAGCGGCGAAAAAACGCTCCCGGCTGGCAGATCTGGTTCAGGACGGCCAACTTCTCATGGTCCGTGGGGCCGGTGTCGACCTCCCCGACCGCGCGACCTTCTCCGTCGATGTATCGTACCTTGCCGTAAACGAGCCCCGTCGAGGGGAGCTCCAGGAATCGCTCCACGATCCTGTAGAGTGCGCCGGGCAGAAGGGTGTCGTCCGAGTTCAACCACGACAGGATAACCCCCTCTGCCATCCCGAACCCCTTCAGGATGGCGTCCGTCTGCCCGCGATCTTTCTCGCTGATCCACCGGTAACGAATGCCGCGACACCGGACCGGCCATTTTCTTTCCTCGATCAGGGACTCATAGTGCCGGATGATCTCAACCGAGTTGTCCGTCGAACCGCCGTCCACGATGATGTAATCGAGGATGAAATCCCCCTCCTGGCCCAGGACGCTTTCGATCGTCTCCGCGATGAATCCGCCCTGGTTGAAGGAAGGGGTGACGATGCTTACCGTGCGGGGGGCTCTATCTTGCATCGGGGTGCAGGAACCGGAAGAGGGAAACATAGCGACGGGACATGGAGTTCATTTCCCGTGGTGCGGATTGGCGGGGAGATCGATAAGGTCGTACCCCGCTCCGGAGAGAGACTCCCTGAGTCCTTCCGGGATCGCCTCCTTGAAGATGGCGGCGACTAGGTAACAGGAACTGTTAAGCTTCAGCTTCATCAACAGATCCTGTACGGAGATGATAAGCCGAACCTTCCGGAAGAGGGCGTTTCCGGCCTCGGCCTTTTCGGACTCAACCCCCTTCTCGTACCAGTCGTTGAGCCCCCGCGATGCGATCGCTCTGTAGTTCAAACCCATCGCGACTTTTTCAAGTTCCCTCCTCGATACAGAGTAGACGTAATTCCCGACCTCTTCGAATCTGTGCCGTTCTCTCGGGAGGCCGGCCAGGCGTTTCACGATATTCAGCAGCCGGCGGAAGAGGATCTGGGGAACTGTCGCTTCCACGAAGGGGTCGCATGGTTCGATCAACACCACCGCGGTCCGCGCCACCCTCAGCATCTCGTACATGGCGATCATTGGCCGCGGGAAATGATGGAAAGATTCCTTGCACAGGATGTAATCGAAAGCGTCGTCGCCGAAAGAGAGCGCTTCGGCGTTTTCTTTCCGAAAGTCCTTTATATACCCGGAGGCATTCGCTTCCTTCAGGAGCGTGTCGGAAATGTCCGAGGCCATCACCTCGACGTTCTTTGTCATGAGATAGTGTGCCTCGTTGCCGTACCTTCCGTCGCCGACGGTTAGCCAGCGTGCCCCCGCGTGCGCTTCAAGGAAGGGAGTCAGAAGTTCGTGCATCCGCCGGTGACGCCAGGCGTCCACCGTGGATTCGTCTGTCCAGATTCTTCCGAGGAGGTTTGAATCCGTGCCGTTTACAAGGTTATCATAGTGTGCCACGTGACGCTGGTAACTCTCATGCCGGAAATCCGTTGGGGTTTTCATCGGTAAATTCCCCGTTGTCTGCCTGTCAGGTTGTTTGCGGCAGCAATTTCCGCACCGCATCCCAGACGGTATCCACGGAAACGTTCAGGATGCACGGCGCGGCCTCCCCGGGCTTCGGGATGTAAATGCAGGTCCAGTTGCAGCGGAAGCACTCCATAGGGTACACCACGGGGACCGGCAGTGGTTTGTCGGTCTCGACCTCCGTACGGTACGGCAGGAATCGGCCGTAATGCCCCCCCCCCAGGATGCAGACGGAGGGGGTGGATACGGCCGTGGCGATGTGGATCGCGCTCGTGTCGTTTCCGACGAGCAGGCGAGCCCCCGCGATGACCGAGACGAGTTCCGTAAGCGATGTCCGGCCGGCCTGGTTTTCCAGCGGGGCATCGGCGAACCGAAGGAGCGAATCCCCGAGATCCTCTTCTCCCGGGCCGCCGCAGACAATGCCGATCCAGCCGGTTGCATGGTGGATCCTTTCCGCCAACCGGGCGAACTTTTCCAGTGGCCACCGCTTTTCCGGCTTTCCGGCGCCCGGGAAGAGGACATAGCGGTCAGGAAGGTTCGAGGTCCCTGGGGGCGGGGCGAATCCTGGCAACTCCGGGACGGCGCAACGGAATTCGTGGAGTCCAAGCCCTCGCAGAAACTCCGCGTTCCGCTCCAGTTCCATGAGCGGTTCCTTCGAGGCCGGGATCAACCGGGTGTACCAGTGGTCGCTGATCCGCTTGAGGAACGGGATCTGGTTCGAGCAGTCTCCCGAGGAACCGATCCGTTCCCTCGCCCCGGAGAATCTCACGGCGGAATCCCCGTACAGGAATTCACGGGAGAAGGTGGGCTGGATCACGAGGTCGAAGCGTTCGTTCCTCAACTCCCGAAGCAACCGATGGCGATATGCCGGATGAAAGTAAAACCGCTTCCTGTCCAGAGAAATCACCTCGTCGAAGTGGGGGAGCATCTCCGCGAGGGAAGTCCAGACGCCATTCCCGAGCAGGGTGATCCTGTACCGATCGGGAGGGAACGTGCGTCGGAGTTCCTGCGCGGCGTCCAACCACAGGACGAAATCCCCGATGGCATCCAACCGGACGATCAAGACCTTTTTTTCCGGACCGGATTCCTTCGTTCTCGCCCAGGCGGAAAGCAGAACGGCATGGTCCATCCCATGGAATACAAGGGAGTAGACCGTCCATAGGAAATCCTTGGTTTTTCGTACCGCCATAAAATTATCCGGCCAGCCGGCCAAGGCTGAACCGGCCGAGGGCGAGCAAGGCCCTGAACTGCAGGTTTCCCATCTTCCGGTCGGTCAGGAAGCGGAAATTCCTGCCATCCTGGAGAGCGCAAAGGCGGTCGCAAGCGGCAGCAGGATGCGGTGGGTGTTCATGATGCGATAGGCGGGGGGGGAGCTTCTTCAAGCGGAACATTATCTGTCACCGGAGTCCCGGATCCGGAGCATATCCTCTTTCGTCTTACTTTCAGTAAAATATTGAACGACGTGGATGAAGCCGAGACGGTTGAGGGCCCGCAGCACGAAGAACCGCCCTTTCAATAATTTCTTCCGGTCGGTCAGGAAGTGGAAACTCCTTCCGTCCGTGTACAGATTGAGATGATGCCGTTCTGCGAGATGCTCCAGCGTCTTCCGGGAATAGAAGGAAACGTGTTGACCGTGATCCAGCCCGTAGTACCACCATTCTTCCGGTCGGGGAACCGGTGACGGCAAGAGTTCCGTCGTGAGCAGGATGCTTCGAGAGAGAGCAAGCATCTTTTCGAGTTCCGCCGCCGGGTCCACGAAGTGCTCGAACGCCTCGTAGCAAGTGATCAGGTCGGGTGTCCAGCTTCCCGGATGGTATTCGAAGCCCTTTGCGAAGAGGTTCTCGCAGTGCGGGTCGTACCACAGGAAGTCGAACCCGAGGTCCCGCATCATACGGGTAAGAATCCCGTACCCGCCCGCGTAGTCGACGAACTTCCCGGATCGGCCGTACAGTGCGAAAAGGAAGACGGCGGTAAGGCGAGACAACTCCGCATTCCGCCGCAGGATCCCCGTGTCGGACGCATTGATGGGGGACTGGTATGCCTCCTCCAGCCAGTAGGGCGACTCCGTGGCGAGGTATCCGCACTCGCGGCACTGATAATAAGCCACGGGATGCCGGTTCAAAATGGTGGCCCGGAATCGTTCCTCCATCCCGTTGTGGCAGATTTGGCAGTTCATCTTGCCGGGGGCCCGGAAGCGAGACCCAGCTTCAATCGTACTTTCAATAAGAACCCCGGGTCATAGATGATGCCATGTGTGAAATGGTCCGCAACGGTGTCCCGAGCCATGAAAGGTGGGTGCTGGAGCGGAAACACCATCGGCTCCACCGGCAGATTGGCAACGAAACTCCTGCTGCCGGTGTGGGACGCCCCCGCCCCGAACCCGATGTTGGCGACGAGATTTATGTTCGGAAGGATAACCAAGCCTTTCATTGCGCACAGGGCGAATGTAAGTTGATGGTCCCAGGTGTCGATCTCGTTCCGGTACGTGCGTTCGAAGATATCGGACCAATACCTCGCCGTGCGCCCGTCGCCGAATATGTCCGAGAGCCACCTCCCGTTACGGATCTCGGGCCATGACCGCATGCCGACGTCGTACAGCTTCCACGTCCGGCGCCAGGAGGCCCATCCCCAGATGTGGGGGTAGATCGAAAAGTAGTAGCTGTATTCCGTCCGCCGTTTCCCGAACTGGAAGTTGTCGCCGGAGATCATCGCGACCCGCTCGTCATCCCGGTAGCGGTCCAGCAGTTCCTCGCAAAACCGGAAAAAGGTGGGATGGGGGAGGCAGTCGTCCTCCAGGATGATCGCCTCTTCGACCGTATTGAAAACCCAGTCCAGTCCGCTCGAGACACGGCGTTTGCAGCCAAGATTGATGTCGGAGTAGTTTTTCAGCACCTCGCACGGCCAGTCGACCCCATCGATGATCCGTCGCACCGCGGCGCACCGCTCGGCTTCCCCGGGTTTGTCGGCCCTCGGTCCGTCGGCCACGATGAGAAGCTTCGGGGGCCGTGCCACTCGGATCGCCTCGAAGACCCGCGTTGTCGTGTCGGGACGGTTGAAGACGAGGAAGGCGACCGGGGCCTTCAGGTGATGTTCTTTCATCTCACTCATTTCATCGCCCAGGGGGGGAAGGCGGAATGTTGTTTGGTTTGCCGGACGGAATGAAGATCGACTTGAAATATTCCCGGTCTTCGTTGTTTAGCGTATCCGTCGCCACGATTGTCGCAAAATAGATCACGGCGGCAGCGGGGATGATGAAGAAGAGGTTCGCGCTTCGGAAGATCAAAAGGAAACCGGCCATCGGGATGGAACAAAGAGACGGCATGACAAGGGATCTTAGGTAATGGATGGCCACCGGCCTGATCTCCTCAAGCATCCATTGAAGCACAAGCCCAATACCCCCATAGGATATCAGAGAGGCGATGGCCGCGCCGATCGTCCCGTACCGGGGGATCAGGAAGATATTCAGAATCACGTTGCTCGCTGCCCCGACCAAGGTGAAGGGAAAAAGATAGGATTGAAGGCCGGCCGCTGTCAGGACGTTGGAGAACACTACCCCCAGGAATACGAAAACCTCCGACCAAATCAGGACTGCGAGCGGATGAGCCGCCCCGGAGTAGGAGGCCCCATAGAATAACAGGATGATCCTGTCCGCCAGAAGCGTTGTCCCCAAGGCGATCGGAATGGAGAGAACGCTCATGTACTTGAAAGACCGGCTGTACATTTTCACGAACATCTCCCTGGATGATACGAAGCTTTCGCACAGCAACGGGTAGATCGATACCATGAAGACGACAGGGATGAGATTTAGGCTCTCGGCAAGCCTGACCCCTGCCGAATACAGGCCGAGTGCCCTGGAGTCGACCATCCTGTAAAGCATAATCTGGTCGATCCTGAGGTTTACGGAGACGAAG
>Ga0315268_10008931_pt1 | contig 10434 bp, 6 predicted proteins | sample C1_top_MG_FD_204535 | JGI IMG/M metagenome (GOLD analysis project Ga0315268, IMG submission 204535) | Sediment microbial communities from Yellowstone Lake, YNP, Wyoming, USA - C1_top | ecosystem: Environmental > Aquatic > Freshwater > Lake > Sediment | place: USA: Wyoming | collected 2017-08-01 | reverse complement strand
TCACGAGCCTCGCTCCTTCGCCTATGTACTTCTGAACCAGTTCTGAGCCGACAAACCTGATGAATGTCGCATTGGTCTGCTTGGCAACGGCCTTCGCGAGCAGTGTCTTGCCCGTGCCTGGCGGGCCTACGAGAAGCACGCCCTTCGGCGGGTCAATGCCGACCTTCTTGTAGAGCTCTGGCCTGAGCAATGGGTCCTCCACTGCCTCCCTGACCTCAAGTATCTGCTCCTCGAGGCCGCCTATGTCATCGTACAGCGTCTCAGGTTTCGCGATGATCTCCGCGCCAATCACGATCGGGTCCAGCGACGGCGGCAGGACGCCCATGACCGCGAGCGTCTGCTTGTTGAGGGCCACGCGGGCGCCCGAGATAAGCAGGTCCGGCGATACGTAGTCGGATGTGCCCACGATGAAATCCGGGCCTGTGGAGCTCTTCACGACGACCCTGCCGTCGGCAAGGATGTCCTTGATCTGCCCTATGATAAGTGGCGGTGCCTTCAGTCGCTCAAGCTCGGCCTTGAGCCTCTTCAGCTCCTTCTGGAGCCGGATCAGCTCCCCCTCGACGAACCTCTTCTCGCCCTCGGTCCGGCGAGACTCTTCGACTAATTCGAGATTCCTTTCCTCAAGGACCGCGATCTTTCTCTGAATTTCATCAAACATTGTGCTTGGCTGGTCCTGTTCCAATGTGTGCACCTTCGTTTGTCCGAGCTGGTAATTATATAGAGTTAAATAGTCTATTTATTCTTTGTCACCTGGATTCAGCACCGTGATGACGATGATTTGTGAGATTTGCGGGAAGGATGTCACCTTCTGCAGGAAGGTGACAATAGAGAGAGTCCAGCTTGAAGTTTGCTCCGAATGCGCTAAATTCGGCATTGAGGCCGAGAAGGAGCCGGCGAAAGAGGCAGGGCCCATGCCAGTGATCGCGCAGCGGCTCGAGGTGCGGGAGAAGCGTTCACGTCCGAAGGACGTGCTCGAATCCGCGACCAAGGAAGACCTAGCCGAGGACTATGGTGCGCGCATACGCACAGCGCGCGAGCGCGCGGGCATGACTCAAAAAGAGCTCGCGATGAAGATCAACGAGCGCGTGACGATACTCAGCAAGATCGAGGCTTTGCAGATGAGGCCGGACGAAAAGGTCATAGCGAAGCTGCAGAAGGAGCTTGGGATCGCCCTCAAGGAGAAGGTTCCGGAAGTTGTCGCGGCGAAGGAGTCAACCAGAGCCTCCCTCACACTCGCTGACCATATCAAGATGCAGAAGGATTAGGAGCTAGCCTGTCTGCCCATCCATTGTTGACCAGTAACCTAGCAGGGAAATGCTTTTCATATTCCTGTCCTTACGGGGAGCGACGCTTTAGACAAGGATGCCGAAGGGGTGTTCGAATGGCAGTCGCAAGAATGAAATTCTTGGATAGAACCGAAGAGGACCTGATAGACCAGCAGAGCATTGAATGCCTCGAGACCATTGGCGTCAAGATCAAGAGCAAGAACGTCCTGGACATGCTGGCCAAGGCAGGATGCCAGGTGGATCACAAGACCCAGGTTGCCAAGATTCCAGAGAGCATGGTCCGGGACGCTCTCAAGACCGTCCCGAAAGAGATGACGCTTCATGGGAGAGATCCGAAAAACAACATGAGAATCCCGGTTAGCTCGTGGCCGTACGTTGGCACTACTGGCCTAGGCACATACATACTGGATATCAAGACTGGCAAGAAACGCGATTCAACTGTGAAAGACATTGCCGATTGCGTCAAGCTGGCCGACGCATTGACAGGGGTAGACTACGTCCAGACATCCCTCACGGCCACAGAGGTTCCTCAGCTCACACACGGGCTTCACGAGCTTTGGACTGCGTTCCAGAACACGACGAAGCACGTCCAAGGCATAGAGATCTTCAACGCCGCGGACGCCAAGAAGCAGATAGAGCTCGGAGCACTGATTGCCGGGGGCAGGGAGGAACTCATGAAGAAGCCGAGCTTCACAGTGATCCACTGTTCGATCGCCCCACTGATGTTCGAGCATGATGCGGTCGAGGCGATGGTCGAATTTGCCAAGGCGGGCGTGGCGATAACGACTATGTCGATGTCACTCTCCGGAGGAACTGCACCTGTCACACTGGCCGGGACGCTTGTCAATGCAAACTCTGAGAACCTTGCCAGCTTCTTCATCGGCCAGGCCGCGAGAAAGGGTGCGCGCACCATCTATTGCTCATCGTCCACACCCATCAACATGAAGACGGGGATGATAAACTACGAGAGCGCAAACCAACCACTTATCGCAACTGGATTGGCTCAGATGGCAAAGAGATATGGGTTGCCATGCATGGTTGGTGACTGGGGATTGAACGATTCCGAAGAGCCAGGGATTCCGCATACATTCAGCGAGACGATGGGGATTGCTCTCAGCACAATGTCTGGCACTGACATGCAGGGAGGGATCGGAACACTGGATAGCGCAAAAGGAATGGCGCTCGAGCAAGAAGTCATCGATGCATACGTCTGGGAGAATGTCCGGAAGCAGATGACTCCGTTTGAGATCAGCAAGAACACGACAGCCCTTGATGTCATTAGGGAGGTTGGGCATGGAAACACTTTCTTATCGAGCGTTCACACTGCGAGGAACTTCAAGAAGGAGATTATCGTCAGGGATCCAGTCAAGGGGAAGTTCGAGGCGACACTATCCAAGGCAATGGTGGCCGAGGCGAAGGAGATTGCCATAAGGCTCTTGAAGGAACACTCTGTCCCGCAGCTGGACAGGTCGGTCATCCAGCAGGGAAATGAGCTGATCAAGAACTACGAGAAGGAGATTATTGGTCGGCATTGAGCCCTACGACGTGTTGAGACTCAGCGCAGTGGATGCACAAGGAGACAGGCAATGAAGGACTGCGCTTTGGCAGGCAGGTGCGGGCTATATTGCGGCTCGTGCGCAGTGTACAGGGCCTACAAGGATGGCGGAGACTTCAAGAAGCGGTTCTCGAAGGAGTGGGAGTTGCCTATCGATGAGGTCCGGTGCGAGGGCTGCCACGCGCTCACCATGGAATGTCGCGGATTCGGATGCGAAATAGTCCGTTGCACTAGTTCCAAGGGATTCGAGTTCTGCTTCGAATGCCCTGAGTGTTCCCGTGGTGGATGCAAGAACCACAAGACGGTCGCGGAGAATGCCGCGAAGTACGGAATCGACCTACGCTCGAACCTCGAGAGGATCAGAGCAGAAGGTATGGAGGCCTGGCTGTCTGAATCAAAAGAGCGGTTCAAGTGCCCAAGCTGTGGAAAGCCTTTGCCTTCGCTGCTGCGGACAGAGAGCAAATGCTATCACTGCAACTCAAGTCTTGATGCTGCGAATGGGACTCCACGAGAGGGAAGAAAGAGGAAGGGAAAGGTCTAGCTCGGAGTGACGAGCATATTGTTAATAGGCGGATTTGCCGTTGCACAGAGACAGAGTTCTATGAGCAGCAAGCAGAGATTCATCCAATACCTGGAGAAGAACGGGTGCTATGGTAGCGTAGTATCGGCAAAGCACTTGGAGGAGTTAGGGGCAGAGATCAGGTCACTCCACGACAAAGGGGACCTCTATGATCCTTTGTTCAGACAGTATGCGACGCCGTACTTCAACCCGCAGTTGCCAAGGAACTTCCCAAAGGCGAAATCGATAATTGTCATTGCGACGCCACAGCCAATGATACGCACGACTTTCCATTGGAGGGGGCGAGCGATGCAATTCGTTGTACCTCCAACCTACTTCGACGGGAACAAGGTGACAAGGCAAGCTAGGCAACTATTGGAGGAGGCGTTCAAGCCAAAATCCTACAGACTTGTGCGAGCCATCTTGCCAATCAAACTGCTTGCCGTCAGGAGCGACCTAGCCCAGTACGGCAGGAACAACATCACCTACATACCCAAGTACGGCAGCTTCCACCGCTTGACGGCATTCTTCTCTGACTACGACAGCCCGCTGGACTATTGGCAGAAGAAGAAATCGCTTCCTCTGTGCGACAAGTGCAAGGCGTGCCTCAATGCTTGTCCAACAAAGGCCATTCAGAAGGACAGGTTCTTGATCCATGTGGAGAGGTGCTTGACATATCTGAATGAGAAGAGTTCAGAGCACAGGTTTCCGAAATGGGTGGATGCTTCGGCGCACAACTGCATTGTCGGGTGCATGCGTTGTCAGAGAGCCTGTCCATACGACAAGGAAGTAGTTGACTGGTTTGAGGATCGCGGGGAGTTCAGCGAAGAGGAGACGACATACCTCTTGAACGGCGAGTTCTCTGGCGCGCGGGAAGCGAAAATCAAGAAGAAGCTGAAAAGAGTCGGACTCGATCTTTCTACATTTCCAAGAAACCTGGAGGTTCTCCTTTCTCTGCAAGGACAATAGTCTGGTTGCTGTATTATGCGAGGGTGACGATTCTGATGCTAGAGTGGAACCAAGGGGGAAGATAGGGAAGAAGGAGTTTCGCTCGGTGATCTTGTCTTCCTCAATCAGACTAGTTCCAGATTGACGGTCCTCGATTCCAATCGTCTGAAGTCAGGGACAATCGCCGCTTCTTGCTCAGGATAGTCGTAAGGCATGGCCAGCTTTCAAGGGAAATAAGAAGGATGGAAAGGGTTTCTCGACCTGTCTGTCCTTATTGCGACGGAGTCACATCAGTGATGTCGAACGTGAATCCGCTATACACTCCGTAGCAGACTCCCTTCTTCATCATCTCGAAGCTGCCCCAGTATATCGTGTTGTCCCAGGTGCTGTGGAAGGCGTACAGCCTCGCGCTTCCTATCTGGCAGTAGCCAACGACGGTCACCAGGTGGTCCGTGTCGCCGTCCCCATTGTAGTCGACGGTCACGACCATCGGATGTTGCGTGTCGACCTGCAATCGTAGATCCGCCCAGCTGAAGGACGCGCCCGGAAGCTCCTTCGAGTAGCCGAAGTACTGACCGCTAGATCCTGTAAGCCGCGTCGCGTTTTCAGTGTATGCTATCAGTGCATCATCGACCATGGAGGCAAGGCTGAGCCCGTACCCAAGCTTGTATGGCACGCGGCTCTGGCTCGTGTGCATGTAGTCAGCCAGACAATCGTCAGGATGGTGATTGTCCGACTCCGACAGATCATGAACGAGGTTCTCGCAGGTGTCCTCAGTCTTCCCGTCTGGATACAACGCATACTCTGCAATGTGCTTGGGACTGGCAATCATGTTATTCACATCCGGTGTCTGAAGAAGCACTGGCTCCCCCTTCACCAACCCGCCAAAGCCATGAGCGTCCCAGTATCCAATTATCATCCCAGCCGCGGTAGGACCGCATCCATGGTACCACGCATAGTTGGGGACGTCGAATATCATTTTCTGATTAGCCAACAACGAAACCACGAAGTTGGCCTGGCAAGTCAAATCCCAGCCGTCGTATCCAGCTAGCTTCCCTACGAGCGTGTACGATTCGACCATCCCGTCGAACACGATCATGAGGTTCGCGCCGCCAGTCTTACGGGCCTCCACAGCAGCGGGGGAACCGCCCGTCTTCCGTGCGCCGACTACCTCTAGGGCCACATCCGCCTTGAGCTTCAGACTCGCCTTTGTCTTCTCGTCGATGGGATTGCCCTTGGCATCATGACACTTCTCTATCATCTCCTTGAGCTCAATAATCTCAGGCTCAGGTTCCTGAAGAGGAGGCGCACTCACTGCTATGGTCAGCCCAATAGTGTCCCTCATCCCGTCATTGTCAGTCACGTTGAGAGTGACATAATACGTACCCCCGGTCCAATAATCGTGGGTTACTATCTTGTTAGGGCCTATGGCTGTGGTGAAATCCCCAAAGTTCCATTCATAGGAGACGATCGACCCGTCGTAATCAGAGGATAACGATGCGTCAAACATCACTGACAATCCAGTTGCGCTTGCGGTGAATGAGGCAGTCGGTGGCGTCCCCGGTAGCCATATGGCCGGCTCCGACATTGGCCCATGACCCACAATCTGGCCGTATGCATTTATCGCATATGCATAGCCGTAAGAATCTAACTGGTGCATCTGATCGTTCTTGCACAAGACGGGCTTGACACCGACGGTTCTTGATTCACCTACGATGTCACCAAAGTCATTAATCCCGTATGCCGCGCCCAGACCCCACTGAACGGTGGGGGAGGTGGTCAAATCAATTCTCCTCCAGCCGCCAACGCCATCCCTTACCCATTCAAAGGCATGCATGCCCGATGGAATTGCGGCTGTATCGGTGCCATGGCCAACCACGACATCGAGGTTGTTGATGTCTTCGGCTATGCATTCGGATCCAAATGAACCCAGATCCTTCATGAGAAGGTTCCCGCCACTGCCGTCATCCACGAACCAAGTGTAGGTGCCGTCCCCGTTGTTCTGCGGTTCAAGGACAAACGCGTGGACGACTGAGTCTGCTGTCGTAGAATATCCAACAATGAGTCCGTTGTCGTTCACTGCATAGGCCCAGGTTCCAATTCCACCAAGAGAGCCAAGAGTGACCCATCCAGTTGCATCATCCGGCCACACATAAGCGTCATGCGCGGTACCACCAACGATTACCCCGTTGTTGTTGATGTCCCGTGCGAGGAAGGTGTAGGGTGGGAGCCCATTGTGGAGAATCATCATGAGATCATTTACATTGTCTCCATTGACATCCCTGTACCAAACGTTGCCGTCCGGTTTGACCACGAACGGATGTGTCTGTTCCCCATATACCCAGCCGGAGCCAACTATCCATCCATCACGATTAATCGCTTCGACCCACGCAGCAGCATGGGGATCGTTCGGAATCAGCGATCCAAGATCCACCATCAACTCGTTGTTGCCGTAGTCATCGGGGACAAACCAGGTATCGGGGCTGCCGTCTCCGTTCAGATCGCTGGGATTTACCATGAAACCATGGGGCTGATAGGGCGGACTACCTATGTCGGTTATGCTATAACCTACGACCTGTCCGTATTCGTTGATATCGCTGCCATAACCGTAGTATCCTCCAAGCGTCCCCATGTCCGTACGAACATGAGCTGACCCCATATGGGCCAATCCGGACAGGGCCCCGCAACACATCAAAACAACGACTATTAGGCTCGCTGTTCTTCTCATTCCCCCCGTTCTTCCTCTATCCATGCAATTTCCTCCAGTTCTGGCCAAGCAGGTCTAAGTAGGCTCAAGTGTGAGCCGGAAAAATAGGAGGAGAAGCGACGTCAACGTGCCTTCGTAAGCTACAGATAACGATATTCCGTTCTCTTCGAACCCTGTTCCCCCGGCGAACGCACCCAAGTACTGACTTGGCCGAGTCCGGTATCTGACTGACTATATAAATCACTTTCCGGGGAAAGTGTACAGACTGGCACATTTCTTCAGAAAAGACAATAGGGACGTTATGGCCATTCGCTCCCTGCCCGGAGGAAATGACCGAGGACTCGGTTCAAATCCAATCTACCCCATTTCCTAGTCTCCGATGAGCGCTTTATAGATTGCAGCACCAAACAAGGGATTCCAGTCGAAAGAACAAGAAGAAGGGAAAGGGTTTCAAGTTCTTCAGTTCCTACACTACACCGCCAAGCTGATGCTGAAGAGGACTCCTCCATACACTCCGTAGTAGTTGCCCTTGTGCATGTTGTCGAAGTTGGCCCACCATATCGTGTCGTCCCAGGTGCTGTAGAAGGCGTACAATCTCGCGCCGCCAATTTCGGCGTAGCCAATGACAGCAACCATATGGTCTGTCTGACCGTCTGCGTTCATGTCCACGGTGAACGCCAAGGGATGTCCCGCGTCAACTTCGGACTGGACAATCTGCCAGGACAAGACAGCTCCTCGCAAATCCGTCGCAATGCCAACGTACAAGTCAGTCGTTCCGTCGGATAGGTGTGGGGACTTGTAGGATACGTATCCGAGGAGCGCATCGTCCACCATCGAGTGGACGCTCTGCCCGTACCGAAGCCAGTCTGCACTCCAGCTGGTGTGCATGAAATCCGCCAGGCAATTGCTCTCATGAGGAAGCGGCGTCTGCTCAGACAGATCGTGGACTAGGTTGCCTTGACTGTCGTCAATTCCCTGATAGAGGGCGTAGTCCTTGATATGTTCAGAGCTGGCAATCATCGACTGCACATAAGGAGAACTCTCATCAGCTGCAGAACCAGGGACCAGGTCCTCAAAGCCCACCTTGCCATCCCAATAACCGATCAGCATTCCTGCAGACGTTGGCCCACAGCCATGATACCAGACTGGATAGCAGGGCACGTTTGGTATCAGCACTTGGTACGTCAGGAGCGCAATCACAAGGTTTGCCTGAGAAGTCAGATCCCATCCGTCCCCGGCGTTTACCTCACCGATGACCGTGTATGCCGACACCATGTTGTCAAAAGCTTCAAGGACGTTCGCGGGAGGCTCTCCGCCTGTCTTTCGTGCTCCGCCAGTCTTCCTAGCCTCGATCAATTCCGCCGCAATACATGCTTTGCTCTCAAGCTTCTTCTTGACTTCTGGACGAGCATCTATCACCTTAATTCTCTCTATGAGCTTGGCGACTTCCTGCTCAGGCGCCTGAGCTCCGTCTATGGTCTGTGAGGCGGATCCGGTCGAACCAACATTATCGGTGACAACCAGTGTGACAGTGTATTTGCCCGGAGTTGCGTACATGTGGGTGAGAATCATCCCGCTACCTGTCGTATAATCGCCGAAATCCCACGCGTAATCTGCAATAGTTCCATCTGGGTCACTGGATGCAGATGCATCGAGTCTTACAGTAACCTTTCCCGTAGAGCTGATCCATTCAACGGTGAACACGGCTGTTGGAGGGGCATTGGGGCTCCAAATGAAGGCGTGCATACTACCAACTAAGGGATTCGGGGGATCCTCACTGCTCAATATGCCGCTGTATCCTGTCACATGTCCAAGAGAGTTGATTCCAGTTGCCAGACTAACCTCCATTCCTGGCAGTATCCCGAGGTTTACTCGGGGACACCCTTCTTCCTCAAAGTTCCAGACACACGCCTCTACTCCGAAGTAACCAGCAACCTGTCCAGCATCGTTGATTGCATACGCCTCGCTGTAGGGGCTAGATTCGGGTGCAAGTCTGACGGGGTCGGCATTGTACGCTGGCCAAACGACTGCGCATATTTTGTTGCTGATGTCCACTGAATAGCCAACAATCCTTCCCGCGTCGTTGATTCCGAAGGCGTAGGTGGATCCTATCCCACCTAGACCTACCAGAGTCTGAAATCCTGCGTCGCTGCTGTAGTAGAAGCTACTGTATGGGTAGGCCGCCCCACCGTAGCCTACTACTTCTCCATTGTTGTTAATATCGCGAGGAATCAAATCGTGCCAACCGACTGGTTGCCCCAAATAGCTGGCCGCCGCTAACTTACTGGCGGTGTCGACAGTCCATAGGGTCAAGCTGCTTTGCGGCAAGAAGTCGTGATTGCTATGTCCGATGACGGAGACTACCCCTACCCCGTCATCACAGGCATAAGCTGCACTGAAGTCTCCGCATTCGGATTCTCCTGGTATATGCAAATCTATTCTTTCTCCAATGGCCGTCCACAACGCAGCCCGATACCAACCGGAGCCACTCTCAACAACTCCTGCCACCTCTCCATTCTCATTGATGTCAAAGGCGGCGCTGTCCCATCCCAGATCCAGTAGGTATCTCCACTGAGGGGTGGGAGCCGGATCCCACACGATTGCGTTGCCATAGCCATGCCCGAAATCATCCTGACTATCGCTGCCGACAGCCACGACCTGCCCCTGCGTGTTTATTCCATAGGCATGCGTCCAGATGGGTTCGGATATGCCTTCAATGTCTAACATCACCCCTGTCGATGCTGCGGGCAATGCGACCATCAAAGCAGCCAGTAGGAAGGCGGCGGATGTCAAAAAGACCTTCGCCGCCTTTCCCAAATCCCGACTAGGTATTCTGCAAGGCTCTTTCAATCTCCTTTGCATGTTCACTTCCTCCCTTCTATCTGGCCAGACTGTAGCTGAACCCACATCAAATGGGACACAAGATAGGAGGAGTAAGTATTGTCCGCTTGTCACCGCAAACGAAAGAGAGTTCTATTCTGTCCTCTCTGAATTCTGTTCCTCCGTCGAACGCACCCAAGTACTGACTTGGCCAATTTCGAAATCAGATTCGACATATAAGTCTCTTTCCTGAAAAGAACGCACATATTGGTGCAATCTACCAGAAAAGACAATAGGGATGGAACGGCCATTAGCTCCCTGCCCGGAGGAAATGTCCGAGGAGCCGACAGTGAAGGAGTCCGAAATGGACCATGCTAGCGAACAAGAGGCACAATTGAACTGGTTGGGCGCGGCCGAATCATATGACAAGGTTCTGAAACAGTTGCCCGACAAGGATCACCAGCGAATCGGGGACATTCTAGAGCGCAAGGCCTATGCTCTGCACAAGGCCGCGTTCCAGGAAGAAAGCTTCGAGCGTTTCAAGGAACTCACCAAGGAA
>Ga0315268_10008930_pt1 | contig 10435 bp, 6 predicted proteins | sample C1_top_MG_FD_204535 | JGI IMG/M metagenome (GOLD analysis project Ga0315268, IMG submission 204535) | Sediment microbial communities from Yellowstone Lake, YNP, Wyoming, USA - C1_top | ecosystem: Environmental > Aquatic > Freshwater > Lake > Sediment | place: USA: Wyoming | collected 2017-08-01 | reverse complement strand
GAGATCCCCGACATTCCCCTTGAGATCTACAACTGCATCATTGATCTCGGGAGCTACCCGGAGCGTCAGTTTGCTCCCGACGACGTCCGCAGCGTGCTCAACTTCAACACCTGTCTCGCCGGAACACTCCAGAAGTACACGAGCCAGAGCGGCGTGTTCCGGCTCGCTGCCAAGTACCTGCCTGAGCAGGATCCGGTGCTGTTTGCGGACCTCCTCGACCGGGGGCTGCTGACCCAGACGGCCGAGGGCCTCATCGTCCCGACGGAGCCAAAGGACATGCGCAAGCCGCTGCTCGAGTTTCTGATGCAGGCCGCCGAGCGCGGCGAGCACCCTGCAGTCGATCGCATCTTCCGGGAGATCGGCGAGTTCCTCGCGGTCGCCTGGCGCGAATCCATGTGGCTCCTCAATCCGGCGGTCGGCGAGCGGATCCTGTTCGGGCGTCTGGTCAAGCGTCGCGCCTGTTTTGACCTCATGGTTGAGGGAGCCCGCACGATAGCGCCCGCCATGGAGCTGGTCGTCGCCGATGACGAGATGGCGAACACGGACCTCATGCGGCAGCTCCGGGACGACAAGCGCTACACGGTCGCCCAGTTTGCGCAGGCGATCGGGGCCGTCCATTACGCGAACTACCGGCGAAATCTGGCATCCCGCCCGAGGACAGCCGAGCCGGCGTCCGCTCGGGCAGGTTCGGGCTCGTGACGCCGCTCCGAGTCGGCGTCCTTGGCGCCGGGATGATTTCGACCGTCGGGTACGGCTACCTCCCGCACCTCGGCAAGATCCGCGATCGGGTGGTGATCGCAGCGATCGCGAACCGGGGCCTCGAGAAGGCCCGCGCCGTTGCGGCGGCCCACCAGATCGACCAAGCCGTCGCCTCGCTCGACGAGCTCCTCGCGCTTGACATCGACGCGGTCGTGAACCTGCTCCCCGGCCCCGACCACTTTGAGGCATCGTTGCAGATCCTTGAATCCGGGCGCCACCTCGTCACCGAGAAGCCAATCGCGAGCACGCTGGCCGAGGCCGATGCGCTGATTGACGTCGCAGATCGCGCCGGGTTGTACATCGTCTCCGCGCCTGCCGACATGCTCGCCGTTCCATGGGCCCGCGCTCGCGACCTTGTGGCGCGTGGAGCGATCGGCAAGGTGGCCTTTGCGCGCGTCCAGTCGTCGCACGCTGGCGCAGCGGGTCTCGCGTGGCCGGTCGACCCCTCGCAGTTCTATCAGAAGGGCGTCGGAGCGCTGCTGGACATGGCGGTCTACGGGATCACGCAGGCCACCGGCGTGCTTGGCCCGGCTCGGCGTGTATCAGCCATGTCGGGGATCACCGTCCCCACGCGCCGGGCCCGCGGCGGCCCGTTTGACGGCGTGGAGATTGAGGTCACGGCGCCTGACAACAACCTGATCATGCTCGACTTTGGGGAGGCGACGTTCGCCGTCATCGACGGGACATTCAACGTTGTGGCGTCGCGGAGTCCCAAGATGGAGGCCTTCGGCCTCGAGGGAACGCTGCTCGTCAACCGTGACGACGTCGACGCGCCCGCGGTTGAGATCTACCGGCTTGACGCCGCCCCCGGGCTGGCCGGCTGGATCACGCCCCAGGCCTACGAGATCTTTCCGGTGGGCTCCGATCGGTTTGCCGAACTCGCGCGCGGTGTGCTGATCGAACACCTCGCCGACTGCGTTCGTGACGGCGTCCAGCCCATCGCCAGCGGTCGCCATGCCCGCCATGTCCTTGAGGTCATGCTGGCCGCGCAGCAGTCTGCCCGGGAAGGCCGCGTCATCGATGTGGCCACGACGTTCTAGGCGGCACGAGGCGCTCGATCGGGCGGGCCTAGCGAGTCCTTCGCTTCGCGGTCAGCGGCAATAGGGGCGGAGGACGTCGCGGGCGATGAGGAAGCCCTGCTTGACCTTCTCGTCCGTTCCCTCAAACCGCCGGTCCTCGTGCTCGATGATGCAGTCGCCCTCGAAGCCCTGGCGGTAGAGCTCGCTGAACACGACGTTCCAGTCAACCTGCCCGAGGCCGGGGATGCGCGGGATCTGCCATCCCATGCCCATCGAGAAGACGCCGCGCTCGTAGAGGCCGTCGACGTCGATCATCAGGTCCTTCGCCTGATAGTGGAGGACGTGCGGGCCGAACTCCTTGAGGAACCGGCGCATGTCGATCATCTGCAGGACGAGGTGGCTCGGGTCAAAGTTGAGCCCGATCGTGCCGCCCCACTGCTCGAGGATCCGGCGCCACATCCGCGGCGAGGTGGCGATGTTGTGCCCGCCCGGCCACTCGTCGTAGCTGAACAGCATCGGGCAGTTCTCAAGCGTGATCTTCCGCCCGTGGTCCTTCGCAAACGCGACGATGTCCGGCCAGACGCGGAGCGCCTCCTCCCAGTTCTCGTCCTGGTTCTTGGCCCCGTCGCCGCCCATGAACGTGTTGACGAGCGGTATGTCCATCTTCTCGGCGGCGGTGATCACGTGCTTGAGGTGGCCGATGACCTGCTCGCGGTGCGCCGGGTCAGGGTGGAGCGGGTTTGGGTAGAAGCCGAGGCCCGAGATCGCCAGGCCCTTGGCCTCGATCTGCCCTCGGATCTCGGTGGCCCGCGACGGTGACAGGTCGGCGACGTCGATGTGGCTGGTGCCGGCATACCGGCGGGCAGGGCCCGCGCTCGTCGGCCAGCAGGCGATCTCCAGGACCTCGAAGCCCGCACCGGTCGCCCAGTCGGCAACCTCCATCAGGGGCGTCTGCGGGAATGGGGCGGTCAGGAAGCCGAGCTTCATCGCGGCTGCTCCTCGTGCGCGGGTTGGGTGGCCGGGGTTCGGAGACGGCACGTCATGAGGCCACCTCGACCCACCGGCCCGTGCGGGAGCTCTCAAGGACAGCGTCCCCGATGCGCATCTCCTCGTGGCCCGCGGCGAACGTCGCGTACCACGGAGCCGCCGAGGGGCGCCCTGCGGCGACATCGGCGTAGACGGCCGTGAACACAGCGCCAAACGTGTCGGCAAAGCCCTCCCCGTGGCCGCCGGGGAGCCGCGCTGCGGCTGCGCCCGCGGGGTTCATCAGGGCGGGGTTTCGAAGCAGCAGCTCGTTGGGGCGGTCCCTGTGCCCAATCCACAGCGTGTCCGGCTGCTCGGAGTCCCACGCGATGGCGTGCTCGGAGCCGTCGATCTCGTAGGCGAGGCCGTTCTTGCGGCCAGGCGAAACCTGGCTGATGGCCACGCTGCCGCGTGCGCCGCCCCTGTAGCGCAGCAGGATGGTGGCGGCGTCCTCTGTCTTGATCTGGACCGGGATTGTCTCCGCCGCTCGCTCCGTGGAGAACGTGATCACCGGGCCGGCGGGCTTGCGGCGCACGGGGACAAACGTGGTGAGGTCAGCCATGACGGCCTCGACCGCAAGCCCGGTCACGAAGCTTGTGAGGTCCAGCCAATGGCTGCCGATGTCGCCAACGGCGCGCAGCGTGCCGCCCTGGTCCGCCTCCAGCCGCCAGTTCCAGTCGGTGTCGTAGAGGAGCCAGTCCTGGAAGTAGCGGCCGGTCACGAGGCGCACATCACCCAGCCCGCCGTCGCGGACCAGTTGGGCCGCATGCTGGTTGAGCGGGTACCAGCGGATGTTGAAGTTGACGGCGTTGACCAGGCCGCTTGCGGCGGCGAGGGCCACGAGATCAGATGACTGCTGCGAGGTCAAGGCGAGCGGCTTCTCGCACACCACGTGGCGGCCGGCCGCGAGGATCGCCTTCGCCTGCGCGTGGTGGAGCTCGTTGGGCGACGTGACGTGCACGACCTGCACCGCGTCATCCGCCAGGAGCTCCTCAAGCGAGGCGTAGGCCTTGGGCAGGCCGAGTTCGAGGGCACGCCGGGCGCCGAGTTGGGGCGATGACTCGAGCAGCCCCAGGATGCGAACGCCGATACGGCGCAGCGCCTCGATGTGGACCGTGCCAATGAAGCCGCTGCCGATGACGGCGGCACCGATGTCGAAGCGGTTGGTCATGGCGTGGAATGGCCTCCGCTTGTGCTGTCTCGACAACCTTGCCGCCACAATTCTATCTGAGGAGAACGCGGACCCTGACCGAGCCACGTCCGGCCTGCCTCGGGCCCACGCTGCGCGATCGAGGCACCCTTTGGCCCGCCCCGGGGGGCGGTTCGGCCGTCGGCGGGCTGGCGCCGGCGGTCAACAATGGCTGTCTTGCGTCCCCGGCGTCGCCATGCTCAGGCGACAGATTGAGGGTGCAGGATCATGACCGACGCGATTGCAGGGCGCCAGCCCGACGTCTTCCGCCCGTTGCCGGCGCTCACCGCGGCCGCAGCACGCACGGAGGCGGAGCGCTGTCTCTACTGCTACGACGCGGCGTGTACCCGTGCCTGCCCGACGGGCATCGATGTCCCCTCGTTTATCCGCAAGATCGCGACCGGCAACCTCGAGGGCAGCGCGCGCACCATCCTTGCGGCCAACCCGTTGGGCGGTACCTGCGGCGCCGCGTGCCCTGTTGAGCGCTTGTGTGAGGGCGCCTGTGTTCGCAGCGGTCTGGATCGGCCGATCGCTATCGGGCGGCTGCAGCGTCATGCGGTGGAGTCCTACGCAGCGGCGGGCGGCCAGTTCTTCACGCCAGGCGTGGACACCGGCAAGTCGGCGGCCATCATCGGCGCCGGCCCCGCGGGGCTTGCCTGTGCCGCCGAGCTGCGCAGGGCGGGCGTCAGCGTGACGCTCTACGACGCGAAGGCCCGGGCAGGCGGTCTGGGCGACCACGGGATTGTGCCCTGGCGGCTGCCGCGGACGCTGGTGGAGACCGACGCCGCACAGGTGGAGCTCGCCGGGGCCACGTTCCTGGCGGGCATGACCGTGGGCCGCGACGTTGATCCGGGCGCCCTGCTGGCGGACCACGACGCCGTTGTGGTGGCCGTCGGTCTCGGGCGCGGCAAGCGCCTGGGCATCCCGGGCGAGGATCTTGCGGGCGTGGTTGACGCGCTGGGCCTGATCGGGCAGGCCATCGACGCGGGGGCGGGCCCCGGCGCAACCGGCCAAGGCGCAGTCGGCGGAATCGGAGCGCGCGTGGGCGTGATCGGCGGCGGCAGCACGGCGTTTGACGCGGCAGCCGCGGCGATCCGACTCGGCGCGGACGAGGTGACCCTGTTCTACCGGCGGAGCGCGACGGAGACGCCGGCGTATCCGCACGCCATCGATCTTGCCCGCAGCTTGGGCGTCACCATCCGCTGGCTCACGGCGCCCGTGGAGATCCGCGGCGACGGCCACGTGACGGGTGTCACCTTTGAGGCGATGACGCTTGGTGAGGCCGACGCGTCGGGGCGGCGACGACCGGTGCCCGTCGAGGGCTCGCGCTTTGACATCGCGCTCGACACGGTGGTCCGGGCCGTGGGGCAGGCGGGCCCCGCCGGCGTGGCAAACCTTCTGGACGCGCTGGGCGTCCCCGCCCGCGACGGGATTGCGGTGGCTGATCGGATCACCGGCCGCACGGCCAGCGCCAAGGTCTGGGCCATCGGCGACATCGCAAGCGGCGGCGCCGAGGTGGTGGACGCCGTCCAGGCGGGCAAGCTCGCAGCGCGCTCCGTCGTGGACGCGCTTGGCCTCGGCTCGCGCATCGTCCCCGTCCGCACGTGCGACTCCACCGTCCCTGGTGTGGACCTGTTCACCGACATGGCCGGCATCCGGAGCCCCAACCCGTTCTGGCTGGCCAGCTGCCCCATTTCGAACACCGGCGAGATGGTGATGCGCTCGTTTGACGCCGGCTGGGGCGGCGCCGTCTGGAAGACGATCGGCGAGCCCATCCGCAACGTCACCGCACGCCTTGGCACGTTTGAGCACGGCGGGCGCCGTCTGGTGGGCATCAACAACATCGAGCTCATCAGCGACCGCCCGACAGAGGTGAACATCGCCGAGATCCGCGAGGTCAAGCGGCGCTACCCGAACAACGCGGTGGTCATCAGCCTCATGGTTGAGGCGAAGCGCGAGGCCTGGCACGACATCATCGCCAAGTGCAACGACACCGGTGCCGACGGGTACGAGCTCAACTTTGGCTGTCCGCACGGCATGAGCGAGCGAGGCATGGGCGCGGCCGTCGGCCAGGTCCCGGAATATGTCCAGATGATCACCGAATGGGCGATGGAGAAGGCCGAGCTGCCGGTCCTCGTCAAGCTGACGCCAAACATCACCGACATCCGTCGCCCCGCGCGGGCAGCCCGAGCCGCCAATGCTGACGGAGTCGCGCTGATCAACACGATCAGCAGCCTCATCGGCGTCAACCTTGACACGTGGGCGCCGCTGCCCGACGTCCGCGGCAAGGGCAGCCACGGCGGCTACGCCGGTCCGGCCGTCAAGCCCATCGCGCTCAACATGGTGTCGCAGGTGGCCTCCGATCCGGAGGTCCGGCTTCCGGTCTCGGGCATCGGCGGCATTGAGACATGGCGCGACGCCGTGGACTTCCTGCTTCTGGGTGCAACCACTGTCCAGGTTGGCACCAGCGTCATGCACTACGGGTTCAGGCTCATCGACGACTTGGTCGACGGCCTGTCCACGTACCTGCGGTCGATGGGTCTCCACAGCCCGTCGGAGCTTGTCGGCAAGGCGCTGCCCACCATCACCGACTGGGGGCACCTGGACCAGGAGTTCCGCCTCCTCGCCCACATCGACGAGGCGACCTGCGTCCACTGCAACCTCTGCTACACGGCGTGCAACGACGGCGCCCATCAGGCGATCAGCCTTGAGCGCGCAAACGGAAGCTCGAAGCTCACCGTGGATGGCGACTACTGCGTCGGATGTCGTCTGTGCCAGTACGTGTGCCCAGTTGAGGGGTGCATTTCAATGGAGGAGCTGGAGGGCGCCGCAGCCATTCACTGACGGTCCGGAGCGTCCCGGTCCGGACGCGGTTACGCTACGCGCCTACCGCCACAGGAAGGGTCGGAGGGTCGCTATGCCGCGCGTCCTGCTCATGGTCGGCACGAAAAAGGGGGCGTTCCTGCTTGACGGCGACGCCGATCGCCGCAGCTGGTCTATCCGCGGCCCGTTCTGCACGGGCTTCGAGATCCGTGACGTCACGTATGACCCCGCTGACGGCTCTGTCTATGCCGCGGCGGCCTCGCCCTGGTTTGGCCCAGCGGTGTTCCGCTCCCCTGACCTTGGGGAGACCTGGACGCACTCGTCGGCCGGGCTGACCTATGGCGAAGGCGGGCCCGACGTCACGCGCGTCTGGAATGTCACCCCGGCGCACGGGGCGGTGTACGCCGGCGTGGAGCCTGCGGGTCTCTTCCGCAGTGACGACAAGGGCGCAACCTGGACTGAGATGGCCGGTCTCCGAGCGCACCCCAGCAGGCCCGAGTGGCAGCCGGGGAACGGCGGCCTCATCTGCCACACGATCATCGCGCACCCTGCTGATCCAGGGCACCTGTGGGTGGGCATCAGCGCCGTGGGTGTGTTTGAGACAACCGATGGTGGGGTGACGTGGGCCACCCGCAACACGGGTGTCCGGGCCGACTTCTACCCGGGGCCCGCGCCCGAGTTTGGCCAGTGTGTGCACAAGGTGGCGATGGCCGCCGGCAAGCCCGCAACCCTGTACCAGCAGAACCACTGCGGCATGTACCGGACAGACGACAGCGGCGCCACCTGGACGGAGATCACGGGCTCCCTGCCGTCAGACTTTGGTTTTGCGATGGGCGCCCATCCACGGGATCCGGAGACGGCGTGGGTCATCCCGCTGACGACGCCCACCGAGGGCCGCTTTACGCCCGACGCACGACCCGCGGTGTGGCGCACACGCGATGGCGGGGCCAGCTGGGCGCGGCACGCCGACGGGCTGCCGCAGGCCGATGCCTGGGTCTCGGTGCTGCGCGAGGCGATGGGAGTCGACTCGCTGGAGCCAGCGGGGGTGTACTTCGGCGCGCAGTCGGGCCAGCTGTTCGCGTCGGCGGACGAGGGTGAGACCTGGATGGAGATTGAGGCGTCGCTGCCGGCCATCGCGTCGGTTGACGTCGCGGTCGTCGAGCGGTAGCGGGCAGGCGATGGCTCAGCTGCTGCTGCCGACAATCCTTACGGCGCTCTTTCCGGGGACGCCGCGCCGCATCGCGGTGGAGGGCACAACCGTTGGCCAATTGCTGGCGCAGCTTGACCAGCGTGTGCCGGGCATCGGCGACCGTCTGCTGGTGTCTGGCCCCGAGCTTCGCGAGCACATCAAGGTGTTTGTGGACGGCAGGCAGGCCGATCTGGCCACACCCGTCTCGGGGACCTCGGTGGTCCACGTGGTCACGGCCGTTTCGGGCGGCTGAGCTCCGGCGACCACGGGCCAGGGCGCCGGACAGGGGGCATCCCCTCAGGCGATGATGCGCTTCCGGTCCGGGTCGTACATCGGGCGGACCGACGCCCGCGCCGGATAGCGGACCCCGGCGACGTCCACCTCGAACACGCCGCCATCGATCGCCTCGGCCGGTAGGCCGGCCTCGTCTTCAACCATCGCCAGACCCACGGCGCCGCCCAGCGTGTGGCCATAGCCGCCCCAGCGCACGTGGCCAAACCACTTCCCGTCCCGCAGGACCGGCTCGGCGTGATACAGGATTGGCTCCGGGTCCTCCAGAAGCACCTGGACCAGGCGCCGCTTCGGCGGTCCCGGTCGGCGGAGCGCGAGCAGCGCGTCGCGGCCGATGAAGCCGCCTGGCTTGTCCCAGGCGACGGCGAACCCCAGGCCCACGTCAAGCGGCGTGTCGCTGTTGTCGATGTCCAGGCCGTAGTCGCGGTATGCCTTCTCGAGGCGCAGGCTGTTGAGCGCGCTCATGCCAACATTCCGGTAGCCGAGCCCGGCCCCGGCCTCGAGGAGCGCGTCATAGACGGTGAGGGCCTGGTCGGCGGGCACGTGCAGCTCCCAGCCCAACTCGCCGACGTAGGTGACGCGTATCGCCAGCACCCGGGCGTAGTGGAGGTCGATCTCCTGCGCCGTGAGGTATGGGAACGCCTCGTTGGACAGGTCCGCGCTGGTCAGTCCGGCAAGCAGCTCGCGGGATCGCGGCCCCTGGACCGTCATGAGCGTGATCCCGGCCGTGATGTCGGTGACGGTCACGAACTCATCGTCGCGCGTGTGGCGCTCAATCCATGGCGCCATCCGCCGGTGGATCGTGTCTGTGACCACAAGCTGGAACCGCTGCTCCGCAAGTCGTGTGACCGTGAGGTCGGCGATGATCCCGCCGGCATGGTTGAGCCACTGCGTGTAGACGATGCGGCCGACGGGCACGGACACGTCGTTGGCGCAGACCCGGTTGAGGACGCGCTCCGCGTCACGACCCCGCACCAGGAACTTGGCCATGCCCGACATGTCCAGCATGCCGACGGCCTCGCGGACGGCACGGTGCTCCTCCGCAGCGCACGCGAATGCGGCGTTCCGGCCAAAGCCCTGCGGCATGACCGGGTTGCCGTGCGCGAGATCAAACCACTCGGCGTATTCCCAGCCGGAGGACGGCGAAAAGCGCGCTCCTGCGGCCGCCATCCGGTCGTGGATGACCGAGCGCCGGACGTTCCGCGCCGACCGCGGACGCCAGGTTGGGAACACCGCGTCCCCAAACAGCACGCCCAGCTGCTCCACTGCGCGGTCGCTCCGGAAACGGCGGCTGGTCTGGAAGGGCTGCATCCGGTCCACCGTCAGACCGGTGACGTCAACGGGCGGCACACCGTCTGCGATCCATGACGCGGTGATGCTGCCTACCCCGCCGGAGAGCAGGATGCCGAGGCTGTTGAGCCCGGCGGCCACAAACAGGTTGCGGACTTCCGGCGACTCGCCCAGCAGCGGCATGACGTCCGGGGTGAAGCTCTCCGGACCGCAGAACATGGTCCTGATGCCGATGTCGCGGAGGGATGGGAGGCGGTCCATCGCCGCGTCCAGGAAAGGCCCGATGCGCTCCCAGTCCGGCGGCAGGCTGGCGAAGGCGATGTCGCCCGGGACACGGTCCAGGGACCATGCCGCGGCTTTGGGCTCGAACAGGCCCACGAGGATGCCCCCAGCCTCCTCGCGGTAGTAGCCATACCGGTCCTGCTCCTCAATCACCGGCAGGTCCGCGTGCGCCCATGGCACGGTCTCCGTGATCAGGTAGTAGTGCTCGGCCGCCTGCAGCGGGACCGTGACGCCCGCCATGGTGCCAACCTCGCGGCCCCACATGCCGGCCGCGTTGACCACGTACTCGGCGCGGATCCGCCCCTTGTCCGTCTGGACACCGGTGACGCAGGCCCGCGCCTGCGTGATGCCCGTGACCGTGACGCCCTCGACGATCCGAACTCCGTGCATGCGTGCGCCCTTGGCGTATGCCATCGCAAGATCGGCCGGGTTTGCCCGACCCTCGTCGGGCACGTAGAACGCGGCAAGCACGTCGTCGGTTCTTGCGGCCGGCCAAAGGCGGCCAAACTCGGCGGCCGAGATCTCCTCGTTGGGCACGCCAAAGCCCCGGACGAACGCGGCGTCGCGGCG
>Ga0315268_10008929_pt1 | contig 10435 bp, 9 predicted proteins | sample C1_top_MG_FD_204535 | JGI IMG/M metagenome (GOLD analysis project Ga0315268, IMG submission 204535) | Sediment microbial communities from Yellowstone Lake, YNP, Wyoming, USA - C1_top | ecosystem: Environmental > Aquatic > Freshwater > Lake > Sediment | place: USA: Wyoming | collected 2017-08-01 | reverse complement strand
TGCTGCCGCGGCCGACTCCACCTTCTCGAGCGATATGTTTCCGCAGGCTTTCGGCATGATAAGCTCGTATCTTTTATCCCCCTGCTGGATAGAGAAGGAAAAAACGGGGAGAGGCGCCTGGCCGGCCCATTCCAGGTCTTGGATGACCTGGATCTGGCCCTGGGCGCGGAAAATCATCCACAGCATTTTGCTACCGACGGCCAGCTCCCTTTCTGTGAAGGCGGACTGGCGAATCCGGTCGAGGAATGGAGGATATAGACCGGGCTCGCCGGCGAGCTCAAACCCGCGCTTGATGTCGTCGGCGTATTTCTCTGCGATAACCTTCATCATCTCCGGCGCGGGCGTCCCGGCTTTGATGGGAATAAACTTGTATCTCCCGATGTCCCTCAGCTTTTTTGTTTGGCCGAAAATGCTGAGTGAGGTCAGGATCATAAGGCCGATAAGGACAAGATACCATTTTTTATTTTTCATCCGGGTCTCCCTGAGGTGATTTGGCTGCCACTATCGCTCCAGGCAAGAAGACAAATTATCCTCTTCCTTATGGTTTAGTCGTCCGGGAGCGGCTAAGTTTAAAAAAAGAAAGCTTTTGGACGGGTGAGTCCCCAGGAAGCCCCAGGAGCCTTACGAGCTGCTTTCTGCCTCATCAAGCGCCATTTTTTGCTCAAATTGACTTCCGACGGGACTGCATAAAGCTTTAATCTGGCCGGGGTGGGGATTATGCGGAAATTAGCTAGCCTAAATCTGGCTAATGGAGGCAAAAGAAAAAACGATTATCCCTTTTCACATCTGCCGAGTTGTTATCGGACCAATTCGGCCGCGCCCGCCTGCAGACTAACGTGCGAGTTACTGCCGGCCACCAAACCGGTAGTTGGCCCCAAACATCACTTTGACCGAAAATCGAGGGTCCTCGATGCCATACCCCGGCGGTTCGTTCGTGAGCAGGCCGACCCCGTAGGTCAGGATAAGCCCGCCGACAGGACCGACATCATGGTCGAGGCCGGCATAGAAACCGAATCCATTCACGGTTTTCACGTCCTGTACGATCATGGTGGTTCCATACACGGCCGTAAAGTGAGGTCGGAACTTGCGTGTCTGATTGAAGAAATACACCCGCACGCCCGCGCCCCAACCGACACCCTCGAGCGCGGTGCCAATTCCGCCGACTAAAGAAAAGTACGGAATGCCGACATCGATCCCGACTCCGAACACGCCGTATGGGACTCCCAGCCCCACTCCGACCTTCATGGCCAGGTTCATTTGCGTTTGCTGAGCCGTCTGAGGTGGGCTGGCTACGGCGGCGGCCGGGACAACGACAAGCAGCACGGCAAGAGAAACAGCTCTTGCCCAAGAAAATGGTTTTCTCATATATCCCTCCTTGATTTTGATGAGATTATTGATTTATTGAATCCCTTTCGCTGATTACGATAACGCAACGATATCAAAGAGGTGTCAAAGAAATGTAAAAGAATGTAAAAGAATGTCAGCACGATTAAATCTAACGAAGAAAATCCTACGAATCCTTTTTACATTCCTTTACACTTCTTTACACTTCTTTGACACCCTCTAGCTGAATTCCGTTTATCTTATCTTCAGAGAGTTTTTCTGAAGGAATTCCCATAAGGAGGGCAAAAATGAAAAGGCTCTCGGGACTTCTCTTTGTAACAATGTTCGTGTCATTCTTATCGGCTTCAGGCACCCCTTCCCAGGAAGGACAGGCCCCGGTCGGGAAGAAGCCTGGGACAGGATTCTGGATGAGGGTCAATCTCGGCGTCAGCCCCCTGGCCCAAATGACTTCAGCCGATGATGACAAAATCTCGGGAGCCGGTGCGGCGTTCGTGCTCTCGATCGGAGCGTTCTTGAGTGATAGATTTACGCTCTATGGAGAAATGATCGGCGATTCGATTATCGGACCGGAGCTGACCTCGGGAGGGTTCACGTATTCTGGGGATGAAGATATGAGCGCCACGGTAGCAGGCGTAGGGATCGGGGCCGGCTATTATCTCATACCGAGGAGTGTTTTCGCGGGGGTTTCCCTTTCGATGGCCCAGATGAGCATGGAGCACAGAACGCTCGGCTTGGAGGGGGATACGAACATCGGAATCGGCGTCGGCTTCCAGCTGGGAAAGGATTTCCGAATTTCCCGCAAAGTCCTGTTGGGGATTGCGGGCCATGCGTTTCTGGCCACTATGAAAGACAGAGGGAACGGACCTCAATGGTATACGAGCGCATTCGGGATCACGGCCGCGCTCACTTTCGCCCCAAGGGGATGGGCCGCTCAGTGAATTCCGTCGAACTTATGAGAAGCCTGATCAACGCGGCTTCACCCTTTTCTCATCGACCTGGGGCAGATCAAATGCCTTCATCTCGGAGATGGATCCCTCGAATTCAACCTGGCCCTGCTTAAAGGCTTCGGGCTGGAGAAGGAAAAGATCGAGTTCGAGACAGAGTCGAAAAATTTCCCGAGCGTTTTTCCGAACGCCATTCTTCTGGGAAAGCCAGCAGAGTCGAAGGTCATAAAAATTATTGAGGAGTAGTTTTCCAATCGTCCGGATGCAGCGGGGATATCCTTCCCTCTGGCTAGCCCAAGAGGTCCCACTCGATTCCCACTCTTTTTATGGCATAGCCGATTTCACGGGCATAGTTGCCGTAGGCGGTCATCCAGTGGAAGCCCGGCATCCTCTCCGCCAGAATCCTGCTGTCGCAGCCGAAACGGACGTCGATCTGCGAACGGCAGATATCCATATCGGGCGCGTCGATAATTTCTGAGGCTAGGCCCACCCAGCGCTTGGCGGCGAAGTCTGGAGCGATGTTTGTGACGACCTGACCTTTGCGCATTTGGACCTTCGGTGCCGCCCCATAATCGGATTCGAAATGCGTGCGGATGCGCGCCGGTTCCAGCTTTTTTCCATCCATCTTCCGAGGCGCTGTGCAGTGGGCCAAGGTGATGATCCCGTCATGCGGATAGGTCGGGTCGTTGAGGAAGACGGGCTTGCCCGAAATGTTCGCCAGGAGGACGCCAGAGGGAATGACGACGAAATCCGACTCGCAAAAAACCATATAGCCGGCGTCATTCAACAAGCTCAAGGTCAGGCACGCCGACGTCTCGGCGATTGGCATGATCGTACCCATGCAGCCGTTGATCGTCATGGCCCGGCAATCGGCCTCCCTCATTAGTCGGCGGAAGATCGTCTCGAGGAGGAAGGCATTTTCAACAAAGGCAAGCTGAGTTTCGAGCACGACGCCAGGCGATTTCAGGTAGGCCTCTGCGGCTCGCCGGGCGCTTTCGACAGTCGCCCGTTCCGCACGCGCTTCGCCAACGAGCCGGCCGAGCTCGTCATAGGAGACCGTTTGAATGTCAAACTTCCATTTTTCCTCGGCTAATTTGGGAACGACGCCCTCTGGCTGAGCCCAGGCTGAGGGACCTCCCACGGCTAGAATCCTGCTGCCTAGGGTGTTCGCCAACCCACAGAGCGACCTCAGCCTCCAGAGAAGTTCGTCCAGGCTATCGATGACGACGTCTTCCTCGTCGACCCCATTGACTGTCAGCCGGTCCGTATGTTGACGCAAGTAGCGCGGACTGACGATTTCATACCAAAGGTAGACAGGGCCGGATTTGTGGCGGCAGAATACTATCATCGGCTTCGCCGGCCGGGCGATCTCGTCGAGAACGTCCATCCATCCGCCGGCTGCATAGACCAGAAAGACGTCAGCTTTCGTTAGATCCGCAATACTGGCGAGATCGCTGGCGCGCTCGACACGGCTCAGCGGAAGAACCTCGAGTGGAAAATCGGCAGCGCGTCGAAGACGCGCCCATTCGCTCCGGATCCTCTCGATTTCCAAGTCCGCATCTGGCTGCGTCTGGATGCCGCCCCAATTTCGCCAGCTCGTCTGGAATTTGCGCTTCGGGAGGGAATAGGAAAGGACCGGCTTGACGGTGATTGGCCGGCGGCCGAGAAGCGGCCCTTCGTTTGTCTCGCCCGATAGCCGTGCGGCCCTCGTCAATTTCGGAAGCGCGGAGGCGAGTAAGGCTCCTCCGCCAACGCCTTCCAAAAAATTTCGTCTGGTCATCCCGCTGCCGGACCGCCGGTTTCCACCCGGACTGGAGGGACAACAGGACATCCTCGTCGGTCTTAGATCAGTCCCTTTTTTCAACGCTCATCCTCCTCGGCTTGAGATTGATCCTATCTTAGCACAGGCCGCGATTTGACGCTAAGATTTGAAATTATCAAGGGGTGGGGTCAAAGCTACTCGTTACGCAACATTTTTTGGAGGAAGATGCGCAACGAGTAGCTTTGACCCCGGGCTTGGCTTTTGCGCCCGGATATGATAAAAATGAAGGCCGATTTTCGAAAGGACCTTGAGGAGACGCCGCCATGAAACGGAAAATCAAAAAGCAGCTCAAAGAAGACGAACTGGTCTCGGGCTTTGAGAAATTTTTTGATTTCGTCAAGGCCTGGCAAAAGGAGCTGATCATCGGCGTCGCCGTGGTGGCGGCTATCGCCGCGCTCTTCGGCGTATTCCAGTTCATCAAGGCGCAGCAGCAAAGAAAGGAAAGCCGGCAGGCCGGAGAGATCCTGGCTCTCCGGGGTGGACTGTCGAAAAATCCCCAGAATGTCGCCAAGTTGGAACAAGCGGGATCCTGGGCGAAAGCGGGACGCCTGGCCTATATAAGCCTGACAACGTATTGGATCGAGCAGGGCGATCTGGACAAGGCGAAGGCGGCCCTGGCCAAAATCAAGGACCTTCCTAAAGACTTCTATTACTATCAGGCTCAAGACCTGGCCGGCCAAGTCGATGTTTTAAAGGGCAACTACGACCAAGCCATCCAGACATATAAAAAAATTGAGGACGCCAAGCCGAAGGATTATGCTCTCGACGTCGTCTATTTTCATCATGCTGAAGCGCTGGAGAAAAAGGGCAACCTGAAAGAAGCCCGGGATCTCTTCAAAAAAGTCCAGGACGATTTCGCCCAGACTTATTTTGGCTACGATGCCTCAGCTAAGGTCAAGAAGCTGGAAGCGGTCAAGTAGGGAGGGTGCTCCGGCGGCGGGTCACTTGTAAATTGAGGAAAAAAAGCTATAATAAATCTTCATCTTAAAATGGAGGACACTTATGGCCTATAAAATCACGGAAGAATGCATCAACTGCGGCGCCTGTGAACCCGAATGTCCCAATCAGGCGATCTCGGCCGGGGATGAAATCTATATCATCGATCCCGCCAAGTGCACCGAATGCGTCGGGCACTTCAATGAGTCCCAATGCGCGGCTGTCTGCCCCGTGGATTGCTGCATCCCCGACCCGGACCACAAAGAGACCAAGGACGAGCTCGAATTGAAATTCAAGAAACTGAGCGGCCAGAGCTGATTTCTCTCTATTTTTTGAAAGTAGGAGTGAGCGAATCACTCCTATTTTTTTATAGCCCCCATGGACGAAGAAAGAATCGAAAGCCCGCCGCCCCGGCCGGTCCTCTCGGTGCTCCTGGCTAAGAAACGCGTTTGGCTGAATGGATCGCTCTTCGCTCTGACGCTCGTCTCCGCCTTCCTAGTCGGGATTAACTGGAGCGTCAATTATAAATACGCCGACCAGATCAGCCGCGACCCGAAGTTTGTGCCTTCAGCCGGGTTGTTGAGGGATCCTCAGGTCATCTGGCTAAGCCTTCTCTACTCTATCGTCCTGATCGCCATCCTGCTCGGCCATGAACTGGGGCACTATCTGACCTGCCGGCACTATCGCATCCAGGCTACGCTCCCGTTTTTTATCCCGGCGCCCGGCTTCATCGGCACGTTGGGAGCTTTTATCAAGATCAAATCGCCGGTGACCCGCAAACGGGAGCTGTTCGATATTGGCGTGAGCGGCCCCCTGACGAGCTTCCTGCTGGCCCTGCCGGCGCTCACGGTGGGGCTCGCTCTTTCCAAGGTCGTCCCCATCTCGCCCAGAGAGGATTCCTTTTTTCTCGGCGAGCCGCTTTTTTTAAAGATTATCGGCGGCCTTTTTTTCAAGAATATCGGCTCCGGATACGACATCGTTCTCCATCCGGTGGCCTTTGCCGGCTGGGTGGGACTCCTCGTCACAGCGCTGAACCTTTTTCCCTTAGGTCAGCTCGACGGCGGTCATGTCTCCTATGCGATTCTCGGGCCGAAATCGAAAATCGCGGCTAAGGTATTTTTGGCCGTTTATTTTCTGATGGCTGTTTTCTTTTGGGTCGGCTGGCTGCTCTGGGCCCTATTGATCATGTTGCTCGGGCTGAGGCATCCCAGCCTTCACGATGAGAACTCATCTTTGGGAACGAAGAGGATGATCATCGCCGGTATTGTTCTAGTCGTTTTTATATTATCCTTCATTCCCGACCCGATTAAGGGGTATAATATCATCGACTTGGTGAGGCCGTATTGGCCCTGAAAAATGCGAAAAAGTTTTTCACATTTTCTGTGGAAAAATTGTGGATATCCTCGGGACTTCCTCGCCAAATTGGCTAAGATTATTGAAGATACGACATTTTGCACAAATTTTCGTCACGCATGTAATTTATTTAATTTGAATAACTTATGATTTTATTGAAAACAAATAAGTTGCAAAACATTAAGCCAGTTGAGACGCAGGAGGGCGCATGAATACACAATTCAGAGATATTGAACAGGCCTTCAACGAACTCAAGAAAAAATTCCAGGGGGGAGAGGTATCGAGGCAGCAATTTATCGAGGAGATGAAGAAGCTCAGGCTCAAGGATGAACAGGGCCGCTTTTGGATGATCGGCGCCCAGACCGGAAAATGGTATTTCTTTGACGGGAAAGATTGGGTGGTGTCCCAGCCTCCCTCCCAGGAGGCGAAGAAGACCATCTGCATATATTGCGGCTTCGAGAACAGCCTGGAGGCCGAGGTGTGCGCCCGGTGCGGCGGCGATTTGGCCGAAGAACAGAAAGTCTGTCCGAAATGCGGTACCAAACTGGAAGAGCCTTTCTTGACCTGCCCCAACTGCAGCCGCCAGTTGGAGGCCGTCGAGCCCGCGAGAGCAGGAGGAGCAGCTCCGTCTGTCAAGCCGGATGAGCCGGGGACGATGTCTGTCTTGCGGACGGTCCAGCCGTTTTCTCTGCTTCTTTTCGGGGGGGTCTTTGGGCTTTTTCTGGGAATTATCCTCGGCGCTTTTGCCGGCGCCACGGCGGCTTTTTCGAGTGGGCTGTCGTTCATTCCTTCGGCGCTCCTCGAGCTTCAGGGAAAGCTCCTGGGCGCCATCATCTACGCGGTTCTCGGCGGAATCACGGGGTTCTTGATTGGCGGAATCTTAAGCTTTATCGTCGCCCTCTTCGGGAATTTCATTTTATCGCTCGTCGGCGGCGTACGTTTCACCACAGGCCGGACCGTTCCTAAGGAAAAAAAGGAGAAGCAAGAGGACCGCCACGACTATGGCTTCAACTTCGGCCCGAAGGAGTGAGAATCGCTCCGGTCTTCAGTCGGGCTAGGGCATGTGCGACCTGGCCGATCGACAGCGCTTCATCGTTCGGGGAATAGGACACCGGCCTCAAGACACGGAAATTCGATCGTTCAAGCAGGGAGAGAGTCCTCTCGACGAGCTTTCCATTGAGAAAAACCCCGCCCGACAAGACAATCGTATCGATTCCGTGACGGCGCCGGGCGCGTTCCGCCATATTGAGAATAACCGCGGCCAAGGTGTTGTGGAATTTCGCCGAGATCAGGGACGGTCTGCTGCCGCGTCCCTTGTCGCGGAGAATATTTTGAATTGTTTCCAAGAAGGAAACCTGGAGGGCCGGCGTCCCTTCCAGGATCTGGTAGGGATAAACGTCCCGGCTGCCTCCGGCGGCAGCCGCTTCAAGCCTCATTGCCGCTTCTGCCTCGAACTCGTTTTCAAGTGGAGCTAACCCGGCCATCGCAGAGACGGCATCGAACAGCCGGCCGCAGCTTGAAGACAGGGGGGACCTAATCCCTTTCGCGATCATGGCCTGGACGGAAAGAATTTTGTTCCGTCCCACCCCTTCCAATAGGGAGGCGCTTTCCGGAATCCTAACCTTCAACTTAGAGAGATAGGCCAGCGCCATCCGCCAGGGCTGTTTGGCGGCCAGGTCCCCGCCCGGCAGGGGAATATATTCAAAGTGAGCAAATCTTTCAAAGCTCTGCATATCCGCTAGCAGGAATTCTCCACCCCAGGCCGTGCCATCTTGGCCGTATCCGTACCCATCCCAAGCGACCCCTAGCACCCTTGTTGTTGAGGCCACCCCGTGCTCTAACAGGACGGCGAGAACATGGGCGTAGTGGTGTTGGACCTGAAGGTGAGGGATCAGAAGCTTTCGCGCATATCGCGTTGTCTGGAAATCCGGATGAAGGTCCGAAACGACGCAGAAGGGCTTGACCTCAAACAACCGGCGGAGATGCCGGATTGTCTCTTCAAAGTAAAGACGGTTCTCGTATTCGTCCAAATCTCCAAGGAACTGGCTGGTGACGACATACCCGTTTTTATAAACGGAGACCGTGTCTTTCAGTTCGCCCCCCAGAGCTAGGATATGGAAGGAAGATTGGAGCTCATCGGTGACCTTCTGGGGGTAGGGCACAAAGCCTCGCGCCCTCCGGACAAACAGGGGTGCGGCATGGACCACTCGCATAACGGAGTCATCGGCTCTCATCTGGATCGGACGATTGTGGCTGAGGACATAATCGCATAACTTCTCGATGCCTTCTTCCTCGTCTTTCATAATCGGAGAGTCTTTTTGGTTGGAGCTGGTCGCCACGATCAATTCCAAGTCCTCGAGCAGGAGATCATGGAGGGGTGTGTAGGGAAGCATAAAGCCGATTTCGTTCAGATGGGGAGCGATGCCGGGAATATCTTTTTTCTTTTCAAGCAGGACGATCGGCCGAAATGGCGAGAGAAGCCACCGTTTTTCTGCAGCCGTAAAGCTTGTATACCGACTCAGGGTTCGTAGATCGCGGGCCATGAGCGCCAAGGGTTTTGTAGCCCTGTTCTTGATCCTCCGGAGCCGTTGGACGGCTCGAGGGTTCAAAGCGTCGCAAACGAGATGGAATCCACCCAGGCCTTTAACCGCCAGGATTTTTCCCTTCTTGATGAGCGCCGCGGCTTTGGGAATTCCGCCTTTGACCGTCTTCTGAGTTCCGGCCCGCCGCAAAGAGATCGAGGGGCCGCAGACGGGGCAGGCGATGGGTTGGGCGTGATAGCGGCGGTCCAGGGGATTCTGATACTCGGTTGCGCAGAGGGGACACATTTTGAAGCCGGCCATGGTTGTCAGGGGCCTATCATACGGAAGCGATTTGACGATCGTATAACGCGGCCCGCAATCGGTGCAGTTGATGAAAGGATAGCGGAACCTCCTGTCCCGCCGGTCGTTCATCTCCTGTCGGCAATTGTCGCAGACGGCGATATCGGGTGAGATGAAGACGAAGCTTTCCCCGGCCTCCGTCTTTTGGACCTGGAATCCCTGCCAGCCGAGGAAGGGCGCTGGTTTCGAAGAGATGCGCTCGATCCGGGCTAGGGGAGGTTTCTCGCTTCCTATCGCCTCGAGAAAATCGTGAAAATCGGTCGGCTGCTCTGACTCCGCATGGATCAAAACGCCGAACCCGATATTCTTGACCCAGCCGCTATATCCGAACCGGCTGGCCAGTCGATAAATAAATGGCCTGAAGCCGACACCCTGGACGACGCCAAAAACTGTGATCTGGATTGCGGACCCGCGAGACGATGCAGCTCCGCGTTTCGGGATGCTCATTTGGGAGGGGCCGGGGCATCCTTTCTCAGGCTATAAATGCAGCCGCAGTAGTTCTGCCTGTAGAGCCCATATCGGCGGCTGAGGTCGATGCTTTTGGCGAAGCCTCCCTTTTTCTTGAAGTTGGCCTCCAGGAAAGCAAGGTGGTGCTTCCGCCCGATCCTGCGGCCGATCCGATTGAGGACCTCCGCTTTTTTCCAGGGGCTGAGGCTTATGATGGTCGTAAAAACGGGGATTCCCAGGGCGGCCGCTTTCCGAGCAGAGCTCTCAAGCCTTAGAGCATAGCAGATATCGCAGCGCCTGCCTTTTTCGGGCTCCGCCTTGAATTTCTCCACGGCTCTGAGCCAGCGGCCCGCGTCGTAAACGTCTTCCAACAATTCAAATCCAAGGATCCTCTCGACTTTGCGGGTCTCCCCGAGGCGCTTGATATATTCTTCCTCGGGCCAGATGTTGGAGTTCGAGAAAAATCCCGTCACGTCATAGTCGTTCTGGAGCAGGTTGATGACGTAGATGGCGTCTGGCGCGCAGCAAATGTGGGCTAATATCTTTGGCTTCGTCACATCCTTATTTTATGCGGATTAGCATATTCCGCAAAGCGCAGCCGAGGGATCCTGACGATTCTTCACGCTAGCTAATGTCAACGCAACAAAATAAAGTGACATTCTATGGGCGGCGCCAAGTACGTCCCAGGCCCCCCGGGGAACCAGTAC